>ERZ773059.1039-NODE-1039-length-14238-cov-14.567299_pt1 | contig 14238 bp, 15 predicted proteins | sample MGYA00580514_ERZ773059 | MGnify/ENA primary metagenome ERZ773059 (study PRJEB29015, sample SAMEA2737981) | human oral metagenome | biome: human oral; feature: human-associated habitat; material: dental | place: China | collected 2056 ...
GTAAATTACGTATCGAGGTTAATAATTATTCGTGCAACAAGTTGCACGCTACGAGAAAGGGCTCCATACGCATAGCGTATGGTTTTTATAGTCGGACTTTGGCTAGCTATAATAAAATTAACGCATAAATTTGATTTCAATTTATGCGTTAATTTTTGCTTTGCGAAATACAAAAGTTGAAAAAAAGAAAAGCCGCTAATTACTTAGCGGCTTTCTAGAATTTGGCTCCTCCTGCGGGACTCGAACCTGCGACATATGGATTAACAGTCCACCGTTCTACCGACTGAACTAAGGAGGAATAGTGGTGCCTCGAGGCGGAATCGAACCACCGACACGGGGATTTTCAATCCCCTGCTCTACCGACTGAGCTATCGAGGCAACTCATCAGTGGTGCGTATTAAACGTTTTTTTCGATTTCAAGTCAACACCTATTTTAAAAAAATATGAAATAATTCACTCGTTTGCACGTTTAACAAACAAAATGTATATAAATTATACACTTATGCGTTTTTTATGATCATAAAAATGCCCACAGCATATTTATTCTGTGGGCATTAACATTTTATGCTCGTGAAAATTCTTTAACGTCTAACACGATAACTTTTTTGCGCTTTATCGACTTTCAATAAATAATTACGCGCCTGCGCAGAGGGGTGGCTTGTCGTCAACATGCGATAAACCTGCTCCGGATACAGTTGATTAATTTGCATAATCGCAGCATCTTTATCGTCATTGAATACGCGCAATACCGCACCGGCACCGCTGTTATAGGCTGAAATCATGGCAAAGCGTTTTGATGTCGGGTTTGTAATGCCATCTAAATATTTATTTTGTAGCAACCACAAATAAGCCGCGCCGGCATCAATATTCTTCTCAGGATCAAACAAATAGTTTTTACTTGGTTGACCACTCATGCCTTTCATTTGGAACACATCACGCCCTGCAGTATGCGGTACCACTTGCATTAAGCCCATGGCGTTCGCATAACTAATCGCATACGGGTTAAAACTGGATTCTGTTTGCATAATCCCAAGGATCAAGCTCTCATCCAACCCATAACGACGTGCCACTTTACGCACAATCGGAATATATTTCTGCGCACGCACTTCCACGTGGTTGGCAATCATTGGAATAACAACTAACTGTACTTGGTTACCATTCGCTAAACGGCGGGTTTGTAACTTATTTTGAATCAAATACGTAGCAAAGTTACTCGCCGTCAGCTGATCGGCAATTGGCCCCCCAAGATGATCAATCACCTGCCCCATCAAAAAGGGACGAGAACTGATCGGCACATCACCAGAAGCAAATAAATCAATGCCATTCGCATCCGATCCCATCAATAATGTATGCACAATCGCATTATGCAAACGGTTTAAATCTGCCTGCGTTTCGATAGTAATCAAACCTTCATCAAAACTCACATGGCTACGGGTAAAGTAACGATCCGTATATTTCACATAGTCCTTACGACTGGCAACCAACAGCTCATTCACCCCCCAAATGCGGTCGATATTATTGGCAAATTGTCCGGTTAAAATATCTAAACCGCGGGTATCTTTCGCAAAGGCTTCATCAAAGTCTAGCCCTCGATGATGTGAACCTCCGCCGCCACACGCATACAAAAAGGGAATTAATGCCAGAATTAAATACTTCTTCATTTTACTTCGCTTCAGGTGGAGTATAGCCTTCAATGTGTACGTCTTTACCTTCAAACAGGAAATTCACCATTTCCTGCTCCAATAACTTACGATGTTCCGCATTCATCATGTTTAATTTTTTCTCATTCACCAACATGGTTTGTTTTTTCATCCACTCTCCCCACGCTTGTTTGCTAATGGAATCAAAAATACGTTTACCCAATTCTCCCGGATATAGTTGAAAATCCAAGCCTTCCGCTTCTTGTTTTAAACGTTCACAAAATACCATTCTTGCCATAACGATTCCTTACATATTGAGTTAATAAATTCTTCACGGGTGTTGCCAACCCGATAGGTTCAGGATGTTGCGGATCATACCAATATTTGACCGCACTTAATAGGTCTGATTGATATTCCTCGGTCTTTTCCGGTACTTTTTTCCAAGTAGAACAATCCACATCATCGGTCTCGGTTAAGTCGCCAACTTGCGCATAAATTGGATAAATATCTAAATGAAAATGACTAAATGTATGGCGAAATGCCGGCCATTCCTGATATTGCTTAATCTCGTTTGCGGCTAAATAGGCTAACAACGCCTGCTTTTCAGTAAATTGTGGGAAACAATACAACCCGCCCCACAAACCGCTATTTTCCCGTTGCTCTAATGCAACTTTACCGTCTTTTTCCAACAGCAAAAAATAACTTTCCCGCACCGGCAATACTTTCTTCGGCTTTTTCCCCGGATACGCCTGCCAATTTTGTTCAGCATTGGCTCGACAAGTTAACTGTAACGGACAAAGACTACATTTGGGTTTAGAACGGGTGCATACCATTGCGCCAAGATCCATCATTGCCTGATTAAAATCCGCCACCTGATCATTTGGCGTTACTTCACCCGTCAGCTGCCACAAACGATCCTCCGTTTTCTTCTCTCCCGGCCAGCCACTCACGGCGAAATAACGGGATAACACCCGCTTCACGTTACCGTCCAAAATGGGATAAGGCGCATTCAAACAAGAAGACAACACCGCCCCCGCGGTACTTCGCCCCACACCGGGCAATGCCCAGACTTGCTCAAATTCTGTCGGAAATATGCCGCCATATTGATCACGCATGATTTGCGCGGCTTTATGCAAATTTCGCGCCCGCGCGTAATAACCCAAGCCCGTCCACAAATGCAGCACCTCATCTAACGGCGCATCAGCAAGTACGGTCAAATTAGGAAACGTTTTAACAAAACGCTCAAAATACGGAATGACCGTCGCCACCTGCGTTTGCTGCAGCATCACTTCTGACAACCAAACGCCATACAAGGTTTTATTTTGTTGCCACGGCAAATTTTTCCGCCCGAACTTGGCATACCATGTTAATACAGACTGCGCAAAAGGCGCATGGGGAGAGGATTGAGCCAGCATAACGTTCTAATTATTCAATACCGAATTATGTAATAAAAGTGCGGTGGATTTTGTCAGTTTTTCCAAATTACACCAAATAAAAGTCGTCAAAGTTTAACATAAAGCCAAGGGCTTGTTGATTCCCGGTACCGAAATTGCCAAGGGTAAGGAAACCGCCTATAATCAGCAGCGACTTTTTAGAACATTCTATTTTCGTTATCCCATAAATCACAAAATTTCATGTTAGACACACAATCTCAAGAACAACTTCCAACGACTTTTGCTGATCAAAAACGCAAAACCGTTGAATCCGCCGAATTTACCTCCGATGGTCGTTACAAAAGAAAAGTACGCAGTTTTGTGCTACGCACAGGTCGCTTAAGCGATTATCAAAAAAACGCCATGAACAAAAACTGGGCGGCGCTCGGCTTGGACTATCAACCGCAGCCATTTGATTTTAAACGTATTTATGGAAATGAGAATCCTGTTATTTTGGAAATCGGCTTTGGTATGGGCAGTTCCCTTGTGGAGATGGCAGCACAAAATCCCGACAAAAACTACCTCGGTATTGAAGTGCATACACCGGGCGTTGGCGCTTGCATTGCCTATGCGGTGGAAAAAGGCGTAACGAACCTACGCGTCATTTGTCACGATGCCACCGAAATTCTACGTGACAGCATTGCCGACCAAAGCCTTGGCGGTTTGCAATTGTTCTTTCCGGATCCGTGGCACAAAGCCAGACACCACAAACGCCGTATCGTACAACCGCACTTTATTGACCACTTATTAACTAAATTGCAAGCCGGCGCATTCATTCACATGGCAACTGACTGGCAAGATTATGCTGAACAGATGTTGGCGGTGTTGCAGCAATATCCGCAGTTGCGTAACACCTCTGCCAGCAACGACTATATTCCACGTCCTGATTTTCGTCCGTTGACCAAGTTTGAACAACGCGGTCAACGCCTAGGACATGGCGTGTGGGATTTATATTTCATCAAACCGTAACATAAAGGAAACACATCATGGCGATCAAACGTAACCAAAGACAACGCAAAAAAATGCACCTTGCCGAATTCCAAGAATTAGGCTTTTTAGTGAAGTGGCAATTTGCTGAAGGCACCTCTGTAGAACAAATCGACAGCACTGTTGACCGCTTCATCGCTGAAGTTATTCAACCGAATGGATTGGCCTATGAAGGCAGTGGCTATTTACACTGGGAAGGCTTGGTTTGCTTAGAAAAAATCGGTAAATGTGATGCCAAGCATCAAGAATTAGTGAAAAATTGGTTAAGCCAAAATGGTTTACAACAAATTGAAATCAGCGAACTATTCGATATTTGGTGGGATTACCCGACAAACGCATAACTCATCTAAAGCGCCCCCGTCCCTCAATGGGGGCGTTTGTTATGCGGAAGTGACCATATCGGCAAACACGGAGAAAAGCATGGAAAAACCGGTCATACAAGTTGCTGCCGGCATTATTCGTAACGAATTCGGACAAATTTATCTCACCCGACGATTAGAAGGTCAAGACTTTGCGCAATCGCTGGAGTTTCCCGGCGGAAAAGTCGCACCCAATGAAACGCCGGAACAAGCGTTAAAACGAGAATTAGAGGAAGAAGTCGGTATTTTGGTTTCTCATGCCACATTGTTTGAACGTTTTACCTTTGAATATCCAACAAAAATTCTGAATTTTTATTTCTACTTAGTGGATGAATGGCTAGGCGAACCTTTTGGCCGTGAAGGACAAGAAGGTTTTTGGCTGGAACAAGAGGAATTGGATATGGAACAATTTCCGCCAGCAAATACAAAACTCATCCAACGCTTGCTCGCTGAAAATAAAAATTCGGCATCACACGGCTAATCGCAACAACACCAACACTTCATAATGCGCGGTATGTGGGAACATATCGAACAGTTGGATTTTTTCCAGTTGATAATGGGTCAAAGATCGCAAGTCTTTACCCATGGTTTCCGCATTGCAACTGGAATACAAAATAAAGTGCGGTCGCATTTCATTGAGAAATTCAGCAAGCGATTGACCAATGCCTCGGCGAGGAGGGTTGACGATCACCAAATCCGGTTTTTCGGCTTGTGCCAAGGCAAAATTTGCCGCATCTAACGACTGAAAATGAACCTGCGCTTCCAAGCCGAGTTGTTGTGCTGATAGTTTCGCAGCGGCAATGGCAGAAGCGGAGATTTCAATACCGGTGAGGTGAATTTGTTGTTCCGGGTTCTGCGTTTGCAAGGCTTTTAAGCAATGTAGCCCGAAGCCCCCTACACCACAGAACAAATCCCAAAGTTGACGAATGGGCAGGTCTTTTATCCATTGTTGTGCCGTGCCGTATAACCCTTCAGCAACCGACGGATTCGTTTGAAAAAAGCCTTGTGGGCGAATAAAAAGCGGAATCTGATTAAACCTTTCGGGCAGAGTGTGTTGTTCCGTCAGGAAAATCTCTTTTTCACCTTCTAAAATCGCGGCATTTTGCGGCTGAATATTCACGCTAATGACGGTAAGTTTTGGCAATTTCTGACGCAAACCCGCCAATTCTCGTTGAATCAACGGCAATTTGGCTTCCGAACGTAACACAAAGCGCAACATGAGTTGGTGGCTGTGTTGGCTTTCTGTCAATAAAAGATGTTTCAATTCGCCTTTTTGCTTTGCCACGTTATACGGCACAAGGCCTGCGCGTGCGATGAAATCTTTAAGAAGAGGAAAGATAGCTTGAAAACGTTGCGGATAAAGTGGGCAATCGCATAAATCCACCGCACTTTGTGGAGCCAATGGGTTCGGCAAGATCCCGAGGATTGGGCGTTCAACTGCACCACTGACGACCATCTTAGCTTTGTTGCGAAACCCTTCTTGGGAAGATTGAAAAGGGGCAAACCAAATCAAATGAGACGTATCTAAACCGTGCAGCTGCTGTTGCAAGTGAACGGTTTTCTGTTCTAGTTGAACAGAATACGGCAGTTCCAACCATTGACAAGAACGACAATCGCCTCGTTGATAATGTTCGCACTGAATCATATTAGTTTTTCGTTGCCAGCCATTGTTGTTGAAGTGCGGTCAGTTTTTGACGGTTTTCCAACCAACGGGGAGCACATTCTAATTCAGACCAAGTAAGATTTTTTCGTTTGAATAGACTTTGTAAGCGTTGTTGACGCAACAAGAAGCACGATTGTTTTTCTGAGAGTTTTAGGTTATCCAACACTTGAATCACCCCGTCCCGTTCATTACAAAGCAGCAACAAATCGCAACCTGCATTAAGCGCCTGTTCGCTACGCGCCACAAAATCGCCCATGAATCCTGCCCCTTTCATGCCAAGATCGTCAGAGAAAATGGCACCGTTGAAATTCAGTTGAGCACGCAAAATGTCTTGTAACCAATATTTGGAGCCGCTTGCCGGTTGGTTGTCACATTGCGAATAAATCACATGTGCCGGCATGATGGCTTGCAGCAGATTTTGTTCGATAAGTTGTTGGAACGGCTGAATATCATGACTGAAAATAGCTTCCTGACAGCGATCGTCATAAGGCGTTTCCAAATGAGAATCAGCAATCACATGACCATGCCCCGGAAAGTGTTTCCCCGTTGCGGCCATGCCGGCTTGGTGCATACCGCGAATAAAATTGCCGGCCAAATCCACCGCACTTTTTACTTCGCAACCAAAACTGCGATCGCCGATGGCTTTGCATTGATGCCCAAGATCCAACACCGGTGCAAAACTTAAATCGATATCAAGTGCGGTCATCTCTGCCGCCATTTGCCAGCCGGCTTCAAACGCCATCTTCCGTTGTTCAATAGGATCTTCAATCAGTGCGGAAAACGCCTGCATTGCAGGAAGTTGGGTGAAGCCGTCACGAAAACGTTGCACTCTGCCACCTTCTTGATCCACCGTAATCAACAAGGGCTTTTTCACCTTTTGTCGCACAGATTGAATCAACGCTTGTAATTGCGCACGGTCGTGAAAATTACGCGTAAAGAGGATCAATCCCGCCACGAGCGGATGTTCCAATAATTCGATTTCTTCTTGTTCCAGCTCGTAACCGGCTAAGTCAATAAATAGTGTAGACATTTTAGTTCAAGCGGAGATATAAGCGGTAATTGACGCTATCCGCCGTTGGTCGAGCCAATATGAGCGGTTGTTTTTGCAGCGGTTGCAATGCCAACCTATGCCAAATAGCAGGCTCTTCAGCCATCACGGTCACGCCGTGTTTGTCATACCAAAACAAGCGATAAGCCAAGTTGACCGGCTGTTCGGTTTTATTTTTAACCCACGCACTGTCGCTCTCCACACCCGCTTCCAGTCTTTCTGCCGCCGGGGCTTCAATGTTTAAAATCGGGCTTTGCGTGTTTAATAAGGTCGGCACCTTTGCGCTACATCCCGCTAAAAGTGCGGTCACAAAAAAAAGAGAAATAGACTTTTTCATTATTTATCCAACATTTTTCCTAAAGGCTCACCGCCAACGAGATGCATATGTAAATGGAACACTTCTTGTTCGCCGTGTTTGTTGCAGTTGACAATCAAACGATAACCGTCTTGCGCAATGCCTTCTTGTGTGGCGAGTTTGGCGGCAACCGTGAACAGACGACCTAAGGTCACTTCATCTTGTTCGGTCACATCGTTTACGGTTGGAATGAGCTTGTTTGGAATGATTAAAATATGGGTTTTCGCTTGCGGTGCAATATCGCGAAAGGCGGTAACAAGGTCATCTTGATACACGATATTCGCAGGAATTTCTTTGCGGATAATTTTGCTGAAAATGGTTTCTGCTGCCATGATTTTCTCCTTAAAAAATATTGCGTTTTGTGACCGCACTTTTTAACAGAAAACCGCTAAAATAGCAATTTATCAGACCATCTTTGATGTTGTCGAGAAAGGTTTTTTATTACACCGATCTAATTATTGACAAAGAACAATATTTTTGTATTAAAAGGAGAAATATTTTTACTTTATGGGGGAAAGAAAATATAATTAACAAAACTTATAAATTTTCAAATTTTTTTAAGTTTCTAGGTCTTTTCTTGTAATACAGCGTTGTGAACGGCGATATTTAGGGGTCAAATAATGAAAGGGAATTCTGAAATGAATACCGAAACGTCCAAAACAACGTGTATGGTCTCTCCGGCGGGAATGAGCCAAATTGGCGAAGATGTCGGCGTTTATAAGGCCACTAAGAAACAGATTTTATCCTTTTTCTCTGCCATTCCGGCGGGCGCGTTTATTGCTTTAGCGTTTGTTTTTTACACCACAACACAAACAGGAAATGTTGGTGCTTCGTGGGGGTTAACCAAACTGGTCGGCGGAATTGTATTCTCTCTTGGCGTGATTATGGTCGTGGTTTGCGGCTCTGAATTATTCACCTCATCAACCATGACAACTGTCGCCCGTGCAAGCGGACGAATTAATACTTTTCAAATGCTGCAAAATTGGATTGTGGTTTATTTCGGCAATTTCGTCGGCGCACTTTTTATTGTTTTTCTTATTTGGTTTGCAGGTCAGACAATGGCTGCCAATGGGCAGTGGGGACTCACCATTTTAGCGACCGCTCAACATAAAATTCACCACACATGGTTTGAAGCTTTTTATTTGGGGATTTTGTGTAACGTGATGGTGTGCATCGCCATTTGGATGAGCTACGCAGGAAAAACATTAACAGATAAAGCATTTATTATGATTTTACCGATTGCTTTGTTTGTTGCGTCAGGATTCGAGCACAGTGTGGCGAATATGTTTATGATCCCAATGGGTATCGTTACTGCACACTTTAGCGTCCCGGAATTTTGGCAAGCCATTAATATGGATTCTCAGCAGTTCACAGATTTAAATCTTTATCATTTTATCGTGAAAAATTTGATTCCGGTGACATTAGGAAACATTGTCGGCGGTGGTTGTTGTATTGGATTGGCCTTATGGTCAATCAACCGACCTCATTAATCGGTTCACAAAAAGGAAGGAAACCTAAGTCGTTCGTTTCCTTCCTCAACAGGTTTATTTTTATCAATAATCTAAAAGAGGAATGTTATGACTCAATTAACAGAAGCTCAACAAAAGGCTTGGGAAGGTTTTGTCGGTGGTGATTGGCAAAATGAAGTCAACGTGCGTGACTTTATCCAAAAAAACTATACACCGTATGAAGGTGACGAATCTTTCTTAGCTGATGCAACCCCTGCAACAACTGCCTTGTGGGATAAAGTCATGGAAGGCATCAAAATCGAAAATAAAACGCACGAGCCGTTAGATTTTGATACGGATAACCCGTCAACCATCACTTCTCACAAACCTGGCTATATCAACAAAGAATTAGAAAAAATCGTTGGTCTTCAAACTGATGCCCCATTAAAACGTGCCATTATGCCATACGGCGGTATCAAAATGGTTAAAGGCTCTTGTGAAGTTTATGGTCGTCAATTAGATCCAGAAGTAGAACATATTTTCACTGAATATCGTAAAACCCATAACCAAGGCGTATTTGATGTATATACACCGGATATCCTTCGTTGCCGTAAATCCGGCGTGTTAACCGGTTTACCGGATGCTTACGGTCGTGGTCGTATTATCGGTGACTATCGTCGTTTAGCCGTTTACGGTATCGACTACTTAATGGCAGATAAGAAAAAACAATTCGACTCACTTCAACCTAAATTAGAACGTGGCGAAGATATTCAGGCCACTATTCAATTACGTGAAGAGATTGCCGAACAACATCGTGCCTTAGGCAAAATGAAAGAAATGGCTGCCTCTTATGGTTTCGATATTTCTAACCCGGCGACTAACGCACAAGAAGCCGTTCAATGGACTTACTTCGCTTATTTAGCCGCCGTAAAATCACAAAACGGTGCCGCAATGTCTTTCGGTCGTATTTCTTCCTTCTTAGATATTTATATCGAACGTGATTTGAAAAACGGCAAAATTACCGAACAAGAAGCACAAGAATTAATCGATCACTTAGTCATGAAACTGCGTATGGTGCGTTTCTTACGTACACCTGAATACGATCAATTGTTCTCCGGAGACCCAATGTGGGCAACCGAAACCCTAGGCGGTATGGGCTTAGACGGTCGTACATTAGTCACCAAAAACAGCTTCCGTATTTTACACACCCTTTACACTATGGGTCCATCTCCGGAACCAAACTTAACCATTCTTTGGTCTGAAAAATTACCTGAAGCATTCAAACGTTTCTGTGCCAAAGTGTCTATTGATACTTCCTCTGTACAGTATGAAAACGATGACTTAATGCGTCCGGATTTCAACAGTGATGACTATGCGATTGCTTGTTGTGTATCCCCAATGGTAGTGGGTAAACAAATGCAATTCTTCGGTGCCCGTGCGAACTTGGCAAAAACTTTGCTATACGCAATCAACGGCGGTATCGATGAGAAAAACGGTATGCAAGTCGGTCCGAAAACCGAGCCAATCAAAGATGAAGTGCTTGATTTCGACACCGTAATGACCCGCATGGACAGTTTCATGGATTGGTTGGCAACACAATATGTGACCGCCTTGAACATCATCCACTTCATGCATGACAAATATGCTTATGAAGCCGCATTAATGGCATTCCATGATCGTGATGTTTACCGCACCATGGCTTGCGGTATCGCAGGACTTTCTGTTGCTGCCGACTCTTTAGCCGCAATCAAATACGCGAAAGTCAAACCAATTCGTGGCGATATCAAAGATAAAGAGGGCAAGGTTGTGGCATCTAATGTCGCTATTGACTTCGAAATCGAAGGCGAATATCCGCAATTCGGTAACAATGATTCCCGTGTGGATGACATCGCCTGTGACTTAGTTGAACGTTTCATGAAGAAAATTCAAACCCACAAAACTTACCGCAACGCAACTCCGACACAATCTGTGCTTACTATTACTTCTAACGTGGTCTATGGTAAGAAAACAGGTAATACACCGGACGGTCGTCGTGCAGGAGCGCCATTTGGACCGGGTGCAAACCCAATGCACGGTCGTGACCAAAAAGGTGCGGTAGCGTCTTTAACGTCTGTGGCTAAATTACCGTTTGCTTACGCGAAAGACGGTATTTCTTATACCTTCTCTATCGTGCCAAATGCGTTAGGTAAAGAATACGAAGCGCAAAAACGTAATCTTGCCGGTTTAATGGACGGTTACTTCCACCACGAAGCGGAAGTAGAAGGCGGTCAACACTTGAACGTTAACGTGATGAACCGTGAGATGTTGTTAGATGCGATGGAAAATCCGGAGAAATATCCGCAATTAACCATTCGTGTTTCCGGTTATGCCGTACGTTTTAACTCATTAACCAAAGAACAACAACAAGACGTTATCACCCGTACATTTACACAATCCATGTAATTTGGTGATAAAACTGTGTTAATATTTCAGCCGCTTGCCGCAAGGTAAGCGGTCTGATTTTTTTGGGGACATCCCATTTTATAAATATTGCTAGGTTATTCAAAAAACACGTATAAAAACGACCGCACTTTTAACGAATAACGTGACGATTTATTGAGGAATACATGTCAGTTGTAGGAAGAATCCACTCTTATGAATCCTGTGGCACCGTTGACGGTCCGGGCATTCGTTTTATTCTGTTTTTACAAGGCTGCTTAATGCGCTGTAAGTATTGCCACAACCGCGATACTTGGGATGTCCATGGTGGCAAAGAAGTTACGGTGGAAGAACTGATGAAAGAAGTGGTCAGCTATCGTCATTTTATGAATGCTTCAGGCGGCGGTGTGACCGCATCCGGCGGTGAAGCCATTTTACAGGCAGAATTCGTGCGTGATTGGTTTCGCGCCTGCAAACAAGAAGGCATCAGCACCTGCTTGGATACCAACGGTTTTGTGCGTCATTACGATCATGTGATTGATGAACTCATTGATGTGACGGATCTGGTTTTGCTTGATTTGAAAGAACTCAACGATCAAGTGCATCAAAATCTTATTGGCGTACCGAACAAACGCACGCTTGAATTTGCCAAATATTTGCAAAAACGTAACCAACCGGTTTGGATTCGCTACGTGGTCGTACCGGGCTATACAGATTCTGACCATGACGTACATTTACTCGGTCAATTTATCGAAGGTATGACAAACATTGAAAAAGTAGAACTCCTTCCTTATCACCGCCTTGGCGCACATAAATGGGCAGCAATGGGGGAAAAATATGAACTGGAAGACGTAAACCCCCCAACAAAAGAATTGCTTGAACACATAAAAGCCATTCTTGAAGGCTACGGCCATGTCGTCAAATACTAATGCCCTCTAGGCAGAATCGCTTAAAAATACGCAAAAAACAAACCGCACTTTGAAGAGACGCTCAAGTGCGGTTCATTTTTACCGCGTTTTTAACTCGCTCGCCGAATTAAACGCGGATACACACTGGAAATTAATGTGGTCGCAATAACCGCCAAAATCCCCAACCAAGACAGTGGGCTAATATGCTCGCCTAACAGTAATACCGCCAACAAAATCGCAAATACCGGTTCGAGTGAAACCAAAATGCCTGCTAAATTAGAATCGACGCTATTAATTCCCTTATTCCATAAATAATACGCCAACCAGCTACAACCAACGCCAATATAAAGTAACCCTGCGATGCCTTGCCAATTCCAATGAATTTGCCAGCTTTCCGTCAGCCAAAGGGTGAAAGGAAGGCAAGTTATCGTGCCAAACACAATGCTACTGGTGGTGTAAACTTGCGCCGTGAGTTGCACGATGACTTTTTGCGTCCAACGCAAACACGAAGCAAAAACAACGCCGGCAATCAGCACCAAGCTACAGCCAAATAGGCTAATATTGCCCGTTTCTTCACCGCCATAAATTAACAATGCGACCCCAAGAAACGCCACTAAACCAAAGATCCAGTGATGGGTTTGGGCTTTGTCGCCAAAGAAAAAATGCCCAATCAGCACCACCAAGAAGGGCTCTAACCCTAACATCGTTGAGGCACTGGATGCCGAAGTGTGGCTTAAACCAATAAATTGCAATAGAAAGATCACCGGATAATTTAATAATCCCAACCACCACACTTGCGGACGTAAGCCTTTAGGAATGCGCTTCCAAACACGCATAAACATCGGCAGCACAATTATGGTGGCAATCAACAAACGCAATTGCACCATCAACACCGGATCCAACATGGTGTAGGTGTATTTACCGGCGACAAAAGAACTGCTCCATAAAAATAATGCGATGAGAATGTAGCGCATGAGATTCCTTAAAAAAAGAAGGGAGATTAAACGATTATTGTAGTGCGCTTTTCACGCAGCGTAAACGAAAGGAGACAGGTTTATTTTTAGGAAGCCTTTACAACACTATTTACCCTCTCTTCATCTTGCATTAGAATGCGGCATTTTTACTCACTTCATTTCATTAGGAAGTCTATTATGGAAGAATCTCAATCCTTAGAAAAATTACCTAAAGTTGTTACCGGTATCCTCAAAATCGTGCTCAGCAGTGCATTAATTGCCTTAGCTGTGGTGTTGATCATCGCGCTGGTTAAAATCACGTATTCACTGGCGATGATGGTGTTAAACACCTCCAGCGTAGTGCCTTATGACGTTGCGGAACGAGCGGTTATGTTTTTTCTGTATTTTGGATTTATCGGCTTAATCGTGCAATATTTTAAAAGCGGCTATCATTTCCCACTGCGCTATTTTATTTACGCTGGGATAACAGCGATGTTGCGCTTGATTATCGTCAACCATGAAAGCTCAGTGGACACCATCCTATTTGCCGGCGCCATTTTGATTATGGTGATTGCGCTTTGCCTCGTACTCTATTCTAATAAATTGCGGAATCTTTAATGAAAGTGCGGTCGTTTTTGACCGTATTTCCTCGATAACAAAAGACCGATAGCGTAAAAACTCTCGGTCTTTGTTTATTAGTTGAATCGTAGCGTGCAACGTGTTGCACGAAATGAACAACACTCTTGACGGTTGATAATACGTTATTTGAAAAAACACTCGCAAAAATCACCGCACTTTATTTCGTTCCGTGCGTGGCTTGGTCGTGCATCAAGATGCACGCTACCAGAAAATCATAAATCGTAGCGTGCAACGTGTTGCACGAAATGAACAACACTCTTGACGGTTGATAATACGTTATTTGAAAAAACACTCGCAAAAATCACCGCACTTTATTTCGTTCCGTGCGTGGCTTGGTCGTGCATCAAGATGCACGCTACCAGAAAATCATAAATCGTAGCGTGCAAC
>ERZ773059.1051-NODE-1051-length-14153-cov-19.360619_pt1 | contig 14153 bp, 11 predicted proteins | sample MGYA00580514_ERZ773059 | MGnify/ENA primary metagenome ERZ773059 (study PRJEB29015, sample SAMEA2737981) | human oral metagenome | biome: human oral; feature: human-associated habitat; material: dental | place: China | collected 2056 ...
ACATTAAGACTATATGCATTGCATGATAGACGTCTACGCATTTAACGGAAGAACCTTATTTTGTCTAGAATAGGCTTGCAAGTAAGGTGTGTTTTGTAAAACATTTTCTGGTTTTCTGTTTTTTTTCTAGTCTTTTTAGGTATCCTAGTGTTCCTAGATATTCTAGTGTTCCTCTTTTTCCTAGCCTTCATAGATGTCCTAGCCTTTCCTAGATAGCCTGATGCTCCTAGCTTTCCAAGATGCCCTAGGTATTCTAGCCCTCTTGGTCCTCCTAGATAGCCCTTGCCTTTCTGGCTCTCCTGTTTTTACTGGTTTTCCTAGTTTTCCTAGTTTTCCTAGCTACCCTGATGCGCCTCGCTAAACTTATTCCTCACGCCTTTTCTCTGCCTTAAATCCCCATAAATAAGGAACGTCGTTGCGGCATAATTTTCTTAACTTTGCGCCTGTTAACGGCGGTAGGCTTAACCCCAAACACCACCAACACCACGAGCGGGCACGCACGAGAGCAGTGCATCGCCAGTGGAACAAACGTAACACGCCGCCGCAGCATTGCATACAAAAACAAGATGAAGCAAGACTTAAACCAGCGAAACAAGCTATCCACCTTCTTTTGCCTCTATCTGGCACAAGCTGTGCCCATGAGTTTCTTTACCACTGCCCTGCAAGTAACCATGCGCGAACAACGGTTCTCGCTCTCGGCCATTGCCTTGTTGCAGCTGGTTAAGCTGCCGTGGATACTCAAAATGCTATGGAGCCCACTGGTAGACAGGGCTTGCACCACCATGCGCGGCTACAAGCGGCTCATCGTTGGCAGCGAGTTGGTTTACGCCCTACTGGTGTTTTTGGCCGGCACGCTTAACTTGCAGCTCAATGTGGCCACGGTTATATTGTTGGTGTTGCTGTCGTTAGTGGCCTCTGCCACACAGGATATAGCCACCGATGCCCTGGCCATACGCTCCACAAAGGGGCGCGAAAGGGGACTGATGAACAGCATGCAGTCTATGGGGAGCTTTGCCGGGAGCCTTGTGGGTAGCGGCCTTTTGCTCGTGGTTTTGCACCGTTATGGGTGGAACAGCGTAACCCAATGCCTCAGCCTCTTTGTCTTGGTGGCCGCCTTGCCTTTGCTTTTCAACAAAAAGATAAGCCTGCAACAGGATGAAGACAAACGCCAACGCGCACGGCTAACCGACTTCGTGTGGTTTTTCGGCCAACGCGGCGTGTGGCGGCAGATACTTTTCTTGGCACTCTATTACATGGGCATCATCGGCATCATGTCTAACATGAAACCCTACATGGTAGACCTAGGCTACTCGATGAAAGACATCGGGCTGATAAACGGCGTGGTGGGCGTGGCCTCGGCTTTCGTCGTTGGCTATCCCACGGGCATGCTCGTTCGCCGCTATGGCTATGCCCGTGTGCGACCCGCGGTTGCATGTGCCATGCTCGGTGCCACGCTTTTGTTCACCATCCTGTCGGTAAGCGTGCCCACAACGGCCCAAATCGTCTTGGCCACCGTGTTGCTTTGGGCCAGTTATGGCATGGCAACGGTGGTGGTTTACACCTCGGCCATGAGCCATGTGCGCCCTGGAAAAGAGGGAACCGACTTTACCGTGCAAACCGTATTAACCCACCTAACGGGCATCGTGGCCGCTATGGGCAGCGGCGCCGTGGCCGATGTGGCCGGATATACCGCCATGTTTGCCGTGCAAACCGCCATAGCACTGGCCTCGCTGGCATACGTGAGCTTGGCATTAAAAACAGAAACGACGCATGACTAACGAAGAATTAATTGCCAAATATAACAAGCCCGTGCCACGATACACGAGCTATCCGCCGGCAAACAGCTTTGTGGAGATGGGCGAAGAGGAGTATCTCGCAGCCGTAGACCAGTCTAACAAAGCCGCTGTAGACAACATTTCGTTTTACATACACGTGCCCTTTTGCCAACACCTGTGCCACTATTGCGGGTGCAACTCGGTGGCTATGGCGCGCAATGACGTGGTGGAGGCCTACTTCGATGCCCTGCATCGGGAGATAAACCTGCTGCTGCCACACCTAGACAAGGGGCGGAAAATATCGCAGATACATTATGGGGGAGGCAGTCCTACATCCATTCCACTACACCACATCAAGCGCCTAAACGAGCATTTGCTGGGTTCGTTCGGCACAATAGAAAACCCGGAGATTGCCATTGAGTGCCACCCTGCTTACCTTAACGACGAACATTGGGAGCAGCTAATCGGCTGCGGGTTCACCCGTTACAGCTTGGGAATACAGGATTTCGACGATAACGTGTTGCGAACCGTTAACCGCCGACCCTCGTTGTTGCCCGTAGAGCATATCGTTGAGCGGCTTAGGCAAAGCGGCGCAAAGGTTAATCTCGACTTCATATACGGCTTGCCGGGGCAAACGGTGCAGAGTTTTTCGCGCACCATCGCACGCGCAATAGGCATGCGGCCCAACAGATTGGTTACCTTTAGCTATGCGCACGTACCTTATATATATGGTAGGCAGCGCATATTGGAAAAGGCGGGGCTGCCACCAGAGGCCGAAAAGATGCGCATGTTCGAACAGGCGGCGGAACAACTTGCGCGCGCCGGATATTGCCATATCGGCATGGACCACTTTGTTGAACCCAACGACGACCTGCAACAGGCACTGGAACGCAAGCAGCTGCACCGTAATTTTCAGGGCTATTGCCCACGGCGCATCACGGCACAGGTGTATGCCTTGGGCGTGTCGGGCATCAGTCAGCTAGATGCGGCCTATGCGCAAAACACCAAAGATGTGGCACGCTACATTCAATACACCAGCGAAGGGCGGCTCTGCATAGAGCGCGGATATGCGCTGCAACCGTGGCAACGCGTGGCGCGCGAGGTGATAGAGAGCCTGATGTGCAACTATTACGTGGCGTGGACAGACATGGCCCAAAGGCTGAACATATCGGCAGAAGAGGTAAAAGAAGCCCTAAACTACGACGTGCCGGCCTTGCAGCAAATGGCCGACGACGGGCTGATAACCTTTGAACGCACACACATAGCACTTACCGAAGCGGGTTCGCCCTTTGTGCGCAACGTGGCGGCGGCACTCGATAAGATGATGATTAACAACAATAATCGCTTTTCGAAACCCGTGTAACGTGCACAACATGGCAGAAAACCAAGCTAAACAAAAAGATACATGCGCCAAACAACAATAATAATAGGAGCCGGACTTACCGGGCTTACCGCCGCACACGCCCTGCGGAAACAAGGCAAAGAGGTGCTGGTGGTGGAAAAAGAAAACCGCATTGGCGGACAAATTCGCACTTTTGAAGAGCAGGGATTTGTGTACGAAAGCGGCCCCAACACGGGCATGGTGGCCTATCCCGAAGTGGCCGAACTATTTACCGACCTCGCCGCTTATGGCTGTAAGCTGCTCACGGCGCGCGAAGAGGCCAAGCAAAGGTGGATTTGGAAGGGCGAACGTTTCCACGCTTTGCCCGTAGGGTTGAAGGCTAGCGTGCAAACAACGCTGTTTTCTTGGCACGACAAACTGCGAATATTGGCCGAGCCTTTTAGAAAAGTAGGCACAGACGAAGACGAAAGTGTGGCGCAACTTGTTAGGCGACGGCTGGGTGATTCGTTTGAACGCTATGCCGTAGACCCTTTTATTTCGGGCGTGTATGCAGGCGACCCCGAACGCTTGGTTACGCGTTATGCGCTGCCCAAGCTTTACAATTTGGAACACACATACGGCAGTTTTGTGCGCGGGGCGATAGCTAAGATGCGCCAACCCAAAACGCCACGCGACCTGCTGGCCACCAAAAAGGTGTTCTCGGCCGAAGGGGGATTGCAGCATTTGATTGATGCGCTTGGGCGTTCGGTTGGCGAAACGAACATCGTTTTGGGTGCAAGCAACTTGCATCTGCAACCTTCTGAGCAGGGTTGGAAGGTCGAATATACACAGCCAGACGGCACCGCTTGCAGCATCTTAGCCCAACAGGTGGTAACTACCGTTGGTGCTTATGCCCTGCCCCAGTTGCTGCCTTTCGTGCCCCACGCACTGATGGAGCCTATCACCAGTTTGCGTTACGCCCCTGTGGTGCAGGTTAGTGTGGGCTTTGCCGATGTGCAAGGGCAGCGCAACGAGGCTTTTGGCGGCCTTGTTCCCTCGTGCGAAAACCGACATATACTGGGTGTGCTGTTCCCTGCATCGTGCTTTGAGGGGCGTGCACCCAGGCAAGGCGACTTGTTTTCGGTGTTCGTCGGCGGTATAAAACACCCCGAGGTGATGGATATGAGCGATGCCGAATTGGCGCAAATGGTGCTTGCCGAACTGCGACACATGCTGCGTTTGCCGGCCAACATGCAGCCCAGCTTGCTTAAAATATTTCGCCATCGCCATGCCATTCCGCAATACGAGGCCAGCAGCGGTGCGCGTTTCAAGGCCATTGACACCCTGCAAAGTCAATATCCCGGCCTTATCGTGGGTGGAAACCTACGTAATGGCATCGGCATGGCCGACAGAATAAAGCAAGGTGCAACCATTATTCCGCAAGAATTGGCGAACATTTGAAGAGAAAAAGAAGATTATCTTTTTGGACAAATATAGCCCCAGACGGCTAGCAGATGTAAGATTAAAGCCGTAAAAACGAACAAAAGGGAAGTAAACCGCTATTGCACCTTATCACTTAACGCGCAAGGTAAACGGCAAGCACTAAAAAAATATTGCCTTTTATTTGGTGCGTATGCAAATTAGTTCTATATTTGCACCATCCATTTGACAAAAAAATGAGTTTACTAACCCAACCATAAAAAAGATTACAACCATGGAAGTGGAGAAAATCATGCAAGAACTGGAGCGCAAGCATCCAGGTGAGTCTGAATTCCTTCAGGCAGTAAAAGAAGTGCTTGTTTCAATTAAGGATGTGTACAATCAACACCCTGAGTTTGAAAAAGCTAAAATTATCGAGCGGATGGTAGAGCCCGAACGCATCATCACCTTCCGTGTTCCTTGGACCGACGATAAGGGCGAGGTACACGTTAACATCGGTTATCGCGTGCAATTCAACGGCGCTATTGGCCCATACAAAGGCGGATTGCGTTTCCATCCCTCTGTAAACCTCTCTATCTTGAAGTTCTTGGGCTTCGAGCAAACGTTCAAAAACGCACTTACAACGTTGCCTATGGGCGGCGGTAAGGGTGGTAGCGACTTTGCACCCCGCGGGCGCAGCGATGCTGAAATCATGCGTTTCTGCCAGGCTTTCATGACCGAATTGTATCGTCACATCGGTCCGAACGAAGACGTTCCCGCAGGCGACATCGGCGTGGGTGGCCGCGAAATTGGTTACCTCTTTGGCATGTATCGCAAGCTTACGCACCAATTTGAGGGCGTGCTTACGGGTAAGGGCCTTGAATGGGGTGGCTCAATCTTCCGTCCCGAGGCTACCGGTTACGGCGCACTTTACTTCGTTAACCAGATGTTGGAAACCAAAGGCATCGACATTAAGGGCAAGACCGTGGCACTAAGTGGTTTTGGAAACGTGGCTTGGGGTGCCGCTAAGAAGGCTACCGAGCTGGGCGCAAAGGTTATCACCCTTAGCGGACCTGATGGTTATATCCTCGACCCGAACGGCATTAGCGGCGAGAAAATCGACTATATGCTCGAACTTCGCAACAGTGGCAACGACGTTTGCGCACCATACGCAGACAAGTTCCCCGGCTCAACGTTCTTTGCCGGCAAGAAACCTTGGGAGGCAAAGGCCGACATTTACTTGCCTTGCGCTACCCAGAACGAATTGAACGGCGAAGATGCTGATAAGATTTTGGCTGCCAAACCCGTTTGCGTGGCCGAGGTTTCGAACATGGGTTGCACCGCCGAAGCTGCCGAAAAGTTTGTCGCTACGAAGACACTGTTTGCTCCTGGAAAGGCTGTTAACGCTGGTGGCGTAGCTACTTCGGGTCTTGAAATGACACAGAACTCCCTACGTTTGGGATGGACTGGCAAGGAAGTAGACGAACGTCTGCACCACATCATGTCGTCGATACACGAACAATGTGTGAAGTATGGCACCGAAGCCAACGGATACATCGACTACGTGAAGGGCGCTAACATCGCCGGATTTATGAAGGTGGCCCACGCCATGATGGCTCAGGGCATCGCATAAACAACGTAAACGCGATAGAATTAGAGTGTTGTGCACCCGCATTCCTAAGGCAGAAGGAGCTGCAATCCGTGCCAAGGGCTGTGCAACGGGGTGTGACAAACCTCAATAATCATAAATTCAAACAACGTGACGCATTTAAGATACGTATTGTTTGTAGCATTTACCATTTTGGGCTTTATCTCTTTGCACGCACAGCAGAGAGGTAAAGCCTCTTTTTATTCGCGCCGAGCAACGGGCGCACGAACAAGTAGTGGTGAACGACTGCATCATAACGACTTTACTTGCGCCCACAGAACGCATCCTTTCGGCACAAAGCTGAGAGTGAAAAACCTAAATAACGGCAAGGAGGTTGTTGTGAGGGTGAACGACCGCGGCCCCTTTGGGCGTGGACGTATTGTTGACTTGTCGTGGGGTGCCGCTAAGGCGTTAGGCATGCTTTCGCATGGAGTGGTTCCCGTGGAGGTTACGCCTGTGGATAAGAAGAAGGTGTCTTCTGAGGACAAAGAGTCGACTTCCGACAAGCGTTTAAAAGAAGAGTCGGGCGAACGAAAAGGAAAAGCCAGTGCAAAGAAGAAGGGAAAGCATAAGGCGAAGAAGGGAGCTACCGTAGGAAAGAAACACAAGAAAAAGGGTTCGAAACTGAAAGGTAGTGCCAAAGTACGCCGCTCGGCCACAGCAAAGCACGTTAAGTCGAAGAAGAAACACGTTAAGTCGGAGAAGAAACATGTTAAGTCGGAGAAGAAACATGTGAAAACTAAGCCCCAAAAGGGCAATAAGAAAACCAAGAAGGGAAAGAAAGAGAAGAAGAAAGGGAAAAAGAAAGGGCGTAGATAGCTGCGCTGTGCGCACAGGGCTGATGCCAGAGAAGTTATAATTGGTCTTTTATCAAAACCAATTATGCTGCCAACGGGTGATGAAAGCCTGCTTTTGGCTTGTTGCGACCGGCTTATTGCTATCGGCTTGCAATAGCTGTAATGCTTAGCAAATTAATGATGAAGGCTTGCTCTTGTTAGTTGGAAATTGGTAGAGAGCAGCAGGATTACCGAATAAAGGCAACCTGCAAACGCCTGAAATGCCCCAATAGGCCTGTTTTTAACCTCTTTCACCCCCTTTAAATTAAAACCTTTTATGTTATGGAAAAGCAAAGACAACAAGAGCTGGCCGAACTTAAACCAACGGCCGAAATGATGGACGAAGAGCAATTTTGGGCCATTGTACAAACCGCGGTAGACGAGGCTGGCGACGATGAAGATGAATATTTGGAAGTAGCTAAACGCGAGCTGAGCAAATTGTCGTTAAAAGAAATGATTGGTTTTAGGCTCCGAACCGACAAACTTCTTTACGACAGCTACACCTCCGAGATGTGGTGTGCTGGCTATTTGATGAATGGAGGCTGTTCGGACGATGGCTTTGAGTATTTCCGCTTGTGGGTTATATCGCGCGGACGAAAGGTTTATGAGGCGGCTATGGCCAACCCCGACAACCTTATCGACTACATAGGCGATGATGACGAGATGGACTTTTTCGAGTTCGAACTGTTCTGGTATGTGGCGTTAGAGACGTTCGAAGAGGTCGTTGATGCCGAGTTGTACGACTATATTGACGACGAAAACTTCAAAACTCGTGAAGGCAACTATCCCAATTTTGAATTTAATTGGGAAGAAGATGAACCTGAATCCATGCAAAAGCTATGCCCACGCCTATTTGAAAAGTTCGGGTGATAAAGCTTATTTTGCATTAGACACATGGCATTTGGCACCTGTCCAAACATTTGCAGTTAGAAATAGAACTGCTTAGTGGTGTGGATAGGGACAATTAATGGCATCGATTGGGCAATAAGAAGGGTTGGTTTGCCTTCACCGATTAACCCCATTGAACAGATTTTGCTTGTTCTTCCTGTCCGACATCGCGGTAATTTGGGCCAATCAAAGCTGATAAACCAATTGGGAAAGCAGCCTAATCGCACTTGTTTTTATGATATTGCTGTCTGTTAAAACCCTAATGGACGGCAATATTTTTATTATTCAGAGCATATAGAGTATTGAAAGGATTGGCACACTACTCCTCTTTCTCACCTTATAAAAGGTGTTGGGCGAGTCTATTTGGGAGAGAAATAGGATTGGGGAGAGCGGTTGCTTGTTGGGCAGGAGTGAGAAGTAAGTCCGTTTGGCGTGCGTCTACTTTGGGCGAAGTGCCGTGCGATAGTTGAGAACGACTATTTTGTCAACTCGTTTTTTCTTCCGACCTTTGCACAAAACAAACAAATCTGCACAACAATGATATGCACACTTATGCGCCCTTTGCGCCAATGGGTGTTCTTCGTGGCCATGTTTGCGGCCATTACGCTGATGCCTTTCGAGGCCATTAAGCACATGTACGCCTATCCCGACGAAGTGGCGGCAGCCCTGCTGCACCTCGTCGCCGCACTTGCTTTGGCCTATTTGCTCACCTGTATGGTGCATGCCGTGGGTCGAACATGGTTTAAATGTTTGGCCTACGCCCTGCCCACATGGTGCGTATTGTTGCGAAGTTTTCTGCATTTCGCCCTCCATTCAGAGCTCACACCCAAGACCGTGATGCTCGTTGCAGAGACCAACGCCGCCGAAGTGTCGGGTTTCTTCTCCACATTCGCCGTGTCGGCAGGCGCATTTAAAAGCTATGCGCTCACCATATTATATATAGTGGTGGTTGTTTTTGCCGAACGCCATCGGCTTACTTGGGGGCGTTGGTTGCAGCGCAAGCTGCCCCAAAAGTTGCTTGTAGGCACAATCCTCAGCTCGTTTGTTGCCCTAGGCTACACTTATTCGGCCATTCCTGCCCTGCTACGCTGCCAAACCACGGCCGATGCCGAGTGGTGGAACATTCGTTATTACGCCTATTCGATGGACGATTTGTCCATTGCCGCCTACTCGTTATACGTTCCGCATCTGATGAAACGCGAACTGCAAGAGGCCGTGGCCAATAACTTAGCGGCGGCCAAACGTGCAAGTAGCCTGGCCAATGATGCCGATTCGCTTACATTGGTGGTGGTTATTGGCGAGTCGTACATTAAGAGTCATGCCCAAATCTATGGCTATCCGTTGCCCACTACGCCGCGAATGGTGGCCGAACAAAAGCGCGGTAACCTGCTGGCCTTTACCGATTATATCAGTCCTTACAACTTCACCACCGAGGCAGTAAAGGCCATACTCAGCACCAACGATGTGTCCGCAGGGCAGAATTGGAGCCAAGGTGCACTGTGGCCTGTGGTGTTTAAACGGGCTGGCTACACGGTTGAGATGTGGAGTAACCAACTGGTAACGGCCGACAACGTGTTTACCAATTACAGTCTTAACGGCTTTATCTACCATCCGCAGATACGTCCCGTGGCCTACAACAGCGTTCGCGGCAGTGAAGGAATGCTCGATGGGGCGCTTGTTTCGCGAGCCCTTGCCCATGCAAAGGCCAACAGTTGCCGCCATAGGCTGTTGTTGTTACACCTCAACGGCCAACATTTCAATGCCAAAGACAAGTATCCCGATACGCCGGCCTTCAACGTTTTTAGTGCCGCCGACATTAAAAGTTCTGCCCCTTGGCTAACGCCGAGTAAGCGACAACAAGTGGCCGAGTACGACAATGCCACCCGTTATAACGACCATGTGCTGGGTATGGTGTTCGATGCCATGCGCAATACGCAGGCCGTTGTGGTGTACTTGCCCGACCACGGCGAAGAAATTTACGACTGGCGCGACCAATATGGCCGCTCGACAACGCCCGAATACACTTCGGCTTACATGCACAGCATGAACGATATTCCCCTTATTGTATGGGCATCGCCCTCGTTTATCGCTCGTAATCCCCAGGTATGGCATCGTCTGCAAGGGGCGGTAGCTCGTCCGGGCATGTCCGATGGGCTCTGTCATCTGCTCTTTGGCATCGCCAACCTTCGCACTCCTTATTATATAGCGCGCAAGGATATGGCCAGCGACAGGTGGAAACCCGCGCGCAGAATTGTTTATGGAAAGGTGGAGTATAAGCCATAACGGGAAGTTTTTTCGTTAGCTTTAGCTGTCTTGTTCGTTTGTCTTACCTGTCTTATTCATCCCTTTCTTCTTCGTATAACCCTGTGAAATACAGGTTCTTCCCACGTCCTTATTTGTTCCATCTTGCTTGTTTCTTCCACCTACCTTCCTGTTCTCCTTTTCCATTTAGGGTATTCCCTACCTTCGTTTGGGGGAATTCCTCTCACGTACTTAGCCATTCTTACTAACTTTGCATCCAGAAACAAGGACGAAAACGGCCAACAGCGATAGGCTTAGCCAAGGCAATGCCGCAGAGTTTCGTCCCAATTAAAAAACAAACGCGATGGTAGCAAGAAAACTCATCATGGCACTAATCGCTCTGGCGATACTCGTTGGATGCGGAACTTACGCAGGCTCTGGGGCCTATGCGGGTGCCACGCTCGGCTCAATCTTAGGCAGTGCCATCGGCGGAATAACTGGCGGAGCGCGTGGTTCGGACCTCGGACAGATTGTTGGCATGGGCGTTGGAGCTGCCGTCGGAGCGACAATTGGCGAACAAGCAGACAAGAAAGTCGAAGAACGAAGTGAGAAAAGGCGCGAACGCATTGAACAACGCCGCCGAGAAATGGAACGCGAAGACTACGGATATAACGACAATGAGCCTGCTTACGGCCAATACCCGCCCTACGATAGCGGCTTTGACGAGAACAACGGAGGCGACGACCGCATATTCGACTTCAAGGGTTCTGACTATACAGGCAATTACAGCGCACAGCAACCCAGTGCTAGTGAGGGCGCACAACAAGAGCCAACGCCCACAATCAGCACGTTGCCCATAGAGATACGCAACGCTCGATTTGTAGACGACAATCAGAATCGACAGATTAATCGCGGCGAACTTTGTAAGGTTATCTTCGAACTATGGAACAACGGTAGCCAAACGCTACACGACGTTCAACCCATCGTTACCGAAGAAACGGGCAACAAATACTTGGCTATCTCGCCCACCATACACGTTGAACAGCTTGAACCAGGCAAAGCCATACGCTATACTGCGCTGGTAAAGGCAAACAAGCGACTGAAACAAGGCAACGCCGTTATACGTGTGGCTGCCGTAAGGGGTAACAACATCCCCATTTCAGAACCCTTGTTCTTCAACATCCCAACAGATAAGTAAATTCATACAACATTCTATATTTCATTAGGTACAGCGTTTAAAAGGAAAAAAGATCATTCAGGATTAGAGACGTTATTTAGAAATCAGGTTGATGATTAATGGCAATTGTGAAGTTGCCTCACAAACAAAGAGAGAGATTTATACAACAGAGAGAAGGCCACGGCATGTGTGTTACAGCGTGTGTCGCTGGCTAGAGAGTGGCGTTAAATCGTGGTTCTGTGCGGAGGCAACACCTATTCCTGCCTCTTTAACAGCCACGGTAGCGCCAACCCATAACGAGAAAAAGAGGTTTCGTTAAGTAGAAGGTTAGCATGCAGCGGCGAGTGGTGTACTACAAGGCCATTAACTCGTTACCTTGTCAACTACAAGCGAGCTTGTTAACTGGCCAATTGGTTGCCTTGTCAACTGCAAGCGAGCTTGTTAACTTGCCAACTTGTTAACCGACAAACGAACTCGTTAACTTGTCAACTCGTTAGTTTGTTAACTGACAAACGAACTTCTCAACTCGTAAACAGGAAACAATAGCCGAGCATTCCAAGTCGCGAAGACTAAGGATGTTCGGCTTTCCTATTTGCCCAACTCGATGAAAAACGCTACCTTTGCAATCGTTATTAAGGTTTAAACGAAACGGCTTTGTTGGTAAACCAAGGCGCCGTTAAGCAAGGATACCCACTAGATAAGCCTTAAATGTTTGCTTAGGACAGCGTACCAGGCAAGAAAACCTAGGCCAGACCTGGCGGCATAGCTATCTAGGCCAGCCACATTATCCTGGTTCAGCGGAAGATTAGTGGGGGACTAATAATCTTCCGCTGAACCCAGACAACCCCTCCCCACACCCCCGACAACATGGATAACAGAGACAACATAGACTTTGGTAAGATGAACATCCCACGGCTGTTCGTTAAGCTTTTCGTGCCAACCCTTCTCGGTTTGGTGTTCAATGCCATGCTTACCCTTGCCGATGGCATCTTCGTTGGGCAGGGTATAGGCAGCAATGCCTTGGCGGCAGTAAACATTGCCGCCCCCATATTCCTCATCGGACTAGGTGTGTCGCTCATGTTTGCCACGGGCGTTAGCGTAGTGGCGGCCGTTCACCTTTCGCGCGGCAACAACAAGGCTGCCAACATCAACGCCACGCAAGCACTTACTGTTCCTTTCGTTGTCATGTCGGTGGTAAGTGTGCTTATTGCCGTTTTCGCCAAACCGCTATGCTATCTCTTTGGCGGTTCGCAAACGCTCGAACCCCTCGTTGTTGAGTATCTCACTTACATCAGTCCCATACCTGCCCTCATGGTACTTGTGCATGTGGGCGGCTTTATCATTCGGCTAGACGGTTCGCCTAAGTACGCCATGTACGCCAGCGTGCTCCCCGCCGTGCTCAACATCTTTCTCGATTGGCTGTTTGTCTTTCCGCTTAACCTTGGTTTGATGGGCGCAGCCTCTGCTACAAGCATTTCCGAAGCCGTAGGAGCCGTGATGATTGTGGCCTATTTGGTGTATTTCCCCAAGACCATACGCCTTTATCGCCCCAAGTTCACGTGCACCAGCGTTCGTCTTACCGTGCGCAACTTAGGTTATATGATGAAGTTAGGCGTTCCAACGTTCATTGCCGAGACCGCCATTTCGGGGCTAATGATTGTTGGAAACTCCATGTTTATGGCCTTTCTTTGCGAAGATGGCGTGGCTGCATTCAGCGTGGCGTGCTATCTTTTCCCACTAGTCTACATGTTTGGCAACTCCATTGCGCAGGCGCAGCTGCCCATTGTGAGCTACAACCACGGCCAATCCAACCACGACCGTGTGCGACGCACGTTCCGCCTATCGCTTGCGCTCACAGCTGTTAGCGGACTTGTTATCAGCCTTTTGGGCATGTTGGCCTTCCGTCCGCTTATTTCATTGTTCTTGGCCAAAGGCACTCATGCCTTCACTGTGTGCACCGAAGGTTTCCCACTCTTTGCCACCAGTTTCGTGTTCTTTTCGCTCAATGTGGTTATTATTGGCTTTTACCAAAGCGTGGAATGTGCCACCGAGGCCATCTTCTTTATGTTCTTGCGCGGCCTTATATTTGTCATTCCCATCTTCATTGCCCTTCCTTATCTCATCGGTGTGCTTGGGTTATGGCTCGCCGTTCCCCTCGCCGAGGCACTGACTTTCATTGTGCTAGTGGTGTGGAGCAAACAAAAGCGGGTTTTCAGTTGACCAGTTGGCCAGTTGACGAGTTAGCCAGTTGATGGGTTGACAAGTTGTTTAGTTGATGAGTTGACAAGAGAACTAAGCAGACAAGTTTGTAATGCGTTAAATGGCACAAGTCTGTTAGTTTAAACCTGTTGTTAAGACTACATTCCATTTTCATCCATTTCCCTTTCACAATACCTCTCCACGTTGTCGGCATAATACTGTTTGGGTGCATCAATACACCGCTCAATCTTAGCGAAAAGCGTATCGCCATCGGGCTGTAGCCTTGCTATTGGCATTTAATTCTCAGCATCGGTTCTTTTTTCTATCAGGTAAGTCATAATGACTTTCCAACTTTGTAAATCGGCAGCAGGATTGTTGTTCAGCACATCATAATTTGCAATTATCGGAATATGCGCCCACGTAAGAAGGTTTTTGTAGCTGCCAGGCTTTAATGCAGCATGTTGTTGCCTTACGTCTTTCAGCGTAACCCCTTCAATAGTTGTGTCGTCAACAACCATGTACCTATCCGGATAGCCCGTCTCCATCCACCCATTCTGCTGCTCCCAACCTTTATCTGTTGCCCCATGTCCACGTGTTTCGCCCTTGTTCGTTATGCCCAAGGTTCTATTTACGGCAGATGCAATTGCCT
>ERZ773059.1052-NODE-1052-length-14139-cov-15.061630_pt1 | contig 14139 bp, 9 predicted proteins | sample MGYA00580514_ERZ773059 | MGnify/ENA primary metagenome ERZ773059 (study PRJEB29015, sample SAMEA2737981) | human oral metagenome | biome: human oral; feature: human-associated habitat; material: dental | place: China | collected 2056 ...
GAGAGGCGGCCCGCGACCGAGGAGCCCGCTGCCGGGCCGGCGGAGCGCCCGGCGGCCCGCAGCGGCGAGGGGGCGGCGGTCCAGCAGGCTCTCAGGGCCGTGGCGTGGCCGGTCACCGAGCTTGAGTCCGACGACGGCGCGTCCTCCGGGTCGGTGTCCGTACCGGCGGGTCGTGAGCGGAGCGCGACGCCTGTGCGGGAGCGGAGGCCGGCAGCGGAAGACGCGACGAAGGCCGCTTCTGCGATGCAGGAGCATGAGGCCGTGCCCGCGACTCCGCCGCAGGGATGGCATCCGGTTCACGTGCCCGCTCCCACCTACACGCTCGCGGCCCGCGCGCCCAGGCGCGCTCTGGGGGAGCTGGAGGAGGCGTCGTACCCGTCAGCGCCCGTGCCGGCACGGCCGAGCAGCGTGCGGACGCTGCCGACCGAGGGCGTGGAGAAGGAGGAGATCGAGTTCCACCCCATCGACCTGGACGCGGTCCTGGAGAAGCGCCGCGCAGCCGGCGCCTGAGCCCGGCGCGTTGGGCGGGGCGGCCGGCGAATCGGAGGCGACGTGCGGACGGTCGGAGCCGAGAGCGCAGTGCGACTGCCGTCCGAGCGGCGGTGGCGCGGGTCACGGGGCGCTGAGTTGCGGGCACCGGCCGCCGCGGTGCTACGATCATCCCGCGCTTGGGGCTATGGCGCAGTTGGTAGCGCGTCTCGTTCGCAATGAGAAGGTCGGGGGTTCGAATCCCCCTAGCTCCACCACATCGACCGGGAAATGAGCCCGCTCCGCCCGACGGCGGGGCGGGCTCTCCGGTGATGGCGACGAGCTCGACCGCTCCCTCTTGCGGCGGTTCATGGGGCTCGGCGTCGATGCCCGGGGTGAGGGTGTCGTTCCTGCGGGCGACGGCCGCGGACCGGTGCTCCTCGCAGTGGGCGAGGCCTCCGGCCATCCCCGCGGGCCGTTCCCGCCCCTCTCCTCGTCCGGAGTCGTTCTCTCGCGGACACCCTGCTCCTCGCAGGTCCCGCATGTGGTTCCACCGTGCCAATCCCGAGCCGCCCTGCACGCCGCCCGGGCTGTGCGCCGCTGCCCCCGGCTCGCCGCAGGCGGGCTCGGACGCGGGTGGGAAACCCTTGACGCCATCGGGGCGCGCGACTATCCTCCCCATTAGTTACATGTTGTAACTATGTGATGCGGGTGTGCATCGCTGCAAATTCTAAAAGGAGCCGTAACGTGAGCACAGGAATGCGCCATGAGGATGTTCGCGAGAATCCGCGCGATGGTTCTTCGCGTCAGAATCCTGTATCGATGATGCTGGGCACAAGGGACCTGATTGCTCTCGGCGTCTACAGCGCGCTGTACATCGTGGTCATGTTCATCGCCGGGATGCCCTTCGCGTTCAGCCCGGTGCTGACCTATGCGCTGCCGGTCTCGGCGGCGTTCTTCTGCGCTCCCGTGTACCTCCTGCTGGTGGCGAAGGTCCCCAGGCGCGGGGCGGTCGCAGTTCTCGGCGCGGTCGTCGGTCTGGTGCTGTTCGTCACGGGCATGTTCTGGCTGTGGGCGGTCGCAGCACTGGTGCTGGGCGCTGCCGCCGGAGAGGTCTCTGCGCTCGGGCGCTTCCGGAGCCCGGGCCTCAACACGGTCGGCTACATGGTGTTCGCCCTCGCCCCACTCGCGAGCTACGTGATGGTCTGGCTCAATCAGAGCTACTACCGTGACTATCTCGAAGGGAAGGGCACCGATCGGGCCTACATGAGCACGATGCTCGATGCGGCGAGCCAGTGGCTCCTGGTGGCGGTCGTACTGGGCACTCTCCTCGCCGCCTGGCTCGGCACGCTGCTGGGGCGGCGGATGCTCGCCCGCCACTTCACGCGCGCCGGTATTGTCGCCTGAGCAAACGACTCGAGTGGGTAAGGACAATAGTCGAGGGCGGTGGGGGCTGCGCCTCGATCCGCGCACCAAGCTGGTCGTCCTCGTGCTTGTCAACCTCGCACTGACGGTCGCGATCCGCCCCGGATACGCCCACGTGCTCGTCGCCGCGGCCATTCTCGTCGCCGCGGCCTGCGGACGAGTGCGGGTGGCGCTGATCGCCGCGGTCGTCTACGTTCTCATCGCGGGCGCGCAGGTTCTCGGGGAGAGGCACCTTCCGGCCACGGCGCAGATAGTCGTGGTCACGTTCCTCCAGATCATCGGCAAGGTGTTCCCCGCCGGTATCATTGGGGCGGTCATTATTCAGACCACCCGTGTCAACGAGCTCATCGCTGCTCTGACGCGCTGGCGCATGCCCCGCGTCCTGATCACGCCGTTCGCCGTCGTCTTCCGCTACTTCCCGGCGATGCGCGAGCAGGCGCGTCATCTGCGGGACGCGATGGCGATCCGCGGCCTGAGCCCGACGCCGCTCTCCTTCCTCCGCCATCCGGTCGACGTCACCACGAGGCTCTATGTCCCGATGCTGGTGAGCGCCACGGTGATCGCGGACGAGATCGCCGCGCCGCGCTGGTGCGGGGCATCGACAATCCCGCTCCCAGGACCTGCCTGGTGGATCTCGCATTCGGCGCGGCCGACGTCGTCGTGATTCTCGCCTTCGTCGGCCTGTGCGTAGGAGGGATGGTCAGATGATCGAGTTCTCGCACGCCTCATTCCACTATGCCGCTGCGTCCGCCCGCGCGCTGGAGGACGTCTCGTTCCGGGTCGAGGCCGGGGAGCTCGTGGTTCTCGCCGGTCGGAGCGGCTGCGGGAAGAGCACGCTGATCAATCTCGTCAACGGGCTCCTGCCGAGGCACGACCAGGACGAGCTGAGCGGCGGCGTCACGATCTGCGGTCGTGACGTCTCGTCCATGGAGGGGTATGAGATCGCGCGCCTCGTGGGGTCGGTCTTCCAGAACCCCAAGTCGCAGTTCTTCAACCTCGACACCGACAGCGAGATCGCATTCGGGCTCGAGAACGCCGGGGTCCCCAACCCCGCACTCCGAGACCGCGTGGAGGAGACCATTGTCGACGTGGGCATTCAGGAGCTCGCGGGCAGAAGCATCTTCGAGATGTCCGGCGGGCAGAAGCAGCAGGTGGCGATCGCCGGGGCCTATGCCCTCGGGCCGGAGATCTTCGTGCTGGACGAGCCGTCCGCGAATCTCGACCATCGGGCGACCGTCCGTCTGGCGGAGCTGCTTGGCGAGCTGAAGTCACGGGGCAAGGCACTGCTGGTCTCCGAGCATCGTCTCAGCTATCTTTCCGGCCTGGCGGACCGCTACGTCGTGCTCGACGCCGGAGCCGTGGTCAGCAGCTGTTCCGCGGACGAGCTCAAGGAGCTGTCTCCGGAGGAACGGCGCGGAATGGGACTGAGAGCCTTCACCCTGGCGGAGGCGACTCGGCACAGGGCGCGGCCTGCCGGCCTCACCGGCAGGCCGCCCGCCATCGAGGCGACGGGCCTGACGGTGTCCTTCCGAGACCGCACCGTGCTCAATGACGTCTCTCTGCGGCTCGCCCCCGGCGAGGTCGTCGGGCTCATCGGAGACAACGGCGCGGGGAAGACCACGCTCGTGCGCGCCCTGTGCGGGCTGCAGAAGACAGACGCCGGAGCATTCGCTGTCCGGGGGAGACCCGTCCGGGAACGAGACCTCAGGGGCGAGGCCTTCCTCATTATGCAGGACGTGAACTCGCAGCTCTTCGGAGAGACCCTTGTCGAGGAATGCGCAATAGGAGTGCGAAACCCCTCAGAATCACATATCAACCGGGTGCTGGAGAAACTCGGCCTGCTGGGGCTCCGTGATCGTCATCCGCTCTCGCTCTCCGGCGGGCAGAAGCAGCGGGCGGCGGCTGCGAGCGGGTTGTGCAGCGCTCGGAGCATTCTCATACTCGATGAGCCCACCAGCGGACTCGATCGTGAGTCGATGCTCTCCATCGGCGACTTGATCACGGAAGTCGCCGATGCGGGCTCGGCCGCCCTGGTCGTCAGTCACGACGCCGAGTTCCTCGCCCTTGTCTGCACGCGGGTCGAGGAGCTGCGCGGCGGAGAGCTCCAACCGCCGCCCGAGGGGGCGGAGGGCCCGTCCGCCCGGCTCAGAGAGTTCTTCGGCCGAGGAGCGGGCGACGAGGCGAGAGGCGAACGGGTCCCGGCCGAGGACACAGGGGACATGAGGACACCGCGAACGGCAGCGGCTGATTGCTGACGCGGATGAAGGAGGTATCGTGACGTTCTGGAATCTGATCGGTCCCGTGCGCGGGCTGGTCGTCAGCGGCGTTGTGCTGCAGGGCCTGGGCGCTGTCGCCGGCCTGGTCCCGATGATCGCGAGCGTGCAGCTCTCGACCGCCCTCGTGAGCCGCGCGCCGGCGGACGAGACCTGGCGCTGGCTGTGGGCGGCGCTCATCGGGATCGCGGTCAGGATGGCGCTCATCGGCACCGGGCTGATGCTGACGCACCTCGCGGACGCCCGCCTGAACCGTGATCTTCGCGTCCGGCTGACCACTCACCTGGGCCGCATCCCGATCGGGGAGGCCTCCCAGCGCTCCTCGGGCCGGGTCAAGAAGCTCGTCACCGACGACGTGCACGAGCTGCACACCCTGGTCGCGCACGCGTGCGGCGACATGGTGGTGGGGATCGTCACGGCGGTCGCCGCGCTCGTCCTGCTCGTCCTGTACAGCCGGCCGCTCGCCCTGGCGGCGCTGCTGCCTCTCGTGGGCTTCCTCGTCGTCTTCGGCTCGATGATGGGCAGGGCCGCGACGCAGTTCCGCGACTGGGACGACGCCAAGGCGAGGGTCAATGACGCGACGGTGGAGTTCGCGCACGGGATCGCGGTCGTCAAGACGTTCGGGCAGGCGGGGCGCGCGTCGGCGGACTACCGCCGGGCGGCGGACGACTACGCGGACTTCTTCGGCAGGCTGATGGTGCCGATGGTCGGGGCGTCCTCGCTGGGGCTGGCGATCGTGTCGGCTCCGAGCGTGCTCGCGATCATGGCGCTGTCGGGCCTGCTCCTCCTCGCCTTGGGATGGGCGGACTTCACCGGGTTCGCGGCGGGCCTGGTGCTCGGGGTCGGACTGGCCGGTCCGCTCACGCAGATGGACTCCTACGACGTGCGACTGCGAGCGGCGCGTGAGGCCGCCGCCCGGATCGGGGAGTTCCTGAGGACTCCCGTGCTGCCAGTCCCGGATGCCCCGGCGACGGCCGACGGCGGGGACGTCGCTCTCGACGACGTCAGCTTCGCCTACGACCCGGACGGGCCGGACGCTCTGTCCCAGGTCGCGATGAGGCTTCCCGCGGGCACGGTGACGGCGGTCGTGGGTCGCTCGGGCGCGGGCAAGTCGACCCTGGCCGCCCTCGTGCCACGATTCTGGGACGTGCGCGACGGTGCAGTTCGAGTGGGCGGACAGGACGTTCGCGACCTGGACCCGGCGGCCCTGTACAGGAGCGTCGCGTTCGTCTTCCAGGGCACCCGCCTCGTGCCGATGAGCGTGCGCGACAACATTCGCCTCGCCCGTCCCGACGCCGGCGACGACGAGATCGTGGCCGCGTCCTCGGCTGCGAACATCCATGACCGTATCGCCGCCCTGCCACGGGGGTACGACTCCGTCGTCGGGGTCGATGCGAGGCTCTCCGGCGGGGAGGCGCAGCGCGTCACCATCGCCCGCGCGCTGCTCGAGGACGCGCCGGTCCTCGTGCTCGACGAGCCCACGTCCTTCGCCGATCCCGAGAACGAGGTCCGCCTCCAGGCGGCGATCGCGCGCGCGGCCGAGGGCAGGACCGTGCTGGTCGTCGCCCACCGGTTGGCGTCGATCACCGCGGCGGATCAGATCGCGGTCATCGATGCGGGTCGAATCGTCGAGGTCGGCACCCACGCGGAGCTGCTCGCGCGGGCCGGGACGTACCGCGGGCTGTGGCAGGCCCGTCGCGCTCAAGGGGGTGCAGCATGATCCGCACGTTCGCCAATCTCGTGCACGTCGCCCGCGGGAGCGTCGGCCTCTTCCCGTTCCTCGCGCTGGTCATCGCGTTCGCCGCCGCCCAGGGGCTCGCCTTCCTCGCCGTCATCCCGGTCGTCGACGCCGTCGTGCGCGGCGACATGCGCACGGCGTGGCTCGCGGCGGGAGCCCTGGCCGCGGTCGCGGCCGTCTCCGCGCTGCTGTACTTCCTCCAGGCGCGCACCGGATACGGCATCAGCCTGGAGCTGATGCGCAGCCTGCAGCACCGCATCGGCGATCACGTCTCCGTCCTGCCGCTGGGCTGGTTCGACCGCGCCCGCACCGGGGAGCTGGCGCAGCTCAGCAGCAAGAGCGCCGAGGACGCCGGCTCGGTGACGGCGCACCTTCTGCAGCCGATCGTCTCGGCGGTCCTCACCCCACTGACCGTGGTCGTCAGCCTGCTCTGGTGGGACTGGCGCGTTGCCGCGGCCGGTGCCGCCTTCCTCCCGGTCGCCGCGCTCATCGGGTGGTTCGCCCCGAAGCGGACCGCGCGGCTGGACGCCGTCCTGGACCGGCGCACCGCCGAGGTCAACGAGCAGGTCGTCGACTTCGCCCTGGCGCAGCCCGTCCTGCGGGCGGCCGGGCGCACCGTTGGGAACTACCCGCCCCTGGACGAGTCCCTCGACCGGCACCACCGGACGTCGGAGCGCATCTTCTGGCGCACCATCCCCGGCGTACTCGTCAGCACGGTCGCCGTGCAGCTCTGGCTCGTGCTCCTGCTCGTCACCGCGGTCCACCTCTCTCTGACCGGCCGCCTCCCGGTCCCGGCGACCGTCGGGCTGCTCGTCGTCTGCGCCAGGTTCGTCGGTCCGCTCGCGGAGCTCTCGGAGTACACCACCGCCATGCGCACCGTCGGGGACAGCCTTGAGCGCATCCGCGCCATCCTCGACACGCCGACGCTGCCCGAGCCGGCCAGTCCCGCCTCCGCGAGGAGAACCGATCTGTCGGTGGAGCTCGACGGGGTCAGCTTCGGCTATGGGGCGGGAGACGTCCTCCACCGGGTGTCGTTCCGGTTGCAGCCGGGGACGTTCACCGCCCTGGTGGGGCCGAGCGGGTCGGGCAAGACGACCGTCCTCCGCCTGATCGCCAGATTCTGGGACGTCACCGGCGGCAGCGTGCGCCTCGGCGGCACGGACGTTCGCGAGCTCGGCTCCGAGCAGGTGATCGGGCGCGTGGCGGTGGTCTTCCAGGACGTCTACCTGTTCGAGGGCTCGATCCTTGACAACGTCCGCGTCGGCCGTCCGGAGGCGACCGATGAGGAGGTTGCGGAGGCGATCCGCGCCGCACGTCTCCAGGAGGTCGCGGACCGTCTTCCGGGCGGGCTGGACACGCCGGTCGGCGAGGGCGGCGCCCGGCTCTCCGGCGGCGAGAGGCAGCGGGTCTCCATCGCCCGCGCCCTGCTCAAGGACACGCCCGTCGTACTGCTCGACGAGGCCACCGCCGCGGTGGACACCGAGACCGAGGCTGCCCTCGCGGACGCCTTCGCCGCCCTGGCCACGGGACGTACGGTGATCGCGATCGCGCACCGGCTCGAGACCATTACGGGCGCCGACCGCATCCTCGTCCTCGACGACGGGGTCATTGTCGAGGACGGCGACCACGAGTCCCTGGTGAGGGCGGGAGGGCGCTACGAGTCCTTCTGGCGCGCCAAGGTGGACTCGGCGGGCTGGCGGATCGCCGAGAGCACCGAGGACGCGGATGAGTAGGGTCGGGACATGGTGCACAGACCGACCCCAGAACAACGTCGTCCGGGCCGCCCCAACCTGATCAGTCGGGAGATCATCGCCGACACCGCCATCGGGCTCATCGCCGAGGCCGGTGTTGACGCCCTCACGTTTCAGAGTCTTGCGGCTCGTCTCGGAGTCAAGCATCCGGCGCTGTACCGTCACGTCGATGGTCGCTCCGACCTTCTGCGCGCCGTTGCGGACCGCTTCATGGAGACCACCGAGTGGCCCGAGCCGAAAGGCAGCTGGCAGGACTACCTGCGTGACGTCGCGGCCGCCATTGACGCCGAGTGCGGCCGGTACCCGGGGATGATGGACCTGATCTACAACCAGGTGTGGCCCATGCCCGAGCGCCTCATCCGGGCCGCGCTGGAGATGACCGAGAACCTCGTCGTCTTCGGCTTCCCCCAGCGGCTCGCACTCGTCGCGGCCGACATGGTGGCCGACTTCGCCGCGGACAGCCGCATCCGGCGCGACCGGATCGCCCAGTGCACCGAGCAGTGGGGCGGGTTCACCGAGGTCCTGGGACCCGCCCCTGATGCGCCCGACGGCGCCCACGACGCCGGGCTGCGCGCGGCCTTCGACGCCCACTTCTCGGCCGGCCCCGACGCATGGGTGAATGACAAGCTCGAGATCGTCCTCGCCGGCATTGAGGCGAGGCTCGCAGCGGCGGAGGCGCCGGAGTCTCATCACCGTCGGCCGGGAGCACCGGGAGCACGCCCTGTCGATCCGCCGGGCGGTGAGCAGCAGGCTTAGCGCGGACAGAGCGCCGGAGACCGGCGGACGGGGGCGTCCTTATGCTCTGTGTGTCAAGCGGCGGTGGGTGGCCGGTTCGCTGGTTGGGGGCGAGGCCCACTGGCGTGAATGATTCCGGGGCGACGGGGTGGCTTCCCGGGGCGGCTCGAGCTCCGTGCGGCCTGCTGCGCGCGGAGCGTTTCGAGTTCCCTCTGGCCCGCCGTGCCGGGGCGGGCCGATTCGGCTGTCCTCCCGGGGCGCTCGCGGGTCTTGGGCGGGCGTCGGGCGCTGTCGGTCGGCCCGGGGCCCGTCGGGCGCTGCTGCGCTCCGCGAAGCGATCGTCCCGCGCACCTTCAACCGTCCCGCGTCGCCCTGTCCGCGTCGCCGGGCCGCGGAATCACGACGATCCTCACCGCACCCGAGGCCGTCGGCCGGCTTGAAGGTGCGTGGGACGCTCACTTCTCCCGTCCCGCCGCGGAGTCGGTCATTCAGTCAGGCTTCGGGATGCTCGGCTCCGGACCGGCAGGCCAGGCGCGGCCGCCGGGCCCTGCCGGGCCGGTGTCGAGCCGGAACGTCAACGTACCTTCCCAACATGAACGTACTTTTCTCCCATCCTTCTGAGCTCTACCCCCAGAAGGATGGGAGAAAAGTACGTTCACGCGACAAAGGTACGTCCACGCCGTCACTCACGATCGACGACCGGCGCGCTCCTCATCCGGGCAGGGGACCAGGCGGACCCGGAGGACCGCAGGGCTCGGCTCAGGCGGACCCGGGGGAGTCAACCGGGCCGATCCCCTGGGCCTCGGCGAGCCTGCGGTACTCGGGGCAGTCGCGCAGCAGCTCCTCATGCGTGCCGATGCCGGCGATCGCGCCGTCGTCGACGACGACGATGCGGTGCGCGTGCTGGACTGTGGCGAGCCGGTGCGCGATGACCAGGACCGTGCGCCCGGCCGCCAGGGTGGACAGCGCGGCTTGAATGCGGTCCTCCGTGGCGGGGTCGACGGCGGCGACCGCCTCATCGAGGATCAGCACCGGGGAGTCCTTGAGCAGCGCCCGGGCGATGGCGAGGCGCTGCCGCTGTCCGCCGGACAGGTCCGATCCGCCGTCGGCGAGCACCGTGTCGAGCCCGTCGGGCAGGGCCGCGACCACGTCGTCGCACTGCGCGGCGCGCAGCGCCTCCTGGATCTCCCCGTCGGTCGCGGCGGGACGGCCGAGAGTGAGGTTGAGGCGCACGGTGTCATCGAAGAGGTAGACGTCCTGGAACACGGTCGTGACGGCTCGCAGCACCCCGGCGCTTCCGATGTCGCGGGCATCCGCCCCGCCGATCAGCACGCTGCCGGCGTCGACGTCCCACAGGCGCGAGACGAGACTGGCGATCGTCGACTTGCCGGAGCCGGAGGCGCCCACGAGCGCCGTGACGCGTCCTGCGTCCGCGCGCAACGAGACGCCGCGCAGCGTCTTTTCTGTGTCCTCCGCCTTCGCGCCCTTCCCGTACCCGAAGACGACGTCCCGCAGCTCGACCGTCGATCCCTTCGGAGCGATGGGCGCCGTCGGCTCCGTCAGGGTGGGGGCGTCCCACACCTCGCCCACTCTCGCGGCGATCTGCTGCTGATTGCGGCGGTACCCGGCGAGCGCGTCCAGCTCCTGGATGGGCTGGTAGAGCGCCAGCGACATGAGCAGGAATATGAGAAGCACGGCCGGGCTCACCGAGCCGGCGGCGAGCAGCGCGGAGCCGACCGCGATGAGAATCACCTGCCCGGACTCCACCGCGACGGACCCCAGGGCGGTGGCGGGCGTCGCCCTGACGGACATGGCGGTGCTGGCGTCCGCGAGCCTGCGCACCGCCGCCTCGTAGCGCGCGGCCATCGCGGAGCCCGGGTTGCTGCGGAGCACCGCGGCACCGCGCGCCTGCTCGAGCATGACCGCGGTCGCCTCCTGCCGGGCGCGGTGCAGCTCGGCGAAGACGCGACGGTAGATCCGGTCGCTCCGCACCGTGAGCACCAGGAAGACGGGGACGCCGGCGAGCGCGGCGAGGGCGAGGCGCCAGTCGACGACGGTGAGCACCACGAGCGCATAGACCGGCTGGATCACGGACCCCATGAGCTGCTGCGGGACGTTCTGGAAGTCGATCATCGGCACGTCGCCGGTCACGAGCGAGCCGAGACGGCCGCCGTCGACGCGCTGGAAGAAGCCCAGCGGCACCCGGCGGAGCCGATCGAGGACCGACAGCTGGAGGTCGGCCTTGGAGCGCGCCGCGAGGTGCCACACCAGGGCGTTGCTCCACGCGCTGGCGACGAGCCGGGCCAGCAGCGCGAGGAGCAGGAGCCCGGTGGCCGTCCAGACGAGGCCGGTGCTCATGGGAAGGCCGGGAAGGGCGCCGACGGCGGCCAGCACCACGACCAGCACTGCGATCAGCGGCGCGCCGCGGAACAGCGACTCGACGACGAGCCGGATCAGGCCCCGCCGCATGAGAGGCCGCCAGCCGCGCCCGTACAGCGTGCGCCACTGCCGGAGGAACCCCATGCGTCCGACGCCGGGCGCGCCCGGCGTGCCTGCCGCGCTCGTGGCGGCCGGTTCCTCCGCGGGCCCGGCGGGACGGTCCGGCTCGCCCTGCGGAGGGCCGTCGTGCGCGGACCGCGCCGCGGCCTCCAGGCGCCAGCCCGCCGATCGCTCGTAGGCGGCCCACAGCTCGCGGTAGGGAGGGTGTCTGTCGAGCAGCTCCTCGTGGCTGCCCTCCGCCTCGACCCGGCCCTCGGCCAGGAACGCGATCGAGTCGCTGCCGGTGATGGTCGACAGGCGGTGCGCGATGGCGATGACGGTGCGGCCGCGGGTGAGCTCGGCGATCGCCGCGAGAGTGCGTCGCTCGGTGGCGGCGTCGAGGGACGCCGTCGCCTCGTCGAGCACGACGACGGGCGCGTTCTTGAGCAGTGCCCGCGCGACGGCGATGCGCTGGCGCTGGCCCCCGGACAGCTCCGCACCGCCGGCGCCGAGGCCGGTGCGCCAGCCCGCGGGCAGGCGGTCCGCGAGCTCGTCGAGCTGGGCGTGGCGTCCGACGCGCTCGACCTCCTCATCGCTCGCGTCCGGACGCGCGATGCGGATGTTCTCGAGCAGGGACGCCTCGAAGACGTACTCGTCCTGCTGGATGAACGCCACCAGCCGGGCGAGGTCGGCCGGCGCGATGTCGCGCACATCGACGCCCCCGATCCGGACCGAGCCCTCGCGGCAGTCGTAGAACCGGGCCAGCAGCCGTGCGAGCGTCGACTTGCCGCTGCCGGTCGCGCCGACGAGCGCCGTCGTCGAGCCCTCCGGGATCCGCAGGTCGACGCCGTCGATCGTGACCTGGTCGTCGCGGTAGCCGAAGACGACGCCGGCGAGCTCGACGTCGAAGCGATCGGGGAGGCGGGGCTCCGCCCGCTGCGGCAGCTCGTCCTCCGCCAGGAGGCTCTGCACGGAGGCCGCCGAGAGCTGAATCCTGACCACGATCGTGGCGAGCGTGCCGACCAGGGCGATGATGGGCGTGAGATAGGCGAGCCCCAGGATCAGGAACAGCACGACGGTGCCGAGATCCACCTCGTCGGCGACGTAGCCGAGGCCCGCCGCCGGCAGGAGGAGTGCGACGGCCAGTGCGGTGGCCGCGTTCATGGCGGCGACCAGCCATCGCTCGGGACCCGAGGACGCGGCGTCCTGCAGCTGTGCGCCGCGCACCACCGCGTCCCGGGCGCGGTCGTAGCCGGAGTCCGCGCGCAGATAGCCGCGAATCACCTTGATCCCCTGCAGATAGCTCATGACGGCCCGGTTGAGCACCAGGGAGTGCTCGGTGAGGGCCCGGTTCCCCTTCTGCGCGAGCGCCATGCCGATCCCGGAGACGACCACCAGCAGCACCAGCGAGAGCAGCGCCACGAGGGCGAGCCGCCAGTCGACGGCGAAGAGGACGGCGGTCGTCGCCAGCGGGACCGCGGCTGCGGCCGCGCCGTCGGGGACGCCGTGGGCGAGCGCCTCCTCGATCTGCTCCACGTCGTCGTGCAGCACCTTCTTCATCTCGCCGCCGGACCTGGCCTGCACCGTGCCGAGCGGCATCCGCTGGAGCTTGCGGGCCAGGGCGAGCCGCAGGTCGCGGAGTGTGCGGTAGGCGGTCACGTGGCCCGCGTGGGTGGCGGCGCTGTTGGCGACGGCGCGCACCACGAGGGCCGCCGCAGTCCACAGGACGATCGTCGGGATGCTCCCGGAGTCGTCGCTCACGAAGAGGGCGACCGTGACGGCATGGACCGCGATGTAGGGGGCGAGTGAGCACGCGGCTCCGATCACCGCGCACGTGGCCGAGACGACGAGGCCCGCGCGGTGCCCGCGGATGGCATCGCCGAGGGTCGTCGGCAGTGGCGATGGCTGCTTCGATGGCTGGTCGGCAGGGTGCACCCGACCGAAGGTAGCGAGAAGAGGATCGTAAATCAATAGTTATGTATTTACGGTGCGGAGGAGGAGCCGGGGCGGGGGCGGTGCCCCTACACTGGGCGGGTGGGCGCGGGACCGAGGACGACGGGGCGGGGCCGGGGCAGGCCGGCTCGGGACGCGGGGATCGCCCTGAGCCGCGAGCTCATCGCGCGCAGGGCGCTTGACATCGCGGGGAGCGAGGGCTTCCCGGCGCTCACGATGCACCGGCTGGCGCGCGACCTCGACGTGACGCCCCGGGCCCTCTACAACCACGTGCGCGACCGGCGGGACGTCGTCGACGCCGTTGCGGCGCTCATGATGCAGCAGATCCCCGTGCCGCACCTCGACCCCGCGGACTGGCGGGGCTCGCTGCGCGCGGCCTATCGGGAGGCCCGCGACGCGTACCGCAGGTTCCCCCGCGCCCTTCTGATCGCGCTCGACGAGACGCTGACCCCGGCGGGGATCGACTCGAGGCGCGTGGTCCTGGCCGAGAGCATGCTCGGCTTCTTCGTGGAGATCGGCCTGTCCCTTCAACGGGCGGTGGCCGCGCGAGACGCGTTCCTCATCGACACCTTCGGGTTCGCGCTCACCGTCGACTACCGGTACGACCGCAGCGAGGGCTCCGCCCGGGACGCCGTCGTGCAGCCGGTTCCCGCCTCGTGGCTCGATGCTCTGCCCGATGTGCCGGCGCCCCTGTCACGGCGCGCCGCGGCCCTGCCTCCGCCAACGAGCGACGCCGTGTTCGACGCCTTCGTCGATATGCGCATTGCAGCGATCGGTTGCATGATCGCGGAGGGGACGTGGGAGGAGGGGGCGCGATCGTCCGCGAGGCGGCCGCGTTGACTGCCGCCCTGTCCGCCGTGTTCCCTGTGTTGTATGTCATGATGGGCTGGGTTGACGGGTGGGGTGGGGTGGTGGCTACATTACTCCGCGTCGTCATGATGGGTTGTGGCTCGGATGGCGATGTTCCCGGAAAGGACTGACGGGCTGCGACGGAGTGATCTCGTGCGCGGTGCCGATCCCTTGTGGTCGGGTGATGAGGGTCTCATGCCTCGGAACTTGACGTGGGGGGTTGGGTTGTTTAGGGTTTCTGGGTGCCCGGGGTTGGGGTGGTTCTGCTGGTTTGTGGTGGGGCTGTTTCTGGTCTTGTGTGGGTGTGTTGTTTGAGATCTCGATAGTGTGTGTGTTTTTTGTGCCATGGTTTGCCTGCCTTTGTTTGTGGTGGGTGGGCTTTTTCTTGCTTTTTTCTTGGTTTTGTTGTTTTTGTTTGGTTTTTTTGGAGAGTTTGATCCTGGCTCAGGACGAACGCTGGCGGCGTGCT
>ERZ773059.1058-NODE-1058-length-14069-cov-5.233838_pt1 | contig 14069 bp, 17 predicted proteins | sample MGYA00580514_ERZ773059 | MGnify/ENA primary metagenome ERZ773059 (study PRJEB29015, sample SAMEA2737981) | human oral metagenome | biome: human oral; feature: human-associated habitat; material: dental | place: China | collected 2056 ...
GTAATAACTTATGAAGATAAAAACCCAGGAAAAAGCATTGGTTATATTCTTAATGCTAGAAACTGGGGTATGATTGAACCGTGTGAAGTTTTAATTGCTGTTTATAACGGCGATAAAACTGGTGGGACTGCTAATGCAGTAAAATACGGCTTATCGAAAAATAAAAAAATCATTTATATTCACCCAGATGAACTAAGATAAAAAAGCTATCAAATTTTCTTTGATAGCTTTTTATTTAATTTCTATATATTTATATTCATCATTGTTCATAATTTTTCTAGCATTTAAAATGGGAATATATTTACCTTTGTAATCTTTTCCATTTATTTTATATCCAATCATAAGCAGTCTTGAGATGCAACTTGGGTCACCAATATTGTTACGAGTTAATTTTGTTACTAATTCCGGGTATTTCAGCATTTGAGCAATCACATATATATCTCTATATATAGTCGGGATATTGTAATTTACTGCTAAAGCACCTCTAATAAATACTGTTTTCTCTACATCATTTAGACGCCAAATATTTTTCTTGCAGCATTCTTCAAATTCATGCTGAGTAAATTTCCTTGTTTCTATCAAAAGAAAAAGATTTGAAAGTTGAATGCTACCATCTTCACTGCTTATGTTTTCAAAAATTTTTGACCCATATAGACACTCCCGCTCTACAAATTCCTCTCTTACACAAATATATACATTGTACTCTATTACATATGCCCTATTATAAAATTCATGAATCCTTACATATGCTTTGTTCCACATTTTTAGTTTTAAGATTGGGAGCTCATATATTTCTTGATTTAAGATTGCATGGAGTTTTATGATTTGAACAAATGATAAACTACTTGGCTGAAATGTCATAATTTTATCATAGATATTTAAAACTTCATCATTTGACATTGCCCCATCAATAATCAAATCCCATTCGATTTTATCTTGGCCAAATTCATCTTCAGTAAATTGAGCAGCTTTAATCCATTCATTAAAATTTATTTCTTCTTTTACTCGATATTTAATGGCCGAAACATTGCTTGGTGTTAAAGAATAAACATCATTTGAATCAACTTCTACTTTATACAGGTGTGGAAAGTGTATCGAGGTATAATTGAATGTATCAATCAATACTTCTATATATAAGAAACTTTTATTATATTCACTTTCCTCGGGTGCGTATTCTATCACCAACTTTCCAACAAGAATTATTCTTCCTAAAGAAAGCAATAACTCAAGTCACAGAGATTGATTGTTCACCCATTCTTATTTAACGAGCAAGTGCCACCTACACTTCGCTCAGTAGTAATATGAAATTACTAAAATTTTTTAATTAACGTTATTTTCCATAATTGTTTAAATTTAAAATAGCATTTTCTGTTCTGTCTTGAATAGTACCGCAATTATAACAAACATAAGTATCATGGTCATTACCATATTTATCTCCCCATAAAAATAATTTTTCATCACCTGTTTTAACGTGATTACATTCGGAACAAGTTTGAGTACTAGGGAAATACCTATTTGCTAATATAAACTCCACATTATATTCTTCAGCTTTGTTAACCATCTTTTGTTTAAAACGGCCAAAAGCATTTCTATGTAATGATTTACATAATCTTTTGTTCATTTTCATAGAATTAACATCTAAATCTTCAATAACAATCCTATTGTAATTATCAAAGAAATATTTAACTATATTATTCAGATTTGCTTCTTGAATATTATAAGCTTTAGTATAAGCATTATTCAACTTGGTTATCGTTTTATAATAGCTTTTACTATACTTATAATATGGATTTTTATTTCTTTTCTTAGAGACCAGTCTTGAATAATATTTAATCTTATCATATTGTCTAAGTAAAGATTTTGGTAATAAATAAAATTTATCATATTCTTTATCTAGCCCGTCTTTCTTTAAGTAATCAATAGAACCAACATTTACATCAATACCTGTTGATTGGGTAAATGTTGATTGTTTCTCTTCAAGAGGTGTTTCAACAGTTATAGTAACATACCATTTATTGTTTTTAACAGAAACAGTAAAATCATCTACTACTCGTCCATTAAATTTTAATGATTCTGCCATTTTGATTTTAGTAAATCTATATTCAGGTTTTGATTTTTGAGATTTGGGTAAGAAAAGCCACTTACCTTTTGTTCTCACACCTCTTAAAGAGATTTTCTTATGAGATTCAATATCTTTTTTCTTTTTGTATTTTGGCTTTTTGTGATTGGGCATATTTGGATTAAAGAAATTATCCCAAGCTTGGCATAAATTGTCAAATTGAACTTCTCTTACTCTACAATGGAAATTATTTTCCCAATCAAATTTTTCCATTTTTCTTAAGTTCTTAGTATGTGGAAAATAATTTTTATTTAATTCCTTTTGAGTAAATAATCCAGTAGCTTTCTTATCTTTATAAATTTTGTACTGAGCATTTCTTTCATCTATTGCTCTGTTCCATATATAACGCTGATAATCATAATATTTCTGAAAAACTTCTTGATTGTGTTTGTTTGGATAAATTCTGATTTTGTGAGCTCTTGTAATAGTTGGAATTGGGTTTTCAGTCTCTTTCTTCTTTCTTCTCATTGATTTCTGTTTTCTCTTTTTCTGTTAGATTTTCGTAATTACCCTCATAAATAGTTACTATTTCAACTCCAATTTCTTCAAATATATATTTTAAATAGTCAAATCCAAATCTAGCCAATATATCTTTATGAGTTATGTAGATTTTATTAACTTCATTATTTAATACCATTTTAAGCAATTGTTGTAATTTTGGTCTTTGCTCATTCAATCCAGAGCCAACTTCTTTTAGAATGATAGGATTTTGTAAATTGTGATTTTGTTTCAAGATAATTTCTACTTGTTGCTCCAATTCACCAGATTGTTTTTGTTTAGGATTAGATGCTCGAGCATAAATTATGTCATGTTTCATTAGTTTAGAATCATCAAAAAACAAATTATTTTCTTCTAGTAATTTTATAAGCTTTTCTCTTGTTAAGAATCTTCTATTAGTTGGAGTTCTTTCAAATTGTATAACACCCTCTCTATCTTTCTTTTGTAAAGTTTTAGGGTGCATTGATAAGATTTTAGCAACTTCGCCAAGAGAATAACTATTTTTATATAAATCTTTATTAGTAAAAACCATTAAATAAATACCTCATAGTTATATTATTCTTAATTGCCACAATATAAATATCAGAATGTGATTTTTTGTGATTTTATTATACAGTTTATTCACATAAAATCAAACTATAACAAACAAAAATTAGGATGGCTTTATAGAAATATAAAAAGAGCTTATATTAAATAAGTTATTTTCTGATTTTTAGTTTGATATATAGCTTATGAAAACATTTACAAATTGTTTTCAATAATTCTTTAAACATAAGGAGGCTATATGCTTTTAAGACATTTCAATAAAATTGAGTTACCGGAAACATTTAATCACCCAGATGTGATTGTAGAGATTCCATTTGAATTTGGCTATGTGAATTATTTTCCATATTACAACGAAGCCGAAGCTGTTGTAGATTTTGATAAAATTTCAAAATTTGAAAAAATACTAATTACAAATCAATCCATTTCACACTCAGCTTGTGAAGCATTAAATCAATTAAACGAGGAAACTGTTTATAATTTTATTTTTGGAAATAAAGAAGCTGCTAACAGAGCTTTGAAATATGAATTTGAGGATTTATATTTTAAGTTGATTTCATTAGCAAAAGAAAAGACTAAATTATTTGGTAAATTGCGAATCAATGATGGCTTTTATTGTGAAACATCATTAAATGAATTATCAGTAAAATTTAAGCATCCATACTTCTTTTTTGTCTTAACACAAAATGAAAATGGAGAATTAGTAACATCAGTAACGAAAAAACTTACTTCTGATTCTGTATTTCGCTTAGATATTCAAAATGTTAAGAAATTACTTAATGAGAATTTAGATGAAATTAAAGATATTCAAGAATAGTTAAATTTAAAAAGAGCTTATCTAATATAAGCTCTTTTCTTTAGTTTACAAATTGATTTTTGAGCATATAGATTATAACAACAAAAAATAAAAATTTTTATATTTACAAGTCACAAAATTTAAGGATTGAAAATTACTTTTTTACTCATACCTGAAACTGATTTTGAGTGTCGTTATATCGTCATATAGTCAACGCTAAAACAGTTAAAACTGATTTTCGATAAATGTATCGACTCTTCAGCAAAACAGCTTAGAGTCGCTTATTTTGACGCTAAAAAGGAATTGCTATTTTACAAGCAATTCTTTTCTTTTTTACCAACGATAGTCATATTTTCTATAATCATAATCTTTTGGATTAGCTAATAAAGTATTTTCAGCGAGCTCTTTTTCTTCTAAATCAGAATTAGCTTCTCTAATGATTTTTCTTAATTCATCTCTAACATGAGCTCTGCCTTCTGTTTCTTTATCCATACCACCATATAAATCATAATCTTTAGAAACGATTTCTTGTAGTTCAGCAAAAGGAACTTTGTTTTTTACTCTTTTTCTGATTTTGTTCATTTTATTTGGTAAGGGAGTTAAGAAGTATTTAGAATATTTCTCAATATTATCTTCATCAAGAATTAGTGTATCAAAATCTAAATCTTTTGTAGCATAATAAGTTTTGTAATTGCAAGTATAAGTATATACCACTTGATAAACTTGATAACGTTCATCTTTATATTCTAATCCATAACGCTCACCAGTCCAATACCAATCATAATTGTTAGCTTCCCAATTGTATCTTTCAGCAGTGTAAATGCCTTTACCGTAGATTTCTTCTAAATATTTTTTTGAAGCAAAGCTATCAACATAGCCCAAGAAATGTTTTTCTTTCTTATGTAAGTTAGTTAAAACTGGATAAGTTTCACCAACTACTTTGCGAACACTTTCTCTTTGCCAAAGCTTTCCATTGACTAATGCTTTCTTAACATCTCTAATCTTGCCTTTCTTTTTACGAGCATAATGATTAGAGCGATTTTTATTAGCAGAAGTTAATGACAATTGTTTTAATTGTTGTTTTGCTTGTTTAGTAAATGGCATATATTACACCTCATTCTTTATTTTGTTAATCTGAGCTATCCCAAACAAATTTAGGAAAATCAACAGGTTCTTTAGTTAAAGTTCCTTTATCATCTTCAACTGTATAAACATTAGGTAATGAATTGTAGGCTTCACTTTCTCTCCTCATGCGCCAATTCCAACTAGTAGTCATACTTAATCTTTGTTTGTCGCCATTAAGAGTTTCGACCTCTAAATAAGAGTAATGTTCTTCTACTTTTGCAGCTAGAACTTTGTAAGTTACTCCATTATCTTTAGCATAAACATTAGTAAAATGACCTTTTTCATCAATTCTTACTTTATCTGATACATCTTTCTCTATTGGGGTTAATTCAGATAGCTTATGTCCAGTACGTTCTTCAAATAATTGTTCTTTATAAAGTTTTTCGTACTTTTCAATTTGAGCAGTTACTTCTTTGTATTTTTCTCTATCTTTAGTAGTATCAATACGTTCTGGTTGCTTTTTAAGCTTCTCCAAATCTTCTTGCATTTCTTTGATTTCATTATCAGTCAATGGTCTATCTTTTGGAGCATAAGCATAGCTAGCGTCAATATATTTTTGTTCTTCTTCGTTAATCTCTTTTAGTTTATCTTTGATGTTATTGTAAGCTGGCCATTCGTCTTTTTGAATGTCTTTAACAAATAGTTTACCTGCTTTAGAGATAGTTAATCTTTCACCAAAAGGATTATTCTCTTGAATTTCTGCCAATGCTTTTTCTTTGTAAGCATCTCTATCAGCTAAAATCATTTCTCTATTAGCTAGATAAGCTTTTTCATTAGCGATTCTTTCGGGATTGCTAGCAATAGCAGCTTCAATTTCTTCTGCAGTTCCATGAACAGAATAGAAAATACTTCTATTTCGTTGTTCAATACCATTGATTTTTTGAACTAGATACTCTTGTCTTTCTTTATATGCTTTTAATCTTCCAGCGGTTTCAAAAGAATTTGTTGATTCTGGTAATTCTTGATGTCGGTTAAGAGCTGCTTCTGTTTCGTAGTAGCTATCTATGATAGTTTGAACTTCTTCTCTTGTTTTTCCATGAGATTCGTCACCACCAAGAGGGCATTTTCCTTTAGCGTGGCAAGCAGCCGTGTTACCCCTTTTTCCAATATGAAATTTTGGCATTCGGAAAACTCCTTTTTATTTTTCTATATCGTTTTATTTCTTTACTAGTCTTTTTAACTATTATAACAAAATTAAGTGAGAAGTCAAATTAAAGCTAAGAAAAAAGAACTTATTTAAAAGTTCTTTTTATCGTGTTACTGATACCCAGAATCCTGAGCCATATTCTCCATTTCCAACACCTTCATCACCATCGATTTCAATAACTTCTTTATTTACCAAGTAAATGAAGATTTTAAATTCATCTTGGCCATAATTCTTATTCTTTTCTTTGTCGGTGTAATAGCTTTCATAAACAACATTCATAACAGCAGCTTCGCTATATTTCTTATCGAAATTCACAACATCGAGTTCTGACCAGCCTGAAGAGCATCCTCCACAACCTTCATTAAGTTGAATATTGAGAGTAACACCGTTATCTAATTTAATAACTTCTTCATTCATATATATAATTCTATGGCCAACTAATTCTTCTCTTAGCAAATCTGCTAAATCAATACTATCGTAATTTTCACCAATATAACTCATTGTTAATTCTCCTTTTATAAAATTTTATTGTGTTACTGAAACACAGAAACCCGAGCCATAAAAATCATTATCTTTTCCATTGTTTCCTTTAATAGTTACAAAAGTATTGTTTGCCATATGGATAAAAATTTTAAAACTGCCTAATGATTCTTCGTTGGTGTCTTTATATTCAACATTTATAACAGCAGCTTCAAGATTTGGGTTGTTTGGAATTATATCCATTTTTGCTCTATCTACCCACCCAGCCCAGAAATCTCTCGAGCCACTACTTGGTACTATTCTTAAAATTTTATCATTATTAAGCACTATTTTTTCTGATGTAATTTCAGTAATTTGTTTTCCTACAAGTTCCTTTTGGAGCAATTCTGCTAACTCGTAACCTTCATAAATTTTTCCATTGTACATTTTAAATTCTCCTTTTTATTTTTTATCAGTATATTCATAATCGTAATAAATACCAACTACTTCTTGTTCTGAAATGTCAATCCACAATCGGTCTTTACGTCCTTTGTTTTCAAAAAGCCAATCTGTACGAACATAAGTTGCCTCAATTTTGAATTGTTCTGTATCTTTTACTTTTGCTCCAACTTTCAAATCTTCAAGCTTAATTCCATTTCTTGTAGCAAAGTTTTCTAAAGCAATTAGTGCTTGCAGGCATTCCATTTGTGCAATATGGTCAACCATAGAAGTCACATAGCATTGAAGTTCATCATCAGCATAATCAATGCTAGAATAAAGTTCTTGAACTTTTTCTTGTTGTGTTTTTACTTGTTGTTCTAATTCATTTAATTCAGTTAGTGTTGTCATTGTTAAATCTCCTATCTCATTTCTATATTTATATAATACAACAAAAATTTTATTTTGTCAATACTTTTGGCAAAAAAAATAAAAAATAAGAGCTCAAAATTGAGCTCTCTTTTTATTTCAATAAATATTTGTTGTTAATAGCTTTAAAGTTAGGACGGAAGTCTAATTCTTCAAAAAGCTCATGTTCTATGTTCCACCAAACAATACCCTCTGCTTGTACATTTGGATTAACTAGAGATTTCAAACCGTATACTTGAGCAACAGCCTCTTCAACTGTTTTAGGAAATGGTAAGTCATATTCCTTAACCTTTAAATCTTCCAATTCTTTTGGTAAATCACGATTAGGACTTTCCCATTCAAAAATAAGCAATTTTTTACCTTGAATTTTTAGTGGGTTCTTTTGAATACCTTCTCCAACAATTTCACCCTTAATGATTTCATTAGGCTTTAAGATTTCATCTAGTTTGTATTTCTTAATCAATTCATAATGAACTGAACCTTTTACAATTGCAATTTCATAATTACGAGAAGCAGCATGAATGGTTCCATTTTCATCTCTCCACCAAGTAGAAGAAGTACCATCAACTTTTTCTGTTGCAATCCAAGTACATTTTTCACCTAATTTTTGCAAGATTTCATCAGAAAGATTTTGTACTCGCTCAGAATCTGTTTTAGGAGTAAAATTAGGATAATTACCAATAATTGTTGTATCTAAAGGAAGTGGTTTTTCATATTTAAATACTCCTAATTCATTATAAAAGTAATCTTCTAAATCTTTTTGAGTATTCAATTCTTTATCGAAGTCTTTTGGACTCAAAACTAATCCTTGTGAGATAGCTCCACGAAGTCGAATAGTTTTTAAAACATGACCAACTACTTCATTACCTTTTGTGTCTAAAGCTTTTTTAGAGTTCTTTTCTACTAAGAAAGCAAATTGTTTAATTCCTTTTGGTAGAAATGAGTCAATTTCAAAATAAATAACTTTATCTCCTACTTTAAATTCACCTTTCTTAACTACAACTTGCCAACCACCAAAACAAACTAATTCAATGGCGTCAGCATTTTCAATTGTTTTAATCTTTTCTACAGTTTTAAAACTTACAATTTTGCGAATATCTTCATTATTCATTTTTAATATACCTTTCTATACTCTAAGTATTTTTTAATCTTATTAGTTAAAATTTCTAAATCCTTGTCTGTTAAGCCGTATGTAGGATTTGGCTGCAAATGAAAATCAGAACTTACTTCTGTTTTTGCCAAATCATCATCAATAGAAACAATTTTAGCTAATGGATATAAGCTTCTTAATTTATTGATTTGTTTCTTTTTGATAGTTAATGAGTCCACTTCTTTAGGGTTAATATACTCATTTGAAACTGGAAAATTTTCAATTCCTATCTTTTGGTTAATTTCATTACACTCATTTTGCCAAGTTGACAACCAAATAAATTGTACGTTAATGAAGTAATCCATTTCTTTTATCCATTTTAGAACATTATTTCTAATCTTCCATATTGTTGATGAAGTAACATAAGTAAAATCATCATCAGTTTGGTTAATATTTAAAACTCCGTCAACATCAAGAAAAACAAAAACTTTACCAAGTCCTTTTTCATATAATTCTTTTCTCTGCTGTATTCGTGCATATTCTTTTTTGTCAATGCGCCTTAACCAGCAATCAAAATATTTCATTAAGAGCTCCTTAAGTTTTATTCATTCTTATTTTATCAAATTAACTATATAAAGTCAATAAAAAAGGAGCAAATCATTGCTCCTATTAGTTTTATATTTTATTTTATAATGCCCAAGGTTGAAGTCCATTTCCATAAGCAGATTTAGCTGCATTATAAGCTTTTAATGCTGTTTGGATTTGTGCTTCTACAGTTGAAGTATCTCCCCAGAAAGGCATTGTTTGGAAAAGACCTGATGCACCACTTGGATTATAAGCATTTGGATTTCCATTGCTTTCTCTAGCGATAATATATTCCCATGTAGATTGTGCTACCCCAGTAGCTTCAGCCATACGTTTAGCCGCATATGTTCCAACTTCACCAGGTGTGTTACCATTTGACAATACAACATTAGATGGTTCAGATGGTGTATAAGAAGTTGGTTCTGCTTTTGCAGTTGTTGGAGCAGAAGTTGTTTGAGCTTGTGTTGTAGTTTCAGGTTCTGTAATTTGTGATTCTAATTCTCTTAGACGAGCATATAAAGTTTCTTTTTCAGAGTCAGACAAATCTGAACCAGCAATTTCTGTAGCAGCTTTATTGAAAGCTTCAACTGTTTTGTCTTTTTCTGCTTTTTCTACTAAATCAGAGTAAGGTTTGATTTTAGCAGCTTTTTCTTCTTCAGCTTTTTTCGCTTCAGCTTCTTTTTTCTTGTTATCAGATTTTAGAATAGCTTCATCAAGAATTTGTTTAATTCTATCTTTAGAATTTGCTTCTTTTAATGATTGAATAATGTCTGTCTTTTCTGTTTCTGTTAAATCAAGTTCTTTTAGCTTTTCGATAGCATTATCTGTTTCTTTTTTAACTTCTTCTTGTGTTTTTGCTACAGCATCCAAATCAAATTTTTCTGTTTCTGGTTCTTTAGTAGTAGTTTCAGTCTGCGTGTGAGCAGAATGATTTACATTTGAAGCAATGGTAGAAATAATTGGAGTTCCAACCATAAGAACAAGTGCTCCACCAGCAATAATTCGATTTTTGTTTTTCTTGAGTAATTCTTTGTTAATCATATTTTTAATTCCTTTTCTTTATTTTAGTATCCACCGTAATTAAATGTTCCCCATAATTTGAGCAATTGATGAATTGAACCACCAAACTCTCTACGGCCATTAACTTGTCTTTCAACAAAAGCTCTATGTGTTGCAGGTGAATCAATCCCAGCCAAGCCATCAGCAGTTTGACCAAATCCAGGGCCTTCAATTCTATGAATAACATGAATAGCTTCTGCAGCTGATAGTTGGTCAATAATAGGGTCAATTTGTGTATGATATGCTGAACCATTCATATGATTAGGAATTGCAAGTAATAATGTAATAACTCTTTCAGCATTGTCGCTTGTGTGTTCTACAAGTAATCCATTAGAGTCAAATTGAATAGTATTACGTTTAGCTTGTTCAGCTTTTTCTTTAGCAATTCTTTCATCTTCAATTCTCTTTTGTTCTTCTTTGTAAGATTTGTCTAACTTTTCTAAAAGAGTCTTTTGTTCAGATGTATCAAAGATAGTAGCAATGTAATCTTTAGCAGTTTTGTAATTATCTTCTGTTTTACTAGAATTATATTTATCTACCAATTCAGAAGCTTTATTGTTTTCTGCTTTTGAATTATTTTCTGATTCTGTTTTAGCGGTTTTTACTATATTATAAACTTCATCTTCAGGCATTTTAACTTTAATAGAGTCTTTAGTAGACTCTTTATATTCCTTAGATAGATTAAGTTCATTTATAGTATCTTTAGCCTTAGTTACATCTTCTTTAGTAGCAACTTTTGTATTAGTAACAAAGTTCAAAGTATCAGTTGCAACGGTTTGAATCTCTTCAGTATATGCAATTGTACTAAATAAAGAAACACTGGCTAATAAACCAATAATTATCTTCTTAGTATATTTTCTCAAATAAATTTCTCCTTTTTGAAAGTATTTATTTTATATCGTTATTTTATCACAAAAACTGACATTTCTCAAATAATCCTCTTTTGGAGTAAATCTTAGTTATTAGTTACGTTCTAATTCGTTATGAGTGGCCGTAACTCAGCTGCTAAGACAGTTTTATATTACTCTCGATAGAATATGTGCATTATACTGACAAACGCTTAGCGTTGCTTAAAATAAGAAAAAGAGCTATATAAAATACAGCTCTTTTATTACATTTTTATTTCAGTTTCTTTACCAATTTTACAAATTCATGATAACTTTGTGAATCATCTTTGAAAACAAGTTCTTCTACTTCGAGGAAACTATTACCACTTCCGTCAAATGAGATAGAATCTTCAATCACTTCTTTCGATTCAATTGGTTTAAAAATTTCAATCTTATCTAAGTCTTTCTTCAATTCTTTATCATCTTTATATAAGTTGTTTTTCCATTTTTCAGCAATTTTAATTAAGTTCATTCTCTATATCCCTTTCTAAATTCATTAAAGTCTATTTTCTTAGCAACATCCGTGTTATCGTAAACAATTGGAGTTGGGAAACCGTCTGCTTCTAATTTACTTCCCATTGTAACTAATGTTTCTGCATTAGCAGTATTAAATCTATTAGTCTTAGCTTTTTGTTTATCTGCTACAAATGATGGCACCCATCTTCCACCTAAATCAAAGTTATTTAATCCAACCATGTATCTTGTTTTAGCTCTACCTTTAGAAACAGATAATGGAACATCTACAAAGACTATCCTTATATCTTCATTTTGATAACCGAAGTTATTCAACGTTCCAATTCTAGTCATAGTAGTTGATTCAGATTTCATAGTAAAATCATAAATTAAATTCTTTCTTTGGTTAGCTAGGTTGAGTAATAATCTATCTGCCAAATGAGAAGATTCTTCATGTACAAGACTTGATGCTTCCATAGGAGTTAAGCCTTCTACATGAGGTATTGCACCTTCTCTAGCAAGTAATTCTTTGAAGTCATCTGATGAAACAGTAGCATAGTTTTGAAAATCTATTCCCATTTTTGATAGGATTGTAGTTTTACCAGCACCTGAAATTCCACCAGACATAAAGACTTTTGCTTCACATGGTACATCTTTATATTTATCTAAGACTTCTCTTAGCAATCTATTGTGAAGTGCTTTTCTTTCTGGTGAATAATCTTCAATCGTTTCATCATAGTATAAGCTTTTAGAATCTAGTTTTTCAACTGTTCTAGCATATTCTACTCTTTTCTCAACGTATTCACCTCTTTTCAGAGCTTCTTGCATAGAATAATCTTCATCATGAATAAATTTATGCCTAAAAATATCTTCTTCAATATATTCCATTCTAGCTAAATCTTCAGGCAAATTACTATTGATAACAGCTTCATTCATTCTATCAGCATATTCTATTGCTTCTGCTTGATGCTCAAAATGTGCTCCCCCCAAAGGGCAATGCTCCATTGCTCTACAAATAGCAACTTCACCCTTTAAATTTATATGATACTTACCCATTTTGGATTTACTCCTTTTAGGAGTTATATCTTTTTACTTAAATAATTTTTCTAGTAACATTTCATATTCTTTTAAATGTTCTTTATCAATCAATTCATTGTAGCAAAAAATCTTATAAAACTCTAAGTAGTACCAATATTGTTTTTCTTTTCCACGATTGAAGCATTGCCATAGTTCATCTTTGATAATTTTGTAATCATCAAACATTTCAGTCATGTTAGCCATTTTGTCTGCATAAGCAATAAGAGCAACTTCAAAATTATTTCGCCTTAATTCTTCGATTTGTTTTAATTTTCTATCTTTCCAAGGCAAAGACTTATCTTCTGTTTCTAAGTCTACATAATAACAAATCTTAGAATTAAATTCTTTTTTAAGTTCATCTAATGTGATTGGAGTATCTTCAATAACATCATGAAGCCATCCAGCAGCTAATATTTCATCATCTGTTGTTAAAGTTTTTAAAATTTTATTTACTAATTCTAAATGATAAGTAAAGGGAGTGTCTTTTCCTTTTCTTTTCATTCCTTTATGTGCTTTATAAGCAAATTGTTTAGCTTGTTTTTCTTGTTTAGGCATAAAGCCTCCTTTAGATTTAATAATGTTATTTTTTAAACTACGGATAAAATAGTAATTCGTTCAATCTTAACTAATCCTTGTGTATTTTCTTGCTTTGTGATTTTGACAAAATCAATATATCCTGAGCCTGGTTTACCCATGCTATTTTGAAAATTTTTCATATTGTTTACAGCTTCAGCTAATGTAGTAAATCTACCCACACAATGACGGTGCTCATGCTCTCCACCTTGATAAACATAATGCTCATAATAAGAAGTAGCATGAAATTCACTATCTTTATAGATTGGATTTTCTAGCAAAACAAGTTTCTTTTGTTCTTCTAAGTAGCGTTCTGCTTCCTCTTGAGTATCAAACGATTCATTTCCTACTCGATAAGTTTTAATAACTTCAATTTCTGCCATGATATAAGACTCCTTTATTTCTTTAATTTATTTTATTGTATCATAAACATTTGATTTTGTCAACAAAAAAGTAAATCTTTATAAACAGAAAAATGAGCTGTTCTCAGCTGTTCTTTTCTAAGTTTCGATAAATGTATCGAAGTTGGAAAACAATAACATTTTGAACAACTCATTGGCGATATAACAACCCTCAAAATCAGTTTGAGAGCTATTAAGCACGAGTAAATTTACCTGTTTTAATGTTTTTGAAGATTACTACATTGCCACGTTTTTTAGAATATGGGCAATTTTCCTTAGCATCTTTTTTATCTTTATAAGTACTGTACCAAGGACTCATATATTGAGCAATATTTTCTTCTGGTGTTGTAGTCAAGCCATTCTTAATCAAATCAGCAATTTCATACTCTG
>ERZ773059.1059-NODE-1059-length-14066-cov-18.280922_pt1 | contig 14066 bp, 9 predicted proteins | sample MGYA00580514_ERZ773059 | MGnify/ENA primary metagenome ERZ773059 (study PRJEB29015, sample SAMEA2737981) | human oral metagenome | biome: human oral; feature: human-associated habitat; material: dental | place: China | collected 2056 ...
CACCCGCCCCGCCGCCCGGCCCGGCCGAGGCCTCATCCGCCCCATCCGCCGCCCTGAGCGGCCCGGGGGCGGCTCTCGTGCCGCCCGACGCCGTCGCTCTCTACCCCGTGGGCCAGGGCGTACCGTCGGGCAGTCCGCGCAACGCGCTCACCGGCCGCGTCACCGGCGTGGAGCGCGCCGGCGCCCTCGTCACGGTCGCCCTCGACGTCGGCGGGGGCCAGGTCCTCACCTCGACGGTCACGACGGCGGCCCTGACGGAACTGGGGGTGCGTGAGGGCCAGGAGCTGCGCTGCGTCATCAAGGCCGTCCAGGTGCGGATCCTGGCCCGTCCCGCCGCGAACCGGGAGGATGACCGTGAGTGAGCCCGGTGCCGGCGCCGCGCCCGACCCCGGCGCAGGTCCCGGCGTGATCCCCGACGAGCGCCGTCGGCCCCTGACCCCCGCCGAACGACGGCGCTACCACCGCAACATCCTCGTCCCGCAGGTCGGCGCGGCCGGTCAGGAGCGGATCCGGGCGGCCCGCGTCCTCGTCATCGGCGCCGGGGGGCTCGGCTCGTCGGCCGCCCTCCACCTGGCGGCCGCCGGCGTGGGGCGGCTGGGGATCGTCGACCCGGACTCGGTCGAGGTCTCGAACCTCCAGCGGCAGATCCTGCACCGCACCGCCGACGTCGGGCGCGCCAAGAGCGACTCGGCCCGCGAGACCCTCACCGCGCTCAACCCCGACGTCGAGGTCCTCGCCCTCCCGCTGCGCCTGACCGGCGCCAACGCCCCGCAGGTGCTGCGCGGCTGGGACGTGGTGGTCGACGGGACGGACAACTTCCCCGCCCGCTACCTCCTGGGGGACGCCTGCGCCCTGCTGGGCATCCCGCTGGTGCACGGCGCGGTCCTGCGCACGCACGGGCAGGTCGCCGTCTTCGACGCCGCCCGCGGCCCCTGCTACCGCTGCCTGCACCCCGACCCGCCGCCCGGCCGGGCGCCCTCCTGCGCCGAAGTCGGCGTGCTCGGGGTCCTGCCGGGGATCATCGGCTCCATGCAGGCCGCCGAGGCCCTCAAGCTCGTGATCGGCGGGGCGCGCCCGCTCATCGGGCGGGTCCTGGTCCTGGACGTCTGGGGCGGCGCCGTCACCGAGCTGCCGGTGCGCAAGAACCCCGCCTGCCCGACCTGCGGGGCGCGCCCGGGGCCAGACCCGGCCGACCGAACCGACTGAACCGACCGGGTCGACGGGGCTCGACCGCGAGAAACCCCCGCGGTCCGGAGCCGGACCGGGATCGCGCCGATGATCCGCCGAGGCGCCCGGAACGACACGCCGCCCGGGTGGTCCTGGGAGTACCTGGGACGCCGGCCGGGCGAATCGTAGGGTGGGGGCGTCGGCGTCCGAGCACCACCGGGCGCCAGTAACGGAGGACTCCATGACTACCGCACCCGCCCTGCCCGCCACCATGCGCGCCGTCGTCATGCGCGCCCCCGGCGACGTCGTCGTCGAGGACGTCGAAGTGCCCCGCGTCGTGCACCCGACCGACGTCGTCCTCAAGATCGAGGCCGCCTGCGTCTGCGGCTCCGACCTGTGGCCCTACCGCGGCCTGCAGCCCGTGGAGAACCGGCGCATGGGCCACGAGTACGTCGGCACCGTCGTCGAGGCCGGCGATGACGTGGAGACCCTGAAGGTCGGCGACTTCGTCATCGGCTCCTTCATGGTCTCGGACAACACCTGCGAGATCTGCCGGGCGGGTTACCCCTCGCGCTGCGCCAACGCGGGCTCGTACACGGGCATGCAGGCCCAGTACGCCCGCGTCGAGCTGGCCGACGGCACGCTCGTCGTCGTCCCCGGCGGCAAGCCGGAGGACCCCGACCGCCTGGCCGACTACCTCGCCGCCTCCGACGTGCTGGGCACCGGCTGGTTCGCGGCCGTGGCCGCCGAGGCCGGCCCCGGCAAGACGATCGCCGTCGTCGGCGACGGCGCGGTGGGCCTGTGCGCCGTCCTGGCCGCCAAGGCCCTGGGGTCCGAGAGGGTCATCGCCTTCTCCCGCCATGAGGACCGCGCGGCGCTGGCCCGCGAGTTCGGGGCCGACGTCGTCATCGCCGAGCGCGGCGAGGCCGGTGCGGCCAAGGTCAAGGAGCTGACCAATGGGCTGGGCGCCCACGGGGTGTGCGAGGCCGTCGGCACCCAGCTGTCCATGGACCAGGCCATCGCCTCGTGCCGCCCCGGCGGCCACGTCGGCTTCGTCGGCGTCTCCCACGACCAGAAGATCGACGGGCAGACCCTATTCTTCTCCGAGGTGCACCTGCTCGGCGGGCCGGCGCCCGTGCGCCGTTTCCTGCCGGACCTGATCCGGCGCATCCAGTCCGGTCAGATCCGTCCCGGGCGCGTCTTCACCCAGCGCCTGCCGCTGGAGGAGGCCGCCGAGGCGTACAGGGCCATGGACGAGCGCCGCGAGATCAAGGTTCTGCTGGAGGTCTGAGGCCGCGGCCGGACGCCGGGGGCCACGGGGGACGGGCGGGCGGCGCCGCCGGGAAAGGAGTCGTTTTGAGGAGAACCAGGAGGACGACGGCGATCGTCGCCGCGATCGCGGTGTGCGCACTGGGACTGGTGGCCGCCTGCCTGTTCCTCGTCCTGCCCCGCATGCACGGGGATACGAGCCACGTCGACAGACGTGTGGTGAACCTCGGCGACCGCAGCGAGCAGGACGTCGAGGCCGCGATGGACGTGGTCGAGGAGCGCTTCGCGAGCGGGTTCCGGGACTGCGCGCTGACCGACCTGTGGTTCGACGCGGAGCGGAGGAATCCCGAGTACGAGGAGGAGTACGGCGCGGACAACGTCCTGGTGCTGGACTCGAAGTTCACCACGGGGCCGTGGGCGGACCCCTCGCTCAACCCCGACTCCGGCTACACCTGGGAGTGGGTCCTGGTGAGGACAGGCACCGGCTGGAGCATCAAGAGCTACGGATCGGGGTGACCCGGCGACCCGGGGCCGGGGCGGCCGACGCCGTCGGTCAGCGCCCGGGCCCGGCGGCCCGCTGAGGCGACCGCGGAATCCTGCGGATCAGGCGGCCGCGGCGGGCGCGGCCCGGCGCCGACGACGACGGCGGACGGCGGAGACGGTGCCGGTCACCGTCAAACCGATGCTCACCACGCACAGGCCGAAGCCGACCCGGTGGACGGGCACCGCCGAGTGATCGTAGTCCCAGTAGGCCTGGAAGTCCTCGACGCTGAGCGGGCACTGCTTGCCGTCGACCTCGATGGCGAAGCCCGAGGTCGGGTTCCCCTCCTCGACGCAGGTGTAGCTCGGCGGATCGCCCAGGTGACGGACGAAGAAGAGGCCCACTCCGGCGGCGAATAGGATGATGGCGGCAAGGAACCAGTACAGGGGTTTCATGCCGTGGATTATACCCGCCCCTATCCCCGCCCCGTGGGCCGTTTCGCAGCCACGGATGAGGCCCGCGCCATGGCATGATCGCCGCGGCGCGGGCGTGCGGCCCGACTCCGCCGTCGGAGCCGACCGCCGGGGGCCGCCGCCGACCACCGCCGCTGACCATCAGCAGACGACGGGGCACTCCACCCGCGCCGGCAACCACCTCAGGGGAGGACAGGCCGTGCAGTACGTCGACTCCCGCGACCTTCGCAAGGCGCGAGGAGCCTTCTTCACACCCGAACCGCTGGCCGCCTTCATCGCCGGCTGGGCGCTGCGCGACCCCGACGACTCGGTCCTCGAGCCCTCCTGCGGCGAGGCCGTCTTCCTGCGGGCCGCCGCCGCCCGGCTGCGCGCGCTCGGCGCCGCCCCGACCGCCGGCCAGCTCACCGGCGTGGACCTGCACGCCGCCTCCGTGGACAGGGCCCGCCGTCGTCTCGGTGAAGCGGGCCTGAGCGCCCGCCTGGCCGTGGCCGACTTCTTCGACTACCGCGCCGCCCGCCCGGTCCGGGCCGTCATCGGCAACCCGCCCTACATCCGCTACCAGGACTTCCGGGGCGCCGCCCGCGCCGGGGCGCGCCGGGCCGCGCTGGCCCAGGGGGTCGGGCTGACCGCCCTGGCCTCCTCGTGGGCGGCCTTCGTCGTGCACGCCGCCTCCTTCCTCGCCGTCGGCGGGAGGATGGGGCTCGTCCTGCCCGCGGAGCTGCTGAGCGTCAACTACGCCGCACCGGTGCGCGAGTTCCTGCTGCGCCGCTTCGAGCGGGTGCGGCTGATCCTGTTCGACGAGCGCGTCTTCCCCGGCGTCCAGGAGGAGGTCGTCCTCCTGCTGGCCGACGGCCACGCGACCGGCCCCGGCGCCGACCACGTCGAGTTCGCCCGGCTCCGCGGCCTCGACGATCTCAGTGGCCCCGGCGGGCTTATCGGCGCTGCCGGGCTCCGCGGCCCGGACGAGCTCGACGGCCCCGCCGGCCCGGCCACCCCGGCGCGCTTCGACCGATGGCGACCCGCCTCCCCCGGGGACAAGTGGACCGGCGCCCTGCACACCTGCCGCGCCTACGAGTCGGTGACGGGGGCCGACGACGGCGCCTTCGCCGTCCTCGGCTCCTGGGGGCGCCTGTCGCTGGGCGGGGTGACGGGCGCCAACGGATTCTTCGCCCTCCACCCGGCCCGCGCCCGCGAGCTCGGGCTGGGGCCCGGCGACCTGCTGCCGCTCAGCCCGCCGGGCTCGGCCCACCTGCGCTCCCTCGTGCTCGACGACGCCGCGGTGAGGCGCCTGGGCGGCCAGGGCCGCGCGACCCTGCTCTTCTCCCCGCCCGGCAGACCCTCGGCGGCGGCGCGCGCCTACATCCGCGCGGGCGAGGCCGACGGCGTCGACCGGGCCTACAAGTGCCGGGTGCGCACCCCCTGGTGGCGGGTGCCGCTGCCCGCGAAGGCGGACGTCCTGGTGACCTACATGAACGACGAGTCCGTCTGCCTGTGCGCCAATCTCGCGTGCGTGCGCCACCTCAACTCCGTCCATGGCCTGCGACTGGCCGACGGCCCCCGCCGCCTGGGCGCCCCCGTCCTGGCCCTGGCCGCCGCGAACTCCGTCACCGCCCTGGGCGCCGAGCTCGTCGGCCGGTCCTACGGCGGGGGCCTGCTCAAGCTCGAGCCGCGCGAGGCGGCGCGCCTGCCCGTGCCCTCCACCGGCCTCGTCGCCCGCCGGGCCCGCGCCCTGAAGGACTTCCTCCCCGCGGCGCGCCGGCTCCTGACCGCCGGGGAGCGGGAGCGCGTCCGGAACGAGGTGGACCGGATCCTCGGTCTGGAGGCCCTCGTCGGCGCCGACGGCGCCGAGCAGATCCGCGACGCCCGGGAGCACCTGGTCTCCCGGCGTCGGGCGCGGGCCGGCCGACCGAGGTCCGGAGGGGACTCGTAGCGCCGGCGGCGCGGGTGCGCCGCTACCCTCGGGGCATGAGCACTCCGGCCACCCCCGCCTCCCCGACGACGGAGCGCCGCTGGCGCGAGGACCTGGACCTGGCGCACGCGATCGCCGACCAGGTCGATCCGGTCACCCGGGCGCACTTCGAGCGCCAGGACTTCGAGGTCCAGACCAAGCCGGACCTCACCCCCGTCACCGACGCCGACCGGCAGGCCGAGCGCATGATCCGCGAGAGCCTCTCGCGGGCGCGAGCGCGCGACTGCGTCCTGGGCGAGGAGTTCGGGCAGACCGGCCGCTCCCCCCGCCAGTGGGTCATCGACCCGATCGACGGCACGAAGAACTTCGTGCGGGGCGTGCCCGTGTGGGCCACGCTCATCGGCCTGGTCGAGGACGGCGAGGTCGTCGTCGGCCTCGTCTCCGCCCCGGCGCTGGGACGGCGCTGGTGGGCGGTCGCGGGCGGCGGCGCCTGGACGGGGCGCTCCCTGAGCGCATCGCGCCGCCTGCGCGTGTCCGGCGTGAGCGGCCTGGAGGACGCCTCGCTGTCCTACGCCTCGCTGTCGGGCTGGGCGCGGCGCAGGCGGCTGGGGGCGATGCTCTCGCTCATGCGGGACTGCTGGCGCACCCGCGCCTACGGGGACTTCTGGTCCTACATGCTCGTGGCCGAGGGCGCCGTCGACCTGGCCGCCGAGCCCGAGCTGGAGCTCTACGACATGGCGGCGCTCGTGCCGATCGTCGTGCAGGCGGGCGGGCGCTTCACCTCCCTGGCCGGGGAGGCCGGCCCCTGGGGCGGGGACGCCGTGGCCACGAACGGGCTCCTGCACGACGTCGTCCTGGAGCGCCTGGCCGCCGAGACCGACTGAGGGCGGGCGGCGGGCGCACGGCGAGCCCCGCGGATCGCCCGCGGGACGCCGTGAGGCGGGCGGGCGGCGAGAGCGGGACGCCGTGAGGCAGGTTCCACACGGACACTCAGCGCGCGTCCAGGGCGGCAGCGGGTAGCCTCACGATCGCCATCGCCGCACGCACCCCTGGGAGACGCCACATGAACTGGCTGCACGCCGTCATCCTCGGCATCGTCGAGGGCATCACCGAGTTCCTGCCCGTCTCCTCCACGGGGCACCTCAACATCGTTGAGAAGCTCCTCGGCTACCAGATCGACGACAAGGGCATGACCGCCTTCACCGCCATCATCCAGATCGGGGCGATCCTGGCCGCCGTCGTCTACTTCTGGAGCGACATCGTGCGCATCGTCGTCGCCTGGTTCAAGGGCCTGGCGAGCAAGGACGCGCGCAAGGACCCCGACTTCACCCTGGGCTGGGGCATCATCCTGGGCTCCATCCCGGTGGCCGCCGTCGGCCTGCTGCTCAAGGACTTCATCGAGGTCACCGCCCGCTCCATGTGGGTCATCGCCGGCGCCCTCATCATCTGGAGCGCCGTCATGTGGTTCGCGGACGAGCACTCCGACGGCCCGGTCGGCGCCACCCACGCCTCCACCGGCAAGGGCATGAGCGAGGTCAGGGTCAAGGACGCCCTCATCATCGGCTCCTTCCAGGCCCTCGCGCCCGTGCTGCCGGGCATCTCCCGCTCCGGGGCGACCATCTCCGCGGGGCTGTTCCTACGCTTCGACCGGGTGACCGCCACCCGCCTGTCCTTCTTCATGGGCATCCCCGCGCTCATCGCCGCGGGCCTGCTCGAGGCGGTCACGGCGGCGGAGGACATCAGCTCCCCGCAGATCGGGTGGACCGCCACGATCATCGCGACCGTGGTCTCCGGCGTGGTCGCCTACGCGACGATCGCCTGGCTGCTGAAGTTCGTCTCCTCCAACAAGTTCACCGACTTCCTCCTGTACCGGGTGGCCCTGGGCGTGATCATCATCGTGCTGGTGGCCACGGGCACTATCGCGGCCTGAGCGGCCCCGCCCCGCCTCCCCGTTGGGATGCGGGGCGGGCGGCGCGGGCGGCGGGACTGGTCACCGCTGCCGCCCGCCGCCCCGCCCGCCCTCGCGGTGACGCGGAGAGGGACCGGCGAGGGCCAGCGCGACGGCCGGCGGGACGGGCGACCTGCCGTTTCCGCCGGTTTCGCGTGTCTTCTCCGCCGGTTTCAGCGGCGAATCAGCCCTCGACGGGCACGTCCGTCAGGCGCCAGGGGACCGGGGTGTACTTCGAGTCGGCGGGGCGGTCCACGATCACCGTCTTCTCCCCCGTGTCCGGCCACGCCATGCAGATGCGGGCGCTCCGCCCGTCCTCGGACAGGGAGATCAGGTTGAGATCGGCCAGGGGCCGGTGCGAATCGGCGCCGACGGGCAGGTAGTCGACGGGGAAGACGTAGTTCCCGCCGGAGATCAGCGTGACTCCGCTGGCGGCGACGATCGAGCTGACGCCGCCGAGCTCGCCGCGGGCGTTGTTCAGCCCGAACCCGGCCGAGTCCCTGAAGTAGGTGGACAGGAACTTCAGCTTCTGATCGTTCCCCGACACGACGAACTCGCCGAAGAGCAGCCCGCCGCGCCGCGTCACTTTGTCCAGGACGATGGTGACCCCCGGGTCGTCGGCGCCGCTCGAGACGGAGACGCCGTCGGGCCCCTTCGCGCTGGGCCCGGCCGCCTGCGGCACGTCGCCCCCGCCGGGGGTCTGCGGGGCGTCCGGCTTGGTGCCGCCGGTGGGCGTGATGACGATCTCGACGCGGCGGTTGGCGGCGCGGGCCGCGTCGTCAGTGCCCTGCGCACGGGGCTCGGTCTCGCCCTTGCCGGTCGTCTGAACCGTCCACGCCGACAGGGGCGTGAGCTGCCCCAGGCGGTCCGACACCGCCTGCGCCCGCTTCTCCGACAGCGTCTGGTTGTAGGCGTCGTCGGCCACGTCATCGGTGTGGCCGGTGACGGTCAGGGCCCCGCCGTCGGGGTACGAGGCGATGGTGTCCGACACCCCCTTGAGGATCCCCTCGGCGTCGGCCGACAGGTCCGCCGAGTCCGACTCGAAGGACACGTCGTTGGACACCGTCACCTTCACAGAGTCGTCCGTGGTCAGCTCGCTGGTGGACCGGTCGACGGCCTCGACGTAGCGCTCCAGGGCGAGCGGCGCCGCCCGGTTCTGATCGGGCTCCGCCTCCTTGAGGACCGCCTGCGCATCGAGGTCCGGGACGGCGCCGGCGTCCACGACCGGCACCTCGAAGAAGCCCGTGTCGCTGAGCATGACCGTCACGCTCGTCACCTCGGGTCCCACCCCGCCGAAGGTCGGGTGGTAGTCGGCCGACCCGCCCGCCTTCACGCCGGGCAGGCCCGCGACGGCGCCCCGCGTCGTCACCCAGACGCGGCCGGCGTCGGGATCGACCATTCTCAGGGGCCGAGTGGCCGTCAGGTCATGCACAACGGTGCCGACCCACCGGTCGCCGACGCCCAGCTCGCCGTCCTGGATCGGGTCGTCGGACGGACGGTCGACGTGGAGGCACAGGATCGAGGAGGATTCGTCCACGCGCACGAGCGGGCCGATCCTCACGTCGAGGGTGTGGCCGCCCAGGACGTTCTCGAGGCGGGTGTCGACCGCCGTCGGGGCGGCCGACGGCGAGGCCGCGCCGGGCGTCGAGGATCCATCCGCCGAGGGCGCGCCCGCCGTCGGCACCGGCACGCTGTCGTTGCAGGCGGCCGCGGCGCCGACGGCGAGGGTCAGGAGCGGCAGGGTCAGGGCATGACGGCGGGTCAGGACGCGGCGGCGGGGCGGGAGGGGACGATTGGCGGAAGGCACGAGACACCTCTTCGTATGGCCGATGGAGTACGGAGCACGCGGTCGGCCGGTTTCTCGGGCCGGCCGGCGGCACTCGCCACCGTAGACGCCCGCCCGCCGCCCGCCCATGGGGAGAAGCGCCCGGTCCCCTCCCCGTCCGTCCCCGTGGACTCCCCGTGGACAACCTGTTCGGAGCGTCCTCGGCCGGCGAGCGGGATGGGGGCTTGACACCTCGCCGGCGCCCACCGGGCCGCCGGCCGCTCCGAGGATGCCACGGCCCTGTTCGATCCACCGCCCGACTCCGGCGCCGCAGATGCGGATCGGCCCGACGAGTGACACAGCAGTGCGGATGTCTCCAACGACAGAACACCCCCGCTCCGCGCATGCCGGCGGCTCGATCCCGTAGACTGCCGGCATGGTCGCCCTCTCCCTGATCCCGCTCGGCACGCGCCTGGCCGAGTTCGTACTGCAAGCCCCGGTCGTGATGGCTGCCCCGTCCGCCGACGCCCTCGGCGAGGAGGTCGCCTCCCGTCTGGAGGCCGGGGTCGCGGACGCTCGACGCAGGTGCGAGGAGCAGGGCGTTGACGCCGTCCTGCTGCGCAGTGCGGCGACCGAGGTCGAGATCCTCCTCGCGGAAGTGGTCGCCGATGACGACGCCGTCGGAGCCCTCGCCCGGGAGCCCGGTCGCTTCGAGGAGGCCCTTCGCGAGCGGGCCCGGGATCGCCGCCGGGACGTGGAGGCGGCGGTCGAACCCTTCTTCGACGCGCTCGTGGGGGCCGTCTGCGGGGAGTTCGCGCGACTGGTACCGGAATCCGCGTGTCCTCGGCGCGGGGACCCCACCCGCCCGCGCATCCGGTTCGGCAGCCGTCCCGCGGAGGAGCCCGGGTTCGTCGTCAGGCGGGAGCAGGCGAGGCTGTTCAACGCCGTCTTCTCCGAGGCCGCGCCGCGCACGGTGCTCACGGGAGCGGCCGGCAGCGGGAAGTCGCAGCTCGCGACCGCCGTGGCGGCCCGCTGCGAGGCGGAGGGCTGGCCGCTCGTCGCCTGGATCAGCGCGGAGTCCCGCGGGGCCCTCGTCTCGGGGTTGTCCGGCCTCGGCCGAAGGCTCGGCGTCGACGGCGGGCGGCAGCACTCTCCCGAGGATTCCGCGCGGCGGTGCCTTGAGGCGCTGGCGTCAGCGGAACGGGCGGACCGGCTCATCGTCCTGGACGATTTCGACAGTCCCGACGACCTGACCGACCTCATCCCTCGTGGGGAGGGGCTGCGAGTCCTGGCCGCGACGAGACGAACGGATTGGGATCAGGACCGCTTGGCGCATATTCGCGTGGGGGGCTTCGAGCGAGAGCAGTCGATCGGAATGCTGCTCGACCGCACGAATCAGACCGACCGCGAGGCGGCGGACGCCATCGCCGAGACTCTCGGCGACCTGCCGCTGGCAGTTTCGCAGGCCGCGGCAACTATCAAGCGCGGCCGGTACGGTCTCGAGGATTATCTCGAGCAACTCGAGAAAGGCTCCTCGAGGCCACGGCGCCACCGTCCGGAGGGGGATTGTTCCGAAGCGATTGGTACAGCTCTGCGGCTGGACTTCCAGAGTGCGTTCGAATGGATCGGGAGTCGGAGCCCGCGCCAGGCCATGATCACCCGTTACAATCTCGGCATTCTCGCCCTGCTCGCCGCCTCGGGAATACCCAGACGCTGGATGGAGGGCGCGGACGAGGGGTCCTCTGACGCCCGTGAGGCGCTAAACGCGCTCATCGAGTCCTCGGTCTGCAGACTGTCGGAGGACGGCACCAGGGTGATGCTGCACCGGCTTCAGGTCCAGGCCATCCACGAGGACTGGGAGAACGATCCGGTGCAGCGGGAGCGGACCGAGAGGGAGGCGGTCGGTCTGCTGAATGTGGCGGATTTCTTCTACATACAGAAATCGCAGGGGGAGGTCCGGCTCCGGGAGGTCCTCGACCTTGTGGACCAGTTGCGGGCGACGGCCGAGCAGAACTACTCGAAGAACCTGTTCGCCAATCCCCGAATCGGAGACGCCATCACGGCCGTTCTCCAGTGCGCGACGGAACTCGGGATTCCCCAGGCGTCCCTGCTCCTGTCCGGCGCCGTGGAACGTCTCGGCGATTCCCTGGGATCCGATCATCCCGAGGTCGTTCTGCGCGCGCGCACCAGTCTCGCCTACGCCTACAGGGATACGGAAAGGCTCGCTGAGGCCATCGACCTGTACGAACGGGCCCTCGCCGACAGCGCCCGCGATCTGGGGCCGGATCACCCCCGCACCCTCGCCGTCCGCGACGCTCTTGCGGGTGTTTACCGGGAGACGGGCGAACTCGATCGGGCCATCCCCCTGTATGAACGCAGTCTCGCCGATCGACTCCGCATCCTGGGCGCCGATAATCTCGATACTCTGCGCTCGCGCAACAATCTCGCCTACGTATATCAGACTGCGGGAAGACTCGATCAAGCCATTGATCTGTTCACACAGAATCTGGCGGAGCACGAGCGCCTCCTGGGCCCCGATCACGCCCTCACCCTCAGTGCCCTCAGGAATCTCGCCAACGCCTGCCAGGAGGCGGGCAGGATCGACGAGGCCACACCCCTGTTCGAGCGGGTCCTCACTGACAGCATCCGCATTCTGGGGCCCGATGATCCCGGCACCTTCATCTCCCGCAACAATCTCGCGGGAGCCTATCAGGGGTCGGGAAGGATCAACAAGGCGATTCCCCTGTTCCAGCAGAACCTCACCGACAGTGCTCGGGCCCTGGGTCCCGATCATCACGACACGGTCGTTTTCCGCAACAATCTTGCGAACGCCTACGCGATCGCGGGGAAGCTCGACCGGGCCATCCCACTGTTCGAGCAGATCCTCAACGATCACGAACGATCCCTGGGGCCGGACCATCCCCACACCCTCGCCTCCCGGGGGAATCTCGCAGATGCTTATCGGGAGGCGGGCCGACTGGAATCCGCCATTGATCTGTTCACGAAGAACCTGGCATATCACGAGCAGATCCTCGGCCCCGAGAATCCCAATACTCTCTCATCGCGCAACAACCTCGCGGGTTCATATAAGGACGCGGGCAGGCTGGAGAAGTCCATCGAGCTGTTCGAGCGGGTCCTGACGGACCGCGAACGCATTCTCGGACCCGATCACCCCGACACCCTCGCTTCCCGGAGCAATCTCGCGGGCGCCTACCAGGAGGCGGGGAGGATTGATGAGGCAATTCCCCTGTTCGAGCGGGTCCTGACGGACTGCGAGTGCTCATTGGGGACCGCGGATCCTCACACTCTCGCCGCGCGAAACAATCTCGCGGGTGCGTACTTGAAGTCGGGTAAGCTGGATCAGGCCCTCCTCCTGTTCGAGCAGGTTCTGACGGACCGCGAACAGGCTCTGGGCACCATGCATCCTCTCACCATTATCTCGCGCGGCAACCTCGCGGGCGCCTACGGGGACGCGGGCGAGCTCGCCCTGGCCGCCGATATGTTCGAGCAGACCCTGGTTGACAGTCAGCGCGTTCTGGGACCCAACCACCCGCACACCCTCACCTCGCGCAATAACCTCGCCAGCACCTGTCTCGCGATGGGGAGGTTCGACCGGGCCATCGACCTGTTCGAGCAGAATCTCGCCGAGAGCCAGATACTCCTGGGACCCGACCACCCGCACGCCATAGCCTCCCGGGGAAATCTCGCCGCGGCTCATCGCGATGCGGGCAGACTCGACGAGGCCATCGACCTGTACGAGCGGACCCTGGCCGACTGCGAACGGGTCCTCGGCCCCACGCACCCCCAGACCGAGCTCTTCAGGAATAGGCTCGCCGCCGCCTACTGGGCCGCCGAGCGCCCCGAGGACGCCAGGGCCCTGCTGGGCCCTCTGCCCGATATCGATGGCACGGGTGCGGACCGGACCGGCGACTGAACGGGGCGCGGGCCGGACCGGCGACCGAGCGGGCGCGGGCCGAGTTTACGGCCGGTACGAATGCAGGCATCGGTGCTCCGACCTGACGGCGGGGCGCCGTCGTCCTTCCTTCACCGGCGGGTCGACTTGTAGACTCCCGGCATGACCACCTTCTCCCTGGTCCCGCTCGGCACTCGTCTGGCCGCGCTCCTGCTGCGCGCCTCGGTCATGACAACCACCCCGCCCCCGCCGTCGGACGATGCGACGGCCGCCCCGTGCGCCGACAGCGCGGCTGCGCCAGTCGAGGAGGTCCATGCCGGCTGGCGCGACATCGCTGCTCTCAGGAAGCGGGGCGATGAGGCGGCCGAGGTCCTCGGCGGGCGGATCGCCTTCCATCTGGAGGCCGGGGTCGCAGACGTTCGGCGCCGGTGCAAGGAGCGGGGCGTCGACGCCGGTCTGCTGCGGGGCGCGGTGACCGAGGCCGAGCTCCTCCTGGGCGAGTTCGCGGCTGACGACGCCGTCGTCCTGACCATTGCGCGCGAGCCCGACCGCGTCGAGCAGGTCGTCCGCAGGCGCGCCCAGAAGCACCGCCAGAACACGGGAGCAGGGGCCGAGCCCTTCTTCGACGCCCTCGTGCGGGCCATCATCGGGGAGATCACCCGTCTGGCGGGAGTCGGAGGCTCCCGACAAGAGGCCGCCGACGCCGCGCAGCCGTCCTTCCAGAGCGTGCTCGAACAGATCAGGAGTCGGAGCCCGCGTCAGGCGGTGATCGCGCGCTGCCAGCTCGAAACTCTCGCCCTGCTCGCCGCCTCCGGTGTCCCCGCGCGCTGGCTGGAGTTCGCAGATGAGGGATCCGACGACGCCCGCGAGGCCCTGAACGCACTTATCGAGTCCTCGGTCTGCCGACTCTCCAAGGACGGCTCGACAGTCGGACTGCACCCGCTTCAAGGGCTGATGATTCGGGAGTCCTGGGAGGCCGAACCAGCGCATCGGGAACGGATCGAGAAAGAGACGGTCGGGCTCCTGGATATGGTGAACACGGTATTCATTCGGGAATCACAGGGGGATAATCGACGACGAGAGGTACTCGATCTCGTAGACCAGTTGCGAGCGATTGCCGATCAGGACTATTCAAGAGACC
>ERZ773059.1068-NODE-1068-length-13980-cov-2.923375_pt1 | contig 13980 bp, 10 predicted proteins | sample MGYA00580514_ERZ773059 | MGnify/ENA primary metagenome ERZ773059 (study PRJEB29015, sample SAMEA2737981) | human oral metagenome | biome: human oral; feature: human-associated habitat; material: dental | place: China | collected 2056 ...
CGCGATCACCGGCTATGCCCGGTTCTGGTGGCCGAGTATCCCGCTGTGGGTGCCGGCGGCCGCGCTCGCTCTGGTGCTGTTCATCCTGAATGTCGTGGCGGTCCGGTTCTTCGGTGAGGCCGAGTTCTGGTTCGCGCTGATCAAACTCGTCGCCGTCGTGGCGTTGATCATCGTCGCTGTCTGGCTGCTGGCTACCGGTTTCGTCTCCAAAGAGGGCCACGCCGCCCGGCTCTCCAATCTGTGGAATGATGGTGGTTTCTTCCCGAATGGGATGATGGGTTTCTTGGGTGGATTCCAGATCGCGTTCTTCGCTTTCGTCGGTATCGAGATCGTCGGGACCGCCGCCGCCGAGACCCGCAATCCCCATATGACGCTCCCGAAGGCCATCAACGCCATCCCGATCCGGTTGGCGCTGTTCTACGTGCTGGCGCTGGCGGCTATTGTCACCGTCATCCCGTGGCGGGCGGTGGTGCCGGGTGAGAGTCCCTTCGTGGCGATGTTCGGCCTGGCTGGTTTCGGGGCCGCCGCCTCGGTGATGAACTTCGTGCTGCTGACCGCCGCCGCGTCCTCTGACAATTCTGGGCTGTATTCCACCTCCCGGATGATGTACGGACTGGCGATGGATCAGCAGGCGCCGCGATTGTTTGCGCGGCTCTCCAAACGTAGCGTGCCGCAGAATGCGCTGATCTGCTCCTGCCTGCTGCTGCTGAGTGGCGTGGTGTTCCTGTACACCTCCGACAGCATCATCGCGGCTTTCACGCTAGTGACTTCGATTACCTCGATCCTGTTCCTGTTCATCTGGGCCTTGATCGTGGTCTGCTACTTGGTCTACCGCAAGAAGCGCCCGCAGCTGCACGAGCAGTCTGCGTACAAGATGCCGGCCGGCATCGTGATGTCCTGGGCGGTTCTGATCTTCTTCGCCGTCAGCCTGGTCATCTTGTGCTTCGACCCGGAGACCCTGCAGGCCGTGATCTGGACTCCGCTGTGGTTCGTGGTCGTCGGCGTCAGCTGTCTGATTCACCGGTCTGTCCAGAACAAGCGCCAGAACACTACCTACCAGAGATAGCCCCTTACCCCTCTCCCAGCACAGACAGGTCGCCGTTGCCGAGGCCCATCTCGGCGACGGCGACCCTCTGGCGTGTTCTGACCGATCACCACATCCAGCCGAATCTGGACTGAGCCACGACTGAAGTGACCTATGTCGTTTCGTCCCGCTCCCGGGAGGCCTGCTTGAGGTTCTTACGGATGACCAGGGTGGTGGGGTGCTGGTCACCTAGAACCTCCACAGCATCACTCAAAGCCTGCTCGTACAGGGTGATGGCCTGGTCCAGTTTCCCAGCAGCATGGTAGGCGAGGGCGAGGTTGTTCCGGCTGGCCAGGGTGTCGCGGTGGCGGGGGCCAAGGATCTGCTCGGTGTCGGTGAGATTCTGCTCGAACAGGGTGATGGCCTGGTCCAGTTTCCCCGCGTCCTTGTAGGCGAGGGCGAGGTTGTTCCGGCTGGCCAGGGTGTCGCGGTGGCGGGGCCCAAGGGCCTGCTCATGGTCGGTGAGGGTCTGCTCGAACAGGGCGATGGCCTGGTCGAGGTTCCCCGCAGCCTGGTAGGCGGTGGCGAGGTTGTTCCGGCTGGTCAGGGTGTCGAGGTGGCGGGGCCCAAGGACCTGCTCGGTGTCGGTGAGGGTTTGCTCGAACAGGGGGATCGCCTGGTCCAGGTCCCCCGCGTCCCGGTAGGCGGTGGCAAGGTTGCCTCGGCTGGCCAGGGTGTCAGGGTGGCGGGGCCCAAGGACCTGCTCGGTGTCGGTGAGGGTTTGCTCGAACAGGGGGATCGCCTGGTCCAGGTCCCCCGCGTCCCGGTAGGCGGTGGCAAGGTTGCCTCGGCTGATCAGGGTGTCAGGGTGGTGGGGTCCGAGGATGCGTTCGCGGTCGGCGAGGGTTTGCTCGAACAGGGCGATGGCCCGGTCGAGGTTCCCAGCATCCCGGTAGGCGCCGGCAAGGTTGCCTCGGCTGGCCAGGGTGTCAGGGTGGTGGGGTCCAAGGGCCTGTTCGGTGTCGGTGAGGGTTTGCTTGTGCAGGGCGATGGCCTGGTCGAGATTCCCAGCAGCCCGGTAGGCGGTGGCGAGGTAGCTCCGGCTGGCCAGGGTGTCGGGGTCGCGGGGTCCGAGGATGCGTTCGCGGTCGGCGAGGGTTTGCTTGTGCAGGGCGATGGCCTGGTCTAGTTTCCCGGCATCCTGGTAGGCGGTGGCGAGGTTGTTCCGGCTGGTCAGGGTGTCGCGGTGGTGGGGTCCGAGGATGCGTTCGCGGTCGGCGAGGGTTTGCTTGTGCAGGGTGATGGCCTGGTCGAGTTTCCCAGCGTCCTGGTAGGCGGTGGCGAGGTTGTTCCGGCTGGTCAGGGTGTCGGGGTGTGTGGTGCCGAAGATTTGTTCGCAGAAGCTGGTGTAGGGGGCCAGATCAACTCCCAGACCAGGCAGGCCAGCATCGACACACCACCGCATCGCATTGATCGACGCAGCGAGTACCTCCGGGTGAGAGACGACACCCCAGAACAGACCAGCATGCTCGCCCGCCGTAGACTCTGATCCGACACGACCAGACAGGAAAACCAGCTGAGAAGCCAACTCCTGGGCGGTAGGCCGGGCCTTGGTTTCCCAATCAGCACCCTGAGGAATAGTCACCCGCGACAAAACCCGGGCAGTAGCCGTGGTCGCGGCGATCTGCCAGACACGACGTGCCGGCTGATCGGTGTTGAGGAGGGTCTCGCGCCAGACTCGGGACTGGAGCTGATGCAGCGACACCACCGTACGATCCGCGGACTGGGCCAAGACACCAGTCTTCAGGAGAAGACCCACCGCCTTCCGATTCGCCGCCTCAGCATCACTGACCCGGTAGAGCCAATCCCGTGGCACACCCGACTCAGCCAACAACGACACCACATCCAGAACCTGCTGCGCCGCGGCCGCCGCATCAGAATCCCGGTCCTGGATCTGCTCGAGCCCGGCCCGGAACGCCAACTGCAAAGCCGCACCCACCAGACGCGGATACGGCTCACCATCGGGCTGCTCCAACGACACATCCAAAGACTGCCCCCGCAGCTCCCTCAGATAATCTAGATACCCATAGCCATAAAGATCAATGTAAGCGCCAGCCTGCGTCAACGCCAACGGCAGAAAACCCAACGCCTCAGCCACCTCACCGGCACCATCCCGATCCGGATCACCCGAAACCCTAGTGAGATACTCGACCGCCTGATCCGAGGTGAACTCCTCGACCCTAACGTGTTCACCACTAAGATTAAGCTCCCGGGTGGTAGTAATCAGGACCCGCATCCCCGGCCCAGACGGAATCAGACTCCCAGCAGCATCATCACCGGCCCGCAGATCATCAACAGCCCGAACATCATCAAAGACCAACAACCGCGGACCTGGGCCACTCCCAGCAAGCCACGCCACCAGCCGAGCAGCAGCCTTCCCAGCATCAGCATCATCACTGATCCCATGATCCCGAGCAATCCGAGCCATCTGGGCGATGATCTCGGAACGGCTGGTGGCTGTGATCCACCCGACGAACTGCCAGCGATCATTGATACATTCTTCGGCATAGGCGGTGGCTAACTGTGACTTCCCCACACCCGAAATCCCCGACAGCAAACACACAGCATCCGACGCATCGAGAACCCCACGCAGCCGACCAAACTCAGGCCGATCAACAAACCCCGAAACCTGAAGAGGCCGACGCCCCTCAACGATCTGCTTCGGACGACGCGCCAACTCCTGCCGGACGGCAGCAGCGATCTGCTGCGCCATCGTCGACCGAAGATCAGCCACCTCCCGAGCGAGATTATCGAGATTATTCAGACCGGCCTGGGTGACCTGACCCAACACCTCAGGAGAACGCGCATACTCACAAACCAAGCCCCACAACCCACCCAACAAAACCTCCGCGTAATGACGACCTGGACCCCCAAAGTCCCGCAGCAGCGCACCAAAACCATCTAGCTGAGCACGGAACTCCGAATCCCCCCGAAACGCCGCCAGCAGCAACTCTTCGCGATCAACCCTGACCAACAGATCCAACACCTGAACCTCAACCGCCTCAGCCTCATCCCCAGCCTGATCCCGATCAACCGCAAGCTTCTTCTCCAACGCGCTACGGCCCTGCTCCACAAACACGCCCAGATCAGGATCACCCGCGAACCTCTCAATAAGATCCCTAGCGATCGTGACCCCACCACGCATAACAGTCCCGGCCGCCCCCACCCCAGGGACCCCCGCAACACCAGCCACCGCAAGAGCTATCGCCACATACTCAGACCACTTCAGCATTCTCGCAGCCTTAGCCATACCAGCATCCTAACCAGGGCTGGAGTCTGTCGGCCCCGGGTGGGAGTCACGCTCCCTGGCGGTCCGGGGTGGCCTCAGTAGGTGTTCTGGTCAGCTCGGTAGCGGCGCCAGACGTTCTCGAAGAAATCATCGTCGGCCGGGATCGGGCGTACCGGGCGCCAGGTGAGGCTCGGCTCCTGGCGGCCATCCCAGCAGGCCTCCTGGATCAGGTCGGTGAGGCCTTCCTCGAGCCGGAACCGGAACCGTTCGGGCAGGCCCAGCTCCGCGCCATCCGGGCCGCAGGGCAAGCTTCCTTCCGGGTCGCTGTAGAGGACCGAGCCTCGAGAACATCCGCCGCGGGCCAGGTACTGCGCCATCGCCGACAGATAGACGTACTGGCAGGCGAGGATGTCGCGGATCAGGAAGAGCCGATCCACCGAGCGTCGACTGGTGGCGTCGACGACCACCGTGTCGGCGTACTGGTCAAGCCAGCCGCGGACCTGGGCCAGCGCGGCCTGGATCGACTCCGGGGAGCGGACCATCCCGGCGTGAGAGCTCATCAGCTCGGTACAGCGGCGCAGCAGGTCATCGGTACTGTCCGGAGCGCCGGCAGCCCGGCCGGTGGCGGCGTCCAACAGCTCGAACGCCGCGGCGACTACCGGGACTGCGGCCTGTTCGTACACGTCATCGCCGATTGGCGCCTGGGTACGGCGCGCCGCGATGTACTGGGCGGCGCGGGTGGCGCCGACCTGGCCGGAGTTCAACGCCGCCCCGCCGGGACGGTAGACGCCGTGGGCGCCGGCAGCCTCGCCGACCGGGAAGAATCCTTCCAGGTTCGACTGCCACCATTGGTCGACGGCTAGCCCGCCATTGTTGTGTTGGGCGCAGACCGCGATCTCCAGCATCTCGGTGGCCAGGTCGACACCCGGGTTCCGTTCCAGGTAGAAGTCGTACGAGGGGCGGTTCATGTGCTGCAGCCGCTGCACCGGGGTAGACGGCCCCAACGCCAATACCCCGGCCCGTTCCAGATACCGGTAAGCCTCCGGGTCCAGCCCGGACGGGTCGAAATCCGGCCGGACCGGGTTGGACCGGAAATCGAGAAAGACTCGCCGTCCCCGCAGCACCCGCTCCCGATATACCAGCAGGTCGATCAGCGACGAACCGTCGCGGGCTTTGCGGATATCAAACGGCCACTGGTAGCCCTTGAGGAAGACCAGCGTCATCAGCCGTCCCAGATCCGCGATCGCCTCGGTCAGGAATTCCCGCTGGTCGCTGCCGTCGGCGGCGGTCGACACGAACCGCGGGATCGCCTGCATGTAGGTGCCTGAGACATTCCAGCGGGGCCGGATCGACCCTAGCCCGAACTGCCATTCGGTGAGGTTGCTGCCGCGGACCCCGGCCCGCAATGCGGCCCCGGTGGCGCCCCACTGGCCGTGCGGGTAGACCGCGTCGGCGTACATTCCGGCCGGCCCGCCGGTCGCGTACACGAGATTGGTGCAGCGCAACAGCAGCAGCCGCGGCTGGCCGAGGCGGGCGTCAGTTCGCAGGCAGAGCAGCCCGACCACAGCGCCCTCGCAGACCACCAGGTCGATGACCCGGCAGCCGTCCATCACCCGGGTACCGCGGCCGACGACCCGGGCCTCGAGCCGTTCGACCATGGTCCGGGAGGTGTACGGGCCGACCGAGGTTGCCCGCTGCCGCGGGTCGTGGTCGGTCTTGTAGCCGACGAATTCGCCGGACCGGGCGTACGGGAACGGCACCCCCGCCTCCACCAGGTGGAAGAAGCAGCGCGCGCTCCAGGCCGCTTCCGCCAGGGCGATGTCGCCGTCCATCGAGCCGCCGGCGAAGAGAGTCTCGGCCATCGCGCGCACCGAATCCGGCTCGGCCCCGGACAGGGTCAGCTTGTAGTAGGTCTGCTTGTCGGAGCCGGCATTCCGGGAGGTCCCGGCCCGTACCCGGTCGGTCACCATCACCACATCGGTCATGCCGAACATCGCCAGCCGGTCGGCCGCGCAGTAGCCGGCGGCCCCGGTCCCGACTACCACCGTGTTCGCGGTGACGATCTCGACCCGGCGCCCCGCCACGGTCACGCTTGACATGCCCGGTCTCTTCACAGTCGGGGGATCTGGATCCCGCCGCCCACCGTGATCACGTCCCCGGTGGAGTACGGCAGTTGCCCGCTGACCAGCACCGCCACTGCCCGGGCGACGTCGGACGGCTGGCCCCAGCGGGGCATCGGGGCGAGACCGGCGGCGAACAGCTCGTCGTAACGCTGCCGCACCCCGGCGGTCATATCGGTGGCGATCACCCCGGGCCGAACCTCGTACACGACGATCCCCTCCGGGGCCAGCCGGGCCGCCCAGAGCTGGGTTGCCATCGCCACACCGGCCTTGGACATGCAGTACTCGCCGCGGTTAGTGGAGACCGTGGTGGCAGAGATACTGGAGACATTGACGATGGTCCCGGCCGGCTGCTCGGTGGGGACCTGGTCGCCGCGCTGGGCGATCATCTGGCGGGCGACCAGCTGGGTCAGGAAGTACGGCCCGCGCAGGTTGGTCTGGAGGACCCGGTCGAATTCGTTCGGCTGGGCCTGCAGAATGTCGTCTCGGGTCTGCGGCGCGACCCCGGCATTGTTCACTAGCGCGTCGACCCGACCGAAGGCGGACAGGGTCTGGTCCAGGTAGCGGCGGTGGTGGTCGAGGTCGGCGACGCTACCAGCGGTATAGGCGATCTCGCCGAGGCTCTCTAACTGGTCCAGGGTGCGGCGCAGGTCAGAATCGTCACCCTGGGGTGGGGCCGGCCGGGTGGCTAGCACCGAGACCCGCCAGCCATCAGCCAGCAGCCGCCGCGTGATGCCGAGGCCGATCCCCCGGCTGCCGCCTGTCACCATCGCCACCGGCGCCGTCATGGCCCTCCCCTGGGTTGTCGCTGCGGGCCGCGTGCCCGCCGAGACCTCATCATGGTGCACCCCAGCCAGCTTGGCAAGCGCTTTCCGAGATTGTTCGGATGCTGTCGCTGCCGGGCGAACGGGTCAGCTGGGCGGCTGCTCTGAGCCGCCTCCGCCCAACATCAGCCGCCACCAGGGGGTCGACGTCGCGTCCTGGCCCTGGTCGGGCAGCGCCGAGATCACCGGCGCCAGGTCCGGTTCAGGGTCCGGCACCTCGGTCACCAGCTGGGGTGGCTCCTCCACCGTCGGCTCGGATACCACCAGCGGGGTGTCGTCGATCACCGCGACCGGCTCCGAGAACACCGGCTCGGCCTGGTACGGCACCTGCCGGATCATCGGGCCCGCGGCCGGATCGGGTGGCGCAGGCTCGGGCGTCACGTCGGGAACCTGGTCGGTCCCGATCGGAGGCTGCGGGCGCGGCTGCGTCGGCTCTGGCTGCGCTGGCGTCAGCTCGGTGATGTGCCCGGGCACACCAGTAACCGGCCCGCTGCGGGGGCGCAGCTCGGACTCGGCGGCGATCCGCTCCCACCCGTCCACGGTCAGTTCCGTCACCCTGGTCTCCTACGTCGTGCGTTCCCCCGCACCTTAGGTCTACGAGGGTCCTCCTCAGAATCCCCCGCCTAGAATGGTGGCCGTGAGCAGCCCAGCAGGTTGGTACCCGGATCCGGGTGGTCAGCGCGGCAAGTACCGCTATTGGAACGGCGAAACCTGGTCCGCGCAGCTGTCGTCCACTCCGCAGGCGCCACCGCCGGCGGGCGGTCTTATCGGCCACGTGGCCGACGACACCGGCACCTCCGCGCAGCCAGCGCCGCGGCGCAGCACCGGCTTGTGGATCGCGGTCGGGGCGGCGGTCGTGATCTTCGGCCTGGTCGCCTACCTGGTGGTCCGGGCAGTGGGCGGCGCCGGGCTGGGCATGGGCGGCGCCTCGGGCGGCAACGCGTCGACCAATCCCTGCCCGACGATGAAGTCGGATGTGACCCCGCGCGCCCACCCGGCAGACGGCCGGGTGCACGGCGGCGCCCTGTCGTATCCCCAGCTCGGATCCCCGTGGGGCACGCCGCAGAGCGACACCCGGGTACCGTTCGGCCGCGACGTCCAGAGCCAGAGCATCGTGGTCGAACCCCTCTACAACCGCACCAGCAGCTGGGTCGCTTCGGTCCTGGTCGGCGAGTTGGTCGCCGGCGATGGTTTCTTCACCCCCCAGGAGGGCTCCGAGATCGTCGTGAAATGCCTGCTGGGCGCGTTCTACGGTGACGCCAAGGTGGGCCGTGAGGACCAGGTGTCCAAGGCCACCACGGTGGACGGCAAACAGGCCTGGCTGACCGAGACCCACCTCACCTTCGACATCAAAGGTCTCAAAACCAAGGGAGAGCTGGCGATCGTGCTGATCGTGGCGACCTCGCCGGAGTCATCCAGCCTGTTCTACGCCTCGATCCCGGACACCTCCCCGCAGTACCTGGAACCAGCCCGCCAGGCGATGGCGGAGCTCAAGGTCACCTAGCCCCAGCTAAGGTGGTCGCCATGGCTGATTGGGCAGTGGTGACCGGCGCTTCGAGCGGGATCGGGCGGGGTTTCGCCGAGCGGCTGGCCGGTGACGGGCTGAGCCTGGTGCTGGTAGCCCGCAGCGTCGACACCCTGCGCGACATCGCCGACGATCTGCGCTCGCGTCACCATGTCCCGGTCGAGGTACTGGCCTGTGACCTGACCGATGCCGCTGCCCGCGATCAGCTCCTGGACAGCCTCGCCGAGCGGCAGGTCGAGGTGCTGGTGAACAATGCCGGCTTTGCGACCGTGGGCGACTTCGTGGACGCCGACCCGGCCCGGATCACCGCCGAGATCAACCTGAATGTGGTAGCGCTAACCCTGCTGGCCAGAGCCTTCGCGCCGGGCATGATCCGCCGCGGCCGGGGCGCGATCATCAACGTCGCCTCTACCGCGGCTTTCCAGCCGCTGCCGACGATGGGGGTCTACGCCGCCACCAAGTCGTACGTGCTGTCGCTGTCGCAGGCGCTGTGGGACGAGCTGCGCCCGTACGGGGTGACGGTGCTCGCCCTGTGCCCGGGGGCCACCGAGACCAATTTCTTCGTCAATGCCGGCGACGAGTCGATCCTGACCCACCGCCGCAGCGTGGACCAGGTGATCGACACCTGCTTCGAGGCGCTGGCCAAGGGCCAGCCATACGTCATCGACGGGCTGGGCAATGCGGCGTTGGCGCAGGTGGCGCGGCTGGCCCCGGCCCGGATCGGGCTGCCGATCAGCCGGCGGGTCCTGAGGCGCTGATCGGCCCCGGTCAGCTGCCGGCTACGAAGGTCTTGGTCTTCGCCGGCAGCAGGTCGCGGCACGGCTCGCGGTAGTCGACCTGGATGATCTGCCCGCGCAGCAGATGCAGCGAGGTCAAGCTGGCCAGGGTGCACTGGCGTCGGCGCGGGTCGTGGGCCAGGCGGCGGCCCTCGGCGTACGAGCGCAGCGTCCAGATCGGCAGCTGGTGCGAGACCACCAGCGCCTGGCCGCCTTCCCCGGCCGCGTCGGCCGCGTCCCGGACCGCGGGCAACATCCGGGCGACGATGTCACGGTACGGCTCGCCCCAGGTCGGGACTAGCGGATTACGCAGCCGCCACCAGCGGCGCGGGTCCAGCAGGGCACGGTAATTCCCGGCGAAGACACTGCCGGCGAAGGCGTTGTCGGCCTCGATCAGCCGCTCGTCGATCACCACCTCCAGTTCGGGCCGGCCGGCCGCGACCGGGGCCATGGTCTCCTGGGCCCGTTCCAGCGGGGAGCACCGCAGATGCGTCAGCGGGGTCTGCTCGAGGTACTCGGCGACCCGGTCCGCCATCTGGCGGCCCAATGCGGACAGGTGGTATCCGGGCAGCCGCCCGTACAGCACCCGGTCTGGGTTCTCCACCTGCCCGTGCCGTAGCAGGTGCACGATCGTCGGCTCCACGCGGACCTCCCTGTGTCCGCGTCAGGATACCTGCCCGGCCTGGGTACAGGTCAGCTCGCGGAGCGGCGCCGCCGGGTCCGCTGCGAGGGCCGCAGCACCGCCTGGCCGGCTTCCAGCAGGCCCCGGCGCCGTTCGGCGGCGAATTCAGCCAGAGCGTCAGCCAGCCCGACCCCGCTGGGGTCATTCGCCAGTACGTCGACCCGCAGCCCATGCTCCTGGCAGGACTTGGCGGTGGCCGGCCCGATCGCGGCCACGATCGTGGTCGGATGCGGCTTGCCGGCGATCCCGACGAAATTCCGCACCGTCGACGAGGAGGAGAACAGCACCGCGTCGTAGGTGCCGCCCTTGATCCCTTCCCGGATCGTCTGATTCGGCGGCGCTGCCCGTACCGTGCGGTAGGCGGTCACGTCGTCCACCTCCCAGCCGAGCTGGACCAGCCCCGCGGTCAGGGTCTCGATCGCGATATCGGCCCGCGGCACCAGAACCCGGTTGATCGGGTCCAGGTCGGCGTCGTAGGACGGGAAGTCAGCCAGCAGCGCCGCGCTGGACTCGCCGGCCGGCACCAGGTCCGGTTCGATCCCCCAGGCTTTGAGAGCCTCGGCGGCGGCTGTGCCGGCCGCGGCCACCTTCAGCCCGGAGAAGGCCCGGGCATCCAGCCCGTACTCCTCGAACTTCTCTCGTACCCCGCGCACAGCGTTGCCGGAGGTAAAAGCGACCCATTCGAAGGAACCCTCCACCAGGCCACGGACTGCTTTGTCCATCTGGTGCGGGGTCCGGGGACGCTCTACCGAGATCGTCGCCACCTCCTGGCATTGGGCGCCGTAGCCGCGCAGCCGGGAGGTCATCGGCGTCGCCAGGTCTTTAGTCCTGGGCACCAGCACTTTCCAGCCGAACAGCGGCTTGGTCTCGAACCAGTCCAGTTCGTCGCGCGGCACCGCAGCCGCATTCCCCATCACCACGTGCACCAGGGCGTCCTCGGCGGTGCCGATCAGGCTGGCGGACAGCTGGTCCAAGGTGGTCGCGATGGTGCGCTGCTCGGTGGTCCCGCCGCGCATCGTCACTAGTACCGGCTCGGTACGGTCCCGGCCGGCGTCGACGGCAGCCTGGGTCAGGTCGCTACTACGCCCGGCCGGGCACCACATCACCAGGGTTCCGGCGAAACCCCAGAACCGGGCCCGGGGGTCATCGAACCCCCCCCGGGCCACCATGAACTGGACCCCGTCAGCATCACCCAACGCCACCCCGGCGTATTCGGGGACGGCGGTCAGCAAAGCCACCCCGGGCACCACCTCGAACGAGGCCCCGGCCCGGACACAGGCTGCCGCTTCCTCGCTGACGCCAGCGTCCAAGAACGGGTCCCCGGCCACCAGCCGCGCCACCCGACGGCCACCGCGGGCCGCCTCGACGGTGATCTCGGCCTTCTCCTCCGGAGTCATCCAGGCACCGAAGTCGGCATCGTCGAAGCTGGTCACCAGCCCGGTGATGTCGTAGTTCACCGCCGGATGACGCAACAATTCCAGCAGCTCGCGGGTATCCGCGAGCACGGCATCCGCGTTCCGGATGGCGCTGACGGCAGCTAGCGTGAGCAGGTCCGGGTCCCCCGGCCCGGTTCCCACGTACGTCACAGCCCCGAAGAGCGCATCGGCCGCGGCTCTGGCCCCAAAGTCGACCACTGGCTCCCCTTCCCCTCGTTTGTGTACAGCGTGATTCGCGCCGCTCACCGCGTCAAGTCAGTACGCCTCATGGTGGACACCTCGAGCACCACGCAACCGTACGACGGCCGCTGACGTTGCGCCCAGGCCCACCGCCACGAGATCGCTGTCTCAGTAAACGTGGCTGCCAGGCCACCGCGGCGGCTCTTGCGAGCCAAGCCGACGACGTGGGCCACGCTCACGACCGGGGGAATGGGGGGTGGTCGATTCCGAGGTGACCATCACGACGCCGACCGGCTACTTGCCGGCGCGGCGACGCTGGATCCGCGTCCTCTTGAGCAGCTTGCGGTGCTTCTTCTTCGCCATGCGCTTGCGACGCTTCTTGATGACCGAACCCACGGATGACCTTTCCTCGTGGCCGGCACGGCGCCGAGCCACAATGCTGAACGGGTGTGGCGGACCACGCGCAGCAGCTCCACCAACCGGAGCAGCTTATCGGCCTGGGGCTGACGCTGCCAGTCGCGCTCAGAATCTACCCGGCCTGAACATAGGACCGCTGCAAGAAGACGTCGACCGCCTGCTGCGGGATCCGGAAAGCGTGCCCCAGGCGCACCGCCTCCAACTGGCCGGAATGGATCAGCCGGTACACGCTCATCTTCGAGACTCGCATGATCTGGGCGACCTCCGCCACGGTCAGCAGGTGCAGACCCGCGCTGATCGACATGGGCTGGTTCATTGGTCACATCCTCTCGGCCGCGGCCCTGTGCTTCGGCTGATGCTAACGGCCGTGGGCGCGTCAACGCGAACTAGCGCCGGACGCTCCCGCCCATACCTCGGCGTGTCGCGCCTCGCCCTAGCCTCGGGCCGGGGATAATTTGCCCCCGCGATCAGCCCTGGCGGACCTGGTCGGCGAGTTCCCGGCTGCGGTCCCGGGCAGCCTCAATGGCCGTAATGAAGGCCGCTTTCACCCGGTGGTCCTCCAACTGACGCAACGCCGCGGCGGTGGTACCAGCCGGGGAGGTGACATTCTCACGCAGCACCGTCGGATGCTCGCCGGTGTCACGCAACAGCTTCGCCGAGCCGTACATGGTCTGCACCGCCAGGCTGGTGGCGATGTCGCGGGGCAGCCCCAGCAGCACACCGGCGTCGATCATCGCCTCGACTACGAACATCAGGTACGCCGGGCCGGAGCCGCTGATCGCGGTCACAGCGTTCTGGTACCGCTGCGGGACCACCATCACCTCCCCGACGCAGGCCAGGATCTGGCGTGCCCGTTCCAGGTGTTCCGCCCCGGCATAGCGACCGGCGCTGATCACGGTCATCGCCTCCCCGACCGTGGCGGCGGTGTTCGGCATCACCCGGACTACAGGGGTCGGGCCGGGCAGGCGCTGCTCGATGACCTCGGTCTCGACCCCGGCGGCCAGCGAGACCACCAGCGCCCCGGGAGTGAGTTCGGTGCCGATCTCATCCAACACCTGGGGCAGATCCTGGGGTTTCACCATCACGATCACCGGGTCTGCGCCACGGACCGCCTCGGCGTTAGGCAGCACCCGGACCTGGTAGCGCTGCTCGATCTCCACCTGGCGCGCCGGACGCCGATCGGTGGCGACCAGCTGGTCTGGGGCGGTCCCGGCACGCAGCAGGCCGGCCAGGATGATCTCCCCCATCACCCCGACGCCCAGCAGCGCGGTGGTCACTTCCGGCTCTTCTGGGCGGCGACCAGTTCGGCGATCTGGATCGCGTTCAGCGCGGCGCCCTTGCGGAGGTTGTCGCAGCTGATGAACAGGGCCAGGCCCCGGCCGTCCGGGACTGACTGGTCGGTCCGGATCCGGCCCACGTACGACGGGTCCTGCCCGGCCGCGGCGCGCGGATTGGGGATCTCGGCCAGTTCAACCCCGGGAGCCCCGGCGAGCAGCTCGGTGGCCCGTTCCGGGCTGATCGGGCGGGCAAATTCGGCGTGCACCGCCAACGAATGACCGCTGTACACGGGGACCCGGACGCAGGTGCCGGCCACCAGCAACCCCGGGATGTGGAGGATCTTCCGCGACTCGTTGCGCAGCTTCTTCTCCTCGTCGGTCTCACCCTCGCCATCGTCGACGATGGACCCCGCCAGCGGCAGGGAGTTGT
>ERZ773059.1073-NODE-1073-length-13936-cov-18.385923_pt1 | contig 13936 bp, 9 predicted proteins | sample MGYA00580514_ERZ773059 | MGnify/ENA primary metagenome ERZ773059 (study PRJEB29015, sample SAMEA2737981) | human oral metagenome | biome: human oral; feature: human-associated habitat; material: dental | place: China | collected 2056 ...
ACCGCGGCACCTTCTTCGTCGAGCCCGGGCAGGAGACCTACGAGGGCCAGGTCGTGGGCGAGAACCCGCGCAACGAGGACATGGACGTCAACGTGGTGCGCGAGAAGCAGCAGACGAATATGCGCTCCTCCACGGCCGACGTCTTCGAGGGGCTCGTGCCGCCGCGCCGCCTCACCCTGGAGGAGGCCCTCGAGTTCGCCTCCGACGACGAGTGCGTCGAGGTCACCCCCGACGCCGTGCGCATCCGCAAGGTCATCCTCGACTCCCAGGAGCGCTTCAAGGACGCCGCCCGGCGTCGTCGGGCGCAGGCCTGACCCCCGTAGTTTTCCCCATACCCAGGTTCCCCCATACCCAGGAGCCGGTCTTCACGGAGAGGATCGCCGCATGAGTGGCACTGTTCCCCTGCTCGATTCCGACGACGCGCCCGAGAGCCTCGAGGCGGTCGCGGAGTCGTCCGCCCCGTCGCAGGACGGGCCCGTCGTGGCGCCGCCCGAGGCCGAGTCGGCGCCGCCCGCTGGTCGGAGGCCGGAGGCGAAGGCGGAGGCCGATGAGGAGCCCGCCGCCGAGGAGTCGGAGCCGCCCGTCGAGGAACCCGCGGAGCCCGCCGAGCCGGAGGAGTCCGCTGACCCGGAGCCCGTTGAGTCGGAGGAGTCCGCTGAGTCCGTGGTCGCCGAGGAGGCTGGGTCGGTTCCGATGGAGGTGACGTCGGAACCGGAGTCCGAGGCACCCGTGGAGGAGCCCGCCGGGTCCGTCGTTGAGTCGGAGGCCGACGAGCCCGCCCAGCCCGCCGCCGTCGAAACGGGGACCGTCGCCGAGTCCGCTGAGGCTGAGACCGAGGTCGCTCGGTCTGTCGAGCCGGAGGCCGACGAGAATACGGGTGCCGCGGAGGAGATTGCTGTCGGGGTCGAGGAGCCCGCCCAGGAGAAGCAGTCCGCAGAGACCGCGGAGCTGACCGAGTCAGAAGCCGCGGAGACTCAGCCCGCTGAGTCCGCCGTCGAGCCTGAGCCGGTTGAACCTGCGGATTCTGCTGCCGGGTCGGATGCTGTTGAGCCCGCCGTCGAGCCGGAATCCGCCGAGTCGGAGACTGTTGTTGAGGCTGCCAGCCCTGTGGAGGTCGCCGAGTCGACGGAGCCGAACGAGTCCGTTGAGTCGGTCGAGTCCGTGGACGCCGTCGTTGAGTCGGGCGCCGCGGAGGAGGCTGCCGCCGGGTCGGGAACCGCTGCGGAGGAGGCTCAGTCCGCTGAGCCCGCCATCGAGGGGCAGTCCGCGCAGGAGGCCGTTGACGAATCGACCCCGGCCCCGCCGTCCGCCGGCGCGCCGCCCACCGAGCGGGCATCGGAGGCGGCCACCGCCGGCGCGAGCGCGGCCCGCCCTCCGCTGCGGCCGAACTTCTCGCTCAGCGCGCCCACGCCCGCCACCGCCGCCGAGCCCGCGACCGGCGACGAATCCGCGGCCGGCGCGCCGTCGAAGACGATTGAACACCCCGCCGGCGCTGAGACGGCCGATATGCCGCTGCCTCCCAGCGTGCCGATCGCCGCGCGGAAGCCCGAGAAGGACGACGCGTCCGAGGGGGCCGCCGGCACTATCGGCACGATTGGCCGGGCCCCGGCCGGCAGCGAGGCGGAGGATGTCGCCGCTGCGTCTGAGACCGCCGACGACGAGTCCGGGGTCGCTGCTGCGTCCGAGGTCGCCGACGATGAGTCCGAGGAGGCCCGGGACGCGCAGGTCTGCGCCGAACAGGCCCCGGCCGAGCAGAAGGAGTCCGAGGCCGTGGCGCCCGCCCGCCGCCGTCGGCTCCTCCTCGCCCTCGGCGCCGCCGCGCTGCTCGTCCTCGTCTGGGGCGCGGCCGCCTTCGCCACCACCCAGCACATCTTCGCCGGCTCCACCGTCTCCGGCGTCGCCGTCGGCAATATGAGCCCCGCGCAGGCGGAGAGCACGGTCGCCGGCGCCATCAACGCCCAGCTCGGCCAGCCGGTCACCCTCGTCGTCGGCAACGCCACCGACACGCTCGTGCCCGCCGAGTCCGGCGTGAGCGTGGACGCCCGGGCCAGCGTCGAGCGGCTCACGGGATTCACCCTCAACCCGCTCACCCTCATCGGGCGCCTGCGCGGCGCCGACGTGGACGTCGTCACCCGAGTCGACGCCCGCTCCCTGACCACGGCCCTCGACGCCCGCCTGGACGTCCTGGCCGTGGGCGCCTCCGATGCCGGCGTGACCCTCAATGGGACGACGCCCGTCCTCATCCCCGGGAGCATCGGCACCGGGCTCGACGTCGACTCGGCCGTCACCACCCTGAGCGAGAACTGGCCGCTCGGGCGGGAGACCATCGAGCTGCCCGACGGCGAGGCCAGGCCGGCCATCACCGATGAGGAGGCGCAGACCCTCATCGACAAGGTCCTCACCCCGCTGCTGTCCAGCGATTTCACCATCACGGTCGAAGGGACCGACGCCGCCGCCAGGGCCTGGCGGCCCACCGTCGTGCTGACGCCGGAGCAGCTCGCCGAGCTGGTCAGGATCGGCACGGCGGACGGCGACATCACCGCGTCTCTGGACCCCCAGGGGCTGCGCGAGACCGTACTCGCCTCCATGGGCCCGGAGATCGAGTCCCCGGTGCAGGACGCCACCTGGACCATCGAGGGCAGGGCCGACGCGAAACCCGTCTACGTCGAGGCGCACGGCGGCACCGTCGTCGACGCCGACGCCCTCGCCGCCAACGTCCTGACCGCCGCCACTCAGGACGGCGGGGCGGGGGAGCGCCGCATTGCGCTGCCCATGATCGACCAGGCCCCCGCGGTCACCACGCCCGCCGCCGACTGGGGCATGAACCAGGTCATCGGCGAGTACTCCACGCCCTACTACCCCGACGCCGCCCGCACCCAGAACCTCGTAGCCGGTACCGCCGCCATCAACGGCACCATCGTCATGCCGGGCGGGGTCTTCTCGCTCACCGACGCCCTCGGGCCGATCGACGAGGAGCACGGCTTCGCCTCCGCCGGCGTGGTCACCAACGGCCAGCACACCGACGCCATAGGCGGCGGCCTCTCGCAGGTCGCCACGACCGTCTTCAACGCGGGCTTCGAGGCCGGCATGGACGACGTCGAGCACACGCCGCACAACTACTGGTTCACCCGCTACCCGGCGGGCCGCGAGGCCACCCTGTGGACCGGCAACCTGGACGTCAAGTTCGGCAACTCCACGCCCACCGCCGTCATGGTCCAGGCCTGGGCGGTCGACGGCGAGGTGCACGTGCGCCTGTGGGGCACCCCGTACTACCAGGTGAGCATCGACAACGGCACTCCCCACAACTACCGCGCCTACCAGACCCAGCGCCAGAGCGGCGGGAACTGCGTCCCCTACGGGGGCGGCGCGCAGGGGTTCGACATCACCGTCACCCGCTCGCGGACCAAGCCGGACGGCCAGAAACTGCCCGACGACGTCCTGAGCACCTCCTACGACTCGGACAATCCCGTCGTCTGCGGCTGAGCCGGGGGCCGTGCTTGCCGTCGGGCGGGCCCGCCCGGGAGGGCCCGGCTGAGTCGGCCGCGGGTGGTCCGCGCGGCGGATGCCGGCGGGGACCGGGCGCCGGGCGGCGGCATGGCGGGGTCGCGCGTATGCGGACGCCGGTCGTGACGAAAAGACGCGCTCGTCCCGACCGGCGGACCGCGTGCCCAGGCCCACGTTGGCGCCGTCTTGGGCGGCGGGCGCCGTCGGACGATACTGGGGCCGTGCATGCGGCCGCGCCCGCGGCTTGACCGGCGAGGAGAGGAGACGCGCATGACCTACGTCATCGCCCAGCCCTGTGTCGACGTCAAGGACCGTGCGTGCGTGGACGAGTGTCCGGTGGACTGCATCTACGAGGGCGAACGCAGCCTGTACATCAACGCCGATGAGTGCGTGGACTGCGGTGCCTGCGAGCCGGTGTGCCCCACGGAGGCGATCTTCTACGAGGACGACGTCCCCGACGAGTGGGCCGACTACACCCGCGCCAATATCGACTTCTTCGACCTCAAGGGTCTGGGGTCGCCGGGCGGCGCCCAGGCGGTCGGCCCGCAGCCCTACGACGACCCCATGGTCGCCGCGCTGCCGCCCCAGAACGAGGAGTGGAAGGAAGCCAACGGCTACGAGTGAGGGCCGCCCTTCTCTCCCGCCCCGCCTCTCTTCGCCGAAACCGGCGGAAAACGCACGCGAAACCGGCGGAGAAGACATTCGATTCGACGCATCGGGTGATCGGTCGCCGCGCTTCTTCGCCCTCGCCGTGCCCATCCACCCTCTGCTACGCCTTTTTCCGTCTGCTACGCCTCTTCATCCTCCGCTGTACGGGAAAAGGGGGCGTAGCAGAGGGTGAAGGGGCGTAGCAGACGAATTCCGGGTCGGCGGCGTCACGACATGCGAGACGCCGTCCCATTATGCGGGACAATCGGCGGGGCGGGGCGTCAGGCGGGAGCCCGCGGGAATTGCCGCCACACTAAGAGACGCACCCTGGTCCCGGCGCACCGCCCCGGAGGCCCCACCGTCCTCATCCGGGCTCACCGTCGCAGGGGATGCTAGTGCGGTGATGCTGGTGGGACTCCTGGGGCGACTCGGGGCGGGAATTTGTCCAAATCTGTTGCAAAGGCGCTCCGGGCCGGGATCGGCCGTGAGAAGAAGCGCGGAATATCAACGTTTCTCTTCCGGCGTTCCGGCGCGATCCGGGCCTTTGCAACAGATTTGGACAACTTGCGCCCCCGCGGGCCCCTCGAGTAGGGCCGCCGCTCGCCGGATGGCGACCACGACGGGCACCCCGACGCGCGAGCACGTCACTTAACCCGCGAGAACGTCTGCTAGAGGTACGTGCTCGCGGGTTAGGTGACGTGCTCGCGGGTTAGGTGACGTGCTCGCAGGTTACCTGGCGATCTCGCGGGCCGGGTCGGGAAGAACAGGGACGGTTGGGCGGTGGTGGGAATCGTGAAAAGGTGTGGGGAACGAGGCTCTGCGCCTGGCGGCGTGGCGCATGGTGGCCTCGAGTCGCGAAAAGGTGTGGGGAACGGGGAGGCCACCGGGCGGCGGGGGAAGGAGGAAGGCCGGGCGGCGGGAGCGGGGCCGCCGGGCGATATGGGGCCGCCGGGCGATATGGGGACGTCGAGGGGATGGGGGAGGAGCGGCGAGGGCCGGGCGGTGGGAGGATCGGACCATGACCGCCTCGATCCTGCCCCGACCGCTCGCGCTGCCCGACTTCCCCTGGGACTCCCTGCGCCCCTATCGGGCCCGCGCCGCGCAGCACCCCGACGGCGTCGTCGACCTCGCCGTCGGCGCCCCCGTCGATCCGACGCCCGCCGTGGCCCGCGACGCCCTCGCCGCCGCCTCCGACGCCCCCGGCTACCCGGCCGCCGTCGGCACCCACACCCTGCGCGCCGCCATTATCGACTGGATGAGGCGGCGCCGCGGCGTGAGCGGCCTGGGCGAGGACGCCGTCATCCCCACCATCGGCTCCAAGGAGTCCGTCGCCCTCCTGCCCCTCCAGCTCGGGGTGCGCCCGGGCGACCTCGTCCTCCACCCGCGCGCCGCCTACCCCACCTACGACGTCGGCGCCCGCATCGCCGGCGCCACCCCCGTCCCCGTCGACACCGACGCCGACCCCGCCACCTGGGAGCTGCCCGACGGCGCCCCCGTCGCCCTCGTGTGGCTCAACAGCCCCGGCAACCCCGACGGCCACGTCCTGAGCACCTCCCAGCTCGCCCGCATCGTGGCCTGGGCGCGCCGTCGCGGCGCCGTCGTCGCCTCCGACGAGTGCTACGCCGAGCTCGCCTGGGCCGAGCCCTGGGCCACCGACGGCGTCCCCAGCCTCCTGGACGCGCGCGCGAGCGGCACCGGCCCCGACGGCGCCCCCGACCCGACCGGGCTCCTGGCCCTGTACTCCCTGTCCAAGCAGTCCAACCTCGCCGGCTACCGGGCCGCCCTCCTCGCCGGCGACCCGGCTCTCGTCGGCGCCGTCACCGAGATCCGCAAGCACGCCGGGCTCCTCGTGCCGGCCCCCGTCCAGGCCGTCATGGTGTCCGTGCTGGCCGACGACGGGCACGTCGCCGCCCAGAGGGAGGCCTACCGGGCCCGCCGCGAGGCGCTGCTGGCGGCCACGGCCGAGGCCGGGCTGGCGAACGACCCCGCCTCCGCGGCCGGCCTCTACCTGTGGCTGAGCGGCCCGGAGGACATGAGCGCCCTCGACCTGGTGGGCGCCTTCGCCGAGCTCGGCATCGTCGTCGCCCCCGGGGACTTCTACGGCGGGGCCGGGGCGGGCCGGGTGCGCATGAGTCTGACCGGCACCGACGAGCGGGTGGCCGCCGCCTGCAGCAGGCTGCGGGCCACCGACCTGTTCCGCCGCTGAGCGGCGCCGGGCCGGTGGTGGGCCCCGATGCCGGGCCACGCCCTGGGCCCTTGTGGGAGTCGCCGGGCCGACGCCGAGACTCCGCCGGGCGCCGCCGGCCCCGACGTCGGAGCGCGCCTCACCCCTGCCGGGGCGGCGCCGTTCCGCTCGCGCGCCATCTGACCGCGGCTCCCCTCGCGGGCCCGTCGGGATCCTTCTCGATCGCGCCCCTGCCCGCCAGACGGCGCAGGATCTCGGTGACCACGGGCGCGGGCGCCCCCGTGGCGGAGACGATGCGCCGGTTGGTCACCGGCCCGGAGGCGAGCAGGTCGATGATCGCCGCCTCGATGCCGCCGTCGGCCGGGGCGGGCACCCCCTGGGCCCGCAGGATCGAGCGCACGCGGGGCGCCAGGGTCCACGAACGGGCCGGCTGATCCGCCGTCAGCAGCCCGATGCCGACGAGCCAGGCCAGGACGGCCCGGCATTCGGCCCGACTGAGCTGGAAGAGCGCGGCCGCCCCCGCCTCGGTCAGCGCGCCCGCCCGCGTCAGGTGCCTGAGCGCCAGCAGCACGTTGAGATTGGCGGTGGCGGCGGCGCCGATGACATCCGGAAGGAGCGACAGGGCCCGGACCAGTCCCGGGCTGTCCACCGGGGCCGCGAAGGCGACGCGCACATGGGACTCGTCCGCCTCCACCTCGGGGGCCTCCCGGCCGGAGCCGAGCATGGCGATCCACATCCGGTCGAAGCCGCGGGAGGTCTCCTCGACCAGCCCCAGTCGGTGCAGGGCGCGCATGAGGGCGGGGTTGGGCGGTGCGGAGGACGTGGTGAGCAGGCGGTCGCGGCGGACGCCGATGGGCAGGCCGCCCGGGGAGTCGACGCTCAGGATGACGGGGGACTGGTCGATGACGATGGGCCGCCCGAGCGTCCAGTCGCGGTGGGCGAAGGCGTTGAGAACCACCTCGTCGACGGCGCGCTCGGGGAAGTCGCGGATCTGACGCTCCTGGCCTGTGGGCAACTCGATCCGTTCCAGCTCGGCGTTGGAGTGGGAGCGGATGCGCTGGATCGCCTGGGGGATCGCCAGAATGAGCGGGTCGTTCAGGTCGTTGCGCTCGGGCTCGGCGCCCGGGGCCGGGCGCCACAGGTGCTGGGCGCCCGGCTGGGCCCCCAGCGGGTGGCCGAAGAGGACGACCGCGGCGCTCAGGAGCCCGCCGCCGTGGTTGCGCAGCCCCAGTCGCCGCAGGAGCTCGTCGGGGGAGACGATGACGTCGTCGGGATGCCGGGAGTTGAATCGGCGGATCCCCTCCGCCAGGGCGATGCCGTCGAGGTCGCCGGTGCCCAGCGGCGTCGGGGCCGCCGTGCGGTCCGGGTTGGCGCGGGAGAACCTGATCTGCTGGCGGTCCCCGTCGCTCAGGGGGATGCAGCTGGTGCCGGTCCGCCGTGCGGCGGCGCCGTCCGTGCGGCTGTAGAGGGCCAGCCCCTGGGGTACTCGGATGGTGACCAGGCGGCGGCCCTCGAACTCCTCGGCGCGCGCCTCGACCGTGAGGTTGGGGCGGGTCCGGTTGAAGATCTTGGAGGCGATGTCCTCGGGGGAGGCGTCCGTCCCGGTGAAGGCCTCCGGCCCCCGGGCCTTGTCGCGCAGTCCCAGGACGATGAAGGACTCGCCGTCGGCGTTGGCGAAGCAGATCGCCGCGTCGAGCAGGATCTGCAGGCGATGGGCCTCGGGGTTGCCGCGCGGGTGCGCCGCCCGCGCGGGGTCCTCCTTGAAGTCGAGGTGCGCGCTCTCCTGACTGTCCGGCGTCTGACCGGCGGCAATGGCGCTCAGGGCCCGTTGAACGACGTCGTACACGGAGTAATTATCAAGTTGTTGAAACAACTCGTCAAGAACTCTTCGGCGCCGCCCGGGCCGCCCGGGCACTGCGGACCGTGATCTTCCGGCGGAACGACGCCGATGCGCCGGTCGTACCGGGTTCTTCCCCGGTTGTTGGACGGTTCTTCGGGAAGCGGGGGACTCCGCCGGCCCGGGAAGGGCATGTGGCCGCGAGCGCGGCCGGGCGGGAAGCGGCGGCCCCGACCCGGCCGCAGGGGTATGGTCCGTTCAGGCCCTCGTCCCGGCCGCCGCCGCGCCGACGCGGATCCCCCGCCGTGGTCGACGGCGGGTCCCCGCCGCGCTCGCCGATCGCGCCCGGCGCGGGAGCGGGCGCGCCGACGATCATTGACAACAGCGAGGAGGCCGCTGCCCCATGAGCACCGCCCTGAATGACCTGACCCCCGTGTTCCCCGAGGGCTTCCTGTGGGGAGGGGCGCTGGCGGCCAGTCAGTGCGAGGGCGCCTGGGACAGCGGGGGCAAGGGCCCGTCCGTCGCCGACGTGACCCGCTACAAGGCCGACGTCGACCCCAGGGACTACCGGGCCGGTCACGCCATCACCATGGCGGAGGTCCGGCGGGCCCTGAAGTGGACCGACTTCAAGGGCCCTTACGGCAAGCGCCGCGGCAACGACTTCTACCACCACTACCTCGAGGACCTCGACCTCATGGCGGAGATGGGCTTCAAGGTCCTGCGCGTGTCCATCCAGTGGAGCCGCCTGTTCCCCACCGGTGAGGAGAAGGCGCCCAACCCGGCGGGCGTGGGCTTCTACCACCGGCTCTTCGGCGCCATGCGCGAGCGCGGCATCGAGCCGATGGTGACGCTGCACCACTACGAGCAGCCGCTGGCCACCGTCTTCAACCGCCGCGGGTGGTACGACCGGGCGATGATCGACCTGTTCATGCGCTTCGCCGAGGTCTGCTTCCGCCAGTACGGCGGGAAGGTCGGGTACTGGCTCACCTTCACCGAGATCGACTCCGTCTTCCGCCACCCCTTCACCTCGGCGGGCCTGCTGGCCGAGCAGTTCGAGGGTCGCGACATGGAGGAGGCGTGCTTCCAGGCCCTGCACCACCAGCTGGTCGCCGCCGCCCGGGCGGCCGCGCTCCTGCGCGACCTCGTGCCGACGGCGCAGATGGGCTGCATGCTCACCAAGACCCTCTACTACCCCCTCACGGCCCACCCGCACGACCAGCTGCTGGCCCAGCGCGCCAACCGGGAGAACGAGATCGCCTCCGACGTCCAGGTCCTGGGCGAGTACCCGCAGTGGGTCACGCGGATGTGGCGGCGCCGGGGCCTGCGCGTGAAGGTCACCGAGGCCGACCGGGATGCCCTGGCGTCCGGCGCCGTCGACTTCCTGTCCTTCAGCTACTACATGTCGCTGGTCACCACCCGCGACGAGGCGGATAGGCAGCGGGTGAGCGGCAACCTGTCCGAGGGGGTCAAGAACCCCTACCTGCGGGCCAACGAGTGGGGCTGGCAGATCGACCCCGAGGGGCTGCGCCTGGCGCTCATCGCCATGTACGACAAGTACCGCCTGCCCCTGTTCGTCGTCGAGAACGGCATCGGCTTCTACGAGTCCGTGGAGGGGGAGGGGCCCATCGCCGACGACGGTCGCATCGAGTACTTCCGCCGTCACATCGCCGAGGTCGGCAGGGCGATCGACGACGGCGTCGAGGTCATGGGGTACCTGCCCTGGGGCTGCGTCGACCTGGTGTCGATGTCGACGTGCCAGATGTCCAGGCGCAGCGGCTTCGTCTACGTCGACGCCGACGACGAGGGCAACGGCACCTACGACCGCCACAGGAAGAAGTCCTTCGACTGGTACCGGCGGGTCATCGCCACCAACGGCTTCGACCTGGGGGAGGCGTGAGCCCCGGAATGAAACGCCCGCAGGCTTCTCGGCGCTTACGAGCGGGCGCGCGCGGGCCAGACCGAGGTCCACGAGCTCGATCGGGGGGACTGAGTGCGGGGCGGCCGTCGCCCGTGTCCGGGCGGTAACGTCCCGGGCCGTAGAGTGGCCGGTGGAAAGGGCCCGGGCCCGGCGGGCCGCCCGCCCGCCGCGGGCGGCGAGGGCCCGATGTCGACCCGCAAGGAGGCACCATGACCGACGCGAGCACCCGGCCCGCCCCCCAGTCCCCGTCCGACGGCGACGGCCAGGGGCGGCTCACGATCGAGGACACCACGCTCGAGCTGCCCCGCGTCCTGGCCACCGAGGGCTCCGACGGGCTCGGGATCGCCAGGCTCCTGAGGGACACCGGCCTGGTCACCATCGACCCCGGCTTCACCAACACCGCCTCGTGCACCTCGGACATCACCTACATCGACGGCGGGGCCGGGATCCTGCGCTACCGCGGCTACCCCATCGACGAGCTGGCCAAGTCCTCCACCTTCCTGGAGGTCGCCTACCTGCTCATCAACGGCGAGCTGCCCGACGCCGCCACCTTCGAGCGCTTCGAGCGGCGCATCGCCCGCCACCGCCTCCTGCATGAGGACTTCCGCTCGTTCTTCACATCCTTCCCCTCCTCGGGCCACCCCATGGCCATCCTCCAGGCGGGCATCTCCGGCCTGGCCACCTACTACGAGGACACCCTCAACCCGCACGACCCCTACGAGCGCGAGCTCGCCACGGTCCTGCTGCTGAGCAAGATGCCCACCATGGTGTCCTACATCGCCCGGCGCGCCATCGGCCTGCCGCTGCTCTACCCCGACCCCAAGCGCGGCTACGTCGACGACTTCCTCCACATGACCTTCGGCATGCCCTACCAGTCCTACGAGATCGACCCGGCCGTGGTGCGGGCCCTGGACATGCTCCTCATCCTGCACGCCGACCACGAGCAGAACTGCTCCACCTCCACCGTGCGCCTGGTGGGCTCGGCCGACGCCAATATGTACGCCTCCGTCGCCGCCGGCATCGGCGCCCTGTCCGGGCCGCTGCACGGCGGGGCCAATGAGGCGGTGCTGCGCATGCTCGACGCGATCCAGACCGAGGGCATGACGACGGCGGAGTTCGTCCGCAGGGTCAAGAACAAGGAGGGCGGGGTGCGCCTCATGGGCTTCGGGCACCGCGTCTACAAGAACTACGACCCGCGCGCCGCCCTGGTCAAGGAGGCCGCGCACAACGTCCTGTCCCGTCTGGGCAGCGCCGAGGGCGACCGCAAGCTCGAGATCGCCATGGAGCTGGAGGAGGTCGCCCTGAGCGACGAGTACTTCGTCTCGCGCAGCCTCTACCCGAACGTCGACTTCTACACGGGCCTGATCTACCAGGCCATGGGCTTCCCCACCAAGATGTTCACGCCGCTGTTCGCCCTGGGGCGCCTGCCCGGCTGGATCGCCCAGTACCGGGAGATGATCGCCGACCCGGCCAAGCGCATCGGCCGCCCGCGCCAGGTCTACACCGGCCCGATCGAGAGGCACTACATCGCCATGCACCGCCGCGAGCGCGCCGCCGCCGAGTACCCCGGCGTCCGCGCCGGCGAGGCCAGCCTGGACCACGTCACCCGGGTCTGACTTCCCGGCGCCGCCCGGTCCGCGAGCACGTCACTTAACCCGCGAGATCGTCACTTAACCCGCGAGCACGTCTGCCAGGGGTACGTGCTCGCGGGTTAAGTGACGATCTCGCGGATCCGACCGGGGCGGCGCCGGGACGGGGCGGTCAAGTCTCTTGGCGTGGTGTTCTTCCGGTCAGGGCGAGTCTCTTGGCGTGGTGGCAATTCCCACGGGATCCTCGGCGTCGAGGGGCGTCCCTGACGCCGAGACGTGCACTTCGCACTCGAAAGTGCAGCTCCAACCGTCATTCTCGAGTGCAGAATGCACATCTCGGCGAGGAAGGGGCAGGCGCCGTGATCTTCGCGGACCGCGGCGCCGGCCCCGCCGCGAAGCGTCTCCGGCGACCCGGTGGGAAATGCTCAGTGAGGTGTCACTGCCGGTTCGGACAACGGGAGAACTCCCGTCGGGAAGCACCACGCACCTGTGATGCATGGAGGCGCCATCCGGCGAGGCTGCTAACCTGTCGGGGCGGGGTGTCAGGGCGCGGGGCGCGCCGCGCACCTGTCGGTGCCATTGAGACGGCGCCGGGGACCGGGAAGGAAGGAGATGCCTCATGAGCACTCGCACGCAGATATGGATCATGGGCACCACGGCCATCGTCACCGGCGTCCAGGCGGCGATCTGGCTGACCCGCGTCCCGCCGCTGTGGCCCGTCATCGTCCTGGGCGCCCTGACGGTCCTCAACACCGCCGGAGTCGTCGCCGCCGTCGTCAACGATCATCGCGACCGGCGGCGACGGTCGGAAAGCGCCGCGAACCTGTAGGCGCGTCGAGCCTCTCCTGCCGGGGATGGCGCCGGGTCTTTCGCGAGCGCCCCGGCCCCGGGCCCCGATCAAGATCACTCGCGGTGGGCGCGCCCTCTCGGGTTAGGCTCCCCTCATGAGCGAGAAGCCGCCCTCTGACGTCCCTCTGCCCTACGCCGACAGGCCGGTCGCCACGGCCCCCGGCCACTGGGTCCTCGCCCGCGCAGGCAAGCGCGTGCTGCGACCCGGCGGCGCGGCGCTGACCGCCGCCATGCTCGACCACGCCCGTCTGCCCGGGGCCGACGTCGTCGAGCTCGCCCCCGGGCTCGGTCGCACCGCCGCGGAGATCGTCGCCGCCCGCCCCGCCTCCTACACCGCCATCGACCGCGACCCGCAGGCCGCGGCCAGGGTGGCCGCCGTCGTCGGGGATCGCGGCGTCGTCCGCCAGGGGGAGGCCGCCGACACCGGGCTGGACGACGCGTGCGCCGACGTCGTCGTCGGCGAGGCCATGCTCACCATGCAGGGGGACAAGTCCAAGGCGGCGATCGTCGCCGAGGCCGCCCGCGTGCTGCGGCCCGGCGGGCGTTACGCGATCCACGAGCTCGGCGTGGCCCCCGACGACATTGACGAGGAGTACTACACGCAGCTGCGCCGCGACCTCGCCCGCGCCATTCACGTCAACGCCCGCCCCATGACCGCCGCCGCGTGGCGCGGGCTGCTCGAGGACGCCGGGCTGGTCGTCGACTGGGTGGACACCGCCCCCATGGCGCTGCTCAAGATGAGCCGCAACCTGCGCGACGAGGGACCGGGCGGCGCCGCGAGGATCATGTGGAACGTCATGCGGGACAAGGCGCTGCGCGCCCGCGTTATGGAGATGCGGCGCACCTTCACCCGCTACGAGAAGGACATGGTGGGCATCGCTCTGGTCGCCCACAAGCCCGAGGCCGGGTCCGAGGCCGCGCCCGAGGCCTGACCCGCGGCCGCGCGGGAGGTGTCTGCTACGCCCCTTTTCCTCTGCTACGCCTCTTCACCCTTCACTGTACGAGAAAAAGAAGCGCAGGAGAGGGTGAAAGAGCGCAGTAGACGCGTAGACGCACCGGCCCTGCGGTGGCAGGACGGTGGCAGGAGGCGGAATGAAGGATCGAGCGCGCCCGCCACCGCCCGCCGCGCCGTCGCCCGCAGCCCCGGACGCCGAAACGTGCACTTTGCACTCGAGCGGGCAGTTCTGACCGTCATTCTCGAGTGCAAAGTGCACGTCTCGGCGGCAAAGTGCACATCTCGGCGAGGAAGGCGAGGGCGCGGCGAGCGAGAAGGGGGCCGGCCCCGCCGCGCTGGCTCAGTCGTCGCGGGTCGGCCCGCGCAGGCCGGCGCGCAGCACCTCCCGGTTGAGCCGCGCGATCGCCTCGATCGGGATCCCCGCCGGGCACGCCGGCACGCACTCGCCGTA
>ERZ773059.1075-NODE-1075-length-13932-cov-4.614830_pt1 | contig 13932 bp, 8 predicted proteins | sample MGYA00580514_ERZ773059 | MGnify/ENA primary metagenome ERZ773059 (study PRJEB29015, sample SAMEA2737981) | human oral metagenome | biome: human oral; feature: human-associated habitat; material: dental | place: China | collected 2056 ...
TTTTCTCAACCGCCACGCCGTTGCCCGCATTTTGGTATACGGCAAACTGATGCGCATCGACAAGCCCATCGGCACGTTGTTGCTGCTTTGGCCGACCTATTGGGCGTTATGGGTTGCTTCGGAAGGCATTCCGCAAGCGGATATTTTTTGGGCGTTTACCGCCGGTACATTCTTTATGCGCAGCGCAGGCTGCGTGATCAACGACTTTGCCGACCGCGATTTTGACGGTTCGGTCGAGCGCACGAAAAACCGCCCCTTTGCCCGCGGGCTGGTTTCTAAAACCGAAGCGATTTTGCTGACGATTATTCTTTGTCTGCTCGCCGCCCTCTGCATGACGCCGCTGAACCTGTTGACTTGGGTGATGAGCGTTCCCGCGCTGTTTCTGGCGATGACTTACCCCTTTACCAAACGTTTTTTCCCGCTGCCGCAGTTTTATTTGGGGCTGGCGTTTTCTTTCGGGATTCCGATGGCGTTTGCCGCCGTCCGCGGCGGTGTGCCTTCTACGGCGTGGCTGATGTTTACCGCCAATGCTTTGTGGACGCTTGCCTACGACACGATTTATGCGATGGCGGACAAGGAAGACGATCTGAAAATCGGGATCAAAACTTCGGCAATCACGTTCGGCGACCACGACATTTCCGCATCCATGCTCTGCCATTTTTGGTTTACCGCGCTGATGGCGGTGTTGGGCGTGAAAATCGGCGCGACATGGCCGTATTGGATCATGTTGCCTGCGGTGGTGTGGCTGCAAATCGGTCAATACCATGCCATCAAAACGCGCGACCGCCAGACTTGTTTTAAAGTGTTTTTGGATAATAACCATATCGGTCTGCTCTGGTTCTTGGGTCTGTCGGGGCATTATTTGTGGACTGTGGCTGCTACGCGGTTGTAAGGCAATAGAATGGATAACACGTCGTCTGAAAAGGTTTTCAGACGACGTTTTGTGTTTTTAGGGAAGGGCGGATTGATGGATGGTGCTGGGTTTTATCTGCTATCCGAACCTGCTGCAAACCATTTGCCGCCGTTTTCAGACGACCTTGTGTATGAGTTAAGAAATATCAAAGAAGCAGCGTTTCTTGTTAGCAATCTGAGTGTAAATTGCGTGTTCAGGATTGAGGTTTGTACAGACAGTCGGTACAATTCCATTTCATTTTGCCACATCAAAAGAGATTTCTATGAGCCTTATCGGCGAAATTTTGCCTTTGTCCCATATCGTTTTGGACTTGGAAGTCGGCAGCAAAAAACGCTTGTTTGAAGAAGCGGGCCTGCTGCTTGAACATGAAGCAGAATTACCTCACGGCGATGTCTTCGACTGCCTGTTTGCCCGCGAAAAGCTGGGTTCGACCGGTTTGGGGCAGGGCGTCGCCATTCCGCACGGTCGTCATGCCTGCGTGAAAAAAGCCACCGGCGCGTTTATCCGCACGAAAGAACCGGTCGCTTTCGATGCGCCCGACGGCAAACCCGTATCCCTGATTTTCACTTTGTTGGTGCCGGAAAATGCGACCGGCGAGCATTTGGAAGTCTTGTCCAAACTGGCGGGCAGGTTCTCGCAAAAAGCCGTCCGTGAAGCCTTGATGTCCGCGACCTCTGCCGAGGAGGTGCGCAAACTTCTGGCAGAAGAGTAAAGAATGCCCAGTATATCCGTCCGCCGCCTGTTTTCCGACAATCAGCACAAGCTCCAACTTGCTTGGGCGGCAGGCAATTCGGGTGCGGACAACCGCATCGGAGTAGAGGCCGACAAACCCGTTTTGGCGTTGGTCGGCCATTTGAATTTTATCCATCCCAATCAAATCCAAGTCGTCGGTGTTGCCGAAGCCGAATATCTCAAGCGCCTCGAATCGGGTGAATTGAATTACGATTTCGGCGAACTCTTCGATATCCCTATGTCGCTGGTCATCGTTGCCAACGGTCTGGCGGTTTCGCCCAAATTGCGCGACTACTGCCATAAAAACGACATCCCGCTCTTGACTTCCAAGCTCGAAAGCCCGTATTTGATGGACGTGTTGCGGATTTATCTGCAACGCACGCTGGCGACTTCCATCGTCAAACACGGCGTATTCCTTGATGTATTTGAAGTCGGTGTGTTGATTACCGGTCATTCCGGCTTGGGTAAAAGCGAGCTGGCGTTGGAATTGATTTCGCGCGGACACAGCCTGATCGCCGATGATGCGGTCGAGCTTTTCCGCACCGGCCCCGAAACACTCGAAGGCCGCTGCCCGCCGATGCTGCGCGATTTTCTTGAAGTGCGCGGTTTGGGCATACTCAACATACGCCACATTTTCGGCGAAACCTCCATCCGTCCGAAAAAAATCCTCCAGCTGATCATCAATCTTGCCGCTGCCGACGACGATTACATGAAGCAGCTTGACCGTTTGAGCATACGCACGGAAACCGAGTCCATTCTCAACGTCAACGTCCGTTCCGTCACCCTGCCTGTCGCCGTTGGTCGAAACCTTGCGGTATTGGTGGAAGCGGCGGTGCGCAACTACATCCTCCAGTTGCGCGGCAAAGACAGCACCAAAGAATTCCTCGAACGCCATCAAACACAACTCAAAGAAAACGAACAAAACCATGAAAATCGTCCTGATTAGCGGATTGTCCGGCTCGGGTAAGTCCGTTGCCCTCAAGCAGCTCGAAGACCTCGGCTATTTCTGCGTGGACAACCTGCCGCTGGAAATGCTGCCTTCGCTGGTGCTGCACCACATTGAACGCGCTGATGAAACCAAACTCGGCGTGAGCGTCGATGTCCGTTCCGGCATCAACATTCAGGAAGCGCAAGAGCAAATCCAATACCTGCGCGATGAAGGTCATCAGGTCGAAGTATTGTTTGTTGAAGCAGAGGAAAGCGTGCTGGTGCGCCGTTTTTCCGAAACGCGGCGCGGCCATCCGTTGTCCGGATTGAGCCTTACCCTGTTGGAAAGCCTGCAAAAAGAGCGCGAATGGCTGTTTCCGCTCAAAGACATCGCTTATTGCATCGATACATCCAAAATGAACGCGCAGCAACTGCGTTACGCCGTCCAACAATGGCTCAACATCGAGCGCAGAGGGCTTTTGGTGATTCTCGAGTCTTTCGGCTTCAAATACGGCGTACCGAATAACGCCGATTTCATGTTCGATATGCGCAGCCTGCCCAATCCCTATTACGATCCCGAGCTGCGCCCCTACACCGGCATGGACGCTCCCATTCAAGAGTATCTCGACCAACAGCCCTTGGTGCAGGAAATGGTGGACGACATCGACCACTTTATGAACCACTGGCTCCCGCGCCTGCAAAAAGAAAGCCGCAGCTACGTGACCATCGCCATAGGCTGTACCGGCGGGCAGCACCGTTCCGTCTATGTTGTCGAAAAACTCGCCCAACGCCTGCAAGGGCATTACGAATTGCTGGTCCGCCACAGACAGGCGCACAACCTATCCGGACGCTGATTCCCCTTTTCAGACGACCTTTTCGATATTTAGTGGATTAACTTTAAATCAGGACAAGGCGACGAAGCCGCAGACAGTACAAATAGTACGGCAAGGCGAGGCAACGCCGTACTGGTTTAAATTTAATCCACTATAAAAGGAGAAACCCATGAAACACATCATCACCCTCGCACTCGCCTGCACACTCGCTGCCTGCGCCACAGAAATCCCCGCCTACCGCTGGCACCGCACCGGCGCAAGCGAATCCGAAGTTTCCCGTCAAATCAACGTTTGCAAATCACAAGCGCAACACGACGCCAAACACGGACGCGAATCCAAATCCCTTGAACAATGTATGGACGAAGCCGGCTACTACCGCTACGAACGCGGCAACCTCTAAACCTTATCGCCCCAAACAAAAAGGTCGTCTGAAAAACCGCGTAGGCTTTCAGACGACCTTTGCACAGAAAACGGACAAACCTCAGGTCGTCTGAAAACAACGCCGAACCACTTTTCAGACGACCCCACCGCAAATCAGACAGAAAGAACAAAACATGGCAATCCAATGGTTTCCCGGCCACATGAACAAAGCAAAAAAAGCCATCGCCGAACGCACCAAAAGCGTCGACATGGTGATTGAAATGCTGGATGCACGAATGCCAGCATCCAGCGAAAATCCCCTGCTTGCCCAGCTTTCCAAAGGCAAGCCCAAACTCAAAATCCTCAACAAACAAGACCTTGCCGACCCCGAGCGCACCAAAATCTGGCTCGAACACTACAACAGCCGCCCCGATACCCGTGCCATCGCCCTCGATTCCTCCGAAACCGGCGCACATGGCAAAATCACCCAAGCCTGCCGCGCCATGATTCCCCACCGCCAAGGCATAGACAAACCCCTACGCGTCCTCATCTGCGGCATCCCCAACGTCGGCAAATCCACCCTCATCAACGGCATGATAGGCAAAAAATCCGCCAAAACCGGCAACGAACCCGGCATCACCAAAGCCGAACAACGCCTTTTCCTCGCCGACGACTTCTGGCTCTACGACACCCCCGGAATGCTGTGGCCGAAAATCATCGTCGAAGAAGGCGGCTACAACCTCGCCGCCGGCGGCGCAGTCGGACGCAACGCGCTGGACGAAGAAGAAGTCGCCCTCGAACTCTTAGACTACCTCCGCCGCCACTACCTTCCCATGCTGCAAGAACGCTACCAAGCCGACAAAGGCTCCAGCAGCCATTGGGACGACAACTCATGGCTCGAGTGGATAGCCAAAAAACGCGGCGCAGTCCTCAGCGGCGGACGGGTCAACTACCAAAAAGCCGCCGAAAACATCCTCACCGACTTCCGCGAAGGCAAAATCGGCAGAATCACCCTCGAAACGCCGAACCAATGGGAAACATGGCTCAAAAAAGCCCGCCAAAAAGAAGTCCGGGGCCAAAGCCGTCAGCGACGCCCTGGCCGCCCAGTTCGCCGAGGAGGAGGCCGAGCTGCGCCGATCCCTCGGCGTCGAAGAAGGGGGGCGCGTCCCTCCCGCCGTGTCCGCGCAGATAACCGCCCTGCGCGAGGACCAAAAGCGCCGCGCCACCCGCGCCCAGCGCGACAGGCTCGACCGCGCCCTCGTCGACCTTCTCTCGCTCTACAGGGACGTCCTCACGGTCCAGCTGGGGGCCGACGTCGCCCTCGTCAACCGCGACTTCGCCGACCGGATCGCCGAGGTCGCCGCGAGCACCTCGGCCGAGCAGTCGATTCGCCGGATGGACGCGATCTCGCAGGCTCGCACGCGCTTGGCGGGAAACGTCGCGCCACTGCTCGCGCTCGAGGCGATGATGGTCGGCCTCCGCCCGCAGGGCTGACACCCGCCGATTCCCGCAGGCCTGACGGGCCGCGGCGTCCGCGACCGCCCGCAGGGCTGACACTCGTCGCGGTCTGCGGGGGCGTCGACTGCCGCCGGATCCGGGGCCGACGCCCGCCTCGGCGTGAACTTCAACCCATCCGGCCGGCTTCCCGCGGCTGCGGCTGGGGTGCCATGCCCCCGCAAGCGGACTGCGTTTCGCAAGACGATCAGGTAGTTTAGGAGAATGAACCTTCGCAAGCCTATGGCGTCCTTCTTCGCCGCAGCCATGCTGCTCGCTGGCTGTTCCCTCGACCTCGGCGCCTCGAATGACAACGGCTCCGCCGGCGGCGCATCGCCGAGAGGAAACCAATCGCCGAGCGCAACCGCGTTTGACAAGCTAGGGGACTTTTACAACCAGAAGGTCGCATGGTCGAAGTGCAAGGAGCATCCGGCCAACGAATGCGCGGATGTGAAGGTTCCGCTGGATTACAAGAAGCCCGGCGGCAAGACGATCGCCATTGCCATGATGAAGGTTCCCGCCAAAAGCGGCAAGCCGATCGGGACTCTGTTCGTCAACCCCGGCGGCCCCGGAGGCTCGGGAATCGATTTGGCGGCCAACGCTTCCGAGTCCTTCAGCGCCTCCGTTCGGAGCAAATACGACATCGTGGGTTTCGATCCGCGCGGGGTCGGTTCCTCGACTGCGGTCGATTGCGTGAGCGACGCCGAGCTGGCCAAGATCGCCGACACCGACGTCGACCTCTCCACCCCGGAAGGGCGGCAGACGGACAAAGCCATCACCGAGCAGGAGGCGAAGGGATGCCAGGAGAAGTCGGGCAACTTGCTTCCGTACCTCGGCACGGAGTCGGCTGCGCGGGACCTTGACGTTTTGCGCGGCCTCGTGGGCGACAAGAAACTCAATTACTTCGGCTTCTCCTATGGCACCTCCCTGGGCGGCATGTACGCCAACCTCTTCCCGAAGAAGACAGGCAGGCTGGTGCTCGACGGCGCCCTCGACCCACAGCTCGGCAACGCGCGCATAGGGTACGAGCAGGTAGTCGGCTTCGAAACGGCCTTCCAACATTACGCGCAGCACTGCGTGGACACCGGCCGATGCCCGCTCGGAGGCTCTGTGGACGAGGCCAGGGCGAAGATGAAGGCGCTTTTCGACCAGGCGCTGAAGAGCCCCTTCCCGACGGCCAATCCCAATAGGCCCCTCAATAGAGCCGCACTTTACTCTACCGTAATAAGCATGATGTACCGCGAATTGTATTGGACCTACCTGGATCAGGGGCTCTCCCAGCTGGTTGAGCAGAACAACGGTTCGATCATCCTAGGATACTACGACCTGTTTGAGGAGCGCCAGGGAAACAAGTTCAAGAACAATGCCAAGGAAGCCTTCTGGGCGATCAACTGCGCCGACTATGTGCCTTCGCCGAGCGCCGAGTATCAACAGTACGCCGATAAGCTGCGGACGGAGGCGCCCGTTTTCGGCTCGTTGATGATGGAGGGAACCGATATATGCTCGCTCTGGCCCTACCATCCGAAGGCCAACCCCGGACCGTACGAGGCTAAGGGCTCGGCTCCGATCGTCGTGATCGGCACGAAGTACGATCCGGCGACGCCGTATCAGTGGGCGCAGACTTTGCACAAGACGCTGAGCAACTCGGTGCTGCTGACGTGGGAGGGCGACGGACACACAGCCTACGGAAAAGCGGGCTCCTGCCTGAACGACCCGGTAGACAAATATCTTCTCACCGGAAAGGTCCCGCAGGACGGCCTCGTCTGCCCTGCCTCCTCAAAGCTGGGAAACTGAGTCGCAGCGCGCAGGGCGAGCGCCGCATGAGCCTCTTGGGCCACGCGGCGCCCGCCCTGTTTTATGCGGGTGTCTTTGTCGCGCATCCTGCGCTACGTTTCGTCTGCATTTTCACCGGTCCTGCGCAATATTTTGTTTGTATTTTGTACGTCGTTTCGCCTGTGTTTTGCACCGGTCCTGCGCAAAATTCTAATTTCGTTTTGAACCTGCCTTGTTTTAGGTGTTCCCTTTATCTGTATTTTTCTTCATCCCACTAGATGGAACTTGATTTATTTCCCGCAGTTTCCCTGCGGGCCATCTTATTTTTCTTCTACCGTTGTCCTTTCGCGAGATGCTTACCCTGTCCATTCTTCTACCTTGCCCTTCCTTCGGTCGTAAATAATTTCTTCCATGTCTTTATCGTTCTTTCCGCCCCTTATCGTCTCTTCCCCTCTTCTCGTTTCTCCTGCTTTTATCGCCTCTTCCGTCTTTCAGAGCCACTGTCGTCTCTTGTCGCCACTGCCTCCCCTTCTACCTCAAGGGAAGGAGTGGAAAACCCGCAGTTCGCAACCGTTCGATCCTGTAGGCTGAATCTTTAGAGAGATGCAGCGACAAAGACGGTGCATGGGCCGAAGCTGTTCAACGCACCGGTCTCTCGGCCCGCGTCGAGCGTCTTGGCGGTGAGTGTGGCATCCGTGAATATCCCGAGAATTGGCGTGGGTTTCGGTTTTCTACCCGTTTGGGAGGGAAGATGAAAAAGAAAATGACGCGATTGTTGCAGCCTTTGGCTGCACTTTCGGCATTGGCTCTGACGGCCGTCGTTCAGCCGGTGGCGGCTCAAGCGGCGTCGGCTCACGTCGGCGCCGGGCGGGCTCCCGCGGCGAAGTCGACTGCGAGCCCGTCCGCGGATCCGTCGTCGGGCAAACCGAACGAGGCTCCAGCCGGGGACGTTCCGAAGGGGCTTGAAAAGTTCTACAAGCAGAAGCTGGCTTGGGCGCCGTGCAAGGACAAGCCCCAGATGCAGTGCGCGGATGTGAAGGTTCCGTTGGATTACAAGAAGCCCGGCGGCAAGACGATCACCGTCGCCATGGCGAAGGTTCCCGCGGCAAACGGCAAGCCGATCGGGAGCCTGTTTGTCAACCCCGGCGGTCCCGGAGAATCGGGAATCGACCTCGTTTCAGGCGCGGACAAGATCTTCAGCAAGGCTCTCCGGGACCAATACGACATTGTGGGCTTCGATCCGCGCGGGGTCGGTTCCTCGACTGCGGTCGATTGCGTGAGCGACGCCGAGCTGGGGAAGTACCTCGACTCTGAATTCGACCTGTCCACCCCGGAGGGAAAGAAGGCGGAGAAGGCTCAAGCGGAGAAGTTCGCCAAGGGTTGCAAGGACAAGTCGGGCGACTTGCTTGCGCACGTCGGCACGGAGTCGGCGGCCCGCGATATGGATGTTTTGCGCGGGCTGGTGGGCGACAAAAAGCTCAACTATCTCGGCTTCTCCTACGGCACCGAGCTGGGCGGGATGTATGCCGACTTGTTCCCGAAGAAGGTGGGCAGGATGGTGCTTGACGGCGCCGTCAACACCCAACTTGGAAACGCACGCTTGCTCTACGAGGGGACTCTGAGCGTCGATGAATCGTTCGGGCGGTACGCGAAAAGATGCGTCGACGGCGGCAAGTGCCCTCTTGGGACCACCGTCAAAGCAGCCAAAAAGAAGATGCGCGCCCTGTTCGACCAGGCGGCGAAGAAACCGTTCCCGACGTCGAACCCGGCCCGTCCGCTCACGCGCTCCAACCTGATGGCGTCCGTGAGGTGGGCGATGTACCGGGACGAAGCTTGGCCTGGTTTGGATCAAGCACTTGGCAAGCTGATCGAGAAAAATGACGGCACCGAGCTTCTGGAGCTGTCTGGCCCGCAAACGCCGAATGACGAGAGCAATATGATGGAGTCGCTCCTCGCGATCAGTTGCGCAGATTACGCGAAAGAGCCGGACTCTGTTTACGCCAAGTACAATAAAAAGCTCAAAGAAAGAGCTTCCGTCTTCGGCGGGTACGATCCCTGGACGACGAAAGTGATTCAGGTTTGCAGAAATCTAAAATATCATTCGAAGGCCGGTCTCGGCGCATTCAGAGCGAAGGGTTCGGCTTCGATCGTGGTCATCGGCACGAAGCACGATCCGGCGACGCCGTATCGCTGGGCGAAGGCCATGCACAGGACACTCGAGAACTCCGTGCTGTTGACGTGGGAGGGCGACGGACACACGGCCTACGGGCGGTCTGGCGCGTGCATCGAAAATCAAGTGAATGCCTATCTCCTGACCGGAAGGGTTCCGAAGGACGGGTTGGTTTGCCCGGTGGAACAGAAGCAAGGGCAAAGATAGGGAGCTGCCGAACGTATTGCGCCGCCCGTCGAATGACCATTGGCGCCGACGATCCTGACGTCGGCCTTGCGATGGAGACGAGCTGTGCGCGACGCTGACGTCGGCCTTGCGACGCAGATAAACCGCGGGCGACATCGGCCGTTGACTTCGATATGAGTTAACGGCCGATGTCGCCTTCTTTTTACTTTCGAGTGTGATATTTCGTCTTCGGGTGTGCTGGGGACGTTATTCAACGCAAACAGGTCGCAAAAATTACGTATAGTAGATGCTCTTTCTGTCGGCGACGTTTTTTGATCGAACGTCGGTTGAATTTCCCTTGATTCATCGCCATTCTCTTCTACCTCATAGGAAGGTTTTGAAAACGGTGGCGCTGCCTGCGGGGAACAAGTAAAATAGCAACTACAGAGATACAATGTTTTGGGCTTTGTGTCTGGACTGACGCTTGTGTGTCTGTGTCGGTCTCACGGCCCGCGACGAGCGTCACCGCGGGTAAAACTCCGGCGAGTCGCCCGGGTTTCGGTCCTTCATATGGGTTGCATCCGCTTAGCGAGGTGGGTGCAACCGGCTAAATCAATTTGGGAGAAGAGATGAAAACATTCAGGCGTTTGTTGCATCCTTTTGCGGCTGCATCGGCCTTTGCCCTGGCCATCGTCGCTCAGCCTGTAGTGGCCGGTGCTTCGCCGGACCACGAGGACGCTGCGTCGATGCGCGCGGGCGATTCGCCAGTGCGTTTGGGTGCGGCGTCGTCGGGGGCGGACGCCTTTGCCCGTGCCGACGCGGGCGTTCGTGCGGAGAAGGCGGCGGCGAGCCCGTCTGCGGGTCGGTCGCCGGGCGGCTCAACGGCGTCGCCGGGAGGTTCGACTGGTTCGCCAGGCAGCCCGTCCGGGTCATCTGGAGGTTCGGCAAGTTCGCCGGGAAGCTCGACAAGTTCGCCTGGCGGCTCGATCGGCGCTCCCAAGGGGGACGTTCCGAAAGGGCTTGAAAAGTTCTACAAGCAGAAGGTGAACTGGGCGCCTTGCAAGGACGACGCGAAAATGCAGTGTGCGAATGTGAAGGTTCCGCTGGATTACAAGAAGCCCGGGGGCAAGGCGATCACCGTGGCCATGGCGAAGGTTCCTGCCAAGGGCGGCAAGCCGATCGGGAGCCTGTTCGTCAACCCGGGCGGACCCGGAGAGTCGGGAATCGACTTGGTTTCGCGCGCCGACAAGTCTTTCAGCAAAGATGTCATGGACAAGTACGACATCATCGGTTTCGATCCTCGCGGGGTCGGTTCCTCGACACCCGTCGATTGCATCGACAACCGGGAACTGGGCAAGATCTTGGATTCCGATATCGACACCTCGACCGAGGCCGGGCGGAAGGCCAGGAAAGCGCAGGCTCGGCAGATAGCGAAAGGGTGCAAAGACAAGTCGGGCGAACTGCTTGCGCACGTCGGCACGGAGTCGGCTGCCCGTGACATGGATGTTATGCGGGGCCTGGTGGGCGACAAGAAGCTCAACTATCTCGGTTTCTCTTACGGCACGTCCTTGGGCGGCATGTACGCCGACATCTTTCCGAAAAAGGTTGGGAGGATGGTGCTCGACGGCGCCGCCAACCCTCAGCAGAGCTTTTTGCCCTCCACTTACACGCAGATGCTGGGTTTTGAGAAGTCTTTCGAACGCTATGCTGAGCGCTGCGTGAAGGCGGGCAACTGCTCGTTGGGTTCGTCGGTGGATGCGGCGAAGAAGAAGATGCGCGCCCTGCTGGATCAAGCTCGCGTCAAGCCGTTCAAGACGTCGGACCCGAAAAGACCCCTCAACCAGGCGATGCTCCACTCTGCCGTTATCAGCCTTCTATACGAGGATCGGACGTGGTCAGTGTTTAATCAGGCCCTTGACCAGTTGATCAAGCAAAATGACGGCTCGCTTTTCCTGAAAGCTATCGGCGCGACCACGAGTCGTGAAAAGGATGACGTCAAAGACAACGGAGGAGAGGCATACTGGCCGATCAATTGTGCGGATTATGTGCAAAGCTCTGAGGCCGAGTATCAGAAGCACGCGAAGAAGCTGAAGCGGGAAGCGGTCGTCTTTGGATCTTTTTCCGCAGAAGACGATCTAGCCATGCATGTGTGTGCCGAGCTTCCTTATCATCCGAAGTCGAATCCCGGGCCTTACAGGGCGAAGGGGTCGGCGCCCATCGTGGTGATCGGCACGAGGCACGATCCGGCGACGCCGTATCACTGGGCGCAGGCTTTGCACAAGAGTCTGAGCAACTCGGTGCTGCTGACCTGGGAAGGCGATGGACACACGGCCTATGGCAGAGGCTCGTCCTGCATTGGCTCCGCGGTTGACAAGTATTTGTTGACCGGCGAGGTTCCCAAGGACGGGTTGGACTGCCCGACAGAAAGGCCGCAAGGGCAACTCCCCCAGAAGCAAGGCGCTCCCGATCGGAAGGCTTCCGTGAAGGATGAGGTTTTCGTTGGGAAACCGCGTCCCTTTGTCCGGTAGCGGGTCCTGACTGATCGGACGGCGGCGTCGGGTTGGCGAGGGTCCGCTCCGATCGGTTGGGGGTTCTAATCATCTCGTATGTTTGGAGGAAAAATGAGAAAGACAGCGACGCGACTGTTGCGGCCTTTGGCTGCGCTCTCGGCGTTGGCTTTGACGGTTCTCGCGCAGCCTGCAATGGCTAGTGCGTCGCAAGGTCATGCGGACGCTGCGTCAATGCGCGCGGGCGATTCGCCACTGCGTTTGGGTGCGTCGTCGGGGGCGGATGCCTCTGTCCGTGCCGACGCGGGTGTTCCTGCGGCGAAGGCGACGGCGAGCCCGTCCGCGGGTCGGTCGCCAGGCGGCTCAACTGGCTCGTCGGGAAGCCCGACAAATTCGCCGGGAAGCTCGGCCGGGTCATCTGGAGGTTCGACTGGTTCGCCTGGCGGTTCGATCGGCGCTCCCAAGGGGGGCGTTCCGAAGGGGCTTGAAAAGTTCTACAAGCAGAAGGTCAGTTGGGCGCCTTGCAAGGACGACGCGAAAATGCAATGCGCGAATGTGAAGGTTCCGCTGGATTACAAGAAGCCTGGCGGCAAGGCGATCACCGTGGCCATGGCGAAGCTTCCGGCTAAGAGCGGCAAGCCGATCGGGAGCCTGTTCGTCAATCCCGGCGGACCAGGAAGCTCCGGAATCGCGATGGTTGACGTGGCCAGGCAGAGCTTCGGCAAAGACGTTTTAGATAAATACGATGTTGTGGGGTTTGATCCTCGAGGGGTCGGTTCCTCGACGCCTGTTGATTGCGTCGACGACCGGGAACTGGGCAAGATCTTGGATTCCGATATCGACACCTCGACGGAGGCTGGGCGGAAGGCCAGGAAAGCTCAGGCTCGGCAGATAGCGAAAGGGTGTAAGGAGAAATCCGGCGAGTTGCTCGCGTACGTCGGCACGGAGTCGGCTGCCCGTGACATGGATGTTTTGCGGGGCCTGGTGGGCGATGAGAAGCTCAACTATCCCGGTTTGTCTTACGGCACCCAGTTGGGCGGGGCGTATGCCGATCTCTTCCCGAAGAAGGTCGGCAGGATGGTGCTCGACGGCGCCGCCAACCCTCAGCTGAGCTTTTTGCCCTCCACTTACACGCAGATGCTGGGTTTCGAGAAGTCTTTCGAACGCTATGCTGAGCGCTGCGTGAAGGGCGGGAACTGTCCGTTGGGTTCGTCGGTGGATGCGGCGAAGAAAAAGATGCGCGCTTTGCTGGATCAGGCTCACGCCACGCCGTTCAAGACATCGGACCCGAACAGACCCCTCAATCGGTCGATGCTTCGCTTTGCCCTCACCGGCTTGATGTATAAAGATGAGTGGTGGCCGTTGATTACCGGGGGAGCACAAGGCTTGATCGAAGACAATGACGGCTCGACTTTCATGCTTCCCTTAGATACTTATATCGGTCGCGTTGGCGATAGTTTCGATGGCAATTCCATGGAAGCCTACTGGGCGATCAATTGCGCAGATTATGTGCAAAGCTCTGAGGCCGAGTACCAGAAGTATGCGAAGAAGCTGAAGCGGGAAGCGGTCGTCTTTGGATCTTTTTCCGCAGAAGACGATCTAGCCATGCATGTGTGCGCCGAGCTTCCCTATCATCCGAAGGCCAATCCCGGCCCGTACAGGGCGAAGGGGTCGGCTCCGATCGTGGTGATCGGCACGAAACACGATCCGGCGACGCCGTATTCGTGGGCGCAGAATATGCGTAAGACGCTTGATAACTCGGTGCTGCTGACACGGGAAGGCGACGGACACGCGGCCTATGGCGGAGGCTCGCCCTGTATTGACACGTCAGTCGACAAGTATCTGCTGACCGGCGAGGTTCCCAAGGACGGGTTGGACTGCCCGGCAGAAAGGCCGCAAGGGCAAAAGGCGCAGAAGCAGGGCGATCGCAGCATGGACAGCGCGGTCAAGCTCGGCTCCCGAGCGGTTCCTTCGGGTTCGCGGGTCCTTTCGGGTTCGCGCGGATAGTGCTCTCGCCTGCCTGTTTGGCGCTATTAGCTTGAGCCGCTTCGTTGGCAT
>ERZ773059.1078-NODE-1078-length-13920-cov-10.326289_pt1 | contig 13920 bp, 10 predicted proteins | sample MGYA00580514_ERZ773059 | MGnify/ENA primary metagenome ERZ773059 (study PRJEB29015, sample SAMEA2737981) | human oral metagenome | biome: human oral; feature: human-associated habitat; material: dental | place: China | collected 2056 ...
ATATAAAGCTAGCAAAATACACTTGTTCTCATCAGAGAGCAAAGGCATGACTACATTTTTTATTTTTCGCACCCTATTTTTTAAAATTTTAATTTTATTAACATGATCATTATCAAAGTGAGAAATGAATAAAATATCTATATCTTCATTTTTATCGAAACTATTTGAAATTACTTTATCAATACCTTTTGATACTGAACCACAATCATACACAACATTAAATTTACTATTTTCTGTTGAAAATGATTCACTATAAAATCCCCCCTGTCCTACAGGATAAAAAACTCTTTGCATTTTTATTTTCATAAAATCACCTACAATATGGTTATAATTAAGCTTATTTAAATATTCACTCAATTCCCAAACATCTCCTCAATATACCCCACACTCCTATCCCGTTTTCCCAGCAACTCCGGCTGGCAAATCTCCATCAGTGAGCAGGCTTTACAGCGTTTGCCGTAGTCGGGCAGCGGGGTTTGGCCGCTGTTTAGAAGTTCACGCACGGCAGCGATAGTGGCGAGGGTTTGGGTGCGCAGGTCGTCTGAAAATACGACGGGGACGCGGTGGCGGGTTTGCATATACCACAGCGCGCCTTCAGAGACGGTTTGCCCCGTCATTTCTTCCAAACACAAGCCTTGAGCGCAAAGCTGGATTTCATCCATCGGATCGGGTTTGGGCTTGCCGCGTTTGTATTCCACAGGTTTCAGACGACCTGTTTTCGTTTCCATCTCCACCAAATCCAGCACGCCGCTAATGCCTAATGTCTCCGCCGACACATGCACCGTCCGCTCAAAGCGCACGCCCTTGCGCGTTTCCGGCTCGCCCGAATCCACCCGCTCATGCAGCGCCTTGCCCTGCGCGGTCAAATAGTTCTCCGCCCACGCCTGCTCGTTGTGAATCAACGCGCATTGGCGCGGGCAGAAGGCGTAGTGTTGCAGGGCGGAAAGGGGAATCAGGCGTGCGTCCTGATTTTCCCCTTGGGTTTTGGTTGAAAGTGCGGTCATCTTTTTGAATGTTTCTAGAAGCCGTCAATTTCCTGCGGAATTAGACCATCAAGTTTTTCCAGTTCGTAGCTGCCATCGGCATTCACTTTCAGGCTGCCGTGCACTTTGGCAGAAGAATATTGCCCTGTTTTGCTGTTGTGTTCCCACCAGATGAGTTTCAGCACCTGCATGCTGCCTTCGGGGCGGGCGGATGATGCGTCGCCTTCAAAGAGTTTGGTGAGTACGGCCTTGATTTTTTCGGCATCGCCGTCTGAAAAGCCGGTACGCTCGGCAAGCTGCGGCGACATCGCACCGAAGGCAACGTACACGCCGTTATCGACGCGGTGTTTCATGCCCATGGTGTCGGAGCTTTTTTTCGTGCCGTCGCCTTCGCCGCTGACGCTTTTGGTGATTTGTGTGCTGGTGATGTTAATCGGCTCAACGCTAAATGCGGATTGAATGGTAACGGGGCCGCGCACAGCGATGGATATGCCGCTGCTGCCGTCGCCGCTGAATGCGAAAACCTGTCCGAAGCTGCGCACATCTAGCCATTTTTCGCAGGCTTTTTTAGCGGTGTCGTCTTTGTTGGCTTTTTTAGCGTTAAAGGCATCCGCACCCAAGCCGACATCTTTGTCTTTGGCGCGGTTGGCCAGACTAGTCATGCCGTCGGTTTTCTTTTCGTCCGATTGTACGAAGATGCTCTCGCCGCTGTCTTGCAGGCGATCACGGATTTTGCGTTTCAGACACACGTCGGTCATTTCGCCGAAACCTTGGAAATCGGCACGCGGGCGGTTGCCGTTTAAAGGGTCGCCGTTAGGGTTGGCGTTAGTTACTTTCAGGATTAAGGCGAAGTCGATTTTTTTGGTTAAGCTCATTTTGGTTTTCCTTTAAGTTGGGTTATTCGTCAGTTTTGGATTTGTTGGCTGAAAAGTCGGCAATACGGCGGGCGATTTCCATTTTTTGGCAATGGTAGCCCAAGAGAAATTCGCCGCTTAATTTGTCGTCGCAGGTGAAATCATCGGTGGCAAATAATTCCATAATCTCGCCGATTGCCTGTGCCCCGGTATCTTTACCGTTGTTACGCAGGCGTTCTTGATAGGGTTTCAACGCCAGCTCGATATTGCGCCATGTGGCAAACGGATGCTCGGCAAAACGCTGCATATAGCGTTCGGCGGTAGTGGCGCGTTTTTCGCCGGCCAGATACAGGGCGTAGGATTCGGTGTTTTCAGCGACGGCAAGCAGCCTGCCGTACAAGTAGTCGCGTGATCGGTTTTGGGTATCCAAGCTCATAGGATAAGTTCTCCGTTGTGATAAATCGTGATGACGGGCGCGCCAGCCTTTGTATAGGGCACAGGCAACGCCGATGTTTCTTTGCCATTCCCAGTTTTCGCAGCCATTAGGATTGCAGGCTGCCTGAAAACTTTGACGCATCAAATCTTCAGGAATCGGCACGGATGTTCCGCCTGCGATAACAGGCAGAAGTCGGGCGTAAAGCTGTTTTTTAAGCGTGTCGGACAAGGATTTGCCGTACACGGCTTCGGCAATGCTGTAAGGTGACGGCGGGACGAAAGCCCAAAGGGTTTTCTTTTTATCTGATTTTTTAGCATTCGGTTGCTCAATGCTGTAACGCTGATACCAGGAAAAATCATCAATCCATGCATCCAAATTGGCGAAATAGTCGGCAGGCAGAAATTCTTGGTAATAAGTCAATGCCATACGACCTGGCGTGGCGGAATCGAGCATAATCAGGGAGATTTGTTCGTGGGCTTTCAATTCTGCCTGATAGCCGTGCAGTTTCTTTTTGATGATTTGCGCAGCAGCATGCCCGATATTTACAGACCAATCGGGGGACAGCTGTTCAGATGATGTTTGCGATGAAAATTCATCAGGATTTTCAACCGCACTTAGATCCAGATTATCCCAATCAATTTCGCTGGAAATGTCTTTCATCGGCGACGGAATGGGTTTGCCGCTGATTGCCCATGCGACGGTAACTTGGTCGCCGTTTCGGATGCCTTGGCGGGAAATCAGCCAACGCAGCGCGCTGTGCGCCTTGGCGGATACGTCTGCCGATACACTGGCGGCTTCTTCGGCGGTGGCAAAACGCCCTCGAAAAGTGTAACCTGCTGTATCGTTGGAGGAAATCAGCTTGGCTTTATCGCCCGTGTGGCGCAGTTTGGCGGGGTGCATAGTAGAAATGACAGTCTCTTCGCCCTGCACCAAGCAAAAACCTTTTTCGGCTTTTTCTGAAGCGGCGTAATCCGCCCAAGATTGCTGTATGGTTTTGTCCGTCCAAGTTTGGCTGTGTACGTCGCCCGCAATTTCCATCTGCCAGCAAACCAATGCCGAACCGAATTCGATTTCACCTTTAGTTTTGGGCAGCACTGAAAAAATCGGTGGTGCATCGCCTTCGGCTTCCCATTTGTTCAGCACTTTGCCTTCGGAATCAAGCAGGAATATGCCCGCTTCCACCAAATCGGCAACCACCCGTCCTTTGGCAACATAGTGCAACACAGCCTGCACTTTAGGATGGGCAAAAGGCGATTCGCACCATGCTTTGAGTTGTTTCAGGTAGCCGTCAAAATAGGCTTTCTTTTCGCCGCCGTAATCGGCGTAATCCTTGGCAATATATTGGATTTTGTCGGCAAGCGGATGCGGGGCTTCGCCGCTGGTGCGGTTTTCAGACGACTCGGTGGCAGGCAGCAAAATCGCCGTTTTCGGCGGCATCACGCGTGCCGTCTGAAAATTGCCCTGACCGTCAATCACGATAACGATGTGCGCGTTTTGGATGGTATGCCCGACCGGCGTCAGCGGCTCGGCATTATCGGTAACACCTTGTTCCAAAATGCTTTCATACGTCCGATAAAGTTTCTGCATCCAGCTCATAATTCCAGCTCCTTGGCTTCGTCTTCCACAGGCTTAACGTTTTCGCCACGCTTGAACGGTTTTTCAGGTTGCATTTTGCGGATAAATCGGGTTTTCAGGCAGCCTGCACTTTCGTTTACACTGGGGAATTCAATCACGCCGTTTTTCATATTTGCCATCCAAAAACGGCTGATCAATTCGGGCTTTCCGGTTTCTTCGGGATAGCCGAAACTGTGGAACATCAGACCGAAATCCAAATTACCGTATCCATTGTAAAAGCCTTCACCTTCGCCAAATTCACAAGGCTCAACATAGCCTTGGCAATCGCGCGTGCCGAGAAAAATATCCTGTCGCCCGCCGCGTTCCAACATTCTTCTGGCAATGGCGATGTGTTTGCCGAAATTGCGGTCGCCTGCCAATTCTTCCCAATGCTCGTTCCATTCAAAATGGGCTTCCACTTGGTATTCCACGTCCTGCAAAAAGGTGTAAATCGCCAAAGTGTTGCCGCCGTTCCAATCCAGAGGTTTAGTGGATTTGCTTTGGGTCCGGATGGGTTTCATCACGCGGATGCGGTCGATATGCCATATCAAAGTTGGCTTCCAGTAAATGCTTTTGACAATGCCTTTAATGGCTTCGTATGTCGGCACTTGATAGCTGAATTTTTCACCGCCGATTTTGGTAACGGGGTCGGTAAACAAGGCTTGCCGCCCCCATACGCGGAAACTGATTTTGCTGTCCATATTGCTCCTATAAGTCGTAAAAAGTCATTTCGCTTGTTTCGTCCAAAGATAAGCCGAATTCATCGTTGTAATAGCGTTCTTTGAGATAATAAATACCTGAACCTTCAATGGTTTCATGCAGGGCGTTTTCTTTTTGCAATTTATCCCATACTTTGGGAAAAACGTTCACGCTGTAACGCTGGGCTTTTTTCTTTGCGTCATACATTTCTTTCGGATCCCATTCGCCGCAGAGTTTGGCAATGAGTTCCACACCTTCGCCATACGGCACAATCACGGCGTGTGTCGGCGCGTCTATGGTCTGAAAAACACGCCCTGCACTTTTGAAGGATTGCATCAGCAACGGCAACGGTTTGCTTCTTTTATTGTTTTTTTCGCCATAAGGATTCCGTGCGTTATCGCTCAACCAATCCAGCAGCGAACCTGTTGTGCTGTTTTTGACGGAATACGACATTTCATCGCTGCGCTGGTAAAAATAGTATTCAAAATAACGTTCCATCGCGGCAGGCTGCAAAATCTCCTGTCCGACAAAATCGCGAAACACGCGTTCGGCATGGGTTTTGCCTGCCTGAATATCGGGCAATATCCGCGTAAAATCCTGTTCCTGCAAATTCAACACCCAAACCTGTCCTTTACCTTTCTTCTCACCGTGCCGGTTACAACGTCCCGCCGCTTGGGCGATGCTCTCCAACCCGCCTAAGGCGCGAATCACGCAAGCCATGGAAATATCCACACCGGCTTCAATCAACTGGGTGCTGATGCAGATAACGGTTTTTTTGTTTTCCAGACGAGCTTTAATAGTGTCAAAGATTACTTTGCGGTGCGCTACGCATTGGTGGGTACTTAAATGAAACAAGGCCTCGGGCGGCACGTTCTGCCTTTGGCAATATTGATAAAGCTCCTGCGCCCATTTTTTGGTATTAACGATAAATAGGCAACTTTGAGTCGTCTGAAACTGTTTCAGTAAAAATGTGCCTGCTTCTTCTACATTCCAGCCGCCTGCTTTTTCGTTGAATCGGATTTCCACGCGCGATAAATCAGCAAATAATTTGTCCAAATCCTGATGCTTGCCCATAATTTCGGCGTTTTCAGGTAGCCTTAACAAGCCGCATGAAGCAATGCTTTCCATTTTATCTTCAGGAAAATTCCGCAAACCCGATTCACCGAGCAAAGGCTGCGTCGCCGTACACAAAATCGCCGTGCTTTTGCCAAATGTCGTCAGCCAGTTCAATACGTTGCAAAACAAATGTACGCATTTCACAGGCAGGGTTTGGATTTCGTCAAAAATCAAGACGCTATTTATCATCGGGTGGATATGGCGCGCACCGCGCGTACCGCCGCCGAACCAGGCATCCAAAAACTGCACCATCGTGGTAAACACAATGGGCTTGTCCCAGTTTTCGGACAGCAGCTTATCCTGCCAGCTTTGCTTTTCGGGTTCTAAATTGGAATGGTGTTCGAGCACCCAATCTTCGCCGAGAATTTCGCGCACGGCTTGGGCATTTTGGTCGATGATGGAAGTATAGGGAATGATGTAGATAATACGGTCGAGATTGTGCTTTTGCGCATGATGGAGGGCATAGCGCAGACTGGCCAATGTTTTGCCGCCACCGGTCGGTACGGTCAGCGTATAAATGCCTTGAGAATCGATCGCTCTTTTTAGGCAGTCATCTGAAATTCGACGGCGGATTTCGTCAATGGGATAACGGTTTTCAAAACCTGCTAATTTGGCTTCCAATTTATCAATCGCCGGTTGCCAATCTGGTTTCTCCGTCAAGCGGCGGACTTCTTTTTGCGCTTCTCGCTCAAAATCCGAGCTGTTGATACGGTCGGCATCAATCAGGCAACTGAATAGGAAACGGGTCAGGCAGCCAAGATAAAATTCTTTGGTTTTTTCATTGATTCTTGAGTCGGAAAGAATCGGCTTCACCGCTTTGAGCAGGCTGCGAATCAGGTTTTCTCCTGCCAATTCATCTGCCTTTTGCTGAACAGCTTTATCGGCATTTTGCTCGCATTCCGCCAAATGCGTCAATTCGTCCTCTTTTTCAAACCGTTTTTTCCATACGGCGTTGCCTTCGCCGTCCAAACAGTCAATCAAACCTTCGCCGTGGTGCGATGCAATGCACAACCCCAGCATTTGCCCGAACAATTCGCCAATGCCCTGCGCTGCACCGAATTTTCTCAATTCGCGGTAAACCCATTGCGCACCGGCGGTGGAATGATCCACTTTACTGCCGTTCGGCGTACTTTCTTCATCATCCAAATCAGGATTAAACAAACCTGTTTCATCGTGGATATATTTTTGGAATTTTCGGGAATATTTACCGAAATCGTGCATGAGTCCGAGTAACTCGCCCGCCTGATCCAAATCCAGTTTGGCTGCCAATGATTTGGCGATCTCGGCGGTTTCAGTTAGATGCGTTTGTAAAAATTGAGGCTGCCCGTCTACTTTGCGGACATGGGCTATATAGTTGAAATTCACATCGATTCTCCAAATTTGAAACGCGCAAAATTTAACGAACAAGCCATATAAATGGCTTGAAGTGTTAAAAAATCGAAAATCTGTGGAATGAGGTTGTCTGAAAAGCTGTCGGCGGTCAGTCGCATAACGGCGGCTTATGCGGCAAGTTCGGGCGGGGCTTTCCATTTATCTTCGGGCGTGAATATCCAGACAAAGCTGTTTTCAGACGGCCTTTTGCCTTCGCGGTTGCAACGTCCGGCGGCCTGGGCAAATGCTGTCTAAACCTGCTTCGGCGCGCATCACCAGCGGAAAATCCACATCAACGCCGGCTTCAATTAAGGAGGTGGCGATGACGCGGCAGGCTTCACCCTTTTTCAGACGGCCTCGGATCTCATCGAGCTTTTGGCTGCGATGTTTTGCGCACATTAAGGTGGTCAGGTGGAATGTGCCGTCAAGGTATTTGGCTTGGTCATACAGGCTGCGGGCGTGGCGGCGGTTATTGACGATGACGAGCATTTGCGGGTGTTCGGCAAGTTTGGCGAGCAAGTCGGCGTCGGTTTGTGTGCCGATGTGCTGCACGGTGGTGCGGCGCAGTTTATCGAAAAGTGGGGTCGGTTTTGGGGCGATTTCACGCACATTTTCAAAGCCGCGATAGAAGCCGTTTTCCGCTTGCACGGCAGGCTGGGTGGCGGTGCACATGACGACAGAACAATGATAGTTCTGCGCCAATTCTTTGATGGCTTGCATGATGGGCAACAACAGATTGAGCGGCAGCATTTGCGCTTCGTCGAGGATGATGACACTACCGGCGATGTTGTGCAGTTTGCGGCAGCGCGAGGAGCGGTCGGCAAAGAGGGATTCAAAGAATTGCACAGCGGTGGTCACGACAATCGGCGCATCCCAGTTTTCCGAGGCAAGGCGCAATTTGTCTTTGGTGGCCTCATTTTGCAGTTTGCCGTCGTCGAAGGTGCTGTGGTGTTCCAACACGGCTTGTTCGCCCAATTCGCCAAAGGCTTTGCGGAATTCAGCGGCATTTTGCTCGATGATGCTGGTGAACGGGATGACGTAAATCACGCGCCGCATATCGTGCCGTTTGGCATGCTCCAGCGCGAACGCCATGGAAGTGAAAGTTTTGCCACCGCCGGTCGGTACGGTGAGCGTGAACAGCCCTTGCGGTTGTGCCGCTTGTTCCACCGCATAATCAAGGATTTCGCTGCGTAGGCGGTTTAAAGCGGCATTACGTCTTTCGGCTTCGGTTTGCGCTGGCGCTTGGGCAACACGTCGTCTGAACTTATTGATAAATTGATTGAAATTGTGTTGTAAGGCGTTTAAATCAGGATAACCACCGCGCTCGGTGGCTTTGTTTTCTAGCTTTAGATAAAACGCTTCGGTGTCGAGATAATCAGCATCCACCAAGCAAGAATAAAGCATTCGGGTGAAGAAGGCGTGGGAGAAAAAAGGATGATGTGCGTCGGCTTTGAGTGGCGGTGCGGACAGGTTTTGAGGGAGCTTGATTTCTTGTTGCCACAGGTTATCGAGGGCAGGAATATCTTCGCCAAATTGTAAAGCTAGACGCTGTTTCAAAGTACTGCGGTTATTGCCCTCACCACATCCATTAGCCAACCCCGCATGGTGCCCCGCAATGCAAAACGCCATCAGTTTGCCGATTACATTTCCCCAACGTTCTACCGCAATTTTCGCTCCGGCGGTAGCATGATCGACTGATGGGCCACCATGTAATCGGTGGTTAAAGGCTTCCGAATATTTCCCTAAGTCATGAAGCTGTCCCGTCTGGCAGGCAATTTCCTGTGCACCAAATACCCGAGCAAACTCCGCCGCCATTTCACCAACATTGACCGAATGGCTTTGTAAGGTTTGCCAATGTTCGTAAGGCAAGAGATTGCCGAGTTTGTCTTGGGTGGAATGGGCGTAATAAATTAGGGATTTCATATTGAAATTCTAAAAAATTCAGACTGATATCATGCAATGATAATATGATATTAAATTTAATATGTAAATAGAAAAAATGCCGTCTGAAACTTTTTCAGACGGCATTGTCATTGATTAATCTTTATAACTTGCTTCTAATATCCTCCACCGCTTTCACTAATGCTTCGGAAAGCGAAGGATCAAAAGAAGAGTGGCCTGCTTGGACGATTCTCAATTCCGCTTCAGGGAAGGCTTGCGAGAGTTCCCACGCGCTTTGCATCGGGGTGCATAGGTCGTAGCGGCCTTGGACGATGATGGTTGGGATATGGCGGATTTTGTTGATGTTTGCCAAGATGGCTTTATCGCCCTGTAACCAGCCTTCGTTCACGAAGTAATGGTTTTCCATTCTTGCGATGGCAAGGGAGGCTTGCGGGTCTTCATCTACGTCTTTAGGTTCAAACTGAATAAGGTAGCTTTCCCAATCTGCCCATGATTTGGCCGCTTTGAGGCGTGTGGCTTCATCTTCGCTGAACAGCATTTCATGATAGGCTTTAATTAGGGCTTGGCGTTTGTTTTCGGCCACGGGGGCAATGAATTTTTGCCATTGGGCCGGATAAATTTGGCTGACGCCGCCTGCTTCGTTCAACCATGCCATTTCAGACGGCCTACACAGGAAAATACCGCGCAAAACTAAGCCGCTGACGCGCTCGGGATGGGTTTCGGCATAAGTCAGCGACAAGGTGCTGCCCCATGAGCCGCCGAAAACTAACCATTTTTGAATACCGAGCATTTCGCGTACTTTTTCAATATCGGCAACCAAATCCCATGTAGTGTTGTCTTCGATACAGGCATAGGGTTTGGAACGTCCGCAACCGCGTTGGTCGATGATGACGATGCGGAAATGCTCTGGATTGAAAAAGCCGCGACAGGCAGGTGATGCGCCTGCTCCGGGGCCGCCATGCAGGAAAATCACGGGGTGGCCATCAGGATTGCCTGATTCTTCCCAGTAGATTTCGTGAATGTCGGATACGCGCAAAAGGCCGCTATTGCGTGGTTCTTGAATCGGATACATGAGCTTTCTCCTTTGTCTGATGAATATGTTGATTGTAACACTTTGCCTGCTGATTTTTCAGACGGCCTACATAGGTTTATCGCTACAAATGGCGTAAAATAGCACTTTTTTGACAGGATTTTTTATGGCCGACAACAAACAAACACATGCTGCACCCGAAGGACAACTTTTATTGCGTACGGTAGCCATGCCGCGCGATACCAATCCTAATCAGGATATCTTCGGCGGCTGGATTATGTCGCAAATGGATCTGGGCGGCGGTATTTTGGCGGCAGAAATCGCACAGGGACGAATTGTAACCGTGGCCGTTCAAGAAATGAATTTCATCAGACCGGTAAAGGTCGGCAACGTTGTATGTTGCTACGGTCATTGCGTCCGCGTAGGCAATACTTCTTTGCAACTAAAAATCGAAGTATGGGTGAAGACTTTGATGAACGATATGGTAACGGAAAACCGCCAACTGGTCACCGAAGCCGTGTTCACTTACGTCGCCATCGATGCACAAGGCAATCCGCGCCCTATTCCTCGCGAAGGCAATGCAAAGCTGGCACATTTGTAAGTTTAAGAAATCAAAACAAGGCCGTCTGAAACCTCAACGTTCAGACGGCCTTTTTTAATACAGAAACAAAATGTAATAATATTTCTTTTGAGCTAAAGCAGGGCGACGTATCTGTTTTTTAGATTTAATTCAGGCTAATTGATAAGACAAAGACCGTACACCGGCTCCTTATAACACTGCCCTACCGCGACAGTTTGCGCCACTTTTGAAACGGCGTTCCCTCCTCAACCCACTTTAAGGAACATCATGGCTTCGCGCGATTTATACCCACAGGAAATTTTACAGGTTGTTCTCGACAAAAGCTGCGCCAAAGCACAATCCAGCATTCCCACACTGGCAATCTTGAGCGTTTTAGCCGGCGGATACATCGGCTTTGGATATCTTGCCTATTTAAAAGTAGTCAGCGGCATTCCGCACGAATGGAGCGGTTCTGCCACTTTACTCGGTGCAGCCGTGTTCCCAATCGCCTTGATTTGCATCCTGCTTGGCGGCGGCGAGCTGGTAACCAGCAACATGATGATCATGTCTTTAGGCAGATTGGCCGGACGGATTTCCTCCAAAATGCTGCTGCGCAACTGGGTTATCGTCTGTATGGGCAATTTGGTGGGCACGCTGGCGATGGCTTTTTTCCTCGGATACTATGTCGGTATGATTGAAGGCAGCATGGCAGAAAAAACCATTGCCGTGGCGGAAGCAAAAGTCCATATGGATTTCGGCCGCGCTTTTGTATCGGTAGTAGCATGTAACTGGATGGTCTGTATGGGCGCGTGGTTGCACTTTGCCGCTAAAAACACAACCGGACGAATGCTGGCCATTTGGTTCCCCATCATGATTTTCGTATTAAACGGCTTCCAACACCTTGTCGCCAATATGTTCGTTATCCCAGCGGGTATTCTGGCAGGCGCAAACATCACTTGGGGGCAGTTTTTCTTCAACATGATTCCCGTATTCTTGGGCAATGTCGTCGGTGGCGCATCCTTTGTCGGTGCATCTTATCTTTATACTTATAGAGATACGCTAAAAGATAGTGCCGAATAGCCCTGCTTTAGAAACAACAAAACCTGCTTTGAGAAAGCAGGTTTTGTTTCAGACGGCATTGTTATTAAGTTTTAAAATCCATTCGGACACATTATTCAGATAAATCATCCAAACGAAAAAAGAGCCGTTTTTAAAACGGCTCTTTCCAATTCTTTGGTCGGAGTGAAAGGATTCGAACCTTCGACCCCTTGCACCCCATGCAAGTGCGCTACCAGACTGCGCCACACTCCGACTCGATAAGCTGTGAATTCTAGTTTCAAACGCTGATTTTGACAAGTGCTTTTTAGAAAGGGAAATTTACTCGTTTGAAAACATTTGAATTATTTGTAAGCAAAAAAAAGGCCGTCTGAAATTATTCAGACGGCCTTTGATTATTCAGTCAAACATCAAGATTCAACCGGAATAATACCGATTTTAGCCTGCCATTGTTTTGGCGCAATGGCGTGAACCGATTCGCCGTTGCTATCCACCGCAACGGTAACGGGCATGTCTTTGACTTCAAATTCGTAAATCGCTTCCATACCTAATTCTGGGAACGCCAAGACTTTAGATGCTTTAATGGCTTTAGCAACCAAATACGCCGCGCCGCCGACAGCCATCAGGTAAACAGCCTTGTTATCGGCAATGGCTTGACAAGTCGCTGCGCCGCGCTCGGATTTACCAATCATACCCAAGAGGCCGGTTTGTTCCAGCATTTGGCGGGTAAATTTATCCATACGGGTGGAAGTAGTCGGACCGGCCGGGCCAACAACTTCGTCACGGACTGGATCAACCGGGCCGACGTAGTAAATCAGTTTGTTGGTGAAATCTACCGGCAATTCTTCGCCTTTGTTGAGCATGTCAACCAAACGTTTGTGCGCGGCATCGCGACCGGTCAGGATTTTACCGTTAAGCAACAACACGTCGCCGGTTTTCCATGTGGCCACTTCTTCTTTGGTCAGGTTGTTGACATCGACTCGTTTGCCGTTGTCAGGGCTGTAAGTCAGATCCGGCCAATCTTCCAAAGACGGGGCTTCCAATTTGGCCGGGCCTGAGCCGTCCAATTCAAATTCGATGTGGCGGGTAGCTGCGCAGTTTGGAATCATGGCAATCGGTTTGGAAGCCGCGTGGGTTGGGTAGTCAAGGATTTTGACATCCAGCACGGTGCTCAAACCGCCCAAACCTTGTGCGCCGATGCCCAAAGCATTTACTTTTTTGTAGAGTTCCAAGCGCAGGGCTTCGGTAGTAGACAATTCTGCACCGGAATCGGCTTTTTCTTTGAGCTCCTGAATATCGATATGGCTCATCAGACTTTCTTTTGCCATCAACACTGCTTTTTCAGGCGTACCGCCGATACCGATACCCAAGATGCCCGGAGGACACCAGCCGGCACCCATTTGAGGAACGGTTTTCAATACCCAATCAACGATATTGTCTGAAGGGTTGAGCATGGCAACTTTGGTTTTGTTTTCAGAACCGCCGCCTTTGGCTGCGCAAGTGACTTCGACTTTGTCGCCTTTCACGATTTCCATATGTACAACGGCAGGCGTGTTGTCTTTGGTATTTTGACGTTTGCCAGCCGGGTCGGCCAATACAGAGGCGCGCAGTTTGTTGTCAGGATAGGTATATGCACGGCGTACGCCTTCGTTAACCATTTCCTGTACACTCATCTCGGCATCCCACTGTACATCCATGCCCACTTTCAAGAATACGGTCGCAATACCGGTATCCTGACAAATCGGACGATGGCCCTCGGCACACATACGGCTATTGACCAAAATCTGCGCCATCGCATCTTTGGCGGCAGGGTTTTCTTCTTTTTGATAAGCCTTGTACAAAGCCTGAATGTAGTCTTTAGGATGGTAGTAGCTAATGAATTGGAAAGCATCGAAAATACTTTGGATAAAGTCTTCTTGCTTGATGACGGTCATGATTGTGTTCCTTTTCGGAGTCATGGTAGGGAGGATTTGTTTATTTCTTAAGAGACCGATTTTTTCAGACGGCCTTCAATAGTGTAATAGTGCTTTCAAATGAATGACCCAGACAATATCATTTTCATACCCTATTGATTTAAATGAAATTTAATATCGCATTAAATTACTTGGTTATTGATAATCTATATCCACTAGCCATTCACTTAAATAGAAGTAAAATTACATTGTTTTTAAATGATAATCTTATTGCAAGGCCGTCTGAAAATATTTGCCTTAAGTATCTGAGAAAGAAATTTAGTAGCTTGTATTTAAAAGGAAACTACCAAAATTTCAGACAGCCTTTCTTATTTTCCAATACAATAC
>ERZ773059.1081-NODE-1081-length-13909-cov-3.474520_pt1 | contig 13909 bp, 13 predicted proteins | sample MGYA00580514_ERZ773059 | MGnify/ENA primary metagenome ERZ773059 (study PRJEB29015, sample SAMEA2737981) | human oral metagenome | biome: human oral; feature: human-associated habitat; material: dental | place: China | collected 2056 ...
TCTATAATCTCGTCGTGATAGGATATGACCGCGCCACTAAGAGCGACGATAAGCAGCGGCAAAACACAGGCTAGGCTTAAAACCAAATGGACGTTAAACCAAAATTTCTTTTTCTTTAAAAACGGCATCTTTCTCCTTAAATTTAAACTCGAATTTTAAAAACCGGTAGTGTGGCGGCGATCGCTACGCACCGCCTCGCTTAAATACTGCTAAATTTAAAAATTTACGTTAAATCCGAGCCTATATTTAATCCCGTCGGCGATCAAAATTTCATAGCGTCCGGATTTTGTCGTTACGTATTCGTTAAAGATATTATAAACGCTAAAATTTACGCTCGCATTTTTAGTTATCTTGTAGCTTGCGCCAGCGTCAAATAGCGTATAATCCTTTATCTCCTCGTCTCCCGGCGATCCGTAAACGGCTCTGGTTTTGCCTAGATAGTTCATCTGCGTCCAAAAATTTAGATCAGGCGTCATATCGTAGTCAAGCCCTATTTTTACGGTATGTACGGGTAGATTGTTTAGAGATTTGCCCTCGTACGCGCCCGATTTTTGCTTTGATCTAGTGTAAACGTAGCTTGAGTGCAGGGCTAAATTTGATAGTATCTGCCAGTCTGAGGCTAGTTCAATGCCTTTTACTTCGGCTTTGCCGATATTTACGCTCTCCCAGATGCCGCGCCTATAGGTCTTGCCATTATGCACGCAAGGAACGCCCGGGCGCGCGACGCAAACGGGCTTCGTGCCTAGACCGTCTTTTATGCTCGTATAAAACGCCATCGCCGAGACGTTAAGGCTCTCGTTCCCGTACGCGACGCCCGCCTCGTAGTTTAGGCTGGATTCGGGTTTTAGGTTGCTTTTGCCCAGCTGCGCTCCCATGCCGCCGGCAAAAGGCAGGGCAAGCCCGTCGGTTCGCATCTTGATATCAGGCGTCGAGTAGCCTGCCGATACGCCGCCTTTTAGCGATAAATTTTCGCTTAGATGATATACGGCATATCCGCGCGGCGATACGTGTCCGCCGTAGTCTTTGTCGTGATTGTATCTTAGACCGGCAGTTAGCGTGAGCGCGTCGGTTACGTCAAAATCGTCCTCGCCGTAGAGCGAAAAATCATATCTCTTTACGTTTGCGGCGTCGGCCGTCGTTGCCTTTTCGTTTAGCCTTTCTCTTCTGTATTCAGCTCCCAGGCTTAGCGTGTTGTTATCAAAAAAATACGTTCCCTTAGTATTTAGCGTCGTCGTTTTTAGCGTGAGGTCTTGCTGACCGCTTTCTTTCATATGATCGTGGGTTAAAAAGCTTTCAAGCAGCAGCTTGTCGTATTTACCCGTATGCGAGAGCGAGGCGGTATATCCGCTCATCTTTTCAAACGCGACGCTCGTATTATCGCCAGTAGCCCTTCTTAGCGTCTTGCCCTCGGTGCGCTCGTATTTATTTACTACGCGGCGCAGATCCAGCGCTATTTCGTCATTTTCGGTGGCGTTATACATGATTTTCGCGCCGAAATTTACGTCCTCGTTTTTGCGGTTCGTAAAGGCTCGCTCGTCTTCAAATTTGTGAAAATACCGCCCGTAAAGCGCAATGCCTAGCACATCTGGGATCACTGCGCCGTTTGCGTAAAAGCCGGTTTGGTAGTCGTCATTTATCCCGCTTTTGCCCGCAAGCGTGTAGTAGCCGTTTACGTTACCGCTAAATTCGTTTGAAAAGCCCTTGGTGATGATGTTTATGACGCCTCCCATCGCATCCGAGCCGTATAGCGAGCTCATCGGCCCTCGCACGATTTCGATACGCTCGATCGTGTTTGCCGGCGGGAGAAAATTTTGAGCACTACCGACCGCGCGAAGCCCTCTATACGCGCTATCGCTAGTTGCAGGGCGGCCGTCTATTAAAATTTTAGTGTATTTTTGACCAAGGCCTCTCATCGTGATACCGCGTCTGCTAGCCGCCCCCAGCGTCGCGCCGAAAACGCCCGGAGCGTCTTTTACGACGCTTTCTATATCTTGATGGTTGCGCCTGGCTATCTCTTTTTGCGAGATTACCGAGACTGAGGCAGGCGCGTCCTTGATATTTTGTTCAAAACCCGTCGCGCTAGTTACGGTAACTTCGTTTAGTTTTACTTCATCGGCCGCCTGCGCGCAAGATAGTGCTAGGCAAGCTAGCATAGAAATTTTAGGCATACTTTTCACCTTTAGACTCCTTATTTAAATTTAAACCCTATTTTACTATAATCAGATAATTATTATCAATACTTAGGCAAACGGTAGAGGGATTTTTATCAACGCTAAAAGGATAAAAGCAAATGAAAGTCGAATTTAAAGATATTTTACGAGCAAACGAACAAGAAATCGCGCAAAATTCGGTGCGCTACGGACAAAGCGCGTGGCAAGAGCAAGATAGAAAATGCAAGGTCGAGTTTTTTAAAGGCGCAAGCGGCGCAAGCTACTGCAGGAGCGAAATAATCTGCAACAAAAGCGTAAAAAGACGGCTTGAAAGGAGCGCTGGCTACTGCTTTTTGCTCTTTAACGACGCAAGAGCGGACGCTGGGCTTAAGGCGGGTAAAAAAACTTTTTGTTTAAAGGCCGGAGAGTTTTGGATGGGGCGCGTAGATAGCGGATTCGAGGGCGTTTGCGAGCATCAAAGTAGCAGCTACGCCGGGCGATGCATCGTGCTAAAAAACGAGCTGGCCCGCGAGCTAGCGGCATTTAAAAATCTAGGCGAAGAAAACGAAATCTGCATCCAAACGGCTAAGATAAATTTAGCCCAAAACCTGATTTTGCGGGAGCTTTTAGCCGCGAGCGAGTTTGAGGGTAAGATGCGTGAAATCTTTATGGAAGCTAAAATTTTAGAGCTAATCTACAAAAGCTTAGGTGCGCCCAAAACGCCCGAAGCCGATGAAAAAAAGCGCGATTTTAGCGACGAATACGTAAAAATTTTAAACAAAGCAAGGCAAATTTTACTAAGCGACGTCCAAAACCCGCCCAGCATAAAAGAGCTAGCCAGAGCGTGCGCGACGAATGAATTTAAGCTAAAAACGGGCTTTAAAAGCTACTTTGGCGATACGATCTACGGACTGCTAGCAAGCGAGCGACTAAACGCGGCAAAAAAACTTTTAGAGCGCGGAGACGTCTGCGTAAGCGAAGCCGCAACAATCGTCGGATACGCCAGTGCTCCGCACTTTGCAAAGATTTTTAGAGAAAAATTCGGCGTTTTGCCGACGCAAATTTTAAAACAAAAGAAATTTTACACGTAAATTTAACGCTCTTGCGGAGCTTTGTAAACGTATCGGCGCAATTTTTAAATTTAACACGCGGTAAAAACGGCGGTAAATTTTAAAATTTAAAAGCGCCAAATAGCTTACCGGAGTCGGTTTTACGCCTAAACCCGGCCTAAATTTACAGCAAACAGACTGCCAAACGGTGAAAAAGCCAAAATATCAAACGCTGCACGATAAAGCCGCAAAATCTGCTAAAATACGGCAAAAACAAAGGTCAAAATGCTTCTTTACGTCCACATCCCGTTTTGCGAGAGCAAATGCCCATACTGCGCCTTTGGCTCGGTGGTGGGCAAACGAAATTTAACGAGCGCGTATTTTGACGCGATGATTGCGGATTTTAGGGAGCAAATTTTAAAATTTGACGTAAAAAACGGCGAGATCGAGACGGTTTTTATCGGCGGAGGGACGCCTAGCGCCGTGGACGGGGGCTACTACGAGCGACTATTTGAGGCGGTCGCGCCATATCTAGCAAAAGACGCCGAGATCACGGCGGAGGCAAATCCAAACTCGGCGAGCCTAGCGTGGCTCTCGCAGATGAAATCATACGGCGTAAATCGCGTTAGCTTTGGCGCTCAAAGCTTTTTTGAGGATAAGCTGAAATTTCTCGGGCGTATCCACGATGCGAGGCAGATCTACGAAGCAGTCGCAAACGCTAAAACCGCGGGGCTAGAAAACATAAACGTCGATCTCATCTACGGCACGAAGCTAGACACCAAAAAACGACTTGAGCAAGAGGTGCAAAATATCCGAAATTTAGGCGTTTCGCACGTGTCGGCGTATTCGCTAACGCTTGAGGAAAATACGCCCTTTGCCGGCAAAATAAACTACGCAAAAGATAGTCCGAGACTGGCGAAATTTATGATAGACCGCATCGAGGAGGCCGGGCTAAAACAGTACGAAATCTCAAATTTCGGTCAAATTTGCAAACACAATCTTGGCTACTGGCAGGGCAAAAACTACCTTGCCATCGGCGCTTACGCGGTCGGATTTTGGCAAGATCATCGTTTTTATAACGCTTCAATTTTAAACGCCTACGTAAAAAATCCGCACGCTAAGAAAATCGAAAATTTAAGCGCGGACGAGCTAAATTTAGAGCGTATATTTTTGGGTGCCAGAAGTATCGTCGGTATCTGGCAAAACAGCCTAAACGCCGAGCAAGAGCAAAGAGCGCGGCTACTAAAAAATAGCGGGAAATTAAAATTTAAAAACAGGCGATATTACGCCAAAAATTTCCTCACCGCGGATGAAATTTCTTTATTTATCGCGGGCTGATTTATGCAAATTTGAGATAAAAAACGCTAAAATGAGCGCTTTAAAATAAAAATTTAGGATAAAAAATGTTTGGCATGAGCTTACCCGAGATCATCGTCATAGCCGTCATCGCGGTGCTATTTTTGGGGCCCGATAAGCTTCCCAGCGCGATGGTAGAGATAGCGAAATTTTTTAAAACCGTCAAAAAAACGGTCAATGACGCAAAAAGCAGCTTCGATCAAGAGATAAAAATCCAAGAACTCAAAGAGGACGCGAAAAAATACAAAGAAAGCATCGCAAAAACCACCGAAACAGTGCGAAAAAAGCTTACCTTTGAGGAGCTAGACGAGCTCAAAAAAGGCGTAAACGACGTCACTAGCGGCATCACGGACGGCCTAAACGACGTAAAAAAGAGCGTCGAAGCGGTCAAAAACCCGGGCGAAGCCGTTAAAAACGCCGTGCTGGGCGATAATGAGAAAAAAGAGGCGTAATGTTTGAAGAGCTAAAACCGCATTTAATAGAACTTAGAAAAAGGCTTTTCATCAGCGTCATGACCGTGATCGTGATGTTTGTCGTGTGCTTTAGCTTTTGGAATCAAATTTTAGACTTTATCATCGCGCCGCTGCAAAACACTCTGCCCGATAACCAAAAAATGGTCTTTCTTGAGGTGCAAGAGCCATTTTTCGTAGCAATGAAGGTGGCGTTTTTTACTGGATTTTTGTTTTCGTTGCCGATTATTTTTTGGCAGTTTTGGCTCTTTGTAGCGCCTGGACTTTACGAAAACGAGAAAAAGTACGTAATCCCGTTCGTTATTTCGGCGACTTTTATGTTTTTAGTGGGCGCTGCGTTTTGCTACTACGTCGTCGTTCCTATCGGCTTTGCTTTCCTTATAAATTTCGGCCAGCAGCTCTTTTCCGCGATGCTAAATATCGGCGGCTACGTCGGCTTTTTTACGAAATTAGTCATAGCATTTGGCATCGCGTTTGAGCTTCCCGTTATCACCTTTTTCCTCGCTAAACTCGGCCTCGTCGATGATAAGATGCTAAAAAACTCCTTCCGCTACGCTATCGTCGTGATTTTTATATTTGCCGCGGTCATGACGCCGCCCGATATCCTCAGCCAGTTTTTGATGGCTGTCCCTCTTATCGGTCTTTACGGGCTTTCTATCTTTATAGCCGCCCGCGTAAATCCAGCTAAAAACGAGGAGTCGGAAACCGACGAAGAAAAAGAGGACGAATAATCATGAAATCAAGTAGGCTAGCCAAATGAGTCAAATTTTGAATCCAAACTCGCTTGAAGCCTACGATTACGAGCTACCGCCAGAGCTAATCGCAAATTTCCCAACCTTTCCAAAAGAGGACGCAAGGCTGCTAGTCTACGAGCGAGCTAGCGAAAAAATATATCATCTAAAATTCGGCGACTTGCCAGAGATTTTACCGCCTTGCGATATTATTTTTAACGACACCAAGGTGGTGAAAGCTAGAATTTTCGGCAAAAAACAAAGCGGCGGCGAGACGGAGCTTTTGCTAAACTCTCCGCTTGCGGACGGTAAATTTAGCGTCTATATAAAAGGTAAGGTCCGCGCAGGCAGCATTTTAAATTTCGACCAAAATTTGACCGCCGAGGTCTGCGAGCTCTTTGACGACGGCTCACGCACGGTCAAATTTAGCCAAAACGGCGAACTTTTGGACACGGCCGCGCTTTATCGGGTCCTATCTCACATCGGCCACGTACCTCTACCACCCTACATTAAACGAAGCGACACCAAGGACGACGAGAGCTGGTACCAAAGCGTGTTTGCTAAAAACGAAGGTGCGGTGGCTGCTCCAACGGCTAGCCTGCACTTTAGCGACGAGATGATCGCGTGCCTATCCAAAGGCCGCGAGATAGCCTACCTCACGCTGCACGTGGGCGCGGGGACGTTTAAGGGCGTGGAGAGCGAGGATATCACGCAGCACAAAATGCACGCGGAGTTTTACGATATCCCGCAAGATACGCAAAATTTAATCAACTCAGATAAGCAAATCCTGGGCGTGGGCACGACGGTAACGCGCTGCGTAGAGGAGTTTGCTAGAAGCGGCAAGTCTAGCGGAGAGTGCAGGCTGTTTTTAAATTTAAACAACAAACCCATCCGTCAAAACTACCTGCTGACAAATTTTCACCTGCCAAAATCGACGCTAATCATGCTAGTAACCAGCTTTATCGGACTTGAGCAGACTATGCGGATTTATAAAACAGCCGTGGAGCAAAAGTACAAATTTTACTCCTACGGCGACGCGATGCTGGTTATATAGCCGTGAGTTTCGCGTATATTTTCCTGATTTTTGCCGCGTTTTATATAGCGGTTTTGAGCAGTTGCTATTTTATGGATAAAATCAAGAGGTCAAACGGCGTGATAAAAAAAGAAACTACGCAAAAAAACGGCACGATCGAGACCAGCAAATCTAGCGAGGCAAACACGCTACCCAAAGTCGATATCGCGGGCGGTTTGCTGTTTTTGGCATCCTCGCTAAACGAGGACGCGCAAAAAAACACGAACTACGTGCTGCTAGACTACGATATCGCCTATCCTAGGCTGTTTTACGCAGATATCGCAGCCCTTGCAAAGCTCATCGATGCGATGGCGCAAACTTTTCTTTTAAACGTCTCAAACTCGACCGTTACGATCAAATTTTTGCTCTCAAATTACTATAAAAATAACATCAAATTTACCATTAGCGTCCACTGCGATCATGACTTTTTTACGAGCAAAAGCACGCCTCGCGTAAATATGAACGCTCAAAGCCGCAAATTTTACGAAACGGCGATGGCGCTAGCCGAGCAAAACGGCTCGAGCATCAGATTTGAGTTTGATCACGGCGTGCGCGCTAGCACCGAGATTTCGCTGCGTCTGTGCGGCGATAAGCTCGATCTCATGAAAAGCTTTAAGATAAAAAATCCCAAAAATTTTAGCGCCCTCATCGCAGAGCCCAACCCGCACTCATTTAATATCATCAAAAAAGATCTCGAATTTATCGGTATCGACGTGAAGCCGAGCAACGAGTGGAGTATCGTAAAGCGCCACATAGAGGATATGATCTTTCGCCCAAACGTAGTCTTTATCGAGGAGAGCCTGCTACGCGAGATAGATGGCGCTCTAGCTACGCTTTTGATAGAAAAAAAGATCGCGCTAGTCGTGCTAAAAACCACGAACGCGGCGGTAAATTTAAACTCGAAAATCCGCGTTTGGACGCTAGTTCAGCCCTATCTGTCCGACACTCTCGTGCGTATCTTAAACGAAGCTTACGAATTTGAGACGCAAAACGGGGATAAAATTTAGATTTTTGAAATTTTACTCGCATTTTTAAAGCCCGCACAACCGTCTATTTTGCTTATTAACGCCAAATTTAATCCAAAACCGCTACCGCCAAAATGATATAATAAACCAAAATATCGGAGGCTAAAATGAATAAAATAACCTGCGTCTGCCTAGGCGTGCGAAGCATGCAAAGGGCGCTCAAATTTTACCGCGACGGCCTAGGATTTGAGACGGACTGCAAAGAGGACAATCCTCCAGTGTGTTTTTTTAATACGCCCGGAACCAAATTTGAGCTCTATCCGCTAGACGCGCTGGCGCGAGATATCGACGAGAACGATCCGCCGAGGGGAAGCGGATTTGCCGGCATCACGCTAGCCTATAACGTAAAAAATAAAGAGGACGTGGATAGCGTCATAGAGCTAGTAAAAAAGGCGGGCGGAACTATCGTCAAGGAGCCACAAGTTGCGTTTTGGGGCGGATATCACGCGTATTTTGCCGATCCGGACGGATACTACTGGGAGGTGGCTTGGGGGCCAGATTTTAAATTTGACGAGGACGGACTGCTCAAATTTTAGAGCAAACGGCTCTAAAGCGCGCTTTATTTTGTCCGTCCGCTTGCTGCAAAGCTAAATTTTAGCGGCCACAAAAAAGGAAAAATCATGAAAGATATAGTCGTATACATACACGGAAAAAACGGAAGCGCGGCAGAAGCGGTCCGCTACCGACGGCTTTTTGCAGATAGCAACGTGCTGGGATTTGATTACAAGGCTCGCTCGCCGTGGGAGGCAAAAGAGGAATTTGTGCCGTTTTTTGAGCCTATCCTTAAGAGCCGCAAATCCGTAACGATCGTTGCAAACAGTATCGGCGCGTTTTTTGCCATGCACGCCTTGCAGGACATGCGTATAAAAAAGGCGTATTTTATCTCCCCTATCGTAAATATGGAAAATTTGATACTAAACATGCTGTCCCAGGCAAACGCGAGCGAGGAGGAGCTGCGAGATAAGGGCGAACTGAGCACAAAATTCGGAGAAAAACTTTCGTGGAAATACCTTTGCTACGCCAGAGAGCACCCTATCTGCTGGACGGCGCCGACGCATATTTTATACGGCGAAAAGGACGAACTAACCTCTTTTGAAACGATTTGCGAGTTTGCAAACCAAATCGGTGCAACGCTTACCGTCATGAAAAACGGCGAGCACCGGTTCCACACGGCGCAGCAAATGCGTTTTTTAAATGACTGGATACGGCGCTATAGCTGATAGCAGCTGACTTTTGGATGAAATTTGACTCCAAATCGTAGCGCGCTTAACTCGCAAATCCGCCGCTCAAGCTGCTTTTAAATTTTACGCAAAATCTCGGCTAAATTTAGCGCCGAGGCGCAAATTTGACTCAAATTTACTCACTCTATGCGCGGCAACGAACGGCCAAGACGACCCAGTCGTAACCCTGGCGCAAAAATCAAATTTGCCGCCGTTTTTACCGCGCGCCAAATTTGCTCAAAGCCCCAAATATCGCTTTAAAATAATCATCGCAGCGATACTATCTAGCCGTCCATCGCGCCTGCTCTCGGCATAAATTTCGCTCGCCTCAAAGCTACTCATCGACTCGTCCTGGTATACCACCTCGCCGTCAAATGCTAGTAACGACACAAAATGCGCGATCCGCCGCCGCATCTCGTCCTCGCTAGATCCGCCAAGCGGCACGCCCACGACTAGCTTTTTTGCCCCATATTCGCGCAAAACTGCGCTAACGTCGCGCGCGGCTTGATTGCGATTTTTGCGCAGTACGGGCGTTTGCGGCATCACGGTTTGCCCGACGGCCAGCGCCACACCGATACGTTTTAGCCCAACGTCGATGGCCATTATGCTCATTTTCGTCCTTTAGTTTTTCTCAAATTTAGCATTTTATGGAGTTAAATTTGACGGCCGGCAAGCTCAAATTTGATAGTCTCGCTACGCCAAATTTACACTGCCAAACGTCGCCCGGGCGCATTTGCTACCATTAAGCCGCCAAATTTTACTTCAAATTTTATCGCCGCTTTATCAAAAAACTCGAGCGGCGTAAATTTGAGCTCAAAAGCCGCTAAATTTACTCAACAAATACCGTAAGTCCCGATATTCGCAGCTTGCCTTCCAGTTCGTATTCGTAAATTTTATCGCCGAATTTCGCCAAAGCCGCATCAAGGCTCGCGCCGTTTTTACAAAATTTTATCACCTCATCCTCTTGCGCGGGCGCGGGTTTGCCGCCGAAACGAAGCGCAAATTCGTTAAAATCGTTTATTAAATTTGCCGCGCCGCTAGCTATTAGCTCGTTTGTCCCGTCGCTCTCGACTAGGCGCTGAGGCAGCGTAAATATCGGCACGCCAAGCTCCTTTGCCATGCGCGCGCTTTGCATCGAGCCGCTTTTGGCGTCGGCCTGCGCCACGACTAGAGCCTGCGAGAGCGCGACTACGATACGGTTTCGCTCCAAAAATCTATACGCAAGCGGCGGCTCATCAGGGGCGTATTCGCTAAGAGCCAGCGCGTTTTGATAGATTTCTTTGATGATTTTGGCGTTGCTTGGCGGGTAGATTTTATTTAGTCCGTTGCCAAAAACCGCGATGGTATGCGGATACGCGCCCTTGTGCGCGGCGATATCCACGCCGATGGCCGCTCCGCTAACTACGCAAACGCCGCCGTTTGCGAGCGTCCTAGCCAGCGCCTCTACGCACTGCCTGGTGTAGGCGCTAGCTTTTCTAGAACCTACGATCGAGACCATCGGGAGCTCAAGCAGAGCCAAATTTCCCTCGAAATAGAGCTTTTTCGGCGACTTTTTTAGACGCAAAAGACCGCTAGGAAGCTTGGTTAAGACGTTCAAAAAAGGTCCTTTAGGTAGACGACCTCGACTTCTTGCAGGAGTTTTGCGCTTTCTTGCAGGACTTCGAGCGTGTTTTTGTGCGGATGGCCGATCGCGATGGCGTATGAGCGCTTTTTAGCTAGCTCGACGGCGTATTTTAGCTGCTTTCGCACCGCCGCTTTTGAGCCGTCGTGATCCAAAAATACGTCGCGCGCGATGTATGGCATCGAGTATTTTTTCGCCGCGCCGTAAACCTTGGTCGGCGAAGTCGTCTTGCTATCGACGAATATCAAATTTTCGTCCCGCATCGCCCGCATCATTCTATCCATCGCGGCCGCATCGCTCGTAAATCGGCTGCCAGTGTGGTTGTTGATGTATTTTAGATTTGGAAAGTCTCGCTTGATACTTTGCAGTTTTTTTGCGATCTTTTCGTAGTCGTCGTTGACCGTGAGAGTGCCGATTTCAGCGCCCTTAAAGCCACCTAGAGCCTGCATAGGCAGGTGGATCATATAAAAACTAAAACGCCGCGCCAAAACAGGCGTCTCGGGGTGGGCGGAAGTAGCTGGGAAAAAGGACGGCGTGAGCTTTAGATTTACCGCTTTTATCGCGTCTGCTTGGTGCTTGTACGCCACGTCGTCGATGATGATGACTAGGCGCGGTTTGTAGCCCGCTTTTACGGCGGCCTTTACTTCGTTTGTCTCGGTCGCGGTTTTTTTATCCGTCTTTTGCAAGTCTGCAAATTTGGCCTTTTCGTCCTTTTTGGGTTTTTCTTTTTCGCTCTTTTCTTGCTCGTTTTTCTCGGCGCTCTGCGGCGCATTTTCGGCGTCAAATTTTACTTCGACCTGCCCCGCCTGATCGTTTGCGTCGCTAAATTCGATATGGATTTTTTCTTTTTTTAACGCCTGCTCGAGAGGGTTATTTTGCGCCTGCGACATAGGCGTATCATCAAAAATCACGGCCTCCGAATTTGCAAAAATGTGCGTTCGCTGAGGCGCTTGCGAGCCGTCAAATTTGACAGTATCGCCGCTATTTTGTGCGGATTTAGCGGGCTCGTTTTTAAAGTTTAAATTTGACGAATTTAGCTCGACGCCACCTTTTTTAGCGCTCGTTTCGCCAAGCTCGGAAGTGTCGCGGGATGCTAAATTTATGCTCTCAGGCAAGATTTTATCTTTAGTCGCAGGCGCGCCCTGCCCGTTTGACAAATTTTGATCGTTTTTTTCTTCAGCTTTAGCTTTTTCGTCGCCGATTTTTACTTTACCTTTAGCTTCCGCCTCGTCAAAAAGCGCCTTGATATCGGTCAAATTTGCTCTAGAGTGCACACCTGAGGCGGCTTGCGCGTCTTTTATGGTGACTTTTTCAGAGCTGTTTGAGGCCGAAAGGCTTGGTTTGTGGCTTAAATTTTGCTTTTGCTCGGGCTCGCTTTTATCGCCGAAATACCGCTCGATTTTAGCTATCAGCGCATTGTCGCTTTTAACCTTTACCCTGACGTCTAGCAGATAAAATGCTCCGACAATCAAGATGCAGGCGATGAGAAAAACGGAAAGTAGTAGCTTTAGGCCGCCGCGCGAGCGCCCCTTTTTGGAGCGCCTTTTCGCGGCCTTTTTTCTAGGTTTTGAGTTCAATTAGTTTTTGCTTTGATCGATGAGTTTGCCCGTACTTATCCAAGGCATCATGGAGCGTAGTTTTTTGCCGGTTTGATTTAGCAAGCTTCTCTCGGCGATACCGCGCTCTGCGTTCATGCGTACGTATCCAGCCTTGCGCTCAAGGATGAAGTCTTTTGCGAATTTACCGTTTTGGATCTCTTTTAGGATTTCTTTCATCGCTTTTTTGCTATCCTCGCCGATGACACGCGGACCGCTCACGTAGTCGCCGTATTCTGCGGTGTTTGAGATAGAGTAGCGCATATCGGCCATGCCGCCTTGATACATTAGATCGACGATTAGTTTTAGCTCGTGCAAGCACTCAAAATACGCCATCTCAGGCTCATATCCGGCATCTACCAGCGTCTCAAAGCCCGCGTTTACCAGCGCGCAAAGCCCGCCGCAAAGTACAGCCTGCTCGCCGAAAAGATCGGTTTCAGTCTCGTCTTTAAATGTAGTTTCTATGATACCAGTTCTGCCGCCGCCGATCGCGCTAGCGTAGCTTAGAGCTAGTTCTTTTGCTTTTCCGCTTGAATTTTGCTCTACGGCGATTAGATCAGGGATGCCGCCGCCTCGGACAAATTCGCTTCTTACCGTATGGCCCGGCGCTTTTGGAGCGATCATGATGACGTCGACACCTTCGGGAGCTTTTATCTGTCCAAAATGTACGTTAAAGCCGTGTCCAAAAGCTATCGCGTCGCCTTCGTTTAAATTTGGCTTTATATCTCGCTCGAAAATTTCAGCTTGAAGCTCGTCCGGAGTCAGTATCATTATGACGTTTGCAGCCTTTGCCGCTTCGGCTACTGTTTTTACCTCAAAGCCCTTTGCTTCGGCTTTCGCCCAGCTTTTACCGCCCTTTGCTAGACCTACGATCACCTTTACGCCGCTATCGCGCAAATTTTCAGCATGCGCGTGGCCTTGCGAGCCAAAACCTATCATCGCTACGGTTTTGCTTCTAATCAAGCTCAAATCGCAATCTTTGTCATAGTAAATGCTTACTGCCATATTCTCTCCTTTTAAAAAATTTGCGAGATTATACTATTTAGTCGCTAAAATAAGCTTAACGCGTATATTTAAGTTTTTTAAAAAGCCTTTTAGTGTAGAATTGTCACTCATGAAATCTTGATGCAAAGTGTAGAAAATGAATGAATCAATTTATAAACATATAAAGGCTCTTCCGCCGCTTGACGATACGATAATAAAAATTCAAACCGTTTGCTCAGACGAAAATAGTTCGCTTAACGATCTATCTCAAATAGTCGAAAAAGACCCGATGTTAACGGCAAATATACTACGCTCGGCAAACTCCCCTCTTTATGGATTTAGCAGAGAGATTACTACGATATCAAGAGCGGTTACGCTGTTTGGCATGGCGACCATACGCGGATTTGCTCTGTCAAGCGCGGTCAAAAAAAGCTTTAAGATAAATTTAGATCCATACGGTATCACTAGTCAAGATTTTTTAAATATTTCTATAATGCAAAATGCTCTAATGTATAACTGGTATTCAAAAATCAACGCTAGCGAGCTTACTGTTTTAAGCCCTGCCTCGTTTATGCTAGAAGTGGGTAAAATCGTCATCTCAAACGAGCTAAACGAAACAGGCAAAGCCGATGACTT
>ERZ773059.1088-NODE-1088-length-13885-cov-17.759002_pt1 | contig 13885 bp, 6 predicted proteins | sample MGYA00580514_ERZ773059 | MGnify/ENA primary metagenome ERZ773059 (study PRJEB29015, sample SAMEA2737981) | human oral metagenome | biome: human oral; feature: human-associated habitat; material: dental | place: China | collected 2056 ...
ACACGATGTCCTTATTGCTGTTGGCGTTAATCTGCGTTACGCCCCTTCTGAAAGCGTCCAGGGCCTCGTCTTTCTTGTCTTTCTGGTAGTAGGCGATGCCTTCGAAGTAGTAAAATGCCATTTCTTCGGGGTTGTAGGCTTGTGCCGACTTGCTCAAAGCCAACACTTCGTCCCAATTTTGCTTTCTCCAAAGGTTCTCGATAAGCTGCAATCGTGCCCCGGCGTTGTCGGGTGCGATGGCGATAACCCGCTTCAGGGCGTTAACAATCAGGCTGTCGGGCATCTTCTTAACCGACATGTAGGCTGCTTTTAGTTCGGCCATGCCTGCGTCGTTGGGGTTAGCCGCCGTTATTCGGTCGAAAAGAGCCAGCACCTTTGTGCTGTCGCCGCCTGCTCGTTCGTTCTCTTGCACCACCTGTCGCATGATGGAAAGTTTCGTTTCGTCGTCTGTTTTCGAGCTGATTAGCATCTTGTCGCGCAGCTGTGTGGCCTTCACCTCATCGTTTTTGGCGCGATAATAGTCGTAGAGCGATGCCTGTGCAAAGCTATTGTCGGGGTCGTCGGCCAGCACATCGGTAAAAATCTTATGTGCGGCGGCCTCCTTTTGGTTCTGCATAAGCCAGTTTCCGAGCATCAGACGATAGTTCACGTCATTGGGATGGTCGTCGCTTAGCTGTTTCAAGGCCTTGTATGCCGCGTTTTTGTTGTCCAGCATCTCGTAGGCGCGCACCTTCGAGAGGGTTGTTTCTTCGCTAACGCCGTTCACTTGTTCCAGTCGTTCGAGCGACCTTAGCACCCCAGCAAAGTCTTTTTTCTTATTATAAAGCTGCATGAGGATGTTCAGTGCCTCATCGTTATCGCGCTCGCCGCTGTTGGTGGTGAGCCTTTCGTAAGTCTCGATGGCCTTGTCGAAGTTGCCGCTACTGATGTAAAATTGCCCCAACCGTTCGGTAAATGTGGCGTTGTCGGGGCGTAGCGATGCCGCCTTTTGCAGGCAGGCCAATGCCAACGAGTCGTTTTTTATCTGCACATAGTAGGGTGCTTGCATGAAATAAACCTCTGCTGCGTTGGGGTTGATGCTAAGACAGTGGTTCATCAGGGTAAGCGCCGAGGCGTAATTGCCTGTGTTTTCTTGTTTCATGGCTTCGAGAAAGAAGTAGTCGAAACGGCGTTGGTCGTTATAAGACAAAGTTTTAGTGGGCGCAACTCTGGCGGGTTGCACCTTTTTCTTAGCCCATAGCGTGGGTGTTGCCAGGGTGAAAGCCGTGGCGAAAGTAGCTGTCGCAACGGCGATGTGTATCAGATTTCGTTTCATCAGTTGTGTTATTTCAGTCCAGTATGTCCGTATCCGCCTGCTCCCCTTTCGGTTTCGTCGAGCGTTTCAGTGAGTTCGAAGTTCACTTGTTCGTGCTTGGCAACAATCATTTGTGCAATTCGTTCGCCGTCTTTCACGATGAAAGGCTCGTTAGAGAAGTTAACCAACAGCACCATTATTTCGCCACGGTAGTCGGCATCCACTGTGCCGGGCGTGTTAAGCACGGTGATTCCGTGTTTAAGAGCAAGCCCGCTGCGTGGCCTTATCTGCGCCTCGTAGCCTTCGGGCAGGGCGATGTACAAGCCCGTTGGCACCAGTTGGCGTTGCATTGGCAGCAGAGTGATGTCTTCGTCGATGTTGGCTCGCAGGTCCATTCCTGCACTAAGAGCCGTGGCGTATGTGGGTAGCGGCTGGCGTCCGCGGTTAATAATCTTTACTTTCAGCATCTCTTTTCGTTTTATTGCGCATGGCGCAGCATCTGCAAAAATACGCAATTATCTTGATATAAGGCCAAAACGCTTATTTAAAAATACACAAAAACGGACAAGTTGGGGTGGAATAGGCGAAGTATCTGCGAATAAAGAGGCTTTTAAGGGTGCAAAGTTGAAAGGGCGAACAGATGAAAAGACGGCCCCACCTACCCGTTTGCCGACCCGTCGGCTTGTCAACCCGTGAACTGCTCAACGCGTTAACTTGTCGGCTTATGAACTTATCAACTCGTCTGCTTTTCAGCTTGTCAACCCCTTCACTCGTCAACTTGTCAGCCGTTAAGTATTTTGAATGCTCACTTTATGTCCGTTCTTTTGCTTTTAAACGAATAATAACATAAAATAACCTCATGCGTTTTGGCAGGTCTGTAAAAATAATTAACTTTGCAAAATAACACCCGTTAGTGAAGGGGCTGCCCTTATAAAAGGCGGAAAAAGATGGAAATTGTTTGTATTCAGCATGGGGCAAGCGATATGTGTACAACCCAGACACACGCCAAAAGCCCATGAAAAACAATTGTTGAAAGAATGAAAGAAGGCAATCGCCCCATATTTAGAGAGTAAAAGAAATCATGTAGTATGTATTTAATAACATAACTTATATGTATCATGGAAAACGAAAAAACGAAGCATAACATGCAGGATGCAACATTCCTTGCGCACATACAATCTCTCAAACGTTACTACGACGTGGCCCGGATGGCGTATTAGCCATTCTGCCCAGTGCTTTTTTTTGCCAGAGCTAACCGCATATTCAGGCTGCTAGACTCTTGGCCAGATAAACAATTAACACATAAACCACAATAGCATGAATACATTTAGACTTTTATTATTGTCGCTGTTGTTTGCAGCAATACCAATTAGCGGGTTCTCATACACCGACGATCAAGTTGTTGATTTTGGCGATTGCTATTACAAAGTGGTGTCTGGTACGAAGCTTACCCTATCTTTTTTAGGCATGAAACCTGGCAAAACAGGCCCATTGGTGCTGCCCGTAACCGTCACCGACAAGTACGGATACGTTCTTACCATTGTCGGTGCAGAATATAACCCCCAATACAGAAGTGCAGGGATAACCTCTGTAACATTGCCGCAGACAATGGAATTTATCGGCGGTTACGCTTTCTCGGGCGCTTCGCTTGCCACGATGAACATTCCCAAGAGCCTCAAACGGATAGAAAGAGGTGCATGGAGCAGCCTTTATGGGGCACCCAAATTCACGGTGGATGCCGATAACCCTGTCTTCGAGAACGATGCAAACAGCGTGCTCTACTCAAAAGGTAAGGCCACGCTCATCTGCGTGCCGTCTAATCTTCCGTTGCAGGGTGGCAAATACACCGTCAATCCCAGCGTAAAGGTTATCAGCACAGCTGCTTTCCAAAGCGTACACGGCCTTACCAAGATAGTGTTGCCTAAATATCTGGAGAAAATATTTGATGGTTACCCCACCATCGCACCAACCAATTCGCTGGCCGCATTCGAGATTGCCACAGGCGCACCCCACTTCAAGGTTATCGATGGCGTGCTATTCAGGGGAACCACACTCGTGTTGTATCCAAGGGCAAAAACCAATACCACCTATACCGTGCCCACTGGCATTACAGGCATAACATCTTACGCCATATCCAGCAACCGATGGCTAGAAAGCATCAACCTCAATCAAGTAACCAGTCTGGCTAAGTCGTCGATATATAGTGCAAGTAAGATTACCACCCTGACATTACCCGCCAACCTAAAACCTTATGACAAGGATACTGGCGAAGGTATGGTGGAGGGTTGCTTCGAGTCGTGTAACAATATAACGGCCTACCACGTCATGCCCAAAAACAAATACTTTGCCTCCTTGGGCGGCGTGCTGTTCTCTACCAACATGAAAACGCTGTACTTCTATCCCGGCAGCAAGCCAGGCACAACATATACCATACCCGGTACGGTGGAAGTAATTGCCGGGCATGCCTTTCAAGGTGCCAAAAACCTTACCACGATGCACATCCCCGCAAAGGTACAACGCATCAACGCAGAGGCCTTTCGCGACGTGCAAAACCTCAAAACAATAACATTCGACCCCAATTCACAATTGCAAGAGATTGAATATTACGCATTCAGATGGTGCAGCAGCCTAAAAGAAGTGACACTGCCCAAGTCGTTGCCTAGGCTCAACGAGATATTCTACATGTGTATCAACCTCGAAACAATCAATGTCCCGGCCGGTTCGCATCTCAAATACATCAGGCATGGGGCATTCTCTACGAACTCAAAACTGAAGGCCTTCAACTTCTTAGGCGATTGCGAATTAGAGAAACTCGAACGCAACGTCTTCGCAGGCCTGCGCCTTCTAGAATCGTTTAATATCCCCAAGTCGGTTAAGGTTATCGAGTCCAACGCCTTCATCGGATGCGCCAATTTGAAGACGGTTAAGTTCCATTCCGATGCCGAAATAGACAAAATCGGCGCCGGTGCCTTTGCCGATTGCGGCATTACCAGCATCAACATCCCCAAGAAGGTGGTGAAGATAGACAGGGAAGCCTTCTTAAAATGCCAGGCACTTACCACGATAAACATAACGAAAACAACAACCAGCATCAGCCCCGAGGCTTTTAAGTACTGCTCCAACCTCACCGAGATAAACGTGGATAGAGACAACAACGTTTATTCAAGCAACGACGGCTGCTTGCTTTCTAAGGACAAAGCCAAGCTGATGATATTCCCTCCGGGTAAGGCTAACGACAAGTTTACCCTCTTGCCGCCTTCAATCACCATCATTGGCGATTATGCTTTCTACGACTGTGCAAAGCTGAAGAATGTAACCATACCCAACAAGGTAGACTCTATCGGCATTCGCGCATTCGGACTTTGCGACAACCTGAACACCATTACCTTCCTTTGCGACCAGATGATAGACCCGCAAAAGATTAATCAGGCCACCAACGAAGCCGCATTCGATGCCGACAAAGGATTGGATAAAAAGATAGGGAAGATACACATCAACGTGCGAAAAAACATGCTTGGCGCGTATCAGTCGAACACGTTCTACCAAAAGTTCGCCTCCATTAACCCATCCTTCAATGCCAATACCGAAGAATACATTGCCGTATCCGACCAGGCTGTCGACCTGCTGAGCACAACCTGCGCCGACCACACCTTTATCTTGCCCAAGTCTATCGAACACCAAGGCAAGACTTACGAAGTGAGCCTAATCGGCGACTACGCTTTTGAGAATGCTCCCAGCAGCGTTGAAGAAGTGGTGGTGAAGAAAAACGTGAAGTATATCGGGGCAAAAGCTTTCGTGGCCAAAAGCAATAAGATAAAGAGCGTGTTCTTTATCGAGAGCCAACCCACAAAAGAAATGCTTAGCACCACTCGTTTCAGACTAGACGAAACAGGCCTGAACTTTAACGAGTTTGCACCACACACCAAGATATACGTTAAAAAGTCGGCATTCCAAGAGTATAAAGACAAGTGGACAAAGACCGTGTACAACCAAGGCACGAAGCAAGAGACACCTAGCTCGTTAGACTTTACTTCGCAGATTGATTATCGCATCACCGACTTCCACATTAACACCAAGTACGCCACCTTTGCACGCGAGTTTGATGTCGATTTCAGAGATTGCGTATCGGTAAATGGCGCACGCGTGGCCGCATTCGTGGCCGGCTCTAAGATTGAAACAGGCGCGGGCGACTACGGCACAGCCACTTCGCACATCAGGATGACCAGCATCGACCGCCACGGAGGGGTAAGCAATTCGTATGCTTATGTACCTGCCGAAACGGGCGTGCTGCTGAAAATCCTCGACAAAAAGAACGCCACAGATAACAATTTCTATTACACCATCGGCGAAAAAGACGACGTGCAGTATAACATCTCTAACAGCGTGATGTGTGGCGTGGTTGGAAAACCCGCACTTGTGCAGGCTTCTACCGCAGCACCCATCTACGTAATGCAGGGCGGTATGTTTAGGAAATGCACTTCAAACCTCAACCCCTTTCCCGTGCATAAGGCTTACCTTAAACTCAAAGGTGGGGCAGGGGCTAAGTTGATATTGCATTTCGACGACGACGACACCACTACTGCCATCGAGGAAGTATCAGCCGAAGAGGCTGCCGCGAGCAACGAAACCTTGTACAACCTCAACGGACAGCGGGTTAGCAACCCCCAGAAGGGCATCTACATCCGCCAAGGTAAGAAGGTAATGGTGAAGTAGTACCTGTGGCTCTAACCATCAATCATGCCGCATGCCTGTGGTTGCAGCCATGCTCGTGCAACAGAACGCCACAGGCTGAACTTGCTCGTAATGCGGAGCGAATAGTAAAAGTTGGCTGGCCATAACGTCTTTACAGAACGTTTGTTCCTTCAAAAAGGAAATCACGATACACCTCCTGAAATGGGTGTTTAATAGTAGTTGAGCATTAATGAAAGCCTGAATAGGGGAGCGATAGTTGCTCCCCTATTCTCAACAGGCGGTGTTCCGCTTCTTAAACCCCAATCGGTCGTTACAGCGCTTACCTATTATTTTAGGTTGTTTCCATCGCTTCCTGTTCATCTTTCGTTTTCTTGTCGGCATCTTGCCTGCCTTATTCTCTTGATGTAGCCCGCTACGTCTTCAAGAATAAGGCAGACAAGATGCTCAACAATACACAAAATCTGCACAGGTTCTAACGGCTTATTTAGGTTAAAATTGTTGTTTTTGTTTTACAAAACCGTTCAAGTTTTCACTCCATTCTAGCGGGGATATAGCATAAAAAGCATGCAAATTGGCACTTTTTTCGCCCTTTCACGTCTTTGGTTTTGTCTATTTCTAGGAACAGAACCTGCATTTAGCACCATTTTGCCTTTCTAGTTTGGTTGCCAGCTCATGATTTTAGAAGCCAAATTACCCGCTTTTTGCCCCTAAAACCCCACCTTTTAATGGTTATTTTGCCCCTTTGCGGCATGTGTTTCATGGCTCGAAGGGGTTTTGTTTATGCAATTGCTATGGATGTTTATGCTTTTCCTCTCGCATTTAGCAGCAAATCGCACCGCATTTAGCACCATTTTGCCTTGCATTTAGCATCAAAACGCACTGCGTTTTGCACCAAATTGCAATGCGTTTTGCACCAAAACGCACTGCGTTTAGCGGCATATTGAACTACATTTAGTAGCAAATAGCCCAAGAGTTGGTGCAAATGGAGGTTTTTTATAATAAATATTCATTTTGCCTGCGTTTACAACTAACCCCTTTTTGCACCAAAACAAACCCGCGCGAGAATCGATTATTTGCAACAAGGTTGGCGATTGGTGAACAGAAAGGGCACTCATAATGTTAAATTTCTTGCTCAAAACTATACAAAAACAAGCGTATCTTACATGCACACGCATGGCAACGGCAGGGAAAACACATACGCTTGCAACCACCGCGGTAGCAGGGCATACATTAAACTCTAGTCGGTCGTTATACCGCTTACCTATTATTTTTATGTTGTTTCCATTGCTTCCTGTTCATCTTTCGTTTGCTTGTCGGCATCTTGCCTGCCTTGTTCTTTCGACGTAGCCCGCTACGCCTTCAAGAATAAGACAGGCAATATGTTCAACAATACACAAAATCTGCACAGGCTCTAACGACCGATTGGGGTTAAAAGTCAAGACGGCTTCGTTGTTAAATTTGTGGGTGTTACTAGCGATAATGATACGGCAAGCATGCCCGAACACCTATAATTAGTGGGCGTGAATGTGCCAAAATGGGTAAAAACGTTTCGTTAAGAGCAACTTTTTATTAACTTTGCAATACGGATGTAGCCAACATCTCTACGTTCAGCTTAATGCAATGATACAAGAACTAACAATAAAAAACTTCTTATCGTTTAAAGATGCTACCACGTTTAGCTTTGAAGCAACAGACGACAATACCTTTGAAGACTGGCAAGTGGTGCAGATTGGCAATACAAGGCTGTTGCGCTTTTCCCTAGTTTATGGGGCAAACGCCAGTGGAAAGTCGAACTTGTTGGCCGCATTCGAATTCTTACGTAGTTTTTGGTTCCGTATACAGCCAACAAAAGATACGCCAATAGGCGTGCAGCCTTTCATGCTCGACCGAGCGACCCCTAGCAAACCCAGTTGTTTTGAATTGGTTTTCTTTGTTGGAACCGAAAAATATAAGTACGAACTAGAACTTGACAACAAGGTGGTTTACGGCGAACGCCTATCTTATTACAAAACCACACAGCCCACATTGTTGCTTAACCGCACCTTAGACAATGGCGTTTCGGTTGTCAAACTGCATTCAGACCTTAAAGTATCAAAGAAAATTTTAGAACGGGTGAACTTGGATTGTCTGCCCAACATGTCGTTTTTCGGAGCAAGCGACATGTTGATTTATAGGCAGCCGATAATAGGAAGGGTTCAAACTTGGATGGAAATGAACTTTGCGCCTGCAATCAAACCCGACATTTCTCTGTTCGAATCCTTTGAGCAAATGCTTACTGATGAAGTGGAATTGAAGGCCTATATCCTGGATTTTTTGCGTTGTGCAGACACGAATATAACCAACATAACAACAAAGTTGCATCGGATAACCTTATCTGATTTGGATAAAACACTCATTGAAGGCAGTGATAAATTCTCTCGATACGAGAAGAACGAAATTCTGAAAGCAGGAGCATTCGAGCGGGAACGTTCCTTTTTCGAGCATGTGGTACGTAATGGTGACGGAAAAGAAACGTACTCGTTGCCTAGCAGCAGCCTGAGTAGGGGCACAAAACAAATGATAGGCTTGGAGGTGGTTATATTTCGAGTTCTTCTGGTGCAGGCATTTCTCGTGATAGACGAAATGGAGACATCGCTGCATCCTAGGCTGTTGGAGCTTGTTCTCACCCATTTCTTGCAGAAAAAGAGCCGTAGCCAGTTGCTTGTTACCACAAATTACGACCCGCTGTTGGATGAGGTGAACGATATACTTAGAAAAGATATGGTATGGTTTACGGAGAAAGGCGAGGATGGCGCAACTGAACTTTACTCGCTGGCCGATTTTAAGAGACTGAACAAAGCCCGTTCGCTGTGCAAGCACTACCGCAATGGGCGTTTTGGCGCAGTGCCTAACATCGGATAGAATGGGAGAAGTTGGGGGATGGAATCCCCCTCATTGGGGCTGTCCTTTCATTCAGTTTGTGGTATGGAAGGCTGCTGGTGGCGTGCCGTAAGGCCGTAAGTGGGTCTACGCCGGGATTGTGGTAGTGGGCTTTATCGTTAGTGGGGTTCGGGCGAAAGGCTTGTTTGTTTAGTGTGATACGAAGTATAGCATACGCCATTGGTCGATATAACGTTGTGGATTCTGTCCTTTATTGAATGTCAATCTGTTTTATCCAAACTTGACTTCTGTCTTGGGTTGTATCGAAATTCTTCAACATAAAGCTCGCGTCATATCCAATCCGCTTATCGAAACGCAGCTTCCCGTTTACGTATATGCGCACTTTCTTGTTCGTATCTACCATTTCAGGAGAAATGTTTACCATGAAAGATTTGATACAAGACGTTTCTATCCGGAAGACATTATCTGCATACTTTGCCATTATCTTGCCCGACTTACGCGGAAAATCGAAGGCCGTCTTGTCGACATTCTTGGTTATAAGACTGTCTTTTTCGTTATATTCTAGCCATTGGTTAATTTTGAAGTTCTTTTCTTTATGCCAAGCCTTCCTGCTTGCCAATGTGTCTAGCTTTATGTTGGCAAGCCAATCTATGTGGCCATAACGATTGTCGTCAAACTCCCATGATATTTCTTTTGGGAAGGGGTTTCTTTGCCGTTGAAGAAGGTCGGCAAACAAAATCTTGTATGCTGGTTCTGATTCGTCGAACTGGGGAAACCAATGCGGAAAGCCATTGTATCGATATTCCTTGTAGTCGGCTTTGATGCTGTTCATCAATTGGGTAAAATCATCGTTGGCATTGGGCGGATAATAGTAGTCTTGATCTGTAGAAAAGTTGATGAACGAACGGTTTTTGATGTTCTCGACAAAGGTTCCACCCGTGAAAACTTTTGGCTGGGTGTTGAAACCATAGAAGCCTGCAAATGGCGTTGGCTGTTTCATCAGATACGAGAAAGAGCCTGTCGCCCCATTAGAATGTCCTGAAACAAACACCTTGTTGTCGTCTATGTTGAGCGCCTTCTTAACGAGCGTAAGAATCTTAGGCACCATAAAGAACCCATCATCGGGAGTCATCCAGTTGAATTCTTTACTACCTTGGGGAAAGACAAGTATCACATCGTTTAGCTCGGCATACTTGGTGTAATATCTGTTCCAATCGTATAACACCCACGAAGCAGGCTGATAGTCGGTAAGGCGGTTGTTCCTGACTGCCCCATGTAGGAAGAATAGCAAGGGATAACGCTTTGCAGGGTTGTAGTTTGGGGGCAAATGAACGAGGAAAGCCGTTCTCGCCGTGTCGTTTATCACAAGCGAAAGAGAATAGTCTTGTTGTTGCTTGGGCAGAAATCCAGCCTTTTTCTTAATCTCGCTGTACAGTATCTTGCCGTCTTTCGTTTTGTTCAACGGAACTTTACCCACAACGTAAAACTCTTTTTCGAGGGCTTTTAGGCCGTCGTAAAAGGTTTGCTTGGCTTTCAAGGCTTTGATTTTCAGGTCGTCCCACCTAGGGTCAGAAAGCAGATTTGCATACTCGTCTTGGGCATACTCGCCAATTATAAGTTCCCAATTGGTAGACAGTGGGAGTTTTGAAGACAATTGAAATAGGCGGTTTAGATAATTAAAAGCCTTGTCTTTCTCGTTCAGGTAGCCAGCAAGAACAGACGCCTTGTAGAGCCCTATATCTTCGATGCTGTCGGGGAAAAGGGCAAAGGCATGCTCGTACATGGCAAGCGACTTTTTGTAAGTTGCGCTGTCTGCCGACTGCCACATGGTTTCCAAAGCCGCTTGCGTAAGGCTAGAATAGGTTTCTTGCCCATGTAGCGGAATAGACACTAACACAGAAAGAAGCAAAAGATGCTTTACTATTTGTTGTTTCATGTTGAGCAGTTCCTCCTTTGTTTAGCTCTCGGTGTCGGAGATGTTCGCACACGAGAGGCTTTACTATTATCAACAACGCACACAAGCTTGTTTTATTACAAAAAGATACCGAGCAATTTTGAGTAATTGCTCGGTATCTTTTGGGGTATATTCAATTGTTAGTTGACAAGTGAACAAGTAGACAGGTTGCCAAGTCTACGAACCTTTCACGCAGATATCGCTTGTATGCTGCAAGATCAGTGTGCAAATCGAGCTTTCGAAAAGCCGAATTGGGTGGCGTGAAAGCGTGGTGAAGCATGAGCAAGCTTACTTCTTACCCTTCTTCTTGGCAGCCTTCTTGTCGGCATTTGCCCAATACTTTGCACCTTTGGCTTTCAGTTGGGCGGTGAATGCTTTGGCCTCGGCAAGTGCCTTGGCTTCGTCTTCGGGTGCTGCGTAAGCGTGTTTGTAGCCCTTAACCTCGTTCCAATGGCCGCGAGTAAAGTCGGGAACCTCTACGGGCATAAAGCCGTTGTCCATCGAGATGGAGCCAAGTTCGGCTAGGCAGCACCATTCGGCCAAGTCGTAAACGTCCATATCCAGTGGCAAGCCGTTTTGCAAGCAGTACACCAAGCGGCTGTCCATGATGAAATCCATACCTCCGTGGCCGCCCACTTCTTTGGCCTCGTCGCCATATTTCTTCACAATCGGACTGGTGTAGCGTTCAACAAGGGCTTTCATGTCGGCCTCTTTCAGGTAATCGTGCCCCGAAAGGTCGTCGTTAGAGGGCGTAACGCCGGCATCTTTCATGTCTTTGGCCGACACGGCATAACCTTCCACGGGATATTTGTTGGCAAATCCCTTGGTTCCCGTTAGCTGATACATGCGGTTATAGGGCTGGGGCGTCATCACGTTGTGTATAATTTCCATCACCTTACCTTGCTCTGTGCGGATGAGCGTTGTGGTTTGGTCGCCGTTGCGGAAGGTGTCGCAAGGCTCGCCAGAGTACTTTTCTGCCTGCTTTTTGCCGTTAAACGAGCGCGTATCCATGGCGATGAGGGTGCGCATGCGGTCGCCGCGGTGGATGTTCAGCACCTGTGCGATGGGGCCAAGGCCGTGTGTGGCATACACGTCGCCACGAAACTCCTTGTTATAGCGTAGGCGCCAGCCCAGTTTGTCGTTGGGGCCGTTCTTCCAATAGTGTTTCCAGAAGGGCGACAACTCGTGGCGGTAGGCGCCTTGGGCGTAGATAACATCGCCGAAAAGTCCCTCTTGTGCCATGTGCAACGAGTTGAGCTCGAAGAAGTCGTAGCAGCAGTTTTCGAGCATGATGCAGTGCAGGCGTGTCTTTTCGGACAGGTTGATAAGTTCCCAAATCTCGTGCATGTTCATGGCCGAAGGCACTTCTATGGCCGCGTGCTTACCATGCGTCATGGCCTCTTTGGCCACGGGGAAGTGGTGAGCCCAGTCGGTAGCGATGTACACGAGGTCGATGTCGGGGCGTTTGCATATTTCCTTGTAGCCGTTTTCGCCGTAATAGATGTCTGCGGCAGGCATGCTGGCTTGCTTTAAATACTTTTGGCAGGCCTCGGCACGGCTTTTTTCGTAGTCGCAAAGCGCCTTAATCTCTATGCCGGGGATGTGGGTCCAGCGTTCAACGGCACCAGGTCCGCGCATGCCAAGGCCAACAAAGGCCACGCGCACAACCTTCATCTTAGGCGTAACGAGGTTGAGGGCGGGCTGTTGTCCTGCATCGCGTTGGGGAACATCGGTTACCAACGTGCCGTTTACGTTTTTGTATGGCCAGTTAAACTGCGCTTTCATCGCTTGCGGCATCAATGCGAGTGCCACAAACGACAATTGTAATAGTAGGTTTTTGCGTAACATATATGTTGTTAAATTTAATGTTAAAGTCTACCTTTCAATATGATATGTTGTGATGTAAAGGCGTGATTGTTGCAGACAAAGGTAATAAAATATACTATGAATGTGTAGGAAATGTTCGGGAAAAAACATTTTTTCTACCTCTCGGCGAGTGCCTGTTGCGTTGCCACGCATAACCCAACGCCCCGCTAGCTGTGGGGCTAACGGGGCGCGAAGGCTGTTTGCGCGTTGCGCCTGTTACAGCTTTTCGTAATACGGCAGTCGGTTCAGCGGCACGTCAATGGTTATCGTTCGGCCACCTTTCAGCACGCGCCCGCGGTCGTCTTTCCATTTTCCTGGCGGAAGAACCACACTTCGGCTAGTACCCGCTGTTACCATCGGAGCCACCATATATCGCGCGCCAAGCATCCATTGGTCGGTTATTTCGGCATAACCGTGGTTGGGATAGGCGTATTCTAAGCTTTGTACGATGGGCTCGCCCGTTGTAGCCGACTGGCGTGCGCACTGTAAGATGTAGTGGCCAAATGTGGCATGCAGCTTAGCCATGGCCTTTACGGCTTGCAGATGTTGGGCATCGAGAATGCGCCAAGGGGCAACCGAGAACTGCATCATGGGCATAAGGGCGTGAACTTGCGCCGAACGAACGATGAGTTGTTGGTCGAACTGACTGGCATCGATGCCTAAGAAGGTGGCGAACGACCCGCCGCCAATCATGTCGGGGCAAGCATAGGCGTAGCCAAGCAGCCCTGCCGCAATCATATCGGGGATAAGTAGGCGCACCGCTTGCCACGAATAGTCTTTGTCGCCCAAGCGTTGAACAAGCTCTTTGCCACCCATTTGCCAACCTGCGCGGTATTCGTTGAAGGGAAAAGCAAGTCCCAGTTCGGCCCAAGCGCGTGTGTGGTCTACCGAAACGATGTTCTTTCCGCCGTGCGAAACAAGGTCGGTGCGGTGGTAAAAGTGGTTGTCGCCGCCATCAAACTTAAAGCCGTCGATGCCGTAACGTTGTTGAACATCGCGCAATAGGCCGATAAAATGGTTGCGCGCATGGGGATTGGTGAAGTCGTACACGGCACTTTGCCCATTCCACCATTTGATAATGGCTGGCTGCGAGGTGGTGTCGGTTAGTAGAAAGCCCTTTTCGGCCAGGTTGCGATACTCTGGGCTGTCGGCAGAAACAAAGGGACAGACCCACAACATCACCTTAAAGCCCATCTGGT
>ERZ773059.1089-NODE-1089-length-13871-cov-8.703532_pt1 | contig 13871 bp, 8 predicted proteins | sample MGYA00580514_ERZ773059 | MGnify/ENA primary metagenome ERZ773059 (study PRJEB29015, sample SAMEA2737981) | human oral metagenome | biome: human oral; feature: human-associated habitat; material: dental | place: China | collected 2056 ...
AGCTGGGCAGGTAGCGCCACGCGGGCGGGGCTCCGAAACGGTCGTGCTCGTCGAGAGAGTGCGTGATGTGCCGGGTCAGGGACTCCGCGTTCCAGCGGGTGAGCATGAGCGCGTCGTCACGCAGGTGGTGCAACCAGTCGTCCTGCAGGTGATGGCGCAGCATGTCGGGGTAGTCGGCGGAGACGTCGGCTCCGATGAGGCCGTCATCGACGTGCTCGGCGACCAGGGCCTGAAGGATCGCGAAGCGCTCGCTGAGCAGGCCCAGGTCGGTCTCGGCGCTGATGTGCGGCGGCACGATCGTGCCCAGGTCGACTCCGTCGGCACCCTCGGCGAGGAACGCGGCCGCGCGCTCCATGAGCCCCTCCCGACCGCGCTCCTGACCGGTGAAGATCGGGCCCGCGTCGTGGGCGTGCGCCCCGGTGACCGGCCCCAGCGCCCCGGAGATCCTGGTGATGACCCGCAGGCCGAGCTCATGAGCCCGGCCTGCGAAGGAGCGGAAGGAGGACAGATCTCCATCAATGGGCACCCGAGAGGGACGTACGAGGACGACATTGAAGCCGAGTGAGGCGACATGGTCCAGAACGCCGTGAGCCGCCTCGAGATCGGCGGCGCCGATATCCAAGGAGCCGATCTCGTAGACAAGCCCATCGCGCCACCACTCCAGTGGCCCGTTATAGACGCGATGAATGAGCGTCGTGGTGGTCGTCACAACAGCGGCTCCCTTTCCTCCGGGTCCTGCCCGGCCGGTCGATCGATCCGCGCGCCCGTCGCCCACGGCTTCATGTGCACACAAGATAATTACACAAGTTTACATCTCATAGTAGCCCCCTGCTGAGATACCTTGTGGCCATGTCCACCCACGGGACACCGTCCCACGATCTCATCCACCACCACGATCATGAGTCCATCGGTGAGGAGCGGGGCGAACTCGCCGGTTACGGGACGAGCGACATCGCCCGCTTCGTGCCCGAGCCCGCGAAGAACCCCCAGCGCACACCCTTCGAGCGCGACCGGGCGCGCGTGCTCCACTCCTCCGCACTGCGCCGCCTGGGCGCCAAGACTCAGGTTCTGGGACCCTCCAGCGACGACTTCGTGCGCACTCGTCTGACGCACTCCCTGGAGGTCGCCCAGGTGGGCCGCGCGCTCGGACAAGCGCTGGGCTGCGATCCCGACGTCGTTGACGCCGCCTGCCTGTCCCACGACCTGGGCCACCCGCCCTACGGGCACAACGGGGAGAAGGCTCTCGATGTCGTGGCCGAGTCCATCGGCGGATTCGAGGGCAACGCCCAGACCCTGCGCATCCTGACCCGCCTGGAGCCCAAGACCATGGACGCCTCCGGACGCTCGGTGGGCGTCAATCTGACTCGGGCCAGCCTCGACGCCGTGGCCAAGTACCCCTGGGCCAGGGGCGAGGGCCCGGGCGGCCCGGAGGGCAACAGCGCGCGCAAGTACTGCTGCTACGACGACGACCGCGAGATCTTCTCTTGGATGCGTGCTGGTGCACCGGTGGGGCGCCGTTGCCTCGAGGCCCAGCTCATGGACTTCTGCGACGACGTCGGCTACTCGGTCCACGACGTTGAGGACGCCATCGCCCTGCTGCGCATGGACCCGTCCCGACTGCGCGAGGACCGCGAGGTCGACTCCGTCATAGAGGACACCTGCGCCTGGTACGGGGCCGATCTCGACCGGGCCGCGCTCGGCGCGGCCTGGGAGCGACTGGCGGGCCTGCCCAGCTGGATCACGTCCTACAGTGGGGCGCCCGCCGATGCCGCCAGGCTCAAGAACCTCACCAGCCAGCTCATCGGACGCTTCGTGTCCGCCGTCGCCGCGGCCACCCGCGATGTCTTCGGGAGCGGCCCACTGACCCGCTATGACGCCGACCTGATCGTCCCCGATGAGACCGCCGCCGAGATCTTGATCCTCAAGGGCGCCGCTGTGCGATACGTCATGGCCCCGCGCGAGCACGAGCCGGTCTACCTGCGCCAGCGCACCGAGCTGTTCGACCTGGCCGATGCCCTGCTGTCCGCCAAGGGCGAGTACCTGGAGCCCGTTTTCGCCTCCGCGTGGCGCGAGGCCGACGACGATGCGGGCCGTGTGCGTGCAGTCGTGGACCAGATCGCCTCTCTGACCGACACCTCGGCGCGCGCCTGGCACGCGCGCCTATGCGGCCTGCTCTCCGAGGTCTGAGGCTCCTGCAAAGCGCCTCTCGCCTAGGATGACGCCATGGCGGGACTCATCAAGCGCGAGGACATCGATGCGGTGCGCGAGCGCGCGAGGATCGAGGACGTCGTCGGCGAGCACGTCACCCTCAAGAGCGGGGGAGTGGGGTCGCTCAAGGGCCTGTGCCCCTTCCACGACGAGCGCACCCCCTCCTTCAACGTCCGCCCCCAGCTGGGCCTGTGGCACTGCTTCGGCTGCGGCGAGGGCGGTGATGTCATCTCCTTCGTCCAGAAGATCAATAGCCTGTCCTTCGCCGAGGCCGTGGAGTACCTGGCGGGGCGGGTCGGCGTTCAGCTGCGCTACGAGGAGGGCGGCGGCCCGGTCACCCGCGGCATCGAGCCCGGCACGCGTCAGCGCCTCCTGGAGGCCAATCGCCTCGCTGAGGTGTGGTTCCGCGAGCAGCTGGCCACTCCGGCGGCGCAGCCGGGGCGCGCTTTCCTGGGCGGGCGCGCCTTCGGTCCTGAGGAGGCCGCTCATTTCGGGGTCGGCTACGCCCCCTCCAGCTGGGACGGCCTGGCCAACATGCTGCGCTCCCGGGGCTTCACCGAGCACGAACTCGTCGCCTCGGGCCTGTGCGGTCAGGGGGGCGCCGGCGGTTCGCGGATCTACGACCGCTTCCGCGATCGTCTCATGTGGCCCATACGCGATGTCACCGGCGCCACCGTCGGATTCGGCGGCAGACGCCTGTCGGAGGAGGACGCCGCTGTCCCCAAGTACCTCAACACCCCCGAGACCGCGATCTACCACAAGGGCCAGGTGCTCTACGGCCTGGATCTGGCCAAGCGCGACATCGCGCGCGATCACCGTGTCGTCGTCGTCGAGGGATACACGGACGTCATGGCCGCCCATCTGTCCGGGGTGACCACCGCGGTGGCCACCTGCGGCACCGCCTTCGGCGCGGATCACGTGCGCATCGTGCGCCGCCTCCTGGGGGACGCCGCCGATCCCTCCGCCGGCGTCATCGCCGGTAATCGTGCCCGCGGCGGGGAAGTCGTCTTCACCTTCGACGGCGATGCCGCCGGGCAGAAGGCGGCTCTGCGCGCTTACGGTGAGGACCAGCACTTCGCCGCGCAGACCTTCGTGGCGGTTGATCCGCACGGATACGATCCCTGCGATCTGCGCATGGCCGAGGGCAATGATGCGATCCCACGGCTGCTGGAACGGCGGGTGCCCCTGTTCGAGTTCGTCGTGCGCACCTGCCTGGCCGACCTCGACCTGGACACCGCCGAGGGACGGGTGCGCGGCCTGCGCTCCGCCGCGCCGATCATCGCCGGTATCCGTGACCGGGCGCTGCGGCGGGAGTACACGCGGCGTCTGGCCGGATGGCTCGGCATGCCCGACTCCGAGGCCGTGGGGGCGGTGCGCGCCGCCGAGCGCCGGGGCGCGAGCGGTGCGGGCTCGCCAGGACCCGGCCCGCAGAACGCTCCGGATGCCGGAGCCGCTCCGGCCGGACTGCCACCGGTTGGCGACCCGGTGGCCAGACTCGAGCGCCAGGCCCTGGAGGTGATCGTCCAGATGCCCGTGGTCGCCGCACGGGTCGGTGCCGATGACATCAGCCCGGTGGCGTTCGCCGTGCCGGTCCACCGGGCCGTGTTCGAGGCCATTGAGGCAGCCGGCGGGGCCGCAGAGGTCCCCAGTCTCATCTCCCGGGCCGAGGACTCCGGTCTGGCCCGCGCCGACGCCATCAACCGGGCCACCGTCCACTGGATCGAGCAGGTGCGCGCCGGGGCCATAGGGCCGGTCAGCGCCGCCATCACCGAGTTGGCGGTGGCGCCCCTGCCTCTGACCCCGCCCCGGGAGCGGGGGGCCGAGCCCGAGCCGCACGTCGTCGAGCGCTACGCGCGGGGCGTCCTGTCGGCCCTGGCCCGGACCGGGATCAACCGCGAGCTCGCCGAACTGCGCGCCAGGCACCGTCGCATGACTGCCGATGACGCGGACTACCGCGACGTCTTCGAACAGATCGTGGGCCTGGAGAACCGGCGCATGCAGATCGCCCGGGAGTCATGAGGATCCCTCGGGCCCGAGCCCGGCCGAGGTGCGGATGCGGGAGCACCCTGCCGATATCGACCGGGCCTCAGTGGGCGCAGAAGCATGACGCGGAAGCACGGGGCCGCAGACCGCGCAGGCCGCGCAGACCGCAGAATCTTCCCCCACCACCATTTACCCTAAAGCCATGACCCTCGCCGTCGTCACCGATTCCGCCGCTTGTCTGCCGCCGGCGCTCGCGGACCGCTGCGGCATTGAAGTCGTGCCGCTCCATGCGATCGAGGATGGTGAGACTCCGTCCACCGCGCGGCCAAGTGTCGCTGAACTCGCGGCCGCCTACGCCTCCGCCCTGGAGCGCGCCGATGAGGTCCTCGCCATCCACATCAGCTCGGTGCTGTCGGGCACGGTGGACAACGCCCGTCTCGCCGCCCAAGAGCTCGCCGCCGGAGGCCGCTCGGTCCTCGTCCTGGACTCCGGCGTCTCCGGCGGGGCGCTGGGCCTGGCCGCCCTGGCGGCGGGCGAGGCCGGTGATGCGCGCCGCGGCGCTGCCCGGGCCCGGGAGTCTGCGTCGCGCTCCCACACCTTCTTCCTGGTCGAGGATCTGTCTGGCCTGCGGCGCAGCGGGCGCGTGGACCGCACGACCGGTCTGATGGGCGGCGCTCTCGGGATCCGGCCCGTGCTCACCATGTCAGCGGCAGGCGTTGCCGTCGCCGAGACCGTGCGCGGTTCGGCAAGGGCGCGGCGCCATTTGATCGCCCAGGCCGTTCGTGCCGCGGGCGGCGCGCATCTGAGCGGGCCGAGGCCGCCGGTCGAGCCCGTGCGCCTGGCCGTCCATTACGGGGAGGATCCTGCCCAGGGCAGGGAGCTCGAGAACGACCTGGCCGAGGCGATGGCTCAGGCCGGGGCGGTCGTGGAGTCCATCATGCGCTCGCCGGTGGACGCCGCCCACCGCGTCCACCTGGGCCCCGGGGCGCTGGGCATCGCCATCGCCCCATGGCTGGGGCGCGGAAGGTGACCGTCACCGGAGCCGCGCGAGCCTGAGGTCCGCACGCACCGTCTGCGATCCAGCAGCACCGGAAGCGCGCACACCGGACCTGCACGGCTCCACAAGCGGGTCTCGTGCACCCTCACGCAGCTGCTGTCCACAGGCGGTGAGCGCCCCCGATCACCGCGGTTCTACCGTCGTCGTCATGAGTGGTCGACGAGCGTTGCGACGGGGCGGGCGGTCCCTTCAGAGCCTCGAGAGTCTTGTGCGGCTGGCCTGCTCCACCGACCCGGAGGAGCCGGTTCGCAGGCCCCGTCGCGCCGCCGTGGCTCCACGGGCCGCCATGATCCTGGGCGCCGCCCTCCTCGCCCTTGCGCTCCTCCTTGCGCTGCGCACAGTGCTGACCTCATCTGGTTCCCGGTCTCAGGCCATCCCGGCGGCGACCACGACATCCGGAGCCGACGAGACGCCGGTGGGCGGGCGCTCCATTGATAATAGTTCGGCGGGAACGGGCGCACTTCCGGGAGCGACCAGTGCCGAGCCGCATGGAACCGGCGAGCTTCTCGTGCACGTCATCGGCGCCGTTCACACGCCGGGTGTTGTCAGACTCCCCGCGGGCTCGCGCGTCGTCGACGCCATTGATGCGGCCGGCGGAGCGTGCGAGGACGCCCAGACCGATCAGCTCAACCTCGCCAGGCCCGTGACTGACGGCGAACAGGTGCGCGTCCCGGTGACGGGCGAGGCGCTCGAAGCGGCCCCTTCTGCGGATTCGGGCTCGGCCACGCCCACCGCTGGCGCGACGAATGGCTCGGGTCTGGTGAACATCAACACCGCCTCCGCCGACGATCTCGAGAAACTGCCCGGGATCGGGCCCGCCCTGGCTGAGCGGATCATCAGCCATCGACAGGCCAACGGCCCCTTCGCGAGCCTCGACGATCTGACGGACGTGCCCGGCATTGGGAAGGCCAAGCTCGAGGCCCTCAAGACGGAGGCGACCGTATGAGCCCGCCCTGTGGAGACCCTTCCTCTCAGGGAGGCCGCCTGACCGGGAAGCAGAACGCTCCAGCATCGAGTCCGGCCCTGAGTCAGGCACCGAGTCAGGCATGGGCTCCGGCCCCAGGGGACGAGCCCGTCGAACCAGGAGGTTCACGGCGTTCGAGGAGCAGGCATCCTCATCACCGAGTGCGCGAATCCGCTCCCGCCGCACTGGATGTGCGTCTGCTCCTGCCGGCCCTGGCCGCCTGGGCGAGTGCCTCCTGGGCCATCGGCCTTCCCGGTGAGCGGGCGTGGTCCCGAGTCCTGATGGCGGCCCTCGTCCTGATAGTCCTCGCCCTCCCCCTGGGGATCTGCACTCATCGTTTCCGGCCTCCGCGGCACCGCTACGATCCGCGTCCCGGCGCTGGAGCCCTGAAAGGATCTGCTGTTGGATCGGTGTGCGCCGGCCTTCTGCTGAGCACGGTCGCCGCGGTGGCGGTACTCGCCGTAGCCGCCGCCGGCTCATGGAGTCGGGCCGCTGACCCCTTGAGCCGGGCGGTTGCCGACGGGCGCACCGTCACGCTCATCGGCACCGTGAAGGCCGAGCCGCGTGCAGTGCCCGGGCCCGGCCGTACCACCGTGGTGACGGAGCTCGCCGTCACCACTGTCGACAAGCGGGCCTCCCGCCTGAGCGCCCTGGTTCTGGGCGGCCAGGAGTGGTTCGACATGCCCATGGGCGCCACCGTGCGCGTGCGCGCGGTGCCCGGGCCCGGTGATCCGGGGGAGGCGACCGCTGCCGTTGTGGGCTCTGGCGCTGCTGTTCGACTCGTCGCACCGCCGGCAGGTGCTCTGGCCGTGGTCGGCTCACTACGAGCCGGGCTCGCCGATGCTGTGCAGCATCCGCACGCGGTGCCGGGTCGATGGCGCTGGCCGGCTGGGGCGTCCGAGCTCGTCTCCGGGGTGGCGCTGGGAGACGACCATGCTCTGCCCGCCGATGTCCGCACGGACATGCGCACCGTATCAATGACCCATCTCACAGCAGTGTCGGGAGAGCATGTTGCCATTGTCCTGGGCCTGGTCATGAGCGGCCTCGGCGTGCTTCCCAGGCGGTGGCGGGCTCTCGTCGGCGCTTTGGTGCTGGCGGCGCTGGTCGTCCTGGTACGGCCCGGCGGCTCTGTTCTGCGGGCGGCGGCCATGGGCGGGGTTCTGCTCATGGGCGCGGCCTCGGGTAGGCGCTCAGCATCCCTGCCGGCACTGGGCGCTGCCGTCATCGTTCTGCTGCTCATCGATCCCTGGCAGGCGCGCTCCTTCGGCTTCGCCCTCTCGGTTGTGGCGACGGCGGGGATCCTGCTGGGTGCGCAGCCCGCGCGGGCGGCGCTGTCCCGGAGGCTGCCCCGGTGGGCGGCAGGAGCCCTGGCTGTGCCGTTGACCGCCCAGGCCGCCTGCGCTCCGGTCCTCGTGCTCATCCAGCCCCAGGTGAGCACGTGGGCGGTGCCGGCCAACGTCCTGGCGGCACCGGTCGTGCCCGTGGCAACCGTGGCCGGGCTGCTCGCAGCACTCGTGGCGCCGTGGTGGTCCGCGCTCGCGAGCGCTGTGGTCCTGCCCGCCGCCGCCTGCTGCTCCTGGTTGGTGGTTGTCGCCGGATTCTTCGCCGACCTGCCGGCGGCGAGCCTGGGGTGGCCCGGCGGGCGCGGCGGCGCCCTCGCTCTGGCGGCGCTCGAGGCCGTCGGAGCGGCGGTAGCCTCACGGCGGGGGCGCGCGAGTCTGCTGACTGCCTGTGGGGCTTTTGGATCCTGCTTGCGAGGCTCGACCGACGACGCCTGTGATCGGCCCGTGTTCGCCTCGACGGGTATCTCGGCGCTGCGTGGCAGGCTTGCCCCATGGCACCGACCCGACGCTCCTCCCGAGGCTCCCGGCGCACACCGGAAGGACCCGCCTGGGACCAGGTCGACCTCGCACCGGTCGTCCTCATCCGCGCGGGCGAGGAGATCCTCGCCGACCGCGCGGTGAGCAGGCTTCTGGCTCAAGCGCGTCAGCAGGACCCCTCCACCGAGATCAGCACGATCGAGGCCGCCGCCTATGAGCCTCACCAGCTCGACACCCTCGCGTCCCCCTCTCTCTTCGGCGAGCCGAAACTCGTGCTGGTGCCCGCCCTGGAGCAGATGAACGACGCGCTGTTGACGGACCTGCTGGCCTACATCTCCGCTCCGGCCCCCGAGGTCGTCGTCCTGCTGCGCCACAACGGCGGCCAGCGCGGCAGAAAGCTCCTCAACGCCCTGGCCAAGTCGCCCTACCCCGTGGTGACCATCGAGGCCGTCAAGTCTCCCAAGGACAAGGCCGCGCTCGTGAGCTCTGATGCGCGCCGCATGGGCCGCCGTATGGAGCCCGAGGCCGTTGGCGCGCTCGTCGACGCCCTCGGCTCCGATTTGCGCGAGCTGTGCTCGGCCGTCGATCAGCTCGTCGCCGACACGCAGGGCACCATCACCCTCCAGGCGGTCAATACCTACTACGCGGGGCGATTCGAGGCCACCGGCTTCACCGTGGCGGATGCGGCGGCGGCGGGCAACGTCGCCAAGGCCATCACCGCTCTGCGTCACGCCATCGCCACTGGCACCGATCCAGTGCCGATCGTCGCCGCCCTGGCGATGAAGATCCGTCAGCTGGCCCGTGTAGCCGCCCTGGGGGGCAGGCGGGGCATGAGTCCCAAGGATCTGGGTATGGCGCCCTGGCAGGTCGATCGCGCTCGCCGCGAGTTGTCCGGCTGGTCTGATGACGCCCTGGCCGTTGCCATTACCGCGGTCGCCCGAGCGGATGCCGAGGTCAAGGGCGAGGCGCGCGACCCCGTTCATGCCGTCGAGCGGGCAGTGCTCACCATCTGCAACGCCCGCCGGGGGCGGCTTCCCGCCCGTTGACGTCGCGCCCGAACCCTGAACCTTGAGCTACTACCTGCGTCGAGGTGCCTGCCCGAGGGACGGGCCGCGCCCGCCCGTCTCAAGTAAGCAGCCACCCCCTCCGCGGTGTTCAGGCGGCATCACTGCGCCTGCGGCGCGACCGTGCCCAGGAGACGCTCGATGTACTTGGCCATGACGTCGACTTCCAGGTTGACGCTGTCACCTGGCTGTTTGACGCCCAGGGTCGTGCGGCGCAGGGTCTCGGGGATCAGGCAGACGGTCAGCGATCCCGAGGAGCCGGTGCTCTCTGAGACCTCGACTGTTCCGGCGACCTCGGCGGCTCTGATGACATCGGCGACATCGACCACGGTCAGCGACACCCCGTCGATGGCGATAGAGCCTTTGACCGCGACGTAGCGAGTCAGGTCCTCGGGCACCGAGACGCGCAGCATGTCCCAGTGGTCCTCGTGGCGGCGCTCGAGGATCCGTGCTGTGGCGTCGACATGGCCCTGGACGATATGCCCGCCCATGCGGTCGGTGGGGCGCAGCGCCCGCTCCAGGTTGACCGGACTGCCGACGGCAAGCTCACCCAGTCCGGTCCGCTCGAGTGTCTCGGCCATGAGATCGGCGGTGAAGGCGTCGTCGCGGGGCTCGGCGACGGTCAGGCAGCACCCGTTGACGCAGATAGAGTCACCCGGTCGAGTCCCCTCCATGGCTCGCGGGGCGTGGACCGTCAGCCTTGCCGACGCCCCTGTGCGCTCCAGGCGCTCCACGCGCCCGAGCTCCTCAACGATTCCGGTGAACATGATGATCCTCCTGTGCCTGCGAGATGATGATGGCCGTACCTCCTCCCGCCCCGGGGCCTTCAGGACCTCGGGAACTCGGGACACGTGGGCAACACGGGAGATCCGGCGCGGCCGGGCTCTGATGCTCGTCAGCGCTTGCGGTACAACGACTTGGTCGCGTACACGGGCTCGTTGGTGACCTGGATTCCGAGAGAGCGGAAGATGCCCTCGTCCACGCTTCCCAGGATCGTCGAGGTGTGCACATCGCACCCGCGCAGGTTCTCCAGCTGTGACAGGGCGAGTGCGGCGTTGTGGTCGCCGTTGGCCGACACGGCCAGGGCGATGAGCACCTCGTCGGTGTGCAAACGCGGGTTGTGACTTCCCAAGTGCTGGGTCTTGAGCGTTTGGATCGGCTCGATCGAGCTCTTGGACAGCAGGTCCACGTCCCGGCCGATCCCCGCCAGACGCTTGAGCGCGTTGAGCAGCATGGCCGAGCAACAGCCCAGCAGCGGGGAGGTCTTGCCGAGCTCGATCGTCCCGTCGGGCAGTTCGATCGCGGAGGCGGGCGCTCCGGTGGACGCCGCCAGGCGCAGTGTGGGCGGCACCACGGGACGATCCTTCTTCTCGATACCGAGCCTGGACATGAGCAGAGAGATGCGTGCGGATTGAACCGGGTCGGTCACGTTGCGCTTCTCGTCCACGAGCGCCTTGTAATAACGACGGATGACCTCCTGCTTGCTGGCCTCGCGGCAGACCTCGTCGTTGCTGATGCAGGAGCCCGCCATGTTGACGCCCATCTCCGTGGGGGACCGGTAGGGCGAGGCCCCCAGAATCTCCTCGAACAGGCGTGTCAGGACGGGGAAGACCTCGACGTCGCGGTTGTAGTTGACGGTCTGGATGCCGTGGGCGGCCAGGTGGAAGGGATCGATCATGTTGACGTCGTCGAGGTCGGCGGTGGCGGCCTCGTAGGCGATGTTGACCGGGTGGTCCAGGGGCAGGTTCCAGATCGGGAAGGTCTCGAACTTGGCGTAGCCGGAGGACAGGCCGCGGGCATGGTCGTGGTACATCTGCGACAGGCAGGTGGCCATCTTGCCGCTGCCCGGCCCCGGAGCGGTGACGACGACGAGATTGCGGGACGTCTCGATGTACTCATTGCGCCCATAGCCCTGCTCGGAGACGATGAGGGCGACGTCCCCGGGATATCCGGGGATCGGATAGTGGCGGTAGACCGTGATGCCCAGCTTCTCCAGCTTGCGCTTGAAGTCCCGGGCCTGGGGGTTGTCCTCGGTCCACTGGGTGATGACGACGCTTCCCACCAGCAGGCCGTAGGAGCGGAAGGCGTCGATGTGCCGCAGAACCTCGTCCTCGTAGCCGGTGCCGAGGTCCGCGCGAACCTTGTTCCGGGCGAGATCCCTCGCATTGACGGCGACGATGATCTCGACCTCGTCGGCGAGCTCGGCGAGCATGACGATCTTGTTGTCCGGGGTGAAGCCGGGCAGTACGCGCGAAGCGTGCATATCATCGATGAGCTTGCCCCCGAACTCAAGGTAGAGCTTGCCGCCGAACTGGGCACGGCGCTCCGCAATGCGCTCGGACTGCATGCGCAAGTACTTGTCCCGATCGAAGCCTATGCGCATGCGCACTCCTGACTGAGTTGTGAATTGACTGGGGCGAGATGAATCAGTTCGGCCAGATCGCGCCGGCCTTCAGCATCTTAACGCTGCCGGACGTCGGTCGCCGTGAGGCGGGCGTAAGCCACGCCATCGTGAAGATCTCACAACATTTCTTTAAGATATAAACACCCCTGAAAGGTTTATTTTATGAACAATGCGTCGTCCGCCGAATCCGCTGAGACCACTGATTCCGCCGATTCGGACCAATCAGCATCTACTCCATCTGCACCATCCGCACCGCCTGGATCACGCGCGTCGTCACCGTGGGTCCAGCAAGTCTCGAAATACCCGCAGTCCTCGGCATCGGGAATGAGCCGAGCGCCCAGGTGGCTGCGTATCCTCCTGCCCGCCGTGCTCATCCTGGTATGGGTGAGCGCTGCGGGGATCGGGGGACCCTACTTCGGCCGTGTCTCCGAGGTGTCCTCCAATGACCAAACGGCCTTCCTTCCGGAGTCCGCCGACGCCACCCAGGTTCAGCACGTGCTCGGTGAGTTCACCGACTCCGACGAGGTGCCCGCGATCGCTGTCTTCGTCGGCGACAGCGAGCTGAGCCAGGACCAGCTCGAGCAGATCAGTCAACAGGTCGGTGGACTCGCAGAGATCGAGGGCGTGGGCACTCCATCTCCCGCGCTGCCCTCCGAGGACGGGATGGCTGTCCAGGCCTTCGTGCCCATCGACTCCGGGACCGATATCGCCGACGTGGCGAACGCAGTTTCCGACACCCTGCGTGCCGAGGCGCCTGAAGGAGTCACTGTCCACCTCACGGGCCCGGCCGGCCTGAGCGCCGACCTCATCGGGGCCTTCGCCGGTATTGACGGCCTGCTCCTGGGAGTGGCTCTCCTGGTGGTGCTCGTCATTCTCCTGTTCGTCTACCGCTCCGTCCTGCTGCCGGTGGCCGTGCTCTCGACCAGCCTGTTCGCCCTGTGCGCCGCCCTGCTGACGATATGGTGGCTCGCCAAGTGGGGGGTCCTGCTCCTGAGCGGCCAGACCCAGGGGATCCTGTTCATCCTCGTGATCGGGGCGGCAACGGATTACTCCCTACTCCTCGTCGCCCGCTACCGCGAGGAGCTGCGGGTGACTCAGGACGCCTGGCAGGCCTGCTGGAAAGCTCTCAAGGGCTCGGTTGAGCCGATCGTGGCCTCCGGCGGGACAGTCATCGCCGGGCTGCTCACACTGACCCTGTCCGATCTGAAGTCGAACAGCACACTGGGGCCGGTCACCGCGATCGGCATCGTCTTCGCCATGGTCTCCGCCCTGACGCTTCTGCCGGCCATCCTGGTGCTGTTCGGACGCACCGCCTTCTGGCCGAAGCGGCCGCTCTACGAACCCGAGGCGGTTGCCGCCGATCACAGTGGTGCCTCCTCCGGCCTGTGGGCCAGGATCTCCCGTCTGCTGGGGGAGCGTCCGCGCATGGTCTGGGTGGTCACCGCCGTCGTCCTGCTCGTGGGGGCCCTTGGCGTCACCCAGCTCAAGGCCGACGGCGTGCCCTCCTCGGATCTGGTCCTGGGCGCCTCTCAGGCGCGCGAGGGACAGGTCGCACTGGGCGAGCACTTCCCGGGAGGGTCCGGCAGTCCCGTGAGGGTGGTGGCAGGTGAGGAGCAGCTTCAAGCGGTTTCCGACGTGCTGCTTGCCAGCCCCGGGATCGACGGGGTGAGCGTGACCTCCGCCGACTCGCCCAGCGGTTCGGCGCCGGTCACCGAGGACGGCATCACCGCCTACGGGCCGCCCGGAACTCCCGCACCCGCGCCCACCGTTGTGGATGGCCGCGTTCTCATTCAGGGCACGCTGGTCGATGCGGCGGACTCTCAGGCCGCGGGCGATACGGTGCGCGACCTGCGCGCTGAGCTCTCCCAGGAGGCTCCGGGCGCACTGGTCGGGGGCGTGACGGCCACGGCCGTGGACACCAACAGGGCTGCGATTCATGACCGCAACCTCATCATTCCGATCATCCTCGTCGTCATCCTGCTCATCCTCATTGCGCTGCTGCGCTCTGTTGTCGCACCGGTGCTGCTCATCGCGACCACGGTGATCTCGTTCGGCACCGCCATGGGGGTCTCCGCCGTCGTGTTCAACCACCTTCTGCACTTCCCGGGCGCCGATCCCGCGGTGCCGTTGTACGGCTTCGTGTTCCTGGTCGCCCTGGGCATCGACTACAACATCTTCCTGATGACCCGAGTGCGGGAGGAAGCGATCGAGCACGGCACTCGCGAGGGAATTCTGCGAGGACTCACCATCACGGCGGGGGTCATCACCTCGGCGGGCATGGTGCTGGCTGCGACCTTCGCGTCCTTGGCCGTCATTCCGATCCTCTTCCTCGCCCAGCTCGCCTTCATCGTCGCCTTCGGCGTCCTGCTCG
>ERZ773059.1091-NODE-1091-length-13865-cov-14.368284_pt1 | contig 13865 bp, 10 predicted proteins | sample MGYA00580514_ERZ773059 | MGnify/ENA primary metagenome ERZ773059 (study PRJEB29015, sample SAMEA2737981) | human oral metagenome | biome: human oral; feature: human-associated habitat; material: dental | place: China | collected 2056 ...
ATGCCCGTTGTGAAAATATGGAACGGAGAAGAACTGGATGCCGCCACATACGCCAAACGGGTGGCAAGGAAAGACTGCGGCAACAGGCTGTACATCAAAAGTATGGTGGGCGAAACCAACAAGGACAACAAGGACTTCAATTTTAAAGAAGAACTGGACATAAAAGACCTGACGGGAAGAAACGACTGGATTGCCATTGTGCATATAGACGGAAACGGACTGGGGACAGTGGTGCAAAAGCTAGGAAAGGACCGCGAGAAGTTCAGGGAGTTTTCGTACCTGCTAGACCAAGCCACCACTAAGGCAGCCAACAAAGCCTTTGAAACGATTAAAGCGCAAGAGAATTTTAGCCTCGACAAGCTGCCTTTCTGCCCCGTTGTACTTGGCGGCGACGACCTAACGGTCATCATCCGCGGCGACTTGGCTATGCCGTATGCGCAAAAATTCATCGCCGAGTTTGAAGACGAAACCAGTAAAGGCAAGCTAGGCGGACTGCTGAAAGAGGCCAACCTTTGTGGGCTTACGGCCTGTGGGGGCATTGCCTACATCAAGGCTTCGTTCCCCTTCTACTACGGATACAAGCTGGCCGAGGACCTTTGCCATGCTGCAAAGACCGATGCTAAGGAAATAAACAAGGAATATGTGCCCTCGTGCCTAATGTTCCATAAAGTGCAAGACAGCTTTGTGCAATCGTACAAAGATATTAAGGCGCGCGAACTGGAACTTAAACCCAAAGACGACGGTGAAGACAAGGCAGCCAAAAACGGGCAGAACGCACCTGCTACGCCCAAGAAAACATTGTGCTTCGGCCCATATTACTTGAAGGAACAAAAGAGCTACCAAACCATAAGCGAGTTGGAACGCATGGTAAAAGAACTAGGGAAGGCAGAAAACGAAGGACTGAAAACAGGCGTAAGGCAATGGTTAAGCTTGATGCACGAGAACGAAGAGGCCGCTGCCCAACGCTTGCAACGCCTAGAAAGCTTAACCAGCAACAAGAAACTATTGCATAACCTTACCGATGCTGTGTGCCGAAAAAGCAAAAACAAACCGGACGAAGAGGAACAAACAGAGCACTACGCCGCCTACGACGTACTGGCTTATTACACCATTAACAATCAAGAAACCAACAACTAGGGTATGAAAAATCTTAAATACAGCATCCAATTTTATACCAATTGGCATTGCGGCTCGGGGCAGGCAGCCGGTGCCGACATAGATGCACTGGTGGTTAAAGATGCACAAGGGCTGCCTTTTGTACCAGGCAAAACCATAAAGGGACTGGTGCGCGAGGCCCTTGCCTACACCCTTTCGCAAGAAAACAAATCGAAAGGCATGCTAACCAACATCTGCGGACAGTTTAAAGACAAAGACAACTGCACCAAGGGACGCGCCTTTTTCACCGATGCCACACTGCACGAGGACGAAAAAAACGTGATAACAAGTGAAAAGCTGGCGCGTTTTCTTTACCAATCGGTGTCGGCCACAGCCATCGGCAACGATGGAATTGCCAAAGACAAATCGTTGCGCAAGACCGAAACAACCGTGCCTTGCAAACTATACGGACAAATAATGAACCTTGAAGACCAAGAGGCACACGAGGTGGAACGGGCTCTGATGATGATTAAACGACTGGGCGCGGGCCGCACCCGCGGTTATGGACGTTGTGAAATAAGCATGGAGGAAAAGCGATGAAAACGATACAACTACAATGCACGCTGCTATCCGACGTGATAATCAGCGAGACTTCGGCCACAACGGGCAACCGCCATTCGTTGGATTTCATTCCCGGAAACAACTTCCTTGGCATTGCCGCAAGTAAGCTTTACGACAAAGAAAACGAGAAAACGCACTTGCTTTTCCATAGCGGCAAAGTGCGTTTCGGCGATGCCCACCCCTCGTTGTCGGGCATTAGGGGCGTTCGTATTCCTGCCGTTCTTTTTACGCCTAAACTTAAAGATGGAGCAGACGAACGCTACCTTCACCACCTCTTGCCCGCAGACCTACCCAAAGAAATTCGTGAAAAGCAGCTGAAACAATGCCGCGATGGTTTCTACGTGTTTGATGGAGAACAAGCCACAGAGGTAAATGTCAGCAAGACGTTTGCCTTAAAGTCGGCCTACGACAGCGAAAACCGCTGTTCGCAAGACCACCAACTCTTTGGTTACGAGGCCTTGAACAAGGGGCTTATCCTATATTTTGAAGTGGAATTTGACGACGATGCCACACAATATGCCGAGGAACTGACTGCCGCCCTCTGCGGAATGCGCCATTTGGGGCGTTCGCGTACGGCGCAATATGGCTTGGTGGAGATAAAGCAGGCTTCGTTCCAACAACTTAAAAGTGATGCCGTGGTGGCCAACGAAGAGGTGTTGGTGTATGCCGACGGCCGCCTAATATTCTTAGACGAGCATGGCCTGCCCACCTTCCAACCCACACTTCGGCAGCTTGGTTTCGAGGACGAAGGCGAAATTTTGTGGCACAAGTGCCAAGTGCGCACATTTAGTTACGCGTCTTGGAACTTTAAACGGCAAGCCTTCGACAGCCAACGATGCGGTATTGAGAAAGGTAGCGTGTTTGTTGTAAAAGCCAACAACACGCCTAAACCCGCCAGCTACATTGGGTATTACAAACAAGAGGGCTTTGGCCGAGTGGTTTACAACCCCGAAATTCTCAGCCTAAACAAGGCAGACCAAGAGGGAAAAGCCAAGTTTAACTTTGGGAAACAAAAGGAAACAACAAGCAATGAACCACGTAAAGAGGTGAAGGTAAAGCCCTTGCTGGCCTATCTGAAACGGGCGCAAGAGAAAGAAAAACGCGTGTTTGACGTTCAAAAGGTGGTGAACGAATTTGTTAACAAGCACGATGACAAATTTAATGGCGAACGCTTTGCCTCGCAATGGGGTTCGATACGGAGCTTGGCCATGATTACGTCTGATGCAGAACAATTAACACGAAATGTGAAAAAATTCCTCGATCACGGCGTTGCCAAAGAACAATGGAATGAGAACGGCCGCAGAGAATACCTAGAAAAGGTTATGGAACGAGGTCAAGAGAACCTGCAAGAACTACTGATTAACCTCGCCTCGGAGATGGCCAAAAGATGTAAGAACTAACAATGAACGCTATGCAAACAACCACATACAACACGCGCCTCATCGCCCGCGTAACGATAGAGGCCGCAACGCCCTTGGCCATTGGCTCTGGCAAGAAGTCGATATTGACCGATGCCACCATCAATCGCGATGCCAACGACCTGCCTTTCATACCAGGCACAACGCTGGCAGGACTGATAAGACATGCCATAGACGAAGAGCTGGCCGACCGCCTGATGGGCTTCATCAAAAAGAAAAACGACAAGAAGAACGAGTACGAGGTGGAGGGTTCGCGCCTCATCGTAACCGAAGCCAAGCTGCTGAATCGTAAAGGAAAGGCCATAGACGGCCTGCTTAACCTTGAAACAGCATACGACGATGAGGACAGGGCGTTTTTAGAAGGATTTAAACACGCCCCCATTAGGCAGCATGCCAAGATTAACCACCGCGGCGTTACCGAAGACAAAGGGAAATTCGACGAGGAAGTGGTACCTAAGGGCGCACGTTTCTGCTTTGAAATGGAGCTGATGGCCAACCCCAAAAGCGAAGAAGAACTTGCAGAATATAAACAAGACTTCAAGGATTTGCTGAAAAAGCTGAGGGCCGATGGGTTCAGGGTTGGCGGAAAAAGTCGCAACGGCTTTGGCAAGATAGAGGTTGTTGGGGAGGCTTGTCTTTATCGCGAGCTAGACCTTAGCCTGCCTGCCGACTTAGATTTGTACCTTAAAAAGAGCGCAAGTCTGGCCGAAACGTGGGACGGATTTGAGCCTCTTGAACTAGAAAAGCCCCAAGAGAGCCGCTATACGCGGTACAAACTGGAAATAACCCCCAAAGATTTCTTGTTTTTCGGGTCGGGCTTTGGCAACGAAGATGTAGACCATAGCTATATCAAAGAGCAGCATATTACATGGGACGGCGATGGCAACAGCGGCCGATGGCACAGCCAAAACCTTTCGCTCGTTGTGCCGGCATCGTCGGTTAAAGGGGCTTTGGCACATCGCACGGCCTTTCATTTCAATAAACTAGCCGAACGTTTTGCAGACGATATACCCGCCGAAGAATTAGCAAACCATTCGGGTAAGCACAACGAGGCCGTGTGTGCACTGTTTGGAAGTGAGGGAAACGACGACAAAAACGAATCCAACAAGAAGGAGAACGCCACGCAGAGATGTGATGGGAAACGGCGCGGACATGTGTTGTTTGCCGACATCGTTACGCTTAAAAACAAGAAGACAGACAAAAAAATACACAACCACGTAAAGATAGACCGCTTTACGGGTGGAGCCATCGAGGGTGCATTGTTCGACGAAGAGGCACTACTCGCCCATCCTGATGAGCCAGAGATGCTTGAGTTAGAGCTGCTCGTAGACAAAGACGAGGAAATAAACAAAGACCAACGCATCATCCTAGCCTTTGAAGAAGCTCTTAAAGACGTGTGCAAAGGCCTGCTACCCTTGGGCGGGAACGTAAACAAAGGCTACGGCCAATTTGATGGAAAACTATTAAAAGACGGAAACTGCATCTATGAGTAAGATTGAAATTAAAGATATAGACTTTGGGCTTTGCTATGAGGGTTACCTCTGGATGAGCAACGAAAACAAGCCACGCGTGTTTTCTCCTGCGGCAGTGATAAGCCGCACACCACTAGAAACACAAAACCCCTTCGTGGTGGAAGGTTACCTATATAATAAGGAGCAGGGCGTGTCCATCAGCATCAAGTCGCTCGATGGGGAGCTGTGCATCCATCGTTTCGACGTGCAAGAAAGCGATTTCAATAGCTCCGAGGTGACGCAGGTGGCGTATCATTCACACCGCATGGACGGTAAGCGCTTGCACTTTCTACGCTATTGGGCAGCCAAACCCGACGAGGCATGTCTCGGCATGGAGGTGCTGACCGTAGAGAAAATGGTTTTTGTGGGATTAAAAAAGTAAAGCAATCATGGACAAGAATAGCATTATCAAGTCGCCATACAACTTCGTTCCGTTGAGCGAAGAGGTTTACACGCCCACTTGGGCCGACAAAATATCACAAGATGTGCCCTTCAAGGATGGCGTTAGCGGAAAGATACAGCTGCGAATAACGGCCGAAACGCCCATCTTTATACGCAACGGACAGAAACAGGACAAAGAAAAAGATAGCAACAAGGACGGACAAACAGCCAAACAAGATGCCGACAAGAAGCCCCAAACATTCAGCAAAACACCCGATGGCCGTTTCTATATACCTGCCACTAGCATTAAGGGCGAAGTGAGAAATGTGCTTGAAATTATGAGTTTCGGGCGCATGAGGGTGGACGAGAGGGCGAAGTTTGCAAACAGAAAAGGCGCAACCAAGATACCATTTAAAAATAGCGTGCACGACTGTTTGCCGAAAGCACACAGGGATTCACAAAGCCTAGACTTAGCTGAATGTATTTTTGGCCACGTTAAAGACAAAGACATGCTAAAAGGGCGCGTACAATTTGGCCACGCCTTTTCTAACAACGCAGAGGAAGAACCGCCGGTAAAACTCACTCTAAGTTCCCCAAAAGCATCGTTCTACCCCATATACATAAAACAAGACAATAACAACACCAAGTATAATACATACGATGATGGGCAGCTTTCTGGATGGAAACGTTATGTTCAACGAACGGATAAGTGCCAAAGCAAAACAAGTACCGATAATACAGACACAACAATAACGCCCCTCAAAAAAGGGAGTATCTTTACGTGCGAGATTACTTATCACAATCTCCTCCCTGTTGAATTGGGGGCATTGCTCTCAGCACTTACTTTTCACAACACCCCCAACTGCTTTCATCAATTGGGACAAGCAAAACCTTACGGATATGGCAAAGTAAAGTACGACGTGGATTTAATATCGCCAGAAGATAAGGAATGTGCTTTCTTCTTAGAACAGTTCGAGAAAGAAATGTGCAAGTTTAAGAAGAACTGGCTCACAAGCACAGAAATACAAGAGCTGATAGCACTCGTTTCCTATTCCGTTAATCCAAATGAGAACCAATTTAACTACATGGACTTAAAGGAGTTTCAAAACATAAAGAAAAACAAGACACCTTTCAAGCCATTCAGTAAGATAAAAAAAGTAACCACAAGCTTGCAAGCAATTGCACAGCAAGAAGAACAAAAGGAAGCTGCTCGTGAGTCCAAATTAAGAGAGCAAAAACGAGTGGAAGAGATAAACAAGTTAAAAAAAGAGCTAGAAGAACGAGACAAAGAACTATGTAACGAAGATGGGTCTAGCTCCGCTTCGCATCCTTCCTACATCGAGTTGTTAGACAAACACATACAAGAATGTACCGATATAAGGGAGGAAGAAGGCAACGAGGATTTGAAGGACATCATTAACAAATACCTATCCAAATGGAAAGAGGAGAGAAGCAGACTTGAAAAAGAGATTGATGAAAAAAAGAAGATAGAAGATGATAAGAAGATTTTCACTGACGGCTTTAAAGCACATCTCAACAAAGCTAACTCTATTTCGACATGTTTCAACCAATGCGACAAGTGGGTAAGACTAGCTAAGAAGTACGAAAATGGACGTGAAAACCTAAATGAGGAAGAGTTGGGAACACTTGTACAAAAGCTTAAAGAATTGTATAAGGAAGCCTCTTCCAAAGACAAGAAGGACTGTAACACCAAAGGAGGAAAGTTCATAAAGAAGTTTAGAGATGTTATTGGCGATCACAATAAAACGATAGAGTTATTCAACACCATCACCAACCAACAGTAAAAACGTACTTAATGAGCAAGATTCATATCGCCCTAGTGGGTGGCCAACCAATGCCCATACATGTTGGCATCGAGGAGTTTAAGGCGGACAAGCTGATACTGGTTCACTCGAAAGAAAGCAAAGAATTGGCAGAAGGCATTCAACAGAGTGTGGACTTACCCTGCGAACTACAGCCATTCGAATCTGTTGACTACCCCAAAATTTACCAAGCAACCCAAAAGTTGCTTGGTGAATTTGAGCAATCAGAAACCATCATCAACATTTCGGGCGGCACAAAGCCTTGGACTGTGGCTTTCGTTCTGCTTGCACAGCTGTGTCCCAACACGTCTATTATATACGTAGACCAAAACAATGTGGGGTATAACTTCACCACATCTGAAAGCAAAACGATTGATTCTAAACTCGACACGCAAACCATATTGCAATATAACAACTATTCGCTGGGGGCGTTTACCAACTTCAAGGATTTGACTGAAGAAGACTTGAAGATGGCAAAAGACGTGGAGAAGATTAGGAAAAAACACTTTAATGATTTCTACGAATTAACCATTGCCAACCATGAAATAAATAAACAAGAAAAAGGACGTAAGACACTTGGCAATGGTTCTTACGCAGAATGGGACAAAAGCACAAACACCGCAATCATGGCTTTCAACCAAGGGGATGTGTTAAAGCGGCACAAGTTCTCTTCTGCCCTTGCCATTCCCATGGTGTTTAATAGTGGTTGGTTTGAAATTCAAGTTGCCGAAATGCTCTCACGATGGGAAAAAGCGCAGGATGTTATACTCAATGCAACGTTCGTCTATTCGGACAAAGACCCTAAAAACGAAATAGACATCATTGTTAACATGGGTAACAAGCTGCTGTTTGTGGAGTGCAAAACGCAGATTAGGCAACTCACAGACCTTGATAAATTTGCCACTGCTGCCAAGAAATACAGCGGAATGGGAGTGAAAATGCTGTTTGTCACCAAGAAAAAGATGGACAACAAGGCAGAAGAGAAGTGCCGAGAAAACCGCATTATCCCTTTCAGCATTCAATCTGGCGGTCTTATCGACACGCAAAAGGCACTCTTCACACTGCTAAATAACGAGATGTCTAACATCAATACAAAGTAAATAACCATCATGCCACGCAAAGTATTCATATCCATATTAGGGACAGGTTTCTACGAAAAATGCACCTATACAGATGAGCAAAAGCCGTTCACATCTACCCCAACACGCTTTATTCAGCAGGGCTCGTTAGAGCTTGTTGGCGCAAATGGCTGGACGGAGGAAGACCGGGTGATTATCTTCCTCACTAAGAAAGCCAGAGAATTGAATTGGAACAAGACTATCACAGAACGAAAGCGCTATGGGAAAGAAACGCCCGAACCCTATAAAGGACTTGAGGCCGTGTTGCAAGAGATGGACTTAAAGGCCCAAGTAGAAGACAAAGACATAAAAGATGGGATGAACAAAGAGGAGATTTGGGAGGTGTTCCAAACCATTTACGACACGCTACAAGAGGGCGACGAACTGCATCTCGACCTCACTCACAGCTTTCGTTTCCTCCCCATGCTTCTCCTCGTATTGGGCAATTACGCCAAGTTTCTTAAAGGCATCACCATCAAGAACATCGTTTATGGCAACTATGAGGCGCGCAACGCCCAAAATGAAGCCCCCATCATCAGTCTGCTTCCCCTTGTTAGCCTGCAAGATTGGACTTTCGCCGCCGCAAACTATTTGCAAAACGGAAGGGCAACGCAACTTCAAACCTTGGTAAACAAAGAACTATCGCCCATATTAAAAAAAGCAATGGGAGCAGATAAAGATGCAAGCGCATTAAACCAGTATTTCAATGCACTAGCAGAACTAAGCGGATTCGTTCTTAATTGCAGGGGAAAAGACATTAGAGTAGGAAAAAAAATCAATACAATTCACAACGCAGAAAAACGTATAGAGAAAATTATCATTCCACCAATGGTGCCTATCTTCAACAAGATACACCAACCTTTACTCGCTTTTTCGCCCACAGACAATATCCTAAACGGCTTTTATGCTGCACAATGGAGTCTTAACAAACAACTACATCAGCAAGCAATAACGCTCTTACAAGAGACCGTTGTTTCGCTTTTGTGCCAAGAAAATGGACTAGACTTATTAGATAAGAATCAGAGAACACTCATTAATAAGGCCTTTGCGATAGCTAGCGATAAGATACCCGAAAGCAAATGGACCTTATCAGAAGACGGTGAAGCGGGTTCTGAAAAACAAAAAGAAATTATCAAGCGTTTGATACAGCAGCCCAACATCATTGAACTTGCCAACACGTTTAAAGAGATTACGAATATACGTAACGACTTTAATCATGCAGGAGAAGACCGCGGAGGAGCTAGAACTGTAAAGAGTATTACCAGCGGTATCGAAAAATACCTAAACATAACCCTCGACTATCTAGGTATTTCCAACTCTGCCGTTACCTCTCCTACCCATCCCCACCCCCAGTCCGCCCTCTTCATCAACCTCTCCAACCATCCCTCTTCCACATGGCAACCCGCACAATTAAAGGCCGCAAGGCAATATGGAGAGATAATAGACATCGACTTCCCCACTGTTGATGCCCTTTGTGAGCCAGAAAGGGTTGACCACCTGGCCAACCAATATGCGCAAGACATCATCAATAGGGGTGCGCCAAGGTGCATAACCGCCCACGTGATGGGCGAAATGACCCTCACTTTCCGCATCGTAGAGTTGCTCAAAGCCCAAGGAATACGCTGTGTGGCATCTACCACAGAACGCATTGTAACCGACCTAACCGACAACCGAAAGGAAACGCAGTTCTCCTTTGTGCAGTTCAGGGAATATTGATTTGAGCTTTTAAGTAAACAAAAAACAGCAAGCACCTTAGCGAGCGATTTTTTAGAACAGACCCATACGGGTAAAAGAAAAATAGTATTTTATAAGCAATAGCCTTTAAACAACAAGCAGCAGCACGCCCAAGCGGCTTCGTACACGCATGTTGTAGCCACACTACAAAAGGCTTGTACCCACACTACAAGGTGCTTGTAGCCCCACTACAAACGGCTTGTAGCCCCACTACAAGCCCCTTTGTACAGATGCGATGCAGGCAAAGCTTGTTGTCAGGTGCATTTCTGAAACCAATTCTTTTCAACTAGAAGTATTTTTGAAAGAGATGAACAACAACGCTAACGCGCCCCAAATAACGCTAACCCCGACACAACAACGGGTGTTAGACCACATGTTGCACTTCATCGACAGCCCCCAACAGGTGTTCATCCTCACGGGATATGCCGGCACGGGCAAAACAACAATGATGAACGCCTTTGTTGACGAACTGGCAAAAAAAGACGTTCAGCACATCCTCATGGCCTCAACGGGTCGTGCCGCCAAGATATTAAGCAACCGCGCCAACTGCAAGGCCACCACCGTGCACAGCAACATCTATACCTTCAACGACTTTAATCGCGACATCAGCAAGATGGCCGAGCAGCTTGACAAGCAACAACTCATGGAGAACGACGGGCAATTGCTACTTCAATTCGCCCCCGTGAGCATCGAGCCCACAAAGCAAAAGCACATCTACATCATCGACGAGGCCTCGATGATTTCCGACGAAGAAGACCCCAACCCCACGCAAGCACTCTTCGGCTCGGGGCGCGTGCTGCACGACCTGCTTACCTACGACCCCTCAGGCAAGTTCCTTTTCGTGGGCGACGAGTGCCAGCTTCCCCCCATCGGGCAGCCTTTCTCGCCCGCACTCTCGCCCCAATACTTCCGCGAGAAGTTCAACATTGAGGCCGTTCACTACCAGCTAACGCAGATAATGCGCCAGCAATCAGACAACGACATCATTGTGGCGGCCAACAAAATAAGGCAACTTTACCAAAACCCGCCACGGGTTAAGTGGGGTAAATTTCCACTTCGCAACCGCAAGCACGTGCACCTTTACCCCTCACAGCTGCAACTGCTCAACGCCTACATCCGCAACATCAAGGCCAACGGCTTCAATTCAGCCACCTTAATTTGCGGCACCAACCGCCTCTGCCTTTCGCTAACCAACCTTGTTCGTCCAGCCCTTGGCTTTAACCAGTCCGTGCTAATGCCTGGCGAACTGTTACTTGTTACGCAAAACAACTGCCTGTCTGGCCTGATGAACGGCGACTTGGTAAAGGTTCTCCAACTAGGAACACGCAAACGCCGCGCAGGCTTAACCTTCCTCGAAGTAGAAGTAAAAGAACTTTTCACGCATCGCGTGGTCAAACAAATGCTCATCGAAGACATACTCTACTCCTCGCACTCCAACCTCAAACAGTACGACCAGCAGGCACTCTTCATCGATTACTATCATCGCATGAAAGACAAAAAGATAGGCCACAAGTCGCAAGCGTTTAAAGACTTCATGCTAACCGACCCCTACCTCAACGCCATCCGAGCCGTGTATGGCTATGCCCTCACCTGCCATAAAGCACAAGGCGGAGAGTGGAAAGACGTGTACCTGGACATTCCCCGAAAGTTTAGCTTTGAAACGAGCAAGCCCCAATACCAATGGGTTTACACCGCTGTAACCCGCGCCGCCGACCAACTACACATCGTAGACGACTTCTTTATCGCATAACCACCCATAACCTAAAACACAACCGCAATGGAACTAATACTCAACACCTATGGCGTTTCGCTCAACCGCGACAACCAAGGCTTCGTCATCACCACCGCCGATGGCCGCCAGCGCATCCCTGCCGCAGGCATCAAGAGCATACAGATAAGCAAGGGCGCACAAATAACAAGCGATGCCGTGATGCTTGCCGTTGAACAAGAGATAGAAGTGCTGTTTATGGATAAGGCCGGAAACCCCATCGGCAGAATATGGAGTCCACGCTATGGCTCAATCTCCACCATCAGGAAAGGACAGCTCAACTTCACCTTCTCGCCCGAAGCCGTTGAATGGATAAAGGGCGTTATCGCTCAGAAGATTGAAAACCAACAAGCACTGATGCTGCTGTTCAACACGGCCGACTCGCCGCAAGTGAACGTTGACAAGAGTATACGCCGACTGGAAGACTATCGCAACAAGGTTTCGGCAGAGCAAGGCGACATCGTTAACGACATCGCCCCGACACTGCGCGGCTGGGAAGGACTTGCCTCGAAGATTTACTTTGCCACCATCAACGCCTTTATTCCGCCGCAATATCGTTTCGAAAACCGAAGCCAACACCCTGCCACCGATGTGGCCAATGCCCTGCTTAACTATGGCTACGGTCTGCTTTACGGCAAGATTGAGGGCGAAATGATTAAGGCAGGCATCGACCCTTACGTAGGTATCATGCACCGCGACGACTACAACCGCCCCGTCTTAGTGTACGATGTAATTGAGCTTTACCGCATTTGGGTAGACTATGTGGTGTATAGCCTGCTGGCACAAAACGTAGTTACCGACGAATACTACTCCGTCAGACCCGATGGCTCCTACTGGTTAGAACCGCTTGGCCGGCGCGTACTCATCCAATCGCTTAACGACTACATGGACGAAACCGTTACCATCAAAGGCGTAACGCGCTCGCGCCACACCTCCATGAAACTCTACGTGCAATCGCTAGCCCAGAAATTCAAAACCTTCGACCTATGATTTCGTGCGGAAAAAACATACAGTCGGCTGCCGACCCGCTGCTCAAAATCAAAGAAGAGCAACTCTATCACAGCCTCATCAACCCGCGTCCCGACATCGAGGCGCGCATACGACAGTTGCGTATCGTATATGCCATGGACACAAAACAATACGCTACACTTAAACGAACGCTGCCCTACGTGGTGTGCGGACACTTCACACCCAACTTCCGAAAGAAAGAAAACTTTGCCTACACCGAGACTTTCATCCTCGACATCGACCATGTTTCGGAGAAAAGCCTCGACCTTACAGCCGTACGCCAACAGATACAAGCCGATACGCGTGTGTTGCTTTGTTTCGCATCGCCAGGCGAAGACGGGCTCAAAGTGATGTTCCGACTGTCCGAACGCTGTTACGACCCAGGCATCTACACGCTTTTCTATAAGGCCTTCGCACGCGATTTCTCCCTGCGCTACCACTTGGAACAGGCCATCGACAACAAAACATCTGATGTGGCACGCGCTTGTTTCATCAGCATAGACCGTAACGCCTACTACAATCCCGAATGCGAAGCCGTCAACATCAAGGCTTTCGTCAACCCCGACAACCCCATAAACGTGGCCGACACACGCCATGAGCTTGAACAACACCAGAAAATGCAGAAAGAAACCTTTGCCGCCTCAACCGAACCACGCCTGAAAGACCCGGATGCTGAGGTGATGCAAAGGATTAAGCAACAGCTTAACAAAGACAAGGCCGCAACCAAACCCATATCCGAAGCCTTTGTTCCCGAACGGCTAAACGAACTGGTTGAACCGCTTAAACAGCACATTCAGCAAACGGGGCTAGTGGTTACAGAGATTGCCAACATTCAGTATGCCAAGAAAATAAAGGTGCGCATGGGCCAAAAAGATGCCGAAGTAAACCTCTTCTACGGCAAGCGCGGGTTCAGTGTGGTTATCTCGCCACGCCGAGGAACTAACGAAGAACTGAACGAAGTGGTGGCAAAGCTTATCGAACAGTTCGTTAACCAATAGCTGACAGCACATGAGAAAAAAGGCAAAGCCCCTACCCTACATTGAGGTGTTGCGCAAATTGGCTCGCGCCGGCGTTGCCCATTCGCCCGAAATAAACCGCCAAGTGGGCAACATCGAGGGCTTACCCACACTACAACAGCGGGTAAACCATGTCCTAGGCATCGTAAACCTACCCCAACGAAAACCAACCAACATGCTCTTCTTCGTGATGTACGACATCGAAAGCGACAAGGTAAGGCGCCACGTAGCCAAATATCTTGAACGAAAGGGATGCACGCGCGTGCAACGTTCCATCTTCTTGGCCGACCTCGACACGGCCGACTATCAGGAGATTAAGACCGACCTTGCCGAGGTTCAGTCGCTCTACGACAACCACGACAGCATCATCGT
>ERZ773059.1092-NODE-1092-length-13856-cov-15.015941_pt1 | contig 13856 bp, 9 predicted proteins | sample MGYA00580514_ERZ773059 | MGnify/ENA primary metagenome ERZ773059 (study PRJEB29015, sample SAMEA2737981) | human oral metagenome | biome: human oral; feature: human-associated habitat; material: dental | place: China | collected 2056 ...
TCGGAGTCGGCCAGCCGGCCGCGCACGTCCAGGGCGAGGCTGCGCAGTGCGTCGGCCGAGCCAACGGCGCCGACATCGGCGGTGACCAAGAGGTAGCCGCCCCTGCGAGCGGCCGACGCCGCGAGCTCGCCCGCGCGCGAGGCCAGCGCGGCCTGCTGGGCGGCGGCGAGCTTCTTCTCAGCCTCCTTCAGACGGCTCATGAGCGACTCCACGCGCCCCGGCAGCTCCTCGGGCCGGCCTCCCACCAGGGTGGACAGCTGGGAGACCAGTGCATGCTCCTTGTGCTGGAAGTGGTAGGCCGAGTCGGCCACCAGGGCGTCGATGCGCCGCACGCCCGAGCCGATGGAGCCCTCGGAGAGCAGCGCGATCCGGCCGATGTGCCCGGTGGAGGGCACGTGGGTGCCGCCGCACAGCTCCTTGTCGAAGCCCTCCCCGATGGTGACCACGCGCACGTCCTTGCCGTACTTCTCGCCGAACAGGGCGATGGCGCCCTGGCGACGCGCCTCCTCCAGCGGCATCACCTCGGTGGTCACCGCGAGGTCCTCGGCGACCTTGTCGTTGACGAGGGACTCGATGTCGTCCATCTGGCTCCCGCTGACCGCCGAGGAGTGACGGAAGTCGAAGCGCAGGCGGGCGGGCGAGTTCTCGGAGCCGGCCTGAGGGGCGTCCGGGGCCACCACCCGGCGCAGGCCGGCGTAGACCATGTGGGTGGAGGTGTGGGCCCGGGCGATGGCCAGGCGGCGCACGACGTCGATCTCGGCGTAGGCGCGCTCGCCCACCGCCGCCGTGCCCTCGGTGAGGGTCCCGCGGTGGACGGACAGGCCGCGGACGGGGGCCTGGACGTCGTGGACCTCGATGACGCCGCCGTCGGCCAGGCGAATGGTGCCGTGGTCGGCGAGCTGGCCGCCCATCTCGGCGTAGAACGGAGTGCGGTCCAGGACCACCTCGACCTCGGCGGGGGCGGTGGCCGCGGGCGCGGGAGCGCCGTCGACGAGCAGGCCGGTGACCACGGCGTCGGCCGCCGAGTCGGTGTAGCCGAGGAAGGTCGACGGGCCGCCCATGGCCTTCTGGATCTCGTGGAAGGCGCGCACGTCGGTCAGCCCGGTCTTCTTGGCGCGGGAATCGGCCCGGGCGCGCTCCCTCTGCTCCTCCATGAGGACGCGGAAGCCGTCCTCGTCGACCTCGACGCCCTGCTCGGCGGCCATCTCCAGGGTCAGGTCGATCGGGAACCCGTAGGTGTCGTGCAGGGCGAAGGCGCGGTCGCCGGCCAGGACCGGCCGGCCGGGCCGGCTCTTGGCGTCGGCCACCGCCGTGTCCAGGATGGTGGTGCCCGCGGCCAGGGTGCGGCGGAAGGCATTCTCCTCGGCGTAGGCGACCTCGGAGATGGTCGACCAGCCGTCTTCGAGCTCGGGGTAGGAGGCCTTCATGGCGTCCTTCGAGGCGGTCAGCAGGGTCGGCATGGAGGCGGAGTCCACGCCCAGCAGGCGCATGGAGCGCACGGCGCGGCGGATGAGGCGCCGCAGCACGTAGCCGCGCCCGTCATTGCCCGGGCGCACGCCGTCGCCGATGAGCATGAGCGCGGAGCGCACGTGATCGGCGACGACCCGCATGCGCACGTCGTCGTGGTAGGCGTCGCCCGCCTCGGGCCCGGCCTCGCCGAGCCCGTAGGTCCGCCCGGACATCTCCTGGGCGGCCGCGATGACGGGGTAGACCTCGTCGATCTCGTACATGTTGGGCTTGTCCTGCATGATGAAGGCGAGTCGCTCCAGGCCGGCGCCGGTGTCGATCGCCGTGCGGTCGAGCTTGCCCACCAGCTCGAAGTCGTGGCCCTTGCCCTCGCCGCGCACGAACTCGTCGAAGACGAGGTTCCAGATCTCCAGGAAGCGGTCTCCCTGCACGTCGGTCTCCGGACCGCCGTCGGGGCCGTAGGCGGGGCCGCGGTCGTAGTGGATCTCGCAGCAGGATCCGGCCGGGCCCGGCTGGCCCGTGGACCAGGAGATCTCCTCGAACGGGAGCCTCTGGACGCGCTCGGCCGGGACACCGATGACCCGGGTCCAGTGGTCGAGGGAGACCCGGTCCTCCTCCCAGATCGTCATCCACAGCCGGTCGCCGTCCAGGCCGTAGCCGCCGTCGTCCCTGGAACCGGTCAGCAGGTTCCAGGCGTAGTCGATGGCCCCCTCCTTGAAGTAGTCGCCGAAGGAGAAGTTGCCGTTCATCTGGAAGAAGGTGCCGTGGCGGGTGGTCTTGCCGACATTGTCGATGTCATTGGTGCGGATGCACTTCTGCACGCTGGAGGCACGGGGCCACGGCGCGGGCTCGGTGCCCAGGATGTAGGGGATGAACGGGACCATGCCCGCCACGGTGAACAGGATCGAGGGCTCCGGGGAGACCAGGGGCACGGAGGGACGGATCTCGTGACCATTCGCGGCGAAGTAGTCGAGCCAGCGGGTACGGATCTCAGAGGTGCGCATGGAGTTCCTCGCAGTGTTTCGTCAGTGTGTCGGGCGGCCGCCGCATCCGGCTGACGCGGGGTGGAGCGGAACGGGAGAACCGGGGCGAGACTACCCCGGAATGCGGCGACGCCCCGAACCGGCGGGCGGTCCAGGGCGTCCCGAGCACGGGATCAGTGCTCGATCACGGCTTGATCAGTGCTGGCCGTCTGCCGACCAGCTGCCGGCTTATGGCGTGCGGCCGGCTCAGCGCGAGTAGTACTCGACGACCATCTGGACGTCGCAGGTCACAGGGACCTCGTCGCGCTTGGGACGACGCACGAGCGTGGCGGACAGCTTCTCCAGCTCGACCCTGAGGTAGTCCGGCACGGGCGGCAGGACATCGCGGTGCGCGCCGGCGGCGGCGATCTGGAAGGGCGTCATCACCTGCGAGCGCGGGCGGACCTGGATGATCTGGCCGGGCTTGACGCGGAAGGAGGGGCGGTCCACGACCCTCCCGTCCACCAGGATGTGGCGGTGGACGACGTTCTGGCGGGCCTGGGCGATCGTGCGGGCGAAGCCCGAGCGCAGGACGAGGGCGTCCAGGCGCATCTCGAGCAGCTCGACCAGGGATTCACCCGTCAGGCCCTTCTCCCGGCGAGCCTCCTTGAAGACGCGCTGCAGCTGGGCCTCGCGGATGCCGTACTGGGCGCGCAGGCGCTGCTTCTCCTTCAGGCGCACGGCGTAGTCGGACTCGGCGCGACGGCGGGCGCGGCCGTGCTCGCCGGGGCCGTAGGGGCGGCGCTCGAAGTAGCGCACGGCCTTGGGCGTCAGCGGGATGCCGAGGGCGCGCGACAGACGCACCTGGCGGCGGGAGCGGGAGGAGCTCATGGGTCTTCTTCCTGTCGGATCGGATCGCACACCGCGAACGGGTGCCCGCGGCGCGGGGTCAGCCTGCACGGGCCGGGACCCCAGGACCGTTGCCGCGCACAGGCGCGCGACGACAACCCGGGTACCCTACCGGCCCGCCGGCTCGGAGCGCATCTCGCGGTATCCGGTTGTGAGCCGATCCTCAGTCACTCAGGGGCGTTGAGGCTCGTGCGCACCGCCGCGGCGCGCGTCCGCCGGCGGGTGCGCTCCCTGCGCAGCACGGCGATGACGACGCCCAGGAGGAACAGGTCGAACAGGAGGGCCCCGGTCCCCGGGGAGATGCGGGCCGCCATGGCGGTTCCGCCCGGGGTCGCGACGACCGCGCCGAGCCCGACGAGCGCCCCGGCCCTCAGGTCCACGATGCCGTGCCGGAGGTTCGTCCAGGTCCCGCTCAGGGCGGTCGGGATCATGACGAGCAGCGACGTGCCCCGGGCCAGCAGGTCGCCCACGCCGACGACCAGCTCGAGGCCGGGCACGATGATGCTGCCCCCGCCCACGCCGACGAGGCCCGACAGGAGCCCGGCGGTCGCCCCGACGGCGACCAGGGCGGCGGCGCGCGGCCCGTCGAGAGCGAGCGCGGCCTCGCGCACGGGCGTGTGCAGGCGCATGAGGACGGCCACGAGGACGGCGAACCCGACGAAGATCCAGGGAAGCACCTGCTCGGGCAGACACCGCAGCGCCAGGAGGCCGACCTGTGCGCCGACGAGCGAGCCGATGACCAGCAGACCCGCCGCGGCCGGGGAGATCTCGCCGCGCGCGCCGTAGGAGGCCGAGCCGGCGACGGCGGTGAGCACGATGGCGGCCAGGGAGGTCGCCGCCGCCCTGCGCTGGCCCATGCCGAGGACGGTCATGAGCGCGGGGACGATGACCACTCCCCCGCCGACGCCGAACAGGCCGGACAGGAATCCCGCGCCCGCGCCGGTGGCCATGACCAGGAGCGCTCTGCGCGCGGCGCCGCCCACCGGCGGTCCCGGTGCTGCCGGCGTGCTCACTGCTGGTCCAGGATGCGGCGCACGGCGCCCAGGCGGGAGGCGACCTGCTTCTCGAAGCCGTTGCCGGTCGGCTCGTAGTAGCGGCGCCCGGCCAGCTCATCGGGCAGGTAGCGCTGCGCGACGACGCCGTGGGGGAAGTCGTGGGGGTACAGGTAGCCCTGCCCGTGCCCCAGGCGCTCGGCGCCGGAGTAGTGGGCGTCGCGAAGGTGCGGCGGGACCTGGCCCCCTTCGCCGGCGCGCACGTCCGCCAGGGCCCGGCCGATGCCGACCGTGACCGCGTTGGACTTCGGCGCCGTGGCCACCGCCAGGGCCGCCTCGGCCAGGACCAGCTGGGCCTCGGGCATGCCGATGAGGGCGACGGCCTGCTGGGCGGCGACCGCGGTCGACAGCACGGCGGGATCGGCCAGGCCCACGTCCTCGGCCGCGTGAATCGTGATGCGCCGCGCGATGTAGCGGGGGTCCTCCCCGGCGGCGATCATCCGCGCCAGGTAGTGGAGGGCGGCATCGGGATCGGAGCCGCGCATGGACTTGATGAAGGCGCTGACGACGTCGTAGTGCTGGTCCCCCGCCCGGTCGTAGCGCACGGCCGCGACGTCGGCGGCGCGCTCGACGTCGTCGAGGGCGACGCGGGGCGGGGCCGGCTCGCCGTCGTCCCGGTCCTCTCCGTCCCGCGGTGCCCGGACCTGGGCGCTCTCCGCCAGGACCGCGCCGGCCGCGGCCTCCAGGATTGTCAGGGACCTGCGGGCGTCCGAGCCCGCCATGCGCACGATCAGCTCGCGGGCGTCGTCGTCGACGGCCAGGGCCCCGCCCAGCCCCCGCTCGTCGGCGACCGCCCGGTCCACCAGCGCGCGGACCGCAGCGGCGTCCAGGGGCTGGAGAGTCAGCAGCAGGGACCGGGACAGGAGCGGGGAGACCACGGAGAAGCTCGGGTTCTCGGTGGTGGCGGCCACGAGGGTGACCCAGCGGTTCTCGACGCTGGGCAGCAGGGCGTCCTGCTGGGAGCGCGAGAAGCGGTGGACCTCGTCGACGAACAGGACGGTCTCCTCGCCGCCGGCAGCGAGCCTGCGACGGGCGTCGGCGACGACCTGACGGATGTCCTTCACGCCCGCGCTCACAGCGGACAGCTCGACGAACCGGCGTCCGCTCCCCCGGGCGACGAGGTAGGCCAGGGTCGTCTTGCCGGTGCCCGGCGGCCCCCACAGGATGACGCTGGAGACGCCCGCACCGTCCGCCCGGTCGGCGGGCGGTGCGACCAGACGGCGCAGCGGCGAGCCCGGCGGGAGAAGATGGTCCTGGCCGACGACCTCGTCCAGGGTGCGCGGACGCATGCGCACGGCCAGCGGTGCGTGGGTGTCCACCGGTAGACCGGCGTCGTCCGTCCCGGCGCTCTCGAACAGGTCCATGTCCGACAACCCTAGATGATCGAGTCCGGGATGAGCGGCGCTGCGCGGTGGAGAAGGCGGCGCCTGCGCGCTCTTCAGGTGCCCGTCGGTCGTGGACGCGGCGGGGATCGGCGTGATTCCGCGGTTCTGCGGCGGGGCGGGCTGGGGCCGGGCGGGGAGCGAGCCGCGGACCGCCACACGGTCTTCCGCAAGATGAGCGGCCGCCCGTCTGCGACAATGCCATCATGCTCGTCTGGCTCTCCCGTCGCGTCGTCAAGGACGCCTGGTACGTCGTCGGTACATGGGCGGCGCTCGTCGTCATACTTCTCGCCGTCTCGCTGGGCGGCCTGGGCGGCACCGGCCTGTTTGGCCGGCTCGAGGCGAGCGGCTCATCGGCCGCGGGCACTCAGAGCGCCGAGGGCGAGCAGATCCTGCACACCCTGACCGGAGACTCGCAGTCCGTGAGCCTGCTGGTCACCGGCGTCGACCTCTCCAGCGCCGAGACCCAGAGGCAGGTCTCCTCCGCGCTCGCCGGAGCGCACGCCGACCTGCGGGCCATCGTGGGCGAGCAGAACGTCCTGGACCCCTTCGTCGTCCCCGGCATGCTCTCCCAGCCCGCGGCCCAGGCGCTGGCGTCCAGCGACCTGGACGGCTTCCTCATGGTCGTCACCGTCAACCCCAACGGGGACGCGGTCGGCAGCGCCGATGACAAGGCCTACGAGGAGGAGGTCGCCGCCCTCGTGCGCAAGGTCGAGACCCGGCTGAGGGCGGTCCCCGACGAGCTGCGCGACATCAGCCCCGGGGCGTCGGGCGTGGTCTCCGACAAGATGCTCATGTCGCAGGCGGTCAACGACCAGGTCGAGAGGGACCTGGTCCGCGGGGAGCTCATCTCCCTGCCCCTGGCGCTGCTGGTCATGGTGGTGGTCTTCGGTGGGTTCCTCATCGCCGGCATGCCCCTGCTCGGCGCGCTGGCCTCGATCGTCGGCTCCCTGGGCGTGCTCTACGCGCTCAGCCTCATCACCGACCTGCAGTCCTTCGTCGTCAACATCGCCTCGATCATCGGCCTGGGACTGTCCATCGACTACGGGCTGCTGCTGACCTCCCGCTACCGCGAGGAGCTCGACCGCGGCCTGGATGATGAGATCGAGTCCACGGCGGACGGGCGCCTGCGGCGCAGACGCACCGGTCGGCGCGACCCGCTCATCGCCCAGTGCATGACGACGACGCTGACCACGGCGGGGCGCACCGTGCTGTTCTCGGGGCTGACGGTCGCCGTGGCGCTGATGGGGCTGGTGCTCATGGGCAACAGCATCCTGTGGTCCATCGGCGTGGCGGGCATGGCCGTCGTCCTGATCGCCGTCGCCGCAGCGCTGACGCTGGTGCCCGCCCTGCTGGTGCTGCTGGGGCGGCGGCTCCTGCGCCCCTCCGTGCCGCAGCGGCTCGTGAGGCTGATCGCCCGCCGCCGCCGGGCACGCGACGTCGACGCCGGCTCCGGGGCCTTCGCCTGGATCGCCCGCCAGGTCCACCGGATGCCCTGGGTCGTGCTGGTCGCCTGCATCGCCCTGCTGGTGGTCCTGGCCTCACCGCTGCGCGGGGCGCGCATGCTGACCTCCACCACCGAGCTCCTGCCTCCCGACTCCGACCAGCGCACGTACCTGACGACCCTGCAGGAGGACTACCCCGAATCCGTCGAGGAGGACGCCACGCTCATCGTCTACGGCACCGGCGACCGGGTCACCTCCTACATCAATGACCAGGTCGCCTATGTGGACGGAGTCACTCAGGTCAAGCCGACCATCGCGGGCAAGTACACCGTGGCCTTTCTCGACCTGGAGGGCGGGGCGTCCTCGCAGGCCGCCGAGCGCACCGTCGCCGCCATCCAGGCTCTGGACGCGCCGGCCGACACCTGGATCACGGGCCAGGCCGCCAGCCAGTACGACTTCCGGCAGACCATCATCCACGGGCTCCCGAAGGTGGTCGGCGTCCTGCTGCTGGCGTCCTTCGTGCTTCTGTTCCTCATGACCGGGTCCGTGCTCGTGCCCTTCAAGGCGCTGCTCGTCAACGTGCTCTCGCTGGCGGCCTCGCTGGGGGTGCTGGTGTGGGTGTTCCAGGGCGGGCACCTCAGCGGGCTGCTCGGCTTCACTCCGATCGGAGGCGTCGAGGGCTACGTCATGGTGACAGCGGTCGGCGTCGGCCTGGGCCTGGCGATGGACTACGAGGTCTTCATCCTGGCTCGCATCAAGGAGTACTGGGACGGCGGGGACGACAACAACACCGCCGTCGAGAGGGGCCTGCAGCGGTCGGGACGCATCGTGACCTCGGCGGCCCTCATCATGGTGATCGTGTTCCTCGGCTTCGTGGCGGGCGATCTGCTCATCATCAAGGAGATCGGCCTGGCTCTGGCGGTCATGGTGGCGCTGGACGCCACCGTGGTGCGCCTGCTCCTCGTGCCCGCGACCATGAGCCTGCTCGGGCGCTGGAACTGGTGGGCGCCGGCCTTCCTGCGGGATGCTCGGGAGCGGTTCCTGGCGTAGAAGGGGCGGTCGGGGCCGCGGAGACGGCGCGGCCCCGACCCGCTGGTCCCGGATCACAGCAGGGTGATGTCCCCCGCTCCCTCCCGCACGACCTCGGGGGCGTCGCTGGTGAGGTCCACGACGGTGGTGGGCTCGGTGGAGCCCACGGGGCCCTCGACGACGACGTCGATGAGGTGGCCCAGGGCGTCCTCGACCTCCCACCCCGAGCTCTCCGGCTCGGTCCGCCCGGGACGGATGAAGGTCGAGGACAGGATGGGGGCGTCGAAGCCGGCGACGAGCGCCTGGGTGATGGCGTGGTCGGGGATGCGCACGCCCAGCGTGTGCTTCTTCGGGTTGAGAGTCATCCGGGGCACGTCCTTGGTGCCCTTGAGGATGAAGGTCCATGGACCGGGGGTCAGGCGCTTGATGAGGCGGAAGGCGTTGTTGCCCACGATGGCCACCGGGCCGACCTGGGCGAAGCTCGCGCACACGAAGGTGAAGTTGTGCTTGTCGTTGAGCTGGCGGATGGCGCGGATGCGATCCAGCCCCTCCTTGTTCCCGGGAGCGCAGGCCAGGGCGTAGCCCGAGTCCGTGGGGTAGGCGATCAGGCCGCCCTCGCGCAGCACGGTGACGACCTTGTCAACGAGACGGGCCTGTGGGTTGACGGGATGGAGCTCGATGTATCGCGACATGGCCTCATTGTGCTCCATATCCTCTCGGCGCGGTAGCCGACGGCCGGGGCCGCCCGGCGCGGGACGCGAACCGCGTGATTCCGCCTGTCTCATCCGGCGCCCAGTCAACCTCATGAAAACGATTTGCATTTTATGCCCGCATTACCCGCCGCGATTCTCTCTCGATTTCCAGAATCAGGTGAGAGGCATTTTCATGTTTGGTGCTGCCGCGATCATCATCTTATGGTTTCTGAGAACGAGATCGCAGCCGCACAGCGCTGCTCCAAGACTGAGGAGACCCGCATGACCGCCACGACCGAGCACCGTCCCGCCGAGGCCCACCACCACACGCACGGCCCGAGCTGCGGGCACGTCGCCATCATTCACAACGACCACGTCGACTACATTCACAACGGCCACCTTCACCACGAGGACAACGGCCACTACGACGAGTGCGACACCTGCAGCTGCCCGCACTGCTCGGACTCCTGCGCCGTGTGCGAGTGCTCCGACTGCACCTGTCCCACCTGCAACCACAACGCCTGCTCCTGCGACCACTGCGACGACGCCTGCTCGTCGTGCACGTGCGAGGACTGCACCTGCCCCACCTGCGCGCACGCGGCCTGAGAGGCCCGTCCGCGCACTGCGCGACGGCACGCGCTGCCGCGCACGCCGACGGCCTCTGCCGGTATTCGGCCCGGAGCCCCTGATGGTTCCGGGCCGAACGCGTGCCGTGCCGGCGGAGCGGCGACGAGCCGGGCCGACCCCGTCCGGACCGAGTTCGGCCCGGGACGCCGGCCTGACGGCCCGCCGGATGCACTCCGCACTCCGTTGGAGTCGATCATCTAGGATGCGATCATGGGTTCTAGAATCGTCATTCTAGCTTCTTCGGAAGCGCTCGCCCGTCCGCCGCAGCCCTGGGCGAGGACCGCCTGCTGGGCCTGCCTGCTGTGCGCCCTGCCCTCGGCCGCCTGGCGGGTGGCGATGTTGACCGGCGCGGACGTGGGCTTCGGGTACGCCGACCTCTATCGGGACAGCGCGGGCGGAACCATCTACGTGCTCGCCCTGGAGACCGTCCAGGTCGGTGCCGCCGTCGCGTGCGTGGGGCTGTGCCGGCCGTGGGGCGAGACAGTGCCGCGCTGGGTGCCCGGCCTGGGCGGCAGGACGATCCCCCGCCTCCTGCCCCTGGTGCTGGGAGGAGTCGGCAACGTCCTGCTCTACCTCATCATCTACTCGGTCGCCGCCCTCTTCGCCCTGGCCGCCCTGAGCCGGCCGCCGGCGTGGACGCCCGCCCAGGGCATGAGCACCGGTCAGACGGTCGTCTTCGCCCTGTGCTACGCGCCGATGCTCCTGTGGCCGGCAGCCCTCACGGTCGCCCTGGTCGGCTACCGGCGCAGGTGGATGCCACGCACCCGGGAAGCGCGATCATGACGTCGCTCCCGTGGAGCGCCCGAGAGCCTGAAAGGGCCTGTCAGGACTACTGCGCGGCCCCACGGGCGCTCCCAACGGCCGTGGCCGGGTCGGTCAGGCCCTGCGCGCCTCGGCCGGCGGCTCCGGCTCGGCGTCGACCCCGGCCTCCTTGCGCTGCGCCGGGGTGATCGGGGCGGGCGCGTCGGTCAGCGGGTCCCAGCCCGCTCCGATCTTCGGGAAGGCGATGACGTCGCGGATGGAGTCGGCACCGGTCAGCAGGGAGATGATGCGGTCCCAGCCGAAGGCGATGCCGCCGTGCGGCGGGGCGCCGAATGCGAAGGCGTCCAGCAGGAAGCCGAACTTCTCGCGGGCCTCCTCCTCGCCGATGCCCATGACCCTGAAGACGCGCTCCTGGACGTCGCGGCGGTGGATACGGATGGATCCCCCGCCGATCTCGTTGCCGTTGCACACGATGTCGTAGGCGTAGGCCAGGGCGCTGCCGGGGTCCTCGTCGAAGGTGTCCAGGCACTCGGGCCTGGGCGAGGTGAAGGCGTGGTGCACTGCGGTCCAGGCGGACTTGCCCAGGGCGACGTCGCCCTCGGCCCTGGCCTCGGCGGACGGCTTGAACAGGGGGGCGTCCACGACCCACACGAAGGCCCACGCGTCGTCGTCGATGAGGCCGCAGCGCCTGCCGATCTCCAGGCGCGCGGCGCCCAGCAGGGCGCGGGAGGCGTCCGCGTCACCGGCGGCGAAGAAGATGCAGTCCCCCGGCCCGGCCCCCGCGGCCTCGGCCAGGCCCGCGCGCTCGGCGTCGGTGATGTTCTTGGCGACCGGCCCGCCCAGCGCGCCGTCCTCGGCGACCGTCACATAGGCCAGTCCCCTGGCGCCGCGCTGCTTGGCCCAGTCCTGCCAGGCGTCGAAGGTGCGCCGGGACTGGGAGGCGCCGCCGGGCATGACGACGGCGCCCACGTACGGGCTCTGGAAGACGCGGAAGGTGGTGTCCCTGAAGTAGTCGGTCAGGTCCACCAGCTCGCAGCCGAAGCGCAGGTCGGGCTTGTCCGAGCCGTACCTCTCCATGGCGTCGCGGTAGGTCATGCGCGCGATGGGTGTGGGTAGGTCGTAGCCGATGAGCGCCCACACCTCGCGCAGTACGTCCTCGGCGACGGCGATGACGTCGTCCTGCTCGACGAAGCTCATCTCCACGTCGAGCTGGGTGAACTCGGGCTGGCGGTCGGCGCGGAAGTCCTCGTCGCGGTAGCAGCGGGCGATCTGGTAGTAGCGCTCCATCCCGGCGACCATGAGGAGCTGCTTGAACAGCTGGGGGCTCTGCGGCAGGGCGTACCAGGAGCCCGGAGCCAGGCGGGCGGGGACGAGGAAGTCGCGGGCGCCCTCGGGGGTGGAGCGGGTGAGGGTCGGGGTCTCGATCTCGACGAAGTCGTGGGAGTCCAGCACCCGGCGGGCCGCCTGGTTGACCTTGGAGCGCAGGCGGATGGCGTACTGCATGCCGGAGCGGCGCAGGTCGAGGTAGCGGTGCCTCAGCCGAGCCTCCTCCCCGGCCCTGCCCACGTCCTCGGCGTGGTCGGAGACCTGGAAGGGGAGCGGGGCCGCGGGATTGAGGATCTCGACATCGGCGACGACGACCTCGATCTCACCCGTGGGCAGGTTCGGGTTCGCGTTGCCCGCGGGGCGCTTCGTCACCTCGCCCGTGACCGCCAGGACGTACTCGGCGCGCAGGTCGTGGGCGACCTCCTCGCGGATGACGACCTGGGCGATGCCGGAGGCGTCGCGCAGGTCGATGAAGGCGACGCCTCCGTGGTCGCGACGCCGGTCCACCCAGCCGGTGAGGGTGACGGTGTCGCCTATGTCCGCGGGTCGCAGGGATCCGGCGTAGCGGGTTCGCAGCACGGTGCTGATCTCCTAACCATCGGGGGCGCGTCCCCGGCGCCCGGCGGTGCGCACCGCGAGACGGGCGGGCGCCGCCTGCGATCCTATGCCGACCCCGGTCCCCCGCTCGTCGGGGCTCCGGCCAAGGTGATCAGGCCGACACGCTCCGGCACGCGATCACGGAGGAGCGGCCTTCTCGCCGGTCGACCGCCGACGGCGGCTCATCACGACGGCGGCGGCCAGCAGAACCAGCAGGAGCGCGAGCAGGAAGAGCGACGCCCCGACATACGGAAAGGTGCCGTCCCTGACCTCGACGGCGGTCTGCGTCTCCTCCCCGTCGGGGACGATATCGACCTGCGTCGTGCGGGAGCCGTCGGAGGCGGGGGTCTCCCCCGCCTCGGGGACCGCGGTCCCCGAGGAGCCGGCACCTGTCGGGATGACGGTCGGCACCGGGGCGCTTGCGGTCGCAGGGGCTGTGGCGGAGCCACCGATGATCGTCACGTCGCCGACGGTGAAGTAGGGACTCTTGTTCGTGTAGTCCAGGGTGCGGACCTCATTGGTCGGGATATCCGGGCCGGCGGAGACGTCGAACCGGAGCCAGTGGGACCCCTTGGGGACATAGCCGGGCAGCTCGACCGCCCCGGACGTGACTCCGTCCTTGTTGATCGTGCCGGCGCCGACGGGGGCCTGGCTGCCGAGCATGCCGTCGTCGACGGAGATCTGGATGGTGGCCCCGGGAGGGAACCCGGACAGCGTGTAGGTCAGGGTGCCGCCCACGGCCACCGTCGAGGGACTGACCGTCGAGGCCGTGCCGGTGGTCGAGTCGTTGGTCTCCGTGGCCGAGGCCGACGGGTGCGCCGCGGCAAGGACCGGCACCGAGACCACGATCAGCGCGCACACGGCCGCGACACCCATGACCGCACGGCGCCCGGCCAGGATGCGGCGTCTCAAAGCCCCTCTCCTGCGGGACCCGCGCACCGACCGCGATTCCGTCTGCGTCCTCTTCACTGACTCGTTGCTGCCCTGTGCGCTCTTACCGCCTACGACCAGTCAGCGCCGGGCCCGCCAGGATCAGGAAGGATGCCGCGCCCACGAGAAGGAGCCCGCCGGCGGAGACGAGCATCCAGTCGTCCCGGCCCAGGGTGCTGGGCTGGGGAACGGACGCGGTCCCGACCGTCATCCTCGCCGGCTCGGAGGTGTCCGCGGCGGCCGTCGTGATCTCCAGCTGCGCCCATCCGAGCAGGTGGGAGTCCCTGTCGCCGACGGCGAGCTGGTAGGAGCCGGCCGCGAGGTTGGACACGTCGATCGACACGGAGTTGCTGGAATCGACCTGCGTCCACCCCGGGGTCGACTCCTCGGGGAAGAGGAAGACCGCGACCCAGTCGTCCTTCTCGGCCTTGTCCGAGGGGAGGATCAGCGACACGATGTTGCCGCGCCGGGTCCCCGACAGGGAGCCGGCGTTGGAGGCGTCGAGCCTGCTCGCATCCGGGACGGGAGCAGCGGGCCTCGTCGTCGGGCGCCCCTTGCCCGCCCCCGGGTCCGTCGCGGGCCCGCTCTCGGGATCCTGAGCGGGCGCGGCGGTCTCGGGGGCGTCGCCCGGCTCGCTCGGCGTGTCCTGCGGACCGGGCGCCGCGGACTGCTCGCC
>ERZ773059.1096-NODE-1096-length-13799-cov-12.626528_pt1 | contig 13799 bp, 9 predicted proteins | sample MGYA00580514_ERZ773059 | MGnify/ENA primary metagenome ERZ773059 (study PRJEB29015, sample SAMEA2737981) | human oral metagenome | biome: human oral; feature: human-associated habitat; material: dental | place: China | collected 2056 ...
CATCATCACCGCACACCCCGACCGCACCGCCCTGGGCACCTCACCCCGATACCACCAGGCGAGCGGGCCCGACTGACAACCCCACCTCACCGCAGCGCCGCGGCCCGCCTGGGCGGCACGCCCGGCATCCCCAGGCCCACGACCCGGCGCCCGCCGGAGCCCCCAGCACCAGCACCAACCCCGGCCCCGGGAGCATCCTCGAAGTCGATGCCCACCAGGTCCAGCACGCCGTCGTCGTCCCCCGACCCGTCCCGCCCCTGGACCGCCGTCGCCAGCATGAGCTTGATGCGGTTGAGCTGGTTGACCTCCGAAGCCCCCGGGTCGTAGTCGACTGCGACGATGTTCGACTCCGGGTACCGGTTGCGCAGCGCCCGGAACATCCCCTTCCCCACGATGTGGTTCGGCAGGCACGCGAAGGGCTGGGCGCAGATGATGTTCGGGCACCCGTGCTCGATCATGTCGACCATCTCCGCCGTCAAGTACCAGCCCTCCCCCGCCTGGTTGCCCAGGCGCGCGATGTCCTGCGAGCGCGGGATCATCTCCCCGATCCTGCGGTGCGGCTCGAACTTGCCGCCCGTGGCCGCGAACGCCCTGCGCACGGGCGCCTCGTACCTCTCCAGCGCCCACAGCACCAGCGGCATGATGCGGCGCTGGCGGCCCCCGATCCCCAGGTTCGCCTGGTCCCACTCGGCTGTCGCCGACGAGTAGTGGAAGAACTGCATGAGGCCCGGCAGCTCCGCCTCGCAGCCCTCCGCCTCGATGACGTCGACCGCGTGGTTGTTCGCGTCGGGGTGGAACTTCACGAGGATCTCCCCCACTAGGCCGACGCGGGGCTTGCGGGGGATGTCGCGCAGGGCCAGCGCGTCGAACTCGCGCACGCACGCCCTGATGAGGCCCGCGTAGGTGAGGCGGCGGGCACGCCCGCCCCCGAACTCCTGGGAGCGGCCGTCCTCGATCCACTCCCGCACGATCCGGTCCCACCTCCTGTACAGCTCCATCGCCGAGCCCTGGACGGCCTCGTAGGGCCGCACCCGCAGCAGCATCGACTGGATGGCGTCGCCGATGACGAAGGCCTGGACCGCCTTGTGGATGTCCTTCAGGCCCAACTGGAAGCCCGGGTTGTCCTCGAGCCCCTGCACGGACAGCGCGATCACCGGCACCTGCGGGTATCCCGCGTCGCGCAGGGCCTTGCGCAGCAGCGCCGCGTAGTTCGTGGCCCGGCACATGCCGCCCGTCTGCGTGATGCCCACCGCCGTGCGGTCCGGGTCGGCGCGCCCCGAGACGAACTCCTCGACCAGCTGCCCGATGACCACGATCGCCGGGTAGCACGAGTCGTTGTTCACGTACTTCAGGCCCGTCTCCGTGCTCTGGCGGCTGGTGCGCTCCAGCACCCGCACCCTCAGGCCCGCGCGCGCCAGCAGCGGCGACAGGAAACGGAAGTGGATCGGCGACATCTGCGGGGCCAGGATCTCGTACCCCGCCTCGCGCATCTCCTTGGTGAAGGAGGCGCGCACCTCGATGTGGCCGGCCCTGGCCCCCGCCTGCTCCTCGCGGGCCGCCGCCGACGCGGGGTCCTCGTGCAGCGCCGTGTCGACCGCTGCCGACACCAGGGGAGCCGACGAGGCGGGGGCCGCCCCCTCGCGCCCGGCCGCCTCCGCCTCCGCCCCCGAGGTCGGCGCCGTGCCCTCCGCCTCCGTGGCGCGGGGGGCCGGGGCGCAGCGCTCGGAGACCGCGGCCTCCAGGGAGCGCAGGCGGATCCTCGCGGCGCCCAGGTTCGAGACCTCGTCGATCTTGAGGACGGTGTGCACGTCGCCGCGCCCCTCGAGGATCTCCTGGACCTGGTCCGCGGTGATGGCGTCGACGCCGCAGCCGAAGGAGTTGAGCTGGACCATCTCCAGGTCCGGCTCGTCGCCGACGCGGGCCGCCGCCTCGTACAGGCGCGAGTGGTAGGTCCACTGGTCGCGCACGCGGAGGGGGCGCTCCAGGCGGGCGTCGATGACGGAGTCCTCCGTGAGGACCGCCATGCCCAGGCCGACGATGACCTCCGGGATGCCGTGGTTGATCTCGGGGTCCAGGTGGTAGGGGCGGCCGGCCAGGACGATGCCCCGCACGCCGTGGGCGCGCATCCACTCCAACGACTCCCGGCCCTTCTGGCGGATCTCGGCCTTGACGGCGGCGTCCTCCTCCCACGCGGCGTCCAGGGCCGCCCTCATCTCCTCCAGGGGGATGTCGTAGCCGTGCTCCTTGAAGGCGCCCACCAAGTGGGCCGGCAGGTACTCGCGGTTGGAGAAGTTGACGAAGGGGCTGATGAAGCGCACACCGGGGTCGGACAGGCGCTCCATGTTGTTGCGGATCACCTCGGGGTAGGTGGCCACGACCGGGCAGTTGAAGCAGTTGTCCGCGCCCTCGCTGCCCTGCTCGAAGGCCACGCACGGGTAGAAGATGTTCGTCACCCCCTTCTTCAGCAGCGCCTCGATGTGCCCGTGCACCAGTTTCGCCGGGTAGCACACGTTCTCGGAGGGGATCGACTCCATGCCCTCCTCGAAGAGCGCGTGGTTGGAGCGCCCCGAGATCATCACCCGGAACCCCAGCTTGGTGAGCATCGTGAACCAGAACGGGTAGTTCTCGTACATGCCGAGCACGCGCGGGACCCCCATGTCGCCGCGGAACGCCTTGCCCGCGGTGAGGCGCCGGTAGCCGAAGATCCTCTTGTACTTCCAGTCGTAGAGGTTGGGCAGCTCCGACTTCTTCGGGACCCGCTCCAAGGAGGCGCCGCGCTCGCAGCGGTTCCCCGACACGTGGCGCTCCCCGTTGGAGAACGTCGAGATCGTCATCTGGCAGTGGTTCTGGCACAGGCGGCACGTCTTGCGGGTCGTCTCCACGGAGAACCCCTCCAGGGCCTCGACGGTGGCCAGGGACGAGGCCCCCTGCCCGCTGTCGTGCATGCGCGCGGTCAGGGCCGCGCCGTAGGCCCCCATGAGGCCCGCGATGTCCGGGCGCACGACCTGGCGCCCCGTGAGCAGCTCGAAAGCGCGCAGCACCGAGTCGTTGAGGAAGGTGCCGCCCTGGACGACGACCCTCTCCCCCAGGTCCGAGGGGTCCTTGAGCTTGATGACCTTGTACAGGGCGTTGCGCACCACCGAGTAGGACAGGCCCGCGCTGATGTCGCGCACGTCCGCCCCCTCCTTCTGGGCCTGCTTCACCGAGGAGTTCATGAACACCGTGCACCGGGTGCCCAGGTCGACGGGGTCCGTCGAGTCCATGGCCGCCCGCGCGAAGGCCCGCACGTCCGTGCCCATCGTCTGCGCGAAGGTCTGCAGGAACGACCCGCACCCCGACGAGCACGCCTCGTTGACGGAGATGGAGTCCACGGCGTGGTCGCGGATGCGCAGGTACTTCATGTCCTGCCCGCCGATATCGATGACGGAGGTGACCCCCGGCGCGACGGACTCCGCCGCCCGGTAGTGCGCCATCGTCTCGATCTCGCCCTCGTCCATGGTGAGGGCCGCCTTGACCAGGCCCTCGCCGTACCCGGTCGCGCAACTGCGCCCGATGACCGCCCCCTCGGGCAGCCCGGTCCGCACCCGCCGCACGATCTCGACGGCGGCCGCCACGGGGTCGCCCTCGTTGGAGGCGTAGTGGGTGAAGACGATGCGGCCGCGGGAGTCGATGACGACGGCCTTGATGGTCGTCGACCCCGCGTCGATGCCGAGCCAGCAGCGCCCCCGCGCCTCGGCGGGCTCCGCCTTGGGGACCACCTCGGCGCCGTGGCGGCGCTCGAACTCGGCCCTCTCCTCCTCGGAGGCGAAGAGAGGCCGCATGCGGGGGGACTCGGCGCCCACCTCGGCGGTGGCGAGCGCGTTGATGAGGTCGGCGAGGGAGCGCGGCCGGGCGCGGCCGGCCCCCGCCTCGTCGCCCGTCGGCCGGGCCTGCGCCGACTGGCCTGCGGGCGGGGCCGTCTTCGCGGCCATGAGGGCCGCGCCGATCGCGACGTAGAGCTGGGCGCCCGTGGGCGTGACGAAGGAGTCCGCCTTGGGCAGCAGCGCCTTGTACGCCTCGCGCAGCTGGGGCAGGAAGTGCAGGGGGCCGCCCAGGAACATGACGTTCCCGCGGATCGGGCGCCCGCAGGCCAGGCCGGCGATGGTCTGCGTGGCCACCGCCGTGAAGATCGACGCGGCCAGGTCCTCGTGGGCGGCGCCCTGGTTGATGAGCGGCTGGATGTCGGATTTGGCGAACACCCCGCAGCGCGATGCGATCGGGTAGAGCTGCGTGTGCTCGGCCGCCAGGGCGTCGAGCCCCGACGCGTCCGTGTGCAGCAGTGTGGCCATCTGGTCGATGAAGGCGCCCGTGCCGCCCGCGCAGGTGCCGTTCATGCGCTGTTCGGGAGTGGGGTGCAGGTAGGTGAGTTTGGCGTCCTCGCCGCCCAGTTCGATGACGACATCGACCTCGGGGTGCAGGCGCCGGGTGGCCTCCGTGCCCGCGATGACCTCCTGGACGAAGGGGATGCCCATCGCGCGGGCAGTCGTGAGGCCGCCTGAGCCCGTGATGGCGCTGACGACCTCCAGCCCCGGGTGCCGAGCCTCGATGTCGGCCAGGAGGCGGCCCAGCTCCGCGCGCACGTCGGCGTTGTGGCGGCGGTAGTCGGAGTAGAGGACGCGGTTGCCGTCGAGGACCACGGCCTTGACCGTGGTGGATCCGACGTCGATGCCGAGCTGGTGGACGCGCTGGGCCTGAGCGCCCTCGCGCTCTGCGGCGCCGGTGCCGGTATCGGTGTCGGTTGCGGGGTCCATGTCTGCTCCCTACTTCTCCCTCGATCCGAACATAGGACGGAGGGCGCGTATTTTCCAGGACGCAGAAATTAGAGTGGTCGCATGGACTCCACCGCAGACGCCCCCCGGATTCCAACGGGAAACACCCGTGGAGCGGCCGGAGGAGCGCCCGCTAGTTTCACGGACGCTGAAATTAACCCCTCGAATATGGCAACACATCATGTTGCGAAAATCCAGCGCGGCCCCTCCGGACCTCGGGGCGAAGTGCGCCGGCGCATACTCGAGGCCGCCCGCGCCGCATTCACCGCCTCGGGCTACGACGGGACCACCATGCGCCAGATCGCCCGGAGCGCGGGGTGCGACTCCGCGCTCATCACCTACTACTTCTCCACCAAGCAACAACTGTTCCGGGCGTGCCTGGACCTGCCCTCGGACCCCGCCTCGGACGTCATCGCGCTCCTGGCCCCCGGGCCGAGCGGCGCGGCCGAACGGCTCGTGGACTACGCCCTGGACCTGTACGAACACCACCTCACCTCCGACGCGATGAGCGCCCTCATGCGCGCCCTGGCCACCGACGCCGAGACCTCCCAGCGCTTCCGCGCCTACATCAGCACCGAGGTCCTGGGCCCCGTGGCCGCCGCCATAGGCGCCGGCACGGCGATCGCCCAGCGCATCGAGATCGTCCTGTCCATGATGCACGGAGTGGTCACCATGCGCTACATCGTGCGCCTGGAGCCCCTCGCCTCGATGCCCCGCGAGCAGGTCAGGGCCCAATTGGCCCCCCTGATCCAGCCGCTCATCGACAGCGCCTTCAACGCCCCCACTTTCTGAGGACGCACACAAGGACCCCTATTTTCGCAACACGGGCCGCACACAACGGCTTGATTCCGCCGTTGCGTGCGGCCCTATGTTGCGTAATTCAGTCCCTTGTGTGCGTACCTGTGGGGGAGGAGGGGGCGCCGGCGCTCAGTCGGCGGGCGCGGCCGGTTCGGACAGGGGCACGGCGCGCACCTGCGTGGCCTTGATCGACGACCACACGGCATCGCCCACTCCGAGCCCCAACTCCGCCCACGCGGCGGTGGTCACGCGCGCCCGCACTAACGCGGGCTCCCCGGATCCCGACGCGGGCCCGGGAGCGTCCGATCCGGACGGGGGCTCCGCGCCGAGCAGGACCCCCACAGTGATGACACCGCCAGACGCATCCACCGATTCGACGCGGCCGGGCAACTGGGAGCGGGGAGAGGCGTCCACGGGCCCGCGCGACAGGGCCACCGCCTCGGGGGCGAAGAGCAGGGCGACCGGGCCGTCGGGGGCCTCCCCCGCGCCGTAGAGGGTCCCCCCGCCCACGCGCACCCCCACGAGGCCGTCCCCGCGCCGGGCCCTGCCCGACACGATGTTGAACCCCGCCAGGCGCGCGGCGAACACCGACGAGGGGCGGGCGAGCACCGCGGCGGGCGCCCCCTCCTCGACGACCCTCCCCGAGTCCATGACGACCATGTGGGCAGCGAGTTCCAGGGCCTCCACGGCGTCGTGCGTGACGAGGACCGTGGTGACGCCCGTGGCGGCGAGGCGCTCGCGCAGGACGAGGGACACCTGGGCCGTCGCCTCGACGTCGAGGGCGGCGGTGGGCTCATCGAGGACCAGCACCGACGGGTCGAAGACGAGGGCGCGGGCGATGGCGACACGCGCGGCCTGCCCGCCGGAGAGCTCGTCGCCGCGGCGCCCGGCGACCCCTTCCATCCCGACTCGGCGCAGCTGGTCGAGGGCGCGGGAGGCGGCCTCGGCGCGTTCCACGCCCCGCGAGCGCAGCGGGAACGCCACGTTCGCCAGGACGCTCATGTGCCCGAAGATCCGGGGCTGTTGGCTGACCATCGCGATCCCCCGGTCGCGGGCGCCGACGAAGCGGCCGGGGGAGTCGACGACGCGCTCCCCTATGCGCACCGCGCCCTCGTCGAGGGCCAGGGAGCCGGCGATGACCTGGGCGAGGGTGGACTTGCCCGCGCCGTTGTGCCCCATGACCGCGGTGACGGCCCCGGCGGGCAGGGAGAGGTCCACGCCCCAGTCCCGTGCGGCCACGCGTCCGCGCACGCACACGGCGGATCCGCCCCCGGCAGCGGGGCCGGGCCGCGGCGAGGCGGGGGCGGGGGGCGCGGGCGGCACTGGGCGCCGGCGGCGGATCCGGCGGGGGAGCTCGGTGAGGGCGACGACCACGGTGGCGGCCATGAGCAGGACGGCGCCCAGGGCCAGGGCCAGCTCGGTGTTCGACTCGCGCGCCAGGTAGATCTGCAGCGGCATGGTGCGGGTGACGCCTTGCATCGACCCCGCGAAGGTGAGGGTGGCGCCGAACTCGCCGAGGCAGCGCGCCAGGGCGAGGGCGCTGCCCCTGGCCAGGCCGGGGAGGACCATGGGGAGGGTCACCCGCCACAGGACCCGGGAGGGCGAGGCGCCCAGGGAGGAGGCCATCTCCTCCAGGCCCTCGGGCCTGGCGCGCAGCGCCGCCTCCAGGGTGACGATGAGGAAGGGCAGTGAGACGAAGACCTGGGCGACGACGACGGCGGTGGTGGAGAATGCGATGGAGGCGCCCCATGCCTCCATCGACGCGCCGATGGGGGATTTGCGCCCGAACGCGGCCAACAGGGCGATGCCCGCGACGACGGGCGGCAGGGAGAGGGGCAGGGCGACCAGCACCCTGAAGAAGCGGACGAGGCGCCAGTCGCGCGAGAGCAGCACCGCAGCGGGCACGCCGAGCACCAGGTCGACGGCGAGCGCGGCGGCGCAGGTGCGCAGGGACAGGCCGAGGGCCGCCACGGACTCCTCGGAGGCGAGGATCCAGGGCAGTCGGCCCCATGGGACGCGCCCCGCCATGAAGACGAGGGGCAGCACCAGGAATGCGAGGGCGAGCCCGCCGACGGCCGCGGTCCACACGGGGACCGGGCTGACGGCGGGCGCGCGGCGTTTGCCCACGGGTCCGGACTACTGGGCGGCGGGGGTGAAACCGGCCCGCTCGAAGACGGACTGGCCCTCGGGGGACAGGACCAGGGCGATCCACTTCTGGGCGAGTTCGGCGTTCTTCGTGGCCTCGACCGGGGCGATCGGGTACTTGTTGACGGCCTGGTCGGCGCCCTGGATGTCGATGGCCTCGACCTGGTCCTTGGCGGCGTTCGCGTCGGTCCGGTAGACGACGCCCGCGTCGGCCTCGCCGCTGGCCACTTTGCCCAGCACGTCCTTCACGTTGGGCTCGGCCGAGACGGGGTTGAGGGTGATGCCGAGCGCGCCCGTGAGCTCCTTGGTGAGTTTGCCGCAGGGCGCCTCCGTGTCGCAGACGACCAGTTTGGCGTTGTCCAGGGAGGAGTCGAGGCCGGTGACGCCCGCGGGGTTGCCCTTGGGGGCGACCAGGGTGAGGGTGTTGGAGAGGAAGACGGTCTGCTCGCCGACCAGGCCGGCCTCGGCGGCCTTGGCCATGGTGGACTCGTTCGCGGTGGCCAGCACGTCGGCGTCCGCGCCCTCGGCGAGCTGGGAGACGAGGTCCTGCGACCCGGCGAAGTTGAAGGTGACGTCGACGCCGGGGTTGGCGGCCTCGAAGGTCTTCTCGATTTCGCCGAATGCCTCCTTGAGCGAGGCGGCGGCGAAGACGTTGAGGACCGTCGTCTGGGCGGGGGCGGGAGCGGTCCGGTCGGACTGGGCGGCGCTCCCCCCTCCGCCTCCGCAGGCGGCGAGGGCGAGGGCGGCGGCCGTGGCGGCCAGGGTCACGCGGATGCAGCGCACTGGGACACTCCTTTTCAATGGGGCGAGTCAAACTAAATATAGCAAGAAAGTACGGGGAGGCCGACCCACGCGCGCGAGCGCCGCATCAACCCGTCTGAACCCCCGGATCATCGCGGAAAAGTGCGTCCCCGATTTAACAGGGTTTCACCCATGTTAAAACGTGCGCGTTACACTGGGCGGACCGGCCCACGGCGCCCGATCCCGGCCCGCCACCGTCGGGGAGCAGCCGCGCGCCCGCACCACCGGCTTCCCCGGCCCCTGCGGCGCACGGTCCCCGCAGTCCCCGCGCGACCGCCCGCGCCGCCCGGATCCGCGCCCAGAACAGCCCGAAGGAGGCACCATGCCCCAGCCGAAGGAATACGACCTCTCCCCGATCCGCGCCACGATCATCACATTCTCGGACCGGGTCCTGTCCGGGCAGAGGGAGGCGCGCGGCGCCCGCGCCTGCGCCGGCGCCCTCACCGCGGCCGGACTCGGCCACGTCGCCACCGCCGTGGTCCCCGAACAGCGCGGGGCCCTGGAATCGCAGGTGCGCGGGGCCATCGCCGCGGGCTCCCGCCTGGTCCTGGTCCTGGGCGGTTCGGGCTTCGGCGTAGGCAACGTCGCGCCCGAAGTGGTGCGGGAGGTCGTGGAGGTGGAGATCCCGGGGATCGCGGAGCAGATCCGCGCCCACGGCCTCAAGAGCACCCCGTTGTCGGGACTGTCGCGCGAGGTCGTGGGCGTGAGCGCCCGCGACTCCTCCGGCGCGCTCGTGGTCGCCTCACCGGGCTCGAAGGGCGGGGCGCTCGACACCCTCGCCGTCCTGGTGCCCTTGCTGCCCGCCGTGTTCGGCCAGTTGGACGAGGAGCGCTGAGGGGCCCCGCCGACCGGATGGGCACCCTCGCCCGACCGAGCCCCGGGGCGCAGCCGGACGCCATGGGCGTCAGCCGAGCCAGCGCCCCGACACGTCGAAGCGCTGGAGCCTCCCATTGATGACGGCGCCGTCGGCCACCATGGCCCCGCCGTGCCCGGGATCCAGGTAGAACCAGGAGCCGCCCACCTGCGCCCACCCCTTGACCATGGCACCGGAGGAGCCCAGGTAGAACCAGTCTGAGCCAGTGCGCACCCACTGGGAGGAGCGCATGGCCCCCGAGGATTCGAAAAAGTACCAGTCCCCCTTCCGGTCCCGCGCCCAGCCCGTGGCCATCGCACCGCCCGTCGTGGGATCGAGGTAGTACCAGGAGCCACCGACCTGCGCCCAGTCCGTGGCCATCGCGCCGTCAGCGCCCAGGCGGTACCAGCGCCCGCCGGACGACAACCAGGTCGACGCGCGCATCGCGCCGTCGTCGGCCAAGTAGTACCAGGTCCCCGCGTCCTGGACCCATCCGGTCCTCATTTGCGCGGTGCCGGGGTCCATGTAGTACCAGGAGCCGCCACTGGCAGTCCAACCCATGGCCGCCGCTCCGGTGCCGGTCAGGTAGTACCATTGCCCATCGTCAGCGATCCACTTGCCCGCCTCCATTGCGCCGGAGCGGGTGAAGTGGTAATAGGCGCCGCCGACCTCGGTCCACCCTGTTGCCATGATTCCGTCGGGCTTGAGGTAGTACCAGGTGCCGCGCTCATTGAGCCACCGGTCCACCACGGCGTAAGGGCTGCGCTCGAAGTACACGTACACGCCTTCAACGGACTTCCACCCGTTCTGGCCAACGGGCACGCCGTTGCGCAACGCCGTTACTCGATGCCCCCACGATGCCCACCTGTAGTAGGTGGCGGTGCCAAGGCCGCTGACATCGGTGCTCCTGTCCGACAACGTCACAACAATAGCGGTGTTCCCAGTCGCACGGATCTCATTGGCCGTATACAGGCGCGCCCCCAGTTCGTCGAGGATTTGCGCCGTTCGCGATTTGAGGTAGGAGTAGAGTCCGGTCTGGATCGCGATCTCAGGGTCGAGAGCCCTCAGGTAGCCCTCGGAGTTGGAGGTCGCGAGACCATGGTGTCCGAGTTTGAGAAAGTCGACCTTCCCGATCTGCGATGCCAAGCGGTCCTCGGCGCCATCGGTGTTCTCGATGTCAGCGGCCAGGAAGGCGCTCTTGCCGTGGGCGGTGACCTTCACCCCCCAGGCCATGAGGTTCGCGTCATAGACGTAGGGGGGCTTCTTGTAGCCCTCGCTGTAGTTCATGATCTGGATGCGGGTACCGCCGAAGTCGAAGTTCGGCGACCCGACGCCCGGGGCGTCCGCAGCGGGATCGACGGGGGCGTTGGGATCGAGGTGCTGGATGAACTCCGCGCCGTACTCCGTTTCAGCCTTTCTCGCAGCCGCAACCATCCTGTCGTAGACCCACTGGTTGTCCCACAGGCGGGTCCTGTCCGTGATCCACTCGTCGGAGTACTCGGGGGCGTAGATACGCTTGGGCTTGTACTTCCTGATAACAGCGTCGGCAGTGCCAATATGGTCCGAGTGGGCATGGGTCCCCAGGTAGAACTCCACATTCCCGGGCTTGACCCCGATCTTGTTGAGGTAGGCTCACAGGTCCCTCTCGTAGCCGGGGTTCGGGGCGATACCGGGGCGGAGTGGATAACGGGGATCCTTGCCGTCGGGCACGGCGTCGTCCTCGCCGGAGTCAACGAATGCGAATTTACCGCCGCTCTCAAGGATGATGGCGTCAGCACCGGCGAAGGCCATCACGTGGATCCGGGTCGGCCCGCCGTTGCCGGGGAAGTCGTAGTCGTCAGCGTCCTGCGGGGAGGCGCCACCCCCCTCCGCCGGGGCGGCCTCGTGCGGGAAAGCGCCCCCGGAGGGCGTGGTGGCCCCCGCGCCTGCCCCGGCCCCGCGGTCGGTTCCCACCCCGTCGGCCCCGCTGCGCTCCGCCGATCTCCCAGCCCCGCCGGACTCCGCTCCCTGCTCCGGGGAGGCACCGGCCCCCTCGGGCGCCGCCGTTGCGGGTTCGTCGGCGGGCGCGGCGACTGCCGCGGGAACTGGGCCCGCCAATGGGGCCAGGAAGGCGGCGGCCAGGCCGAGGGAGGCGGCGAGCGCTGCGCTGCGGGCCGCGGTTCGTGGGAAGGGGGGCATTCGGGTGCCTTTCGGGCGCTGGTGTGAGATCGGAACGCCCTCACGCTATCCTCAGCATCCGTTACTCGCAAATCATTGTGGTGTTCGGGACTCCTCCGGGGAATCCACCGCCCTCCTCCAGCCCTTTCCCATTGACCGGGGGCCACCCGGTAAGGCAGAGGGCCCGACTACCCCGGACCGCCGCGAAGACGCGCCCTCCACCACTGCAGGTCCTCCCTGGTGTCCACGTCACGGCACTCGCTCCACGGCGCCCCCACGCGCCTGAGGACGAGGCCCCCCAGGACCCTGCGCACCCCCACGCCGTGCAGGCCCCCCAGCGCCGCCCGGGCCCCGTCGAGCGCCCGGGCCAAGGGGCCCACGCGGTAAACGGCCTGCAAGTACTGCGTGTACGGCTCGGGATCCCCGCCCACGATGGCGGCCCCCGCCTCGTGCGGCGCCAGGACCACCGCGGACAGGCGGTCGGCCAGGGCCCCGGCGCCCGGGGAGTCCACCGAGCACACCACCACCCGGTCGTCCCCGGCCGCCCCCGCCCGGCCCGTCAGGAAGTCCAGGCCGGCGCCGATGCCCGCCAAAGGGCCTCCCCCCGGCGGCTCCTCCATAGTGCGCGCCACCCCGTCCGGCACCGGCACCCCGGGCGGGGCCACCACCACGGCCGCCCCGCTGACGTGCGGGGCCAGTCCCGCCAGGACCACGTCGAGCAAACGGGACCCCACGTCCAGATCGGCCTTCGACGCGCCCCCGAGGCGCTCGCCCGTCCCCCCTGCCAGGACCAGCGCGTGGACAGTGCCCACGCCCTCACCCCCACGGCGCGAAAGTGAGGACATCGGCGCGCTGCTTGGCCGCGTCCACCACCAGCACGCGCCCCAGCAGGGGCTCCCCGAAGCCCGCGACCACTTTGAGCGCCTCCGTCGCCATCGTGGTGCCCGCCTGGCCGACGACCGGCCCCAGCACCCCGGCCTCCGGCGAGGCGGGGGTCGTCCCCGGCGCGGGCTCGACCGGGTGCAGGGACCGCAGCGATGTCGGCGGAACAGGGGCGGGGGGACGGGACCAGAACACCGACACCTGGTACGCCATCGCCACGACGGTCCCCCACACGAGGGGGACCCCCGCCTCGGCGCACCAGTCCGCCACCATGTACTTCGCACCGAAAGTGTCCGCGCACTCCACGACCAGGTCCCAGTCGCGCCCGTGCGCCTCCAGCCACTCGCGCGTCACATGCGGGTGCTGCTCGAAGCGCACCTCCGAGTTCAACGCGCTCAGGCGCCGCACCGCCGACTCCGGCTTCGCCCGCCCCACGTCCTCCTCGGAGTGCAGCAGCTGGCGCTGCAGGTTGGAGACCTCCACGCGGTCGGAGTCGCACACGCCGATCGTGCCCACGCCCGCCGCAGTCAAGTAGAGGAGCACCGGCGACCCCAGGCCGCCCGCGCCCACCACCAGCACCCGCGCAGCCGCGATGCGCGCCTGGCCCGCCTCGCCGACCCCCGCCACCAGCCAGTTGCGGCGGTAGCGCTGAGCGGCGGGGCCGCCCAGGGGCACGGGGGCGCCGCTCAGCGGGATGGCGACGCAGCGGCTGCGGGCATCGACCGCCGCATCGCACGAGTACGGGTCGCCCACTGTCATGAGAGCCCCGACCAGCTGTGGGTGCCGTCCGCCAGTCGCTGCTTCTTCCAGATGGGCAGCTGGGCCTTGACCTCCTCCACCAGGGTCTCGACCGCCGTGAACGCCTGCGCGCGGTGCTCGGCCCCCACGGCCACCACCATCGCGTCGTCGCCCACCTCCAGGCGCCCGACGCGGTGCCAGGCGACGACCACGTGGACGCCCGCGCGCTCGGCCAGGCGGTCGGCCAGGGAGTGCAGCACCTGCGGGGAACTGGGGTGCGAGGAGTACTCGATGGCGTCCACGCGCTCCCCGCCGTCGTGGTTGCGCACGGCTCCCACGAAAACGGCGACGGCCCCGCACCGGGGGTCGCGCGCCGCATTCGTCAGGGCCGTCGCGTCCAGGGGTTCTTCAGTGATTCCAGTGAACACCCGCGCAGGCATGATCCCTCCAATTTCGGCGGTCGGTGCGCTCCGATTTTACGGGCCCCCGGGGGATCAGGCCCTCCGGGGGCCGTGGGCGGGACGGATGTCTCAGGCCCGGGCGCGCCGCCCGCGCGCCCGGGGTCGCCCATCGCGGCGGCGCGCGAACGGATCTCATCCCCCCCGCGCCCGGGCCGC
>ERZ773059.1100-NODE-1100-length-13775-cov-10.040889_pt1 | contig 13775 bp, 10 predicted proteins | sample MGYA00580514_ERZ773059 | MGnify/ENA primary metagenome ERZ773059 (study PRJEB29015, sample SAMEA2737981) | human oral metagenome | biome: human oral; feature: human-associated habitat; material: dental | place: China | collected 2056 ...
GAGGTCTACCTCTGCGGCGGCACCCCCGCACAAACGCAAGCCACACAGCCCGCCACAACCCAGCACGTAGCGGGTCAAACTTCGCCGGCGTCCGCAGACGCCCCCGCCCCAGCTTCGCCGGTGCCCGCAGGCACCCCGGCCCCCATCGGAGGCGGCGAGGACGATCTGCCCTTCTAAACGCGCACACGGAATGGAAACAAACAACGAGACGAAAGCCCCCAGCCGGCACGAAAGGATCACGGCGGAATACCGCGCAGCCGTGGCCAACCCCAACAACCAAATAGACGTGGTGCGGTTCTCACGCGACGCGATGGAGGCCACCGTGACCTTTCGGATCCGGTTCGGGTACGGCGTCATAACCCCTAATGATTTGACAGATGATGAATGAAAATACAGCAAAACAGATCGTAGCCGCTGTGGCCGAATGCCGGGCGGTGTTTGCCGCCAAACTGACAGATTACGGTGCGGCATGGAGAGTAATGCGTCCGGCTTCGGTGACGGACCAGCTCCTTATAAAGGTCAAACGAATCCGAACCTTGGAGATGATCGGAGAGGACAGCGCACTCGTCAACGAAGGGATCCGCCCAGAGCTGATCGGCATCGTGAATTACGGTGCGGTCGCGCTCAATCAGTGCTTTCATGGCGTAGCCGACGAGCCAGACATAGACGCCGACGCAGCGCTTCAAATCTTCGATAACGTCCTCGCGAACGCCGTCGAAGTGATACGCGAAAAGAACCACGACTACGGGGAGGCATGGCGCCTAATGCGGCCCACGTCCTACACGGATCTTATTCTGACGAAGCTCAATCGGATCCGAAATATTGAAGATCACCACTATCTGGTAGAGGTGTCTGAGAATGTCGAGTCGCACTATTACGACTGCATAAACTACGCCCTCTTTGGGCTTATCAGGATGACAGAGAGGGAGGGCGCACAGCGATGAATACCCCCTTAGCACGTACCCGGCCAAATTCGCTGAGGCCCGCAGGCCCCCGCCATATCATCGCCATCGACCCCGACGTGGATCGGTCGGGCGTAGCCTTCCTGCACCTCCCCAGCCGGGAGCTGCGATGCGAGGCGCGCTCGTTCCCCGAACTGATCGACGACCTACACGCCACGAAGCAGGCCACGGACGCCCTCGGAGAATCCCTCACTGTCGTCGTCGAGGCCGGATGGCTCAACCGCTCCAACTGGCACGTACAGGCCGGAGACAGTCGCCGCAAGGCCGCCGCCATCGGACGTGCGGCCGGACGCAACCACGAGGTGGGCCGTAAGATCGTCGAGATGGCCCGCCACATGGGCATCGAGGTCGTCGAGCAGCGGCCTTTGCAGAAATGCTGGCGAGGCACAGGCCGGAAGATCACCCATGAAGAGCTGGCCGCCTTTACGGGCTACACTGCGCGCACCTCGCAGGACATGCGCGACGCCGCCCTCCTGGCTTGGGTCTACGCTGGGCTGCCTATACGGCTGAGCACTTGACCGCGCCGCGCGGGGCGTACTCCTTGACTTTACTCCTTGACTTTATCTCGAGGGGGCTACCGTAAGAGTCAAGGAGTACACGCCCCTGCCCCGCGGCCGTGTGCCCTTTACCTTTGCAGCCATCAACGTAAACAAATACAACATGATAGACGAACCGAAAACTCCTGATACCGGAGCAAGAGACCAGCATGGACGTTTCAAGAAGGGCCATTCCGGCAACCCGGACAAGATCTTCAAGACTCGCCCCGAAAACGCAGGTCGAAAACCCTCCGCCTTCAAGATAGCCTTAGCTATACTGAAGGAGCACGGCGAGGCCTTGTCGCTGGAGGACTTCAAGCGTTCCGCCGCCTATATCGTGGGCATGAGTATCCCCGACCTGAAAGCATTTATGAAGCGGAGCGACATCCCGCTGGCCCTCCTCGTGGTGGCTAAGTCCATCTATGGAGACTACCAGAACAAGCAGATGCGCAACCTCGAGACGTTGCTCAACCGGCTCTATGGCATGCCCAACCAACCGACCGAGATCACCACAAACCGGTCGCCCTTGGAGCTGCTCAGCAACGACGAACTGCTGAAGATTATCAACGACGCCAAGGGGGTAGCAGCCGAGAGGGCCCGTGCCAAAGCTGCCGAGGCTGTGGAGGGCGCAGATGAATAGCGTAGACCGCGATCGCCTGATGCTCCGTGCCGAGGCAGCCTTGGTGCTTCAACGGCGCGCCGCTCGGGAGGGGCTTTGGGCTTACTGCCTCTATCTGGATGGAGACTTCTTCCGTCGACGCCCGGTGCTAAAAACCGTGGCCGAGGCCTTCGGACGCGTTGCCCGAGCCTACGACGAGGGGCGCCTCCGCCGATTGGCCGTCAGCCTTCCACCCCGTGCGGGCAAATCGTACCTCACCACGGTCTTTATCACCTGGATGCTTGGGCGCCACCCATTGGAAAGCGTGATGCGAAACACCTGCTCCGGCCCCCTGTATGAAAAGCTCTCTTACGACACGCTGGACATCCTTCGCAGCCGCCGATTCGCAGAGGTCTTCCCCGACGTACGCCTACGCCGCAACGCGCAGAACGTCGGCGGTTGGAAGATCGATGGCACCCGACAGGTGAGCTATTTCGGCGGTGGCGTAGGGGGCACCGTGATCGGTTTCGGCGCTTCGATGTTGGCCGTTACGGACGACCTCTACAAATCACTCGAGGATGCCCTCTCGGAGACCGTCAACGAGAAGACCTGGAGCTGGAAGCAGGGCACGCACGACAGCCGTATCGAGCGCCATTGTTGCTCCATAGACATAGGCACCCGTTGGAGTGCACACGATGTGCTTGGGCGTATGGAGGAGGCTGGCCTATACGACGAGATCGTACGCATACCCGCCCTCGACGAGCGCGGAGAGTCCTTCTGCCCCGACGTCCACACCACGGAATATTACCGCCAGCTGCGGGCTGAGCTCGACGAATCGATCTGGGCCGCCGAATACATGCAAGAGCCTTACGAGGCCCGCGGCTTACTCTTCCCGCCGGGTGAGTTGAAGCGCTTCAAGCGGGCCGACATCGCCGGGCGCACGCCGGATGGTGTGATCGCCGCCGTGGATACGGCCGACCTCGGTGAGGACTTCTTTGCCGCACCCTTCGCTCTCGTCTTTGGCACGGAGCTCTACCTTGTCGACGCGCTTTTTACCCGCGATGGCATCGAGGTGACCGCTCCTCGACTGGCCGAGCAGCTGATTGAACGGGCCGTGGATATGGTGCGCATCGAGTCCAACAATGGCGGACGCGCCTTTGCCCTCGAGGTGGCCCGTCTGGTCAAGCTGGCCGCCCCGCGTAGCCGTTGCACGATCGAGCCCCGCCGTACGACGCAAAACAAAGAGACACGTATCCTGATGAAATCCGGCTGGATCAAGCAGCACGTCCACTTTCTTGACCCTTCGGAATACACCCGCGGCTCCGAGTATGGCCGTTTCATGGACAACCTGACCGGCTACAAGAAGGAGGGCGGCAACAAACATGACGATGCGCCAGACGCAACAACCATTCTTGCCGAATTGTACACCTCACTGGCGGGCAACTACAGCGGCCGACCTGTGCGCCGTGTAGCCCACCAAGGTGGAACGCGGCGATAACATCAACTAACAGCAAAACAACAATCAACACACGATGGGAGTATTAAACTACAACGGTGCGCTCTATCTGGCCACCGGAATAGACAATAGCGGCCTCAAGCGCGATGCAAGCGAGGCGGAGAGAATCATTGAAGGCCTCGGGAGCGCAGCCAAAAAGGTCGGACAAATGATGGGCGTGGCCTTCACGCTGGACACGGCTAAGAATCTTATTGGGCAAATAGTAAACATACGCGGCGAGTTCCAAAAACTCGAAACGGCTTTTGGCGTACTGCTTCAAAGCAAGGAAAAGGCCTCCGCTATGATGCGAGAGGCTGTCGAACTGGCAGGCACAACACCATTCTCGCTTCAAGATGTAGCCAGCGGATCGAAGCAACTGCTTGCATACGGATTCGAGGCAAAAGACATCACAGGCACCCTGCGCATGCTGGGAGACGTAGCCGCAGGCCTCGGTCTGCCTTTGGAGCGTTTGACCTACCTGTATGGAACCACCCTTACACAGGGCAGGCTGATGAGCCGTGATTTGATGCAGTTCACAACGAGCGGCATCCCCTTGCTGCAAGAGCTGGCTAACCAATTCGGCGTTACCACAAAGGAAGTTCAGGCACTTGTTGAGGAGGGTAGGGTCGGTTTTCCAGAGGTACAAAAGGCCTTTGAAGCTATGACCGGCGCGGGAGGCAAGTTCCACGGTATGATGGAGGAGATGTCGAAGACCGTTACCGGGCAGGTGGAGAAGCTCAAGGATGCCATTGATGTAATGTTCAATGAGATCGGGAAGAGTCAGGAAGGCGTGATCTACAAAGCCATAGACGGGGCGTCGTCTCTGGTGGAAAATTACAAAGCCGTAGGCAGCGTGCTGGCTGATATTGTAGTGGCATATGGTGCCTATAAAGGGGTAATGATGACAATGGAAGCCGGACGGCAGGTAGTCCAAGGGGCTCAATACGCTGAGGAAGCCAAACAACTGCAAGATCTTCTCAGCGCCGAACAGCAAGCTGCCCTATCTAAACAAGGCCTTTCCAAGTATTCTGCCGAATACGTCTCAGCTGTCAAAACAGAGGTTGCTGCCAACGTCGAGGCGGCCAAAGAGGCGCTGAACAAAGCTCGCGCCGAGGTCGTAGCAGCTAATCAGACACTGGCTTCCAAAAGGCAGGAATACATCGAAGCAAAGAATCTTGAGGCTGCCCGCACTTCGGAGCTGGCCTCAATCAAAGCCGCCGGAACGGCTAAGAAGATCGAAGCCGCCGAGAGGAATCTGGCTGCCGCAGCCACAAAGAAAGAAGCTGCGGCAGCAGCCTTTATGTCCGCGCAAAGAGAGTTCAATGCAAGAAAGGTAGCCGTCGAAACGGCAGCCAAGCAGGCCAACACCGTAGCCACCGCCGCCAACACCGCTGCGCAAAACGCCAACGTGACCGTATTGCAGCGCATGGGATCCATCAGCGGGGCCGTAGCCAGCAAATTGGGACAGTTGGCATCCGCGCTCGCGCCCTCGCTTTATGTGGCTGCCGCCGCAGCCATGATCGCCATAGGGCAGGCCTTATATGAGATCTATTCCAAAGGATCGGCTGCAGAACAGGCGATGAATGCGATCAATGAGGCTGCAAGAAGGGCCGCTGAAGACATCAATACCGAAACCTCCAAAGTGGAGACGCTGGTGAAGGTGCTTGAAAGCGAAACTGCAACTCGGGACATGAAAGAGAAAGCCTTGCAAGACTTGCACGCCTTATATCCATCCATCCTTGGAGACCTCAAACAGGAAGACTTTCTTACTGGTCAAGCCACGGAAAGCATCAAGCGGTACATCCAAGCTCGCACACAGCAAATTCAGCTTGATAGGCTCGCACAGCAACAGGATGAAGCGCAAAGTCGTCTCGATGCCGCGAAGAGAGGTGATGGTGTATCCTGGAACCAGAAATTGCTTTTCACAGCACAAGAGGCGCTTTTAGGGGCCTCTATAGGCGTATTTGCGTTAGCAGGGAAGAAGCCAATGGAGCTTAACACGATCGACAAGCGTGTGAATGCGAGGATAGAGGCGGCTAATGCGAAAGAAGCAACAGCTGCAAAAGCGACGTTGGATGAGGTTGACAAAAAGATCGAAGAGATCATCAATCAGCCACCCAAAAACGTAGGAACCGCTGTAAAGAATATTCAGGATAAGCTCGCAGGGTTGGGTAAGTGGACTGTGACAAACACGAACGACACCGTAGACCAAGTAGTGGATAAGATTGAAACGGCGAAAAAAAAGCTGGCATCACAACGGAAGATGGCCCAAAACGGGCTTATCGACGTGAAGGATATCGAGGAGACCGAGGGGCAGATAGACGAGTTGGAAAAGAAATACCAAAAGATGACAGGAGAGAAGTATGATAAGTCCAAAGAGGCCGCCGCTGCGGCAAAGCGCCATGCCAAAGCGTTAGCTAAGGAAAAGAAAGACGTTGCTGCCGCGATGGCCGAAATCGAAGAGCTCACCCGCAACGCACGCAAGCGCATCGAAGACGCAGACCTCGAGATGATGGATGAAGGCCTCGAGAAGAAGCTCCAAAAGATTGATCTCGACTACCAACGAGAGTTGGAAGAGATTGAAGAGTGGAAGAAGAGGCTCGAAAAGGCCAACGAGAAAGCTACCGGAAAGAAGGATCTCACCCAAGACCAGACACTCGCCTACTACAACTCCATTGGGCGCGAACGGGTGAAGCACGAACGCGAACGCGCCAACGCCACCAATGAATGGAAACGCAAAGAGGCCGAGGCCTACGATGAGATGCTCCAAGCCTTTGGCAGCTATAAGGAGAAAGAAGCGGCCATCGCACGCGAATACGCCCGAAAGATTGCAGACGCCGAAAAGGAGGGACGCACCAACGAGGCGGAACGCCTCCGACGGGAAGCGATCCAGAAGCAGGCGGCTGCCGCTGAGTCGGAGCTCGGCAAAGACGACACGCTCAAGACATTCTTCAAACACACCGAGAAACAGACGCTTCAGGCCGCTAAGAAGGCCCGTGCTGAGATTGCCAACACGATCAAGTATCTTAAGACGAAGGGAGAAGAGGGCACCGTAAGCGCCGAAAAGGCGAAGCTGCTACTGCGCATGCTCGGAGATCCGGACCAGGTACGCCAGACCTTAGAGGGCCTCGATGCCGATCTCCAGAAGATCGACGATACGATCGAAGGCATCCAGAATCAAAAGGTCTTTGATGCGCTGATCGCCAACTTCAAAAAGCTGCGTAAGGCCGCAAGCGGGTCGCAAGAACAGATGGCCGCTTTGAACGGCGTGATCAACGGCATGAGCAACATCGGCAGCATGGTTACGCAGCTGGGAAACGCCATGAGCGACTGCGACATCAAGGCCGGCAAGGTGGTTTCTACCATCGGAAGCGCCATCACCAACGCAGCCAGCTTTGCCGCTGCGGGTGCCAGTGTGGGCGGCCCGTGGGGTGCTGTAGCCGGTGCGGTTGTGGGTGCAGCCTCTGCCATTATTCCAGCCATCGGCAAGGTAGAGGAGTGGACGGACGCAATGGAAAAGAGTTATCAGTCTCAGCTGAAATGGTTGGATCAAGCCAAAGCGGCCAGTATGGAGATCGTAAAGGGATACGGCAGCATCGAAGAGAAGCTGAAGGCCGCCACTGAGGCTGCAAACATCGCCGCTGAAGAGTTGGAAGTGATCAAAGAGAAAACTCGAGAAAGAAACTCGAAGAAAGCCAACGATGGGGACGGACACAGTACGGGATACTACAATGCAGACCGCGCACTGGGATTCGTGCAACAGCGAGGTGGATTCGACAACTATAATCGGTTCTGGGAAAACACCCCCGAAGCCAACGGATACAAGAGCGCTGAAAAACGTTACAGATGGGACAAACACGTGGTTCAGGGTAAGAAGCGCGGCTCCCAAGGGGCGGGATACTTCGAGATGGAATGGGATCGAGGGTACAGGCCGCAATCCGTGGAGGGTTTTAACGTGGAAGAATTGGAACGAAACGGCATAGACATCAAAAGGCTGCTCACGGATACGGCGAATTACACCCAAAAGCTCACCCTTGAACAGCTCACAATGCTCACAAGGACGCACAGTGCTTTTTTGAAGGTGCTCGATTCGAGTACACAGGACGCTATTTCTGCGAGAAAGAAAATGCTCGAAGATGGGAAAAAGAGGCAGGAGGAGGAACTTGCCGGCTTTACGGGCGTCTCATTCGATGGGCTACTTTCCGAGTACGAGAGCTTTCTGAAGAAGGCGGGCGACGGATCGAAAGACCTCGGAAAGACCATCGAGGGACATCTCCGCGACGCCATTGTAAAAGGCCTTATCGACAAGAAGACAGAGGAACGGATCAAAAAGGCCTATGAGAGGATTGCGAACCTCATGCAGAACCGCGAAAAGATGAGTGCCGAAGAGTATCAGAAGCAACTCCAAGAAGCCAAAGACGAGCTCACGCAGATCTACAAAGAGCTCGCCGAAAAGAAGAAGGAGGCCTTCGACAAGACGGGACTAAAGGACTATGAAGAAACGAAGGAGAACTCCATGCGTGGAGCGCTGGCTAAAGCCTCGCAGGAAAGCATCGACCTGCTTGCTGGCGTTATGGGTGCCATTCGTGTGTCCATAGAGCAGATTGTACGGCTGTTGAATGAGAGTCGCGGCAAGGGGGGAGGCGTGGCTGAATACTATGACTCCATCCGCCAATCATTCGCGGCGCTGCGTGAGATTCAAATCGCAGGTTGGAAAGAGGTCACAGCGATTAAGGATATGGTGCAGCAAATACACGTCACGCAGGTGACTGTGGCACAGCTCCCTCAAACCGTGGCCGACCATACGGCCTCGATCAAAGAGACCAGCCGACGCATGGCCGAGAGTATTACAGCAATCAATAACAGCGGTGTAAAGATCAAAGGAGGAGGACTCGGATTATGACCCATACACTCATTGACGGACGAAACATTTACGACGCATTCGGAGCCACGCTTTCTCCGGATTCGTTCGGCAACATTCTGAAGTATCCCGCACGGGAGGCGGTGCACCAGACAGACTTTGCCGAATCGCACGGCATACAGGTAGATCTAAGATCTTTCCGTTTGCAGCGGCGCCGCATACCGCTCACCTTCTACCTGAATGGCAGCGGCGAGGCAGATCTGCGAATGCGTTTGAAAGCCTTTGCAGACGCATTGTCTGCTCCCGGCTGGCGTGCGTTTGACTTTGGGCTGAACGTCCCGTTCTCGTTGCGTTATGTGTCGACTCAAAGCCTCTCCATCCACGGCTCGTCTCCGCTCGATTCAAACGGAGCGACAGTGGTGGTAACGATGGAAGAGGGCACCTTTCCTTTGTCTGCGCGGACGAGCTACACGGTTTTGGGGCCAAGGACTATTCCACGCACACCGCGTGGAGAGGCTGCGATCCGCGGCGTGGACATTGGACAATACGGCGCGTCGCTTGACGCTGCATACACGGGGGCTACAGCTGCTTTGGCTGACCTGAAAGAGCCGTTCAATGATGGCCGAAGACTGCACCTCGATGAGCCGCGCCGAAAGTCTCTTGATTGGACGCTTTATATAGATATAGCAGCGCCGTCGCTGGATGATTTTATGTACAATTGGAAAGCGCTCTACAACACTATTGCAGCCCCGGGCACATTCCCCCTCTATCTACGTGAACGGAACGCCACGTCTGAGGTCTTCTACAGGGATTGCACAGCGTGCACGGCCGTCTTTGGGACATGGTACGCAGCTAAGATGCAGATCAAAGTCACCTGCCCCACCGGGGAGTAGTGGGTGATCGCAGATGTCTCTTCTACTTTTGCCGCCGAACAACAAACACAACAACAAAACACACCCCATTCCGGGGGAGGGTAACACGACTTCCCCGGCAACAACAACGAAACACCCAACAACCCACCTCACCCAGAAAATGAGTGTAGTATCCGAATTGATGCAAGAGACCGCCACGCTGGCTGACACGTCCGCGGTGATCCCCTTTGCCTTCCAGAACGTGCCCGAGGGTAAGAACCCGGGCGAAGCCATATCGATCAAACCCATCACCGTGGGCACATGGTTTCGCATGCGCCCCTTGCTGGCGGCTATCGATAAGGCGGACGTCGAAAGACTGATCGCACGACCAAAGCCCGAGGGCGACGCGCCCGAGGACGACATACCCACGACGGACGGCACTCCGTCTGCTGACGCCTTGGAGGTCATGCAGCGATACGGCGAATTGGTCTTCGAGATCGTCTGCCTTGGGATCCACAACCGCCCGGGCGACATGCCCCGATGGTTTCGAGAGACGCTTCAAGAGAGCGCCACGTGGCGAGACCTCTACGTGCTCCTTAACGCCATCCTGTACCGCCTCGGTGTGCAGTCTTTTTCCAACTCTATCACAGTCCTGAAAGCTGTGAGCCCGCTCGGAGAAGAGGAGATGATAGCCCTTCAACGGAACAAGACCGCCTGGACGCAGAAAGCCCTTTCGGCTTCCTCTCAGCCGCCAACGAGGCCTTCGGATACAGCCACCGAGAGACCCTCGCCGCGCCCTATGCCCTGATGCTGGCCCTGATGCGTGAACGCGGCTACACCGTGAATAAGCGCAATCGTGAGATGGAGCGAGGCGATGACTCCAAGGGCGACGATGGCGAGGAGTACAGAATGATACGAGACTTCGAGACGGGCGAAATGCGGCCCGTACGCGTAGCCAAGGGTGGACGGATCTGATCCGCCACTCACCCCAAACAGACAACTAAACAGAACCAAAAACAGACAACACCGAATGATCATCTATAGAGCAGGTAAGCAGATCGCAGACGTGTGGGTCGGCGCCGCCTCCTACACGCTGGAGGAGATCAACGGCGCCCGGATCGCCTACGTAGAGTTCACCACCCTGCAACCGATCGGACTGACCGTGAATGACTACATCACCTATAAGGGTGAGACGTACTACGTCCGTCATCGCGAAGACGTCACGAAGGAGGAGGTCAGCCGCGGCTTTGCGTACCGCGTGAAGCTCTACCACGAGATGTACCGACTGCACGACGTCGTGGCCTTCCCCTACGAGAAGCCCGACTTCCGTAAGAACATGAGCAAGTACAACGGCACGGCCAGCCAGTTGCTGGACATCGTGGTGCGATCCATGAACCGCGTGCACGCCGGATGGAAGGCAGGCAGCTGTGTGGAGACGAAGGCCGAGACGTTCGATCTGAAGGACAAGACGTGCGCCGAAGTCGTCAATGAGATCGCCACACGCTTCGAGACCGAGTTCTATGTGCAGGATCGCACCCTAACTATCGGACGACGCGAAATCGATCGCCCCGGCAGCCACATCTATTCACAGGGCCCGGACGGGGGATTCCGATCCATCACACTCTCAGCCGTTGAGGAGGTACCCCCACTGACGCGCCTGTACGCCTACGGCTCCGACAAGAACATGGCCGCACAAGGCACCAAGGATGCGCTGGAGTACCTCAAACTCCCCGGAGGTGCACTCTATCTGGAGAAGAACGTCGACAAGTACGGTGTGATCGAACACCCAAAGCAGTTTCAGGACATCTACCCTCACGGCGTCTTTACCGTCACGGCACGCGTGGACGAGTTTACGTTGCAGGCCTCGGGAATCGATTTCGATCTTGACGCGCAACTGATAGACAACACAGAGCCGACCGTCACCTTTCAAGACGGCGGGTTGGCAGGCTATGACCTACACATCGTCAAAGGCTCATGGGACAACAAGACGAAGCAGTTCAAACTGGCTAAGGTGGAAGAAGAAGGCGCCCTCAAAGTACCCGGTGACATCCATTTCGCGGTCGGAGATAAGTTTATTCTGACCGGTATTAAGATGCCCAAGGCTTACGTGGATAAGGCGTCCGAAGAACTTCGGGTCGCGGCTCAGAAATATCTCGACGGCAAATGCGAGAACCGTACGAAGCTGGCCGTGGTCTGCGACGAGGTCTTATTCGCGAAGCACTCACTCAGTGTGCAGTGTGGCGAGCTGATGCACGTCCAAGACACACGCCTCGGGCTGGATCGGAAGATCCGCGTGACGAGCGTCAAGCGCTTCATCGAGAACGACAACGAAGAGCCGTATCGCTATGAGATCGTGCTCAGCGACTTTCTCGAGGGCAACCGCTTCATGCAGGAGCTGAGCGACATCAAGAAGGAATCCAAGGCGGCGCGTGAGCGGGCCGAGGAGATGGTGCGATACAGCCGGCGCACATGGCAAGACGTCAAGGAGACGCAGGAGCACCTGAAGAAGGATTTCGCCGACAAGTTCAAGGAGTCTATCAATCCCGTGACCATCGAGACGATGCAGTTGATCGTCGGACACGAGCAACTGCAATTCGTGTTCGTAGACAGTAAGACGGCGCCGCAAAAGGTGGTCGGGGTGTACCCGGAGTTTGTCGGCGGACGGATACGTATCCGCGCTGCGGGCCTCTTCTTGAAGCATATGACGATGGGCGTTAAGGCTATCACCTCGCGCCGCGACCCGTCGCAGTATCGCTATTGGGAGATGGCGGACTTCACGTCCGACGGGCTGGCGGCGGATAAGGTCTACAGGCTCTACGCCCGTGTGCCTGTAAGCGGTGAGAGTGGCACGTTTGTGTTGCACGACACGTTTAAGGGTATGAACGATGAGGCGGGCTTCTACCTGCTTCTGATGGGCTACCTCGGGGCTGAGCGAGAGGGCAACCGTTCGTGGGGTCGCGCGTATGGCTTCACGGAGATCCTTCCGGGGCAAATCACCACGGAGCTGATCCAAGACCCCAACGCGCAGCTTGTGATCGACCTCGCTAATGGTCGCATCACGGGTCCGCTTACCATCACCGCCGGCTCTGTGGGTTACAACAACCTGACCGACAAACCTGACTTGACGGGCTACCTGACAAAGTCGGAGTTCAAGGTTACAGCCGATCAGATCCGCGCGGAGGTAGGTCGCGCCAACCAAGCCGCGGGCGGCACGAAGGCTCAGCTGGACGCCTTCCAGCAACAGACGCAGCAGAACGTGAACACCCTCCTGAGCCGCCAAGCCACGGCCGACGATAAGATCTACCGCCTGCAGACGGCAGGCTTCATCTCGAGGGCCGAGGGCAATGCCCTTTACGCCTCCGCGCAGCTGGCGAATGGTGACACCATTGCCTCGTACATCACCCAAAGCCCCAGCGCGATCAACCTCATATCGCAGAACATCTCCCTCACAGGCCGCGCGGAGTTCAAGAGCCTGCAATCGCAGCTCAATACGCAAAGCGATAAGCTGAGCAACCAGCAATCGCAGATCAACCAAAAGCAGGGTAGGAATGATACGTTCAACCTCGACAACGCACGCCTTAACGGCCAGACGGTAATCGAAGGCGGGCTAATCAAAACGTCGCTGATTGATACAAAGAACTTAGTCGTAAAACAAGCCGCAGCGATAGGTGATTTCCGTGTAGACAATAAATTTCTCGTTTCTGAGGGGCGTGGAGGAAACAGAGGACAGTTTACAGGCGTTGTTGGGATTTGCGCTGACAACAATAGTAGGTCGTCTGTTCTTAATAATAAGGATCTATCGACGGTTATACAGTCTGGAAAGATCACATTGAGAGGTGTGTCAGCGGAGCCACCGGAGCTGAATCTAACAAACGGAAGCACCAGCTTTGGTCTATCGATAGCACCGGTAGGCGGCGAATGGGTTAACCGCGTCCGTATGACTATGAAGCCGCTCCCCCATGTGAACACGGTAAGGAACACGGGCGGCGCCCACACCTTCCGCACCCTGAAATGGGATGAAAACACCGGCCTCGTCTGCTGGGAATAGCCACACGCCCCTCGGGGCTCAAACACATAACCCATAAACCCTAATTAGAAATGAGAGAAATCAGTATGAACAAAGCAGTGAACGGCGACTTCGTGTCCGTACCGTTCACGACCGCAAAGACGGCTTTCCGTTTTCGCGTGGAGTACAAGGATGCCGGCCGCGGCAACAAGGTCTTTCTCGAGACTAAGGTCGACGAAAACAGTACGGACTGGATCTTCGCCGGAGCACCGGCCACGTACTGCAATGAGAGCCGAATCGTAGAGGAGACCGTCGGCGGTGTGATCCCCGGGCAGCTCTTTCGGATCATTACCGCCGGCCCTGCTCGCATTATGGTGATCGATTAAGACTCAAGGAGGAGGACTTGAAGCAATGATCAATTTGGTAGGCATCGATCTCGGAGGCGCTGAGGCGCCCGTTGAGACAG
>ERZ773059.1104-NODE-1104-length-13727-cov-3.891603_pt1 | contig 13727 bp, 14 predicted proteins | sample MGYA00580514_ERZ773059 | MGnify/ENA primary metagenome ERZ773059 (study PRJEB29015, sample SAMEA2737981) | human oral metagenome | biome: human oral; feature: human-associated habitat; material: dental | place: China | collected 2056 ...
GATAAGTAGGGCGTTGCCGTTGTGCTATTTGGCTTTGCCAAACGTAGGGCATGAACACGTTTACACGCCCTACGTCGCAGTTGGTGGGGGATGGGCTGTTTTCGTTTTGGCTTTATAGTGAACCAAAATAAAACAATATCTGATTTGGCGGTGTAGGGTGTGTGTCGTAGGCACGCACGCGGTGAGTTGTGGTATTGGGAACGGCGTGCGTGGCAAAGCTACACACCCTACTTGTTATTTGTGGCAGCGAGCCGCCGCCGTTCCATTTTGGGTTTCAGGCTGCATTGGATGGTTGAGGCAGCCTGAAAAGGATTGGGCGGCTGTTAAACCGCAAGTCATCGCCGCGCTTTTGCGTTTTCAGGCTGCCTTTTGGGATTCGTTGAGCAAAATCAGGGTTTCGTAGTCCAAGTGGTGCGCCCATTCGCGCAACAGCAGCAATACGGCGCAAAAGTCGGTGGTTTGCGGCAGCTGCGGCAGGCTGCTTTGCGGGCGGTAGCCGGCGGCAACGGCAAAGGCGTGTTCCAGCGTGTCGCGCGTGATGATTGCGCCGCGCGGATGGGCTTGGTGTGGCAGGGCAAGCAGCGGTGCCGCGCCTTGCACGGCGAGCGGTTGCGTGTTTTGCCGCAGGTCGCGCAGCGGGTAGAGCGCGTCTTCAACGGTTTGGATGGCGGTTTCTCATGCGTAGTTGCTGGGTGGGTAGTGGGTGAGCTGTTGTTGGATTTGGTTTAGGGTGAGGGCGATGGGGTGGCTGGCATCGGGGGTGATGAGGGTGATGGGCTGGGCGGTGAGGTTTAAGGTATTCATGGCGGGGTGATGTGTTTTTATGGCGCAAAACAGTGTTTCAGGCTGCCTCTGATGCGGGGCGATGGGCGTAACGGTAACAAACAATACGCCTGCAACAGGCAAACATAAAGGCAGCCTGAAAACAGGAACAACAGATTTCAGGCTGCCTTTGGGCGCGGGGCAATCATCCTTTACTTGTTTTTATCAATAAATTGCCCATAGTTCATAATGCGGTCAAAGCGGCGCGAGAGTAAATCGTCCAAACGCATCCCTTGCGCTTGGGTAATTTGTTGTTCTAGCGTGGTTTTCACGGTGTTCATCAGCTCGGCGTAATCGCGGTGTGCGCCGCCCAATGGCTCTTTGATGATGTTGTCCACCAAGCCCAGTTTGTGCAGGCGGTCGGCGGTGATGCCCAGCGCGGCGGCGGCTTCGGGGGCTTTTTCGGCGGTTTTCCACAAAATGGACGCGCAGCCTTCGGGCGAAATCACGGAATAGGTGGAATATTGCAGCATATTGATGTAATCGCCCACGGCAATCGCCAACGCGCCGCCCGAGCCGCCTTCGCCGATGATGGTGCAGATAACGGGGGTGTGCAATTTGGTTAATTCGTAAAGATTTTTGCCGATGGCTTCGGATTGGTTGCGCTCTTCCGCGCCGATACCAGGGTAGGCGCCGGGGGTGTCTACAAAGGTGAGCACGGGCATGCGGAATTTTTCGGCAAGGTGCATCAGGCGCAGGGCTTTGCGGTAGCCTTCGGGGCGGGGCATGCCAAAATTGCGGTACAGTTTTTCTTTGGTGTCGCGCCCTTTTTGATGCCCAATCACCACCACGCTGTGCCCATTAAAGCGGGCAACGCCGCCGATGATGGCGTGGTCGTCGGCATAATGGCGATCGCCGTGCAGTTCTTGAAAATCGGTGCACAGCGCGTTGATGTAGTCTTGGGTGTAGGGGCGTTGCGGATGGCGCGAGATTTGCGAGATTTGCGCGGGGGTGAGCTTGGCGAAAATGGATTTGGTTAAATCGGCGGCTTTTTTCTGCAAACGTTTGATTTCGTCGGAAATATCCACGGCAGAATCGCCTTGCACTAGGCGCAATTCTTCAATTTTGTTGTTCAGCTCGGCGATGGGTTGTTCAAAATCTAGATAGATGGGTTTCATGGTCTCGTCTCGCAAAATGGGGATAGCGTGTTTGATCTATCGCTTGTTAATCAATGTGTTAGCTTTGATAACGGGCGGCGGGCGGCAAAAATGGCTGAATGATACGCTATCGGTTTGGTTTTTGCACGGGTTTGTGCGGGGTTTCAGGCTGCCTGAAAATGGCTTTGCGGGTAAAATGCGCGTTTTTGTTTTTCAGGCTGCCTTTGCCCTGTCTATTTACGGCAGCCTGAAATCTTGTTTTGAGTGCAACCATGAATACTAACCCCATTGGCGTGTTTGATTCGGGCGTGGGCGGTTTAACCGTTGTCCGCGCCCTGATGGAGCGCCTGCCCAACGAAAATATCGTTTACTTTGGCGACACGGCGCGCGTGCCCTATGGCGTGAAATCGCGCGCCACGATTGAAACGTTTACCGCGCAAATCGTTGATTTTTTGCTGCAAAACCAAGTGAAAGCCTTGGTGATTGCGTGTAACACGATTGCGGCGGTGGCGTATCAGCGCGTGCAGCAGATGGCGGGCAATATGCCCGTGTTGAGCGTGATTGAAGCGGGCGCACAAGCCGCGCTGGCGACCACGCGCAACGGCAACATCGGCGTGATTGCCACCAGCACCACGGTAAACAGCAATGCCTACGCCCGTGCCATCAGCGCGCGCAACGCCGACACGCGCATTCTGTCGCAAGCCGCACCCTTGCTGGTGCCGCTGGTGGAAGAGGGCTGGCTGGAACACGAAGTAACGCGGCTGACTGTGCGCGAATACCTGCGCCCGCTGCTGACGGACAAAATTGACACGCTGATTTTGGGCTGCACGCATTTTCCGCTGTTAAAGCCGCTTATCAAGCAGGAAGCGCCGCACATTGAGCTGGTGGACAGCTCCACCACTACCGCCGAAGCCACCGCGCAGGCACTCGCCGCCGCGCAGCTGCTTAACACGCAAACCGCCGCACCTGATTACCGCTTTTATGTGTCGGATATTCCGCTGCGCTTTCAAACAATCGGCGAGCGCTTTTTGGGGCGCAGCTTGGAGCAGATTGAGATGCTGCGGCTGGGGTAGGTGGGATAGGCTTGCGGCAGCCTGAAAACGCAATGGGTGCGCCGTCAAACGTTTTCAGGCTGCCTAGGGCGTATCCCGTTAGGCAGCCCGAACACCATAAGCAGGCATGGGCGAAAACATAGCGGCAGCCTGAAAACGGGAATGGACACGCCATCAACCGTTTTCAGGCTGCCGCCATCTGTACTTATTGCGCCAGCAACGCCCGCCAGCGCGCCACTTGCGCCTTCACCTGTTCGGGCGCGGTGCCGCCGATGTGGTTACGCGCGTTCAGGCTGCCCTCGGGGGTGAGGATGCTGTAAACATCGTTTTCAATCAAAGGGCTAAACCCTTGCAGCACGGCAAGCGGCAAATCGGCGAGGTCGCATTTTTGCGCGTCGGCATGGCGCACGGCTTGGGCAACGACTTCGTGGCTGTCGCGGAACGGCACGCCTTTTTTCACCAGATAATCCGCCAAATCGGTGGCGGTGGCGAAGCCTTGCAGCACGGCGGCGCGCATATTTTCGGGCTTCACGGTGATGCCGCGCATCATGTCGGCGTAAATCCGCAGCGTGTCCACCAGCGTGTTTACCGTGTCAAACAGCGGCTCTTTGTCTTCTTGGTTGTCTTTGTTATACGCCAAGGGCTGCGATTTCATCAGCATCAGCAAGCCCATCAAATGCCCAATCACGCGCCCCGATTTGCCGCGCACCAGCTCGGGCACATCGGGATTTTTTTTCTGCGGCATGATGCTGGAACCCGTGCAGAAGCGGTCGGCGATGTCAATGAAACCGAAACGCGGCGACATCCACACAATCAGCTCTTCGGACAGGCGGCTCAAATGCACCATCACCAGCGAAGCGGCAGCGGTGAACTCTATGGCGAAATCGCGGTCGGAGACGGCATCCAGTGAGTTTTGGCAAATTTGTTCAAAATCAAGCAGTTTGGCGGTGGTTTCGCGGCGGATGGGGAAGGTGGTGCCCGCCAGCGCGGCGGCGCCCAAGGGCATGCGGTTCACGCGGCGGCGGCAGTCTGCCATGCGCTCGTCGTCGCGCCCCAGCATTTCCACATAGGCAAGCAGATGGTGCCCGAAGCTGACGGGCTGGGCGACTTGCAGGTGGGTGAACCCCGGCATCACGGTGGCGGCGTGTTCAGCGGCCAAATCCACCAGCGCGGTTTGCAGGTCTTTAATCAGGCGGCGGATGGTGGAGATTTCGTCGCGCAGCCACAGGCGGATGTCGGTGGCGACTTGGTCGTTGCGGCTGCGCCCTGTGTGCAGGCGTTTGCCTGCGTCGCCGATTTTGTCGGTGAGGCGGCGTTCGATGTTCATGTGCACGTCTTCCAAATCGAGCGACCATTTCAGGCTGCCTGCTTGGATTTCGGCGGCGATTTCCGCCATGCCGCGCTGGATGGCGGCAAGGTCGTCGGCGGAAAGCACGCCCGCTTCGTGCAGCATTTGGGCGTGGGAGAGCGAGCCTTGGATGTCCCATCGGGCGAGCCGTTGGTCAAAACCGATGGAGCCGGTGTATTGTTTGACCAGTTCGGATACGGGTTCGTTGAAGCGTCCCGACCAAGTTTTTTGTGGGGTTGTCATGGGGTGTCCTTTGGGGGTGTTGGAAGGATTGGTTTGCGGCTTCGCTGCGCGGCGCAGGCAGCCTGAAAACGGAAAATCGGTTTTCAGGCTGCTTTTATTATTCAATCGCGGCGGGGCAATCAAACCGACACTTGCGCTTTGATATGCGGGTGCGGGTCGTAATCCGTCAATTCAAAATCGTTGAATCGGAAGGAAAAAATGTCGCGCACATCGGGGTTGATGTGCATTTTGGGCAGCGGGCGCGGTTCGCGTGTGAGCTGCAAGCGGGCTTGTTCAAGATGGTTGTTGTATAGATGCGCGTCGCCGAGCGTGTGGATGAATTCGCCCGCTTGCAAGCCGCAGACTTGGGCGAGCATCATGGTGAGCAGGGCGTAGCTGGCGATGTTGAACGGCACGCCGAGGAAAATATCGGCGCTGCGCTGGTAGAGCTGGCAGGAGAGCTTGCCGTTGGCAACGTAGAACTGGAACAGCGCGTGGCAGGGGGGCAACGCCATGCTGTCCACTTCGGCGGGGTTCCATGCGGATACGATGAGACGGCGGCTGTCGGGGTTGGTTTGGATTTGCTGCACAAGGTTGCGGATTTGGTCTATGGTTTCGCCGTTTGCGCCGCGCCAACTGCGCCATTGCGCGCCATACACGCGCCCGAGGTCGCCGTTTTCGTCTGCCCATTCGTCCCAAATGCGCACGCCGTTTTCTTTGAGGTAGCGGATGTTGGTGTCGCCCGATAGAAACCAGAGTAGCTCGTGGATGATGGATTTGAGGTGCAGTTTTTTGGTGGTGAGCGCGGGGAAGCCTTGTGATAAGTCAAAGCGCATTTGGTAGCCGAATACGGAGCGCGTGCCTGTGCCTGTACGGTCGGATTTGGTTACGCCGTTTTGTAGGACGTGGCGCATGAGGTCTAAATACTGTTGCATGGTTTTTCTCTTGATTTGGTTTTCAGGCTGCCTCAGCTGATTAGGCAGCCTGAAAATAATGGAAATGTTTACACCGCTTGCGCATTGCGCTCCACCGCATCCACAAACTGGGCGGCCACGTCAAAGCCGGTTTGCTTCATGATTTCTTGGAAGCCGGTGGGGCTGGTTACGTTGATTTCGGTGAGGCAGTCGCCGATGACATCCAGCCCTGCCAACAAGATGCCGTGCGCTTTGAGCTGCGGGGCAAGGGTTTGGGCGATTTCGCGGTCGCGCTCGGATAATTCTTGCGCCACGCCGCGCCCGCCTGCGGCGAGGTTGCCGCGTGTTTCGCCGTTTTGTGGGATGCGGGCGAGGGCGTAGGGGATAACTTCGCCGTCGATGATAAGGATGCGCTTGTCGCCGTGCACGATGGCGGGGAGGTAGCGTTGCGCCATGATGGTGCGGCTGTCTAGCTGCATCAGGGTTTCCAGAATGCTGCCGATGTTGGGGTCGCTTTCACGCAGCCTGAAAATGCCCATGCCGCCCATGCCGTCCAGCGGTTTGACGATGATGTCGCCATGCTTGGCGAGGAACTGGCGCACGTCGGCGGCGCGGGTGGTTACGATGGTGGGGGCGGTGAATTGGGGGTAGTTCAGGATGGCGAGTTTTTCGTTGTAGTCGCGCATGGCTTGCCCGCTGTTGAACACGCGCGCGCCTTGTTGCTCGGCGAGGGTGAGCAGTTGGGTGGAATAAAGGTATTGCATATTGAAGGGCGGGTCGCTGCGCATGATGATGGCGTTAAACTGGGTTAAGGCGAGGCTTTGGGCGGGGGCAGCCTGAAACCATGCGTGGTCGTGGTCGTCCTTTGCGCCTAGAAATTGAATTTGGCTGGCTTGGGCGACAACGCTGCCGTTTTGCACGCTCAACTGCGCGGCGAGGGTATGAAAGAGGGTGTGCCCGCGCGCGGCGGCTTCGCGCATCATGGCGTAGGTGGTGTCTTTGTAGGTTTTGAAGCTGGCGAGCGGGTCGGCGATAAAAAGGAGGTTCATGGTGGGCTTTCGCTTGGGCAACGATGGGGGTTGCCAGATGATGAGGCAGCCTGAAAGCCCGTTGATGCGCTTTCAGGCTGCCTTTGGTTGAGTGGATGGGCGGATTATTTGGCGAGCGGGTGCAGCGTGTAGGTGAGGTTTTCGTCTTGCACTTTAAACAGCAAGTCAATGTTGGGATGCTTGCCCGCGTGTTTTTGCGCGTCCAAAACGTGTTCGTCAAACCAAATCAAGCCTTGCTCGGCGGCGTAGCGGTTCAGTTCGCCGTTAAACTCGGCGGCCAGCGCGTTGTACAGTTTCAGGCTGCCTAATTTGCCTTCAACGGCGGGGATGTGATGCACCACGTTGCCTGCGGCATCGCATACGTTTAAACCGCTTAGGTGATCGATGCTGGGCATTTGGGCGAGGTTGGCTTGAAATGACATGATGTTCCTTTGTAAACGATTGATGTTGAAAGCGGTTGAGGCAGCCTGAAAGCGGGGTGGACGGTTTTGCTAGGCTGAACGGCGTTTCAGGCTGCCTTGGCGTGGGATAAATGGGCAGGCTAATGCTTCGTGCCGAAGATTTTGTCGCCCGCATCGCCCAAACCAGGGATGATGTAGCCGTTTTCGTTAAGATGGCTGTCTAGCGCGGCGGTGTAGATTTTCACATCGGGATGCGCGGCGTTTACGGCTTTTACGCCTTCGGGCGCGGCAACCAGCACAAGGGCTTTGATGTTGCGGCAGCCTTTTTGTTTGAGCAGGTCAATCGTGGCAACCATAGAGCCGCCTGTGGCGAGCATGGGGTCGATAATAAGCGCGGGACGTTCGTCCATTTTGTCCACCAGTTTTTCAAAATAGGACACGGGTTGCAGCGTTTCTTCATCGCGCTGCAAGCCGACTACGCTCACTTTTGCCCCTGGGATTAGGTCTAACACGCCATCCAGCATCCCCAAGCCTGCGCGCAAAATGGGTACCACGGTTACGGTTTTGCCTTTGATGCGCTCGCCTTGGATTTTGCCGCACCAGCCGTCGATTTCGTGTTGTTCGGTTTCAAAATCGCGCGTGGCTTCGTAGGTCATCAGGCGGGCGAGCTCTTTGGTGAGCGTGCGAAATTTGCCGGTGCTGCAATCGGCTTCGCGCATAAGGGTGAGTTTGTGGCGGACGAGGGGGTGGTCGATGATGAGCAGATTCATGGTTTTGTCTCTTTTGATGGGCTGAAAAACGGGGGCGATTATAGCGTGTTTTCAGGCTGCTTTACAGGGTTTAACAGTTGAAGAGGCAGCCTGAAAACGGGTTGAATGGGGGAAGCAAGATGATGATTGGGCATGCATGGGCGATATAGGCAGCCTGAAACCCGTTTCGCTCGTTTTCAGGCTGAAACCTAAAATGGAACGGCGGCGGCTCGCCGCCAAATGGCTGATGAAATAGAACATTATTGGTTTGCCAAGATGTCGGCAAGCCGTCGACGCTCCATCGGTTGTAGGTTTTGCAAAGGTTTCAGGCTGCCTTTTAACGTTGCAACTGCCGCTGCCATTGCCAAGCAAACGCCCAGCCCATCAACGCGCCGCCGCCGTGCGCCATGTGGGCGATGTTGTCGCCAAACAGCGAAACGCCTGAAATCTGCGCGAACACTTCGTATAACACCATGCCGCCCACCAAATAACGCGCCTGCACGGGCACGGGGATAAACATCAGCGACAGCGGCGCTTTGGGATACACGGCAGAAAACGCCGCCAGCACGCCAAACACCGCGCCCGATGCGCCCAGCATAGAGCCGTTGCTGCCCATAAACGGCAAATACGCCGCCGCGCCCGCCAAGCCCGAAGCAAAATACAACGCCCACACGCGCTTGGCTGTCCACACGCGCAGCAGCGGCGGCATAAACGAGCCCAGCGCAAACATATTAAAGCCCAAGTGCATCAGGCTTTCGTGTAAAAACATGTGGGTAAACCATTGCCAGATATGGTAATTCGGGTTTTCAGGCTGCCATAGCGCGCCTTCTGTCCGCCAATCGAAGCCCGATTCTTGCAGCAGGAAAATGGCGACGTTGAGGGCGATAAGGATGATGTGGGGTTGGAGGCGGATTTTGTTCATGGTGGTGAAAGCGGGAACATTCATTCAACAGACTAAGGCAGCCTGAAAACGGCAAACGGTTTTCAGGCTGCCCAAACATCAAAGTGGCGGCGGAAAACCAACGATGGATTACGCCCACACCAGCAAGGCATGATTGCGCTTGCCGCGTTTGATAATGGTGTATTTGCCAAAGCGTTTGTGCGCGTCGGTGAGCAGATACAAATCGTCGGGTTTTTCGGCGGCGTGGTTGGAGTTGTTCGCTTCTGCCGCGCTGCCGTTAATCAGCACCGCGTTGCTTTGCACAAAGCCGCGCGCTTCCTTGTTGGATTTTGCCAAACCCGCTTGCACCAACGCTTCCACCACATTCAGGCTGCCTAAATGGGAAACGTGCAGCACGGGCAGGCCGTCCAGCGCCAGTTGCGCGTAATCCTGCTCGGTGAGGCTGCTTTCGTCGCCCGAAAACAGGCTGTGCGTGATGCGTTGCGCGGCTTCCAGCGCGGCTTCGCCGTGAATCAGGCGGGTCATTTCTTCGGCGAGGATGCGTTGTGCTTCGGGTTTGGCGCTGCTGGCTTTATCCGCCGCTTCAATCGCGTCAATTTGTTCTAGGGTTAAGAAAGTAAAATATTTCAAGAATTTATACACATCGGCATCGGCGACTTTGAGCCAGAATTGGTAGAACTGGTAGGGCGAGGTTTTGGCGGCGTTGAGCCACACCGCGCCGCCTTCGGTTTTGCCGAATTTGGTGCCGTCGGCTTTGGTAACCAGCGGCAGCGTCATGCCGTGCACGGTTTTGTGGTTGAGGCGGCGGGTGGTTTCCGTGCCCCATGTGATGTTGCCCCATTGGTCGGAGCCGCCGATTTCCAGTTGCACGTTGTGGCGCAGGTTGAGCTGGGCAAAGTCGTAGCCTTGCAGCAGCGCGTAGGAAAATTCGGTGAACGAGATGCCTTGGTCTTCGCGCTCAATGCGTTGTTTTACCGATTCTTTTGCCAGCATGGCGTTCACGGAAAAATGCTTGCCGATGTCGCGCAGAAAATCCAAGCAGTTCATGCTGCCGAACCAATTGGCGTTGTTTTCCATAATGGCGGGGTTTTCGCTGTCAAATTTTAAAAACGGCGTGAGCTGGTTTTTGATGCTTTCCACCCAGCCTGCCACGGTTTCGGGCGTGTTCAGGCTGCGTTCTACCGCTTTGAAGCTGGGGTCGCCAATCATGCCCGTTGCCCCGCCCACCAGCGCCACGGGCGTGTGCCCTGCGTTTTGGAAGCGGCGCAACACCAACACGGGCAACAAATGCCCGATGTGCAAGCTATCGGCGGTGGGGTCAAAGCCGCAATAGAGCGCGATTTTTTCGTTGTCCAACAGCTTGGAGAGTTCGTTGATGTCGGTGGTTTGGGCAATCAGCCCGCGGGCTTGGAGGTCTTGCAATAAGGGGTTCATAAGTTTCCGATTTCCAATAAAAGGCAGCCTGAAAACGGTTCAGGCTGCGGTTGAATGACGGGGCGGATTTTAAAGCATTTTTAGGCTGCCTGAAAGCCGGCGCGCGCGGTTCGGTTGGCAAAACGGGCGGGCAAAGGCAAGGCTATGCGCCCGTGGCATCGTGTTCTTCGCGCCCGGCATCGGCAGCCTGAAAAGTCTCAAACCAGCCTGCCACCACTTCGTTGACTTCGTCCGTGCCTTGTTTTTTCAAGCTGGAAAATAGTTGCACCGAAACGCTTTGCCGTTCGGCAAACGGCTTCAAGGCTTTTTGCACGGCGGCAAGGGTTTTGATTTGCTCGTTTTTGGATAATTTGTCGGCTTTGGAAAGCAGGATGTGCACGGGGCGGCCCGTGAGCGCGAAAAAGTCCAGCATTTGGATGTCCAGCGGCTTCATCGGATGGCGCACGTCCATAATCAACACCAAGCCAATCAACTGTTTGCGCGTTTGCAAATAATCGCCCAGCAGCTTCACCCAATGTGCGCGGACGGCTTCGGGCACTTGCGCGTAGCCGTAGCCGGGCAAATCCACCATAAAGTTGCCGTTTGCCAGCTCAAAAAAATTGATGTGCTGCGTGCGCCCCGGGGTTTTGGACACATACGCCAAGCGCACATGGCTGCATAACGTATTGATTGCGCTGGATTTGCCCGCATTGCTGCGCCCCACGAAGGCGATTTCGGCGGGCGTGTCGGGCAGGTCTTTTAAGTGGTTTACGGTGGTGAAAAATTGGGCGTTTTGGAATAGATTGTTCATGGCTGTAAAGATTTGTGAATTTGGTATAGAATACCACGTTTGAAAGATTCTCGGTTTTGAACCGCTACACAATATAAAAAATTCAGGAGCACTTTTCATGAAACGTTTAACTCTGTTGGCAATTTTTGCTGCTTGCGGCTTGGCTTCGGCAGCGCCTGATTTAAGCAAAGGCAAGCAGGCGGCTATGGTTTGTTCAGGCTGCCACATGGTGGATGGCAACAGCACCATCGCCATGTATCCCAAAATCGCGGGGCAGCATTCGGATTACATTTTCAAACAAATGCTGGACATCAAAAAAGGCGAGCGCAAAACGGGCAATTCTGCGGTGATGGCGCCCATCGTGCAAAACATGAGCGAAGCCGATATGCACAACATCGCCGCTTATTTCGCCACGCAGCAGGCCAAAGCGGGCGAAGCCAACCCCAAAGCCAACCCTGAGTTAGGCAAAACCATTTTCCGTTCGGGCCTGCCCGGCAAGAGCATCCCGGCGTGCATGTCGTGCCACGGGCCTGCGGGCGCAGGCTATCCTGCGGGCGGCACAACGTTTTCAGGTTTTCCGCGCGTAGGCGGGCAGCATGAAGGCTATATCGCCGACCAACTGCATCTGTATGCCAAAGGCGAGCGCAAATCGCCCAACAGCATCATGGAAGACATCGCTTCGCGCATGAGCGAAGACGACATCCGCGCGGTGAGCACTTATATCCAAGGCTTGAAATAATCGTTTTATGCTTTTCAGGCTGCCTAATCTAATGGTAAACAGCGTTAGGCAGCCTGAAATGTATTTTGCATTGCTTTTTCAGGCTGCCTATAATCGCTGCCTGAGCCGTCTTAACCTTTTTTAAACATTCTTGCCATGTCTTTATCGTCTCCGCCCAAAATCCCTTTTATCCGCCGCCCGTGGTTTGCTTTTTTCAGCTCCATGCGCTTTGCGGTGGCGCTGCTTTCGGTGTTGGCGATTGCTTCTGTTGTCGGCACGGTGTTGCAGCAAAATCAGCCCAAGCAAAATTATGTGGTCAAATTTGGCGCGTTTTGGACGGAAATCTTTGAATTTTTGGGGCTGTTTGACGTGTATGCTTCGGCGTGGTTCACGCTGATTATGCTGTTTTTGGTGTTGAGCACGAGCTTATGCTTATGGCGCAATGTGCCGCCGTTTTTGCGCGAGATGCGCTCGTTTCGCACGCAAACCACCGCCAAATCGCTCGCGCACATGAAACACACCGCGCTGTTGCCTCGCGATATAGGCAGCCTAAAAACGGAAATCGCGGCGAAATATTGGCAGGTAAACGGCTTTCAAACGCGCATCACGCCGCGCGAGGATGGCAGCGTGTTGCTGTCGGCAAAAAAAGGCGCGATGAACAAATGGGGCTATATTTTTGCCCACGCGGCGATTATTGTGATTTGCTTGGGCGGCTTGGTGGACAGCAATTTGCTGCTGAAAATCGGCATGCTCACGGGCAAGATTGTGCCCGATACCACCAGCCAATACGCGCGTGATTTTCAGGCTGCCTCACGCTTGTCGGCGAGCAATTTATCGTTTCGCGCCAATGCGGAAGTGGTGGAAGGGCAAACAATAGAAGCAGCGTTTATCAATGCCGATAAGGGCTTGCTGCTGCAAGAGCTGCCGTTTACGCTGGAATTGAAAAAGTTTCACATTGATTTTTACAACACGGGCATGCCCAAAGATTTTGCCAGCGATATTGTGGTAACCGATAAGGCAAGCGGCAAGCGCGTGGCGCAGACCATTCGCGTGAACCATCCGCTCACCATCAACGGCATCACGATTTATCAATCCACCTACGGTGATGGCGGCTCGGATGTGCGCTTCCAAAGCTGGGATTTGCGCGGGGCAAATCCGCCCGTGTCGCTGGATGCGGTGTCGCAGCGCAGCTTCCCGCTGGATATGGGCACGGAAAAATATCAGTTTGAGCTGGGCGAACTGCGCGTGTTTAACGTGGAAAACACGGCGGCGGGCGAAACTGCCCAGCACGATGTGCGCAGCGTGGCGCAGCCCAAGCAGTTTCAAAACGTAGGTCCAACGATTAGTTTCAAGCTGCGCGATGCGGCGGGGCAGGCGCATGAGTATGTGAACTATATGCTGCCGTTGGAGCGCGAGGGGGCGAAGTTTTTTGCCACGGGCGAGCGCAGCGACATCAACGCGCCGTATCGCTGGCTGATGCTGCCCGCCGACCAAAACAACAAGCTAGACAGCTTTATGGCGTTGCGCGCCACCTTGATGCAGCCTGAAAAACGCGCGCAGATTGTGCAAACGGCGGTGAGCAATGTGAACGAGAATATGCGCGGCGATTTCAAGCTGGCGGTGGAAAACCTGCTGCGCCAGTTTGCCGAGGGCGGCTACATCGCGATTAACGAGCATATTCAGCAGAATGTGCCCGCCGAAGCGCAGAAAAAAACGGGCGAAATCATGTATCAGATTTTGTATAGCAGCATGGATGTGGCGCTCACGCAGGCGTTAAACGATTTCAGGCTGCCGACTATGGCTGCGGGCGAGGCGCGCAATCGCTTTATTTTAAACAGCATGGATGGCTACACCGCGCTCATCAAGTTTCAATCGCCCGTGTTGCTGCAAATGGACACGTTTAAGCAGGTGAATATGTCGGGCTTGCAGATGACCAAATCGCCAGGGGCGAGCTTGGTTTATCTCGGCTCGGTGCTGCTGGTGCTGGGCACGATTTTTATGTTTTACGTCCGCGAAAAACGCGCTTGGCTGCTGTTTTTCCCCGATGGCAGCACCCGCGTTGCCATGTCTGCCACCCGCAGCGAACGCGAATTGGCACGCGAGTTCCCCGAGCATTTGGCAAAGCTGGAAACGCTGGCGCGAGATTTGGGGCAGGCTGAAAACAGCGCGCAGGACAACGGTTAATCACATCGCCCCCATGCCTATTTTTTGCCCGCGCAGGCGTTTCGCCGCCTACCACGAGCAGGGGCAA
>ERZ773059.1105-NODE-1105-length-13724-cov-6.376253_pt1 | contig 13724 bp, 7 predicted proteins | sample MGYA00580514_ERZ773059 | MGnify/ENA primary metagenome ERZ773059 (study PRJEB29015, sample SAMEA2737981) | human oral metagenome | biome: human oral; feature: human-associated habitat; material: dental | place: China | collected 2056 ...
CACCAAGTTTACGCATGGCCTGGCTCATCATACGAGCTTGCAAACCAACGTGGCTATCTCCAATATCCCCATCAATTTCCGCACGAGGTACAAGGGCCGCAACTGAGTCGATAACGACGAGGTCAACTGCACCTGAGTCAATCAATTTTCCTGCAATTTCAAGACCTTGCTCTCCTGAGTCTGGTTGTGACAAGAGCAGCTCATCAATATTCACACCAAGGGCTGCAGCATAGGCTGGGTCAAGAGCATGTTCCGCATCAATAAAGGCTGCAATACCACCTTCTTTCTGTGCTTGCGCGACAGCGTGAAGGGCAACCGTTGTCTTACCAGAAGACTCTGGTCCATAAATTTCGATGATGCGTCCCTTAGGATAACCACCTGAACCAAGAGCAATGTCAAGAGCCAAGGACCCTGAACTCATGACTTGCACTTTTTGCTCCGCACGCTCGCCCAAACGCATGATTGAGCCTTTACCAAAGTCTTTCTCAATCAATTTAAGAGCATCGTTCAAGGCTTTTTCACGATCCGCTCCAAACTTTTTTGAAATTTCATCTAATTTTTTTGGTTTTTTCGCCATTCTGTTCTCCTATATTCTACTGGTCCATAGACCTATCTACTATTATATCAAAATTTAGTCACTTAATAAAGCCTTGCGAACTAGGTTAAAGGCATGCATAACCGCGATATGACGTACATCTGCTCGACTCCGTCCTGCGATATTAGCCTTGATCACCTCTGTCCCTTTTGCATGTGCCAGTCCAATAAAAACTGTGCCGGCTGGATGCCCCTCTAGGCTATCTGGCCCAGCTACACCTGTCAGACTGACTCCATAATCAGACTGAGTCTTGAGCCGTGCCTGTTCTGCCATTTTTCGAGCCGTAAACTCAGAAACGACCCCGTGTTCTTTTAGCTCTTGCTCGGAAATATCCAACATCTTAGACTTTTCTTCTAGGCTGTAAGTGATAAAACCGCCATTAAAGATTGCTGAGACGCCCGAAAAGTCTGCTAAAGTAGCTTGAAAGAGACCCGCCGTCAAACTCTCTGCTGCAGTAATGCTTTTCTGTCTCTTCTTTAGCTCTTCTACAACGACACTTGCTAGGCTGGTTTCTTCCCCATATCCATAACAGATGTCTCGCAGTGAATGTCCATCGAAAGTCTGGCGATTCAAGATTTGATTTTCTAGGATATCCAGCACTCGATCAGCCTTTTCTTGACTGACTGCTTTTGTGGACAAGCGCAAGGTCACTTCTCCCGTCTTGGCATAAGGCGCCAAGGTCGGATCTGTTTGATGGTCAATCAAATCCGCCAAAATAGTCACCAACTGACTCTCACCAATCCCAAAGAAACGAAGCACTCGTGAGTATAACTTGGTACCAGTCATTAACTTGGGTAAGAGTTGATTTAAGACCATAGGTTTCAATTCACTAGGTGGTCCTGGAAGAACTACGTAGGTCACGCCATCTACTTCCGACACCCCTCCTACTGCTAAACCAGTCTCATTTGGTAGTGGGGTCGCCCCTTCTACAATTTGGGCTTGCCGCTCATTATTTGGTGTTCGCGCATAGTCTGGCCTTTGGGCAAAAAAGATATCTAGTTTTTCCTGCGCTTGAGGATTAAACTCTAGATTTTTTCCCAAAAATTTAGCCAGAGTTTGTTTGGTCAAATCATCCTCGGTTGGTCCCAAGCCCCCTGTCAAGATCACAAGATTACTACGTTGACTCGCAATCTCAAGCAAGGACAAAAGACGAGCTTCATTGTCTCCGACAGCTGTTTGAAAATAAACATCTACCCCGATTTCGGCTAGTTTCTCTGATAAAAACTGAGCATTGGTATTGACGATCTGCCCTGTTAAAATTTCTGTTCCGACAGCAATAATTTCTGCTTTCATTTTTCCTCCTACTTATCTATTCGAATTTTTTTGAAAAAATCGCAGGAAATTTCCCACGATTTGATTCTTTGTTTTATTCTACCTCTTCGTTTGAAACACTGCTACTGGTTGAAGGTGCTGTCCGACCAAAGGCTGTTTCGTACAGTACCGCATTGGTTTCCAATTCTGTCACTGGCTCTTTACCTAGTGAACTACGCAAGAGATTTTGCATTTCGAGCATATGTTCTGAAGTGACAATCTGATAAGAAATCCCTTGTATCTCAGCATCTTCCCCACGCAATTGATGCGTTTCGATATTCTTAAAAGAATCTTGATAGCCGAGCAATTGTGGAATGCTCTTAGCTGATAAGTCCACATTGGTCTGCATGTTGTCACTCAAAGCTTTTAAAATCCCTTGATAATGACTCACACTGTTCAGACTCAAAACCTTCTCTACGATTTTTTGAATGACTTCACGTTGACGTTTTTGACGCCCATAGTCTCCTTCAGGATCTTGGTAACGCATCCGTGAATACACCAAGGCTTCCTCACCATTCAAGTTTTGTTCCCCAACACCAATGGAAATCTTATTAAACTCTTCTTGGTCAGTGATGGAAATTGGGAAACCAAGTGTATTGTTTACGGTGATTCCACCAACTGCGTCCACCAATTGTTGAAGACCTTGCATATTGACCATTACATAACGGTCAATGTGGATATTCATCATCTTTTGAATAGTAGAAATTGCAAGCTCCGCACCGCCATTGGCATAGGCCGCATTGAGTTTGGCTTCCTGAACTTGGCCATTTCCACTCTCAATCTTAGTCAGAATATCCCGTTCCAAACTCATCATAGTGGTTTTCTTTGTTTTTGGATTAACCGTCAAGAGAATCATGGAATCACTATTCCCTGCCCACGGATCTGTACGTTCCACGTTTCCCGTATCTACCCCCATCAAGAGGATGGTCAGAGGCTCCGTCGCTTCGATAACGTTGGTTTCTTCCCCGATTTTTTTGTAAGTTTTTTGACTCAGGGTTGCAGTCCCCTGCTGATAGATTGTGTAGGCATAAATTCCTACACCTACAACTGTTACGGCCAGGAAACCTAGCACCATTCCAATTAATTTTTTGATCATCTCGTTATTCATCTATCAATTTGCCCATCAGACAAACATCTAAAAATATCCCTTCTGCTAAATAGGCTCCTCTTTCTTGCAAGCCTTCTGTGATAAATCCCATTTTTGAATAGAGGTGGATAGCAGCCTCATTTCGTTTTTGTACACTGAGTTGCAAGCGACGCAAGACGCCACTGGCTTTAGCCCACTCGATGCCTTCTTCTAGAAGTATTGTAGCCAATCCTTGGTTCCAGAATTTCTTTCGAACCGCTAAAAAAACATCACCAATATGTCGAACCCTTAAATGTTGATCCGCTGTGATATTTAAGATACCCGCAATCTCATCATTCAGTAAGGCGAGGAGAGTAATTTGATTCTCCGATGCAGCTTGCTTTTCGATAAAAAGAGCCATTTCAGAAGCAGTCATCATGATACCATTTTCATCTAGGCTGGTGAAGTCTGTCTCTTGACCGACACAATCTAAAAATGCAATCAAGGCTGTAGCATCTAAAGTCTCTGCCTCACGAATGCACAACTCATACTCCATCATGAAGCTCCTTGATGAGTTGTTCAGCCCGAGGGCCATGAGCCGTAAAATGAAGACAACGACCCTCAGCTTCTTTCAAAATTTCCAATTCCAAATAGGAATCTGGTAAATCCTCACCCAAAAGATGCCCCCACTCAATAACAGTCACACCGCCACCAAAAAGAAACTCATCCAAGTCAATAGAATCAGCGTCTCCTTCGATACGGTAGACATCCAAGTGGTAAAGTGGCAGACGCCCTTCATACTCTCTCACGATAGTATAAGTTGGACTTTTAATCATCTGACGGATATCCAAGCCCTTGGCAAGGCCTTTTGTAAAGGTTGTTTTACCCGCACCCAACTCTCCCGTCAAGATCAGAACATCGTCTTTTTGAAGCAAATGACCTAATCTTTCTCCGAGAGCTAGAAGCTCTTCTTCATTTTTTGTGTACATGTTACTATTATACCAAAAAGTTTTCTTTTGTGTGAATTTTCTTTATAGACTTACTATGCTAAATTTATAGTTCTCCTTGCCTTTCTCAGAAAAAGGTAAAAATACAAATAACAAATAAAACATCGCGAATCACATGTCCGTAAAATGAAATTTCCCTTTGCACGGATTTTGGAAAGAGGAAACGCGCACATAAAAAACCGAGACCGATATAAAGGAGAATGGAGGAGATCGTTACGGGATTTCTCAAGAAAATAATCGTGCCTAAAACGGAAATCACAACCGTTCTCTTCTTGTTGAGATGGTTGTCCATATCGCGAATATATTTATCAAAAGGTAAGAAAATCCATAGATCTACTCCCAGCAAGAAAAAGAATGAAGGCAGAAAGAGGTCAACCAGATCCTGCTGCAATTTGCTAGTAGTTTGGATGCTTTCTGTGAGAACCAGACAGGTTGCCAGAAGATTGACTACTAAAAGAAGGCTATAAACAAGACTTACTTTCTTTTGAACATGTAAAATACTATGTCTAGACTGGTCTGCTGTATGAAAATAATTTATCCCAGCACAAAAGCCTGAAACTCCCACTATGAGAATTAAAAAATAGACATTTCCTTCTCTTAAGGATAAAAATGACTCCTTCCACAATAAACAACTTCCAAATAAAATTTGAGCGACAGCTAATAATAATAAAACACGAATTGATTTCATCATTTCCTTTTCTTCCTCCATATAAGAAATTATACTCTGGCAGGATTAGAAAATGATAAATGACTTCCGAAATGTCACATTAGGACGCTGAACGGTACAAAAAACAGTTCCGTCATTCACAGAACTGTTCTCTTCTAATCTAATCCTTAAACCAGAGGGCGATTTCTCGTTTAGCTGACTCTTCTGAATCTGATCCATGTACGACGTTTTGAATGGCTTGATTTTCTCCTGCCGCCTTAGCAAAATCTCCCCGGATTGTCCCCGAAAGAGCCTCTTCTGGACGAGTAGCTCCCATCATGTCACGCCAGCTTTCAATTACCTTGGGACCTGAAATAATTCCCACAATTATTGGACCTGAGGTCATAAATTGGCGGATAGGAGGATAAAAACTTTTTCCAACTAAGTCGCGATAGTGTTGGTCAATCAAATCTTCTGAAACTGTTGAACGTAACTCTAATTTTTCGAGTTTGAAACCACGTCGCTCAATTCTTTTCAAAACCTCGCCAACTAGACCTCTCTTCACACCATCTGGCTTAATGATAAAGAATGTTTGTTCCATATAAATCCCCTTGTCATTTTAGTTCTTCTATTCTACCACACTTTATGAAAAAGTGGGAAAATTTTCTGAAATTAGCAAGCTCTATCATTTCTAAAGTAGGTAAATCTTAATATTCAAATTGCCTGAAGAAGCCTGCCGATAATAAGAGCCTTAACGTTAAGTTTCATCCATAACCTGACACAAAACTTGAAGAACTTTGACAACTTTAAAACTAGAATTCTCATTGCCTTGAATATCAAAAAGAGAGAACCAATCTGATTCTCTCTCGTACTTAGTTATATGTTCCCCACTACAGTTGCCCATGACTTCTAAGCACTATCCTTTACAGTAGTGAAGTTATTCCTTATTTCTACTATCCTTGATTTTTACGTCTATATCCTATTAGCATCAGTAATACTCCTGAGGTTAACATTATCCATACATATTGGGATACGTTGCTTCCATCTCCTGTATTAGGTAATGTCTTGTTATTACTTGTATTTGGTACCTCTGGTTTATTCGATTCTGGATTATTTGGTGTAGAAGGTTTTGTTGGAGTCTTTTCTTTATTGCTAATCGTGAAGCCTTCTTTCATGCTTCCTGCGTAACCGACTCCATACCATTTGCCTGCCACTTGAATGTTGTTTGAAATTTCGCCAACTTCTTTGACGGTGTACTGATGAGCTTCGCCACCAAGGGTCGCAGAGACTGGCAGTTTCTCAAAGCTGGCTGTCCAGTTGTTGGCTTTGGTCAACTCTTGTACTTGACCTGTGGCCACGCCGTCTTTGTAGAGTTCTACTTTGACACTGTCTACAGGCGCGTCGATCTTGTTGCCATCTGAATCTTGCCATTCTTTTGTTACCTTGACATCTCTGGTTGGAATTTCCATTGGAGCCCATGGAGTCTTTTCCTTATTGGTAATCGTGAAGCCTTCTTTCATGCTTCCTGCGTAACCGACTCCATACCACTTGCCTGCAAGTGAAATGTTGTTTAACGTTTCGCCAACTTCTTTGATGGTGTACTGATGAGCTTCGCCACCGAGGATCGCAGAGACTGGCTGTTGCTCAAAGCTGGCTGTCCAGTTGTTATCTTTGGTCAACTCTTGTACTTGACCAGTTGCGGCTCCGTCTTTATAGAGTTCGACTGTGACACTGTCTACAGGCGCGTCGATCTTGTTGCCATCTGAGTCTTGCCACTCTTTGGTCACTTTAACATCTCTGGTTGGTGGGATCATTGGAGTCCATGGAGTCTTTTCCTTATTGGTGATCGTAAAGCCTTCTTTCATGCTTCCCTCATAACGGACGCCATACCATTTGCCTGCCACTTGAATGTTGTTTGAAATTTCGCCAACTTCTTTGACGGTGTACTGATGAGCTTCGCCACCAAGGGTCGCAGAGACTGGCAGTTTCTCAAAGCTGGCTGTCCAGTTGTTGGCTTTGGTCAACTCTTGTACCTGACCTGTGGCTACGCCGTCTTTGTAGAGTTCTACTTTGACACTATCTACAGGCGCGGATACATCGTTACCAGCTGAATCTTCCCATTCTTTTGTTACCTTGACATCTCGGGTTGGAATTTCCATTGGAGCCCATGGAGTCTTTTCCTTATTGGTGATCGTGAAGCCTTCTTTCATGCTTCCCTCATAACGGACGCCATACCATTTGCCTGCCACTTGAATGTTGTTTGAAATTTCGCCAACTTCTTTGACGGTGTACTGATGAGCTTCGCCACCAAGGGTCGCAGAGACTGGCAGTTTCTCAAAGCTGGCTGTCCAGTTGTTGGCTTTGGTCAACTCTTGTACTTGACCAGTTGCCACGCCGTCTTTATAGAGTTCGACTGTGACACTGTCTACAGGCGCGTCGATCTTGTTGCCATCTGAGCCTTGCCACTCTTTTGTGACGGTGATCGCTCGGGTTGGAATTTCCATTGGTGCCCATATTAAAGACCAAATTGCATATAACTCTACATCTTTATCAATTGTTCCTGTCTTAAATGTATCTCCCTTTGAATACATAGTGCCTTTACCGTCAGCTTGTGTATTCCATCCCTTGAAGAGATATCCAGATCGTTTCATCGTACCTGCATCTAAGACAGTTACCTTATCAGTATCGGCATCATTTCCATTTTCTGTAATGGATGGATAGTATTCGTTATTATCCTTTGGTGCTTCTCCAGTTACATCAGCGTGATTTTTATTATAATTTACCTTTCCATAAACAATAATATCGTACTCCGCCTTTACGGTATCTTCAGGTATTGCCTGATCGCTACTAGCTAATGTGTTTGTTGTTGTAACCTCAGCTTTAATTTTTCCCGTAGACTTTCCTCTTATTTTACCACCACCATCAACATCAGCCACATCATTTTGCAACTCAATATATTTTAATTCAGGAGATACAGTAGGATGATCACTTGTTGCAACAGCTTTTGCCGCTCCTTCTTCTGACTCTTCTCCAACATGTATCTTAACAGGCTCTGTTTTTATCTTGGGTACTCTTATAAGTCCGCAACCTATAATTTCAAGAGGTTTTTCTTTTACTAATTCAGGTAATTCAGCTGTTATATAGCTTGTTCTATCAAAGTCAGAATTTTTTGTTTCTTCCATATCAGAATGATTTGCTTTCAATGTTAGTTTAGTTTCGCCATCTGGCATCGTAACTTTTACCCATTGACCAGCCTCATTCATAAAACTCTTTAATTCATATTTTCCATTTTCATCTGTAGTTGAACTATGAATCAAAGTATTAGCAGGAATTAACTTGTTATTAATAGTCATATCATGATTAGGAGAATATAGTTCAAGTTTAACACCTTTTGCTTTTGTTTCCCCCTCATCAAGTTTTCCATTTTCATTTTTATCCCACCATACATCTGATGAAATAACTGCATAATTCCCATAAATATATTTTGCAGGATTTATATATCCACTCGTTTTAACTCCTGTATAATCAGTCGTTTCAAAACTTCCACCAATGTATGCTTCAAGCTCATCAATAGTAGTTTTTTCATGAGTCTTAAGTGGTAATTTAATATTTACTTGACTACCTTTAGGAAGTTCTCCCAAATCAAGTTTAACATGGGTTACTTTTCCCCAATCTTTTACATCCGCTGCAGAAATAAATGTATTTCCACCATCTATGCTATAACTAAATTCTTGTTTACCAGGACGACTATCTCCCATTACCTCAACTTCACCAGTCAAATACATATCCACTTGTGTTTTTGGTGTTTGAACAGTTTCATTATTTTGTGTATAGGATATAGATTTATCCTTTTTAGGAATTTCTAAGATAGCCTTAAAGTCCTTAAATCCATCTGAGTCTGGAGCTTGAACGAAGAAGTCTCCACGTAAATTATCTCTTTCATCTGGATAGAAAGTCTGTGTAGGAAATTTACTTCCCGCTGTTCCATAGACGATATTATCATATTTCCCAGGGAATATATTTGATCCTACCGCCGTATTCTTGGATACAACAACTTCCACCTTGCTCAAATCAATTCCAAATAATTTCTTTTCCTTCGTAGCATCAAGAGCTTTTGCAGCATTTTCAGAAAGTTGGAATAAATCTCCTTCAAGCTTTGCATGGCTATAATATTCATTTTTACTTCCATCCAGCTTCGTTTCAAGTGGGCTCATATCATAATAAACCATTCCATATGGACGATGCTCATTTTCTCCTGGAGATGTAACACTTGTGTATCTAAAACTCTTCAGTGCAATGACAACTGGATCTTCCATAAATTTAAGTACACTATCATTGTAGTAATAATAGTAAGAAAAAGCTTTATTCTTAGTAATTTCTCTAAATTGTCTATTTAAAGCTTGTATGCCCGCTTCTGTAATAGACATTTTAATCCATACTCTACCATCAGCATCTGTAACTTGTTTAATAATAACATTGCCAGATGCATTATCAAATCCTAAAAACTTACACTTATCTACATCTGCAGCAAATTGTTTATCTTTTATTTCTACATAAGCGGATTCAGGAATTCCATAAGGCATCTTACCCGCTTCAGGCATGTCTGAGTTCATAGCATAAGCGTAAGCTTTTGTATTAAATTTAACCTTTTGAGTACTTGTTCCTGATTGAGAAATAGAATTATTTGTATCATTACCTGAAGGCTCAATCACATTATCGGCAGTCTTATTTGTAACGATATAAGTTCTAGTAAGAATACCATAACGTTGCGGTAGTTTTATACTATTCCATGTTCTACCACCAAAGTCTTGCCCTTTTCCTGCATCATGAATATGATTTGAATCTCTACAACTTTCATTATAGTATTTACCTTCTAAATTCTGAATAAAGTAATTAGGTCCATACCAAGCAATTCCCTTTTCCTTCTCTATCGTCAATGGATTGCCTTTAAAATCAGTATTTCTAAGTTCATATTCAATATTGGAAAATAATACTGCTTCTCCTGTTTCTTTATTGGCAAATGGCTCAATATTATATACTCCATCATAAGTTAAAACAATACTTGATAGATGTTCAATATCCCTATTAATTCCAAGGTCTATTTTTGTTCCATCTTCAATATTTCCAATATTATATACTTTTTCTGTACCCTCTATTCCAAGTACATTATCCGCAGTTTTATAAATAATTTTCCAACCACTTAAGGATTTATTTGCTGTAAATTTCCCTGTCAAAAGTCCAGTTTTGTCAGCCTTAGAATCAAGTCCTTTGAGATTCAACGTTCCCACTGTCAAATCAATTCTTGGATTTTTCGTTACAGGAGAAAATTCTTTCTTCGTTCCATAATCAAAGAACAATTTCCAAGTATCATAAAAAGTTCCATTCTCTGCTTGATTTGGATATAATACATTTTCCTTTAATCTATCACCAGTACTCTCAGCTTTCAAAGGTGTACATTTCTTTTGAGTTACAGTTGTCCAGAAGAAATCATCCTTTGCTTTTCCACTCACATTATTAACAGGACTTTTCACAGCTTTATTAGCTTCATAATCAAAATTATCATTTGCATCCGCAGTTGGATCAGTTGATTTTGCAGAATATTTTATCTGCAAATGTCCTGTAGCTGTAGGTGTAACATAAATATCAAATTTACTTTGAGCAAATGACTGTCTTCTAACATTTTCCTTATAGTTACCAGCAAAATGTGTACTTGCATTAAAAGTATCATTGTTTAAGTACTCCCAATGAACTTCAACTTTAGTTACTCTTCCACCAGAAGTGTCAAATTTAACTTCAGGAAAATTATGGACTTTATTTGCTAAATGAACAGGTGAATTTACATCTGCTGTGTGTTCATTACCATCTGCTGTAGTATAAACTACTTTTGCTACTTTATAAGAATCTGTATTCCATGTTTGAGCAGTTCCTTTCCATGCAGTAGGTTGAATTTCTTCAGGAAATTCATAAGTTTCAACTGTTGCACCAGTTTTATTCTTTGGAAAATACTCATTCCATTCTCCATTGGCATCTTTTAGAATATAATATTCATTACTTAAACGTGTATAGCCAACATCAGAATACTTTGCATCTGCAGAAACTGCATTTGCAGTATAAAATCCTCCAGCATTTTTATAAAGTTGATATCCAGGTCCAGCAAAACTATGAATTTCATATCCATCGACAGTATTAGCTTTCATAGTTTTAATCTTTACGCCTTGTCCATCAGCGCTGATAACAACTTCCTTTTTGCCGTCTGTTCCATTTGGAGTTTCAAAAACAAATTCAGGTGTTGTAGCTTCATATAAAGTATCTGAGCCAATATTTTCTATTCCATCAGGAACTTGCCAAATAGGTGAAAATCCCTTGGTAAATGCATCGTTCCATTTGTGGTCACTTCCATTATTATATAAGGGTTTTCTTGGTGTTATGAGATAGTAATTTCCCTTTCCATCACCATCATTTTTCATTTCACTGACTGTCGCATAATAAGCAAGATCTAAATCATATAAACCATTTCTGATTTGTAATTTTTGTAAAATGAAATTTCCTTCAACACTTCCATTTTTCGGAACATAAACCTTGATATGTTTTAAACTCATTAGAGGAGTATCCGCGTCATGAATTGTTCCTTGCTTATAATAATAGTAATCTTTGTTACCAGTAAATGGACCACTTGCAGGATCTGTATCATAAAATCTTATGAATCCAGAATTCGCAATCTTCGCCAGACTACTTGCATTTAGATGACGATTTCCTGTTACTGTAGTTTTAGGATCGTCATAATTTGTTGGTGACATTCTCCATTTATATTCTGATGAATTTCCTGTACTATTAATCGGTGTGTTATTTTCTCCTTCACAGGCAGTAACATTCAGTTTTGTTTCAAGTTTTCCTTCAGCAATCCACTTTTTACATTCTTCATCTGTTAAACTACGTCTATTAAAGGCGATATTAAATACCAAACTTGAACCTCCGCCCAAAGATCGAAGGAAATTATCATTGATATCATAGATAATTTTTGTAACTTTATCATAATTAGTTTGTGCTGCTGAATCTAATGGTATTACATTCCCCCTTGCATCAAGCAATGTAATTTTTTCAAACTGAACTCCTTCAATTCCGGGATTCGCTAATTTAAATCCGTAAGTTGGTAAATCGACAACAATTTTTTGATCTCCAAACTCATTACTCCCATCATCTTTTGTACGGAAAAAAGGAGTATAGTTTATGGTAAACAATGTATCCGTCATAGTTGCCAAATTATATGGATTTACTGATGTTCCATCTCCATTTGATGTATCTTTAATCTTATGATTGTCATCATATACCATAAGTTTACCATTATCCATTGGAGCTCCGGGATTCAAAGAAACTGATTTCGTTAAAGAGTTATTAAATTTAGGCTTAATTGTTTCTTCTTTAACTTCTGACTCCTCATCTTTTACTTCAGCTTGATTGTCCTTTTTATCTTCTTGTTCTTCAGGATTTATCTTTTCTTCAGCTTCCTTATCATTTTTTTTAGAATCTGTTTTATTGTCCCGTTTATCTGCTTGTTCCTCAGGATCTATCTTTTCTTTCGTTTCCTTATCAGTTTTTTTGACATCTGTAATTGTATCTTTAGCTATTATTCCCTCTGCAAAAGCAACAGTATTCGGAACAATTATCCCTAATAGTATTATAACAACTAAAAAAAAAGTTGTTACTTTTTGCAATGTCATCCCATTATTCATCAAATCTTCTCCACTCAAATCCATATTAAAATATTTTATATTTCAATCTTGAAAATAAAAATTTATTTTTAGATAGTAATTAAATGCCTATAAATATAGCATATCTATAGCAGTTTAAGCATTGAATATTATACCAAGAACAGTTTGAAAAATCTACCTTTTTCATTCATTTTAGCTCTATAATATTTGTAGTGGATAACATCTCCTCAGATATTATGGAGCTTTTTAAACACAGACAAAAAGTAGCACAAAAACTATAATGAAAGCACCACAGAATTGCTCAAAATAAAATTGGAGGCGACCAACACGATCGTCAAGAACATGAGACGTCATGCATTCGATTTTTGAAACTTTAAAAACATTAAAACTAAAATTCTTGTCGCTTTCAACATTACAAAAGAAAGAACCAATATGATTCTCTCTCGTACTTAGTTATATGTCGCCCACTACAGTTGAAAAAGAGGCCAAACAAAAGAGAACCCGAAGGTTCTCTTGTTTACTTTTTATTCTACAGTTTCTTCAGATTGGATTTCCACCGTTTCATCTACTGGAGCAAGTTCTGTCTCTTCTTGTTCAGGAGCCAGATATTCTGCGTCATTGATTGCCTGTGGTTCAAGGTTACGGTAGCGAGCCATACCAGTACCTGCTGGGATGATCTTACCGATGATAACATTTTCCTTGAGTCCAAGGAGATGGTCTTTCTTACCACGGATGGCCGCATCTGTAAGGACACGAGTTGTTTCCTGGAAGGAAGCCGCTGACAAGAAACTGTTTGTTTCAAGTGAGGCTTTGGTGATTCCCATAAGGACTGGGCGACCAGTCGCTGGAACTCCACCGGCGATAAGAACATCCTTGTTCGCATCTGTAAAATCGTTGATGTCTAAAAGGGTACCCATGAGAAGATCTGTATCACCTGGATCCATGACACGGACTTTACGGATCATTTGACGAACCATAACCTCGATGTGTTTGTCACCGATTTCTACCCCTTGGCTACGGTAAACTTTTTGGACTTCACCGAGAAGGTAAGTTTCAACTGACAAGACATCACGAACAGCAAGGAGACGTTTTGGTTGGATAGAACCTTCTGTCAATGCTGCACCACGAGAAACTTGGTCTCCAACTTCAACACGCATACGTGCTGTAAACGGAACGACATATTCACCTTCGCCAGTTTCACCCTTAACAAAGACTTTCTTAGTACGAGTTGAAGCATCTTCTTCGATAGCTGTAACTTGTCCTTTGACCTCTGTAATAACCGCTTCCCCTTTTGGATTGCGGGCTTCAAAGATTTCTTGGACACGAGGAAGACCTTGAGTGATATCGGTATTTGAGGCAACCCCACCCGTGTGGAAGGTACGCATTGTAA
>ERZ773059.1106-NODE-1106-length-13702-cov-16.024841_pt1 | contig 13702 bp, 13 predicted proteins | sample MGYA00580514_ERZ773059 | MGnify/ENA primary metagenome ERZ773059 (study PRJEB29015, sample SAMEA2737981) | human oral metagenome | biome: human oral; feature: human-associated habitat; material: dental | place: China | collected 2056 ...
CCATCCTTCTGAGCTCTACCCCCAGAAGGATGGGAGAAAGGTACGTTCACGCGACAAAAGTACGTTCACGTTGGACCGCGCTCCAGCAGCTCGGTGCATCCCGCTCGGCGCGCTCCGCACCCCGGCCCACTCCGCCCCCCCCACCGGAATCACTCATCTGTGTGCTGGCCACCCGGGCCTCTTCCCGCCCGTTCGCCGGGATCGGTCGTACTCCGCACCGAGATCGGGTCAGCTCCGGCTCGATGACTCCGGGGCCGTTGTCTGCCGTCGAGACGGGCGCAGGAGTCGGGCGGCGCGGCCGCGGGGCGGCTCTGCCCGGGGCCGCGGGCGCCGGGGCGCGGTGTTGCACGTTCGCGTGCGCTCCGCGTTGATGGGAACCTCGGAATCATGCGGAAACATGGATTCGGTGGCGGCCAGGATCCCGCTCCCGTGCGCGCAGACCCCCCTCGGCGCACACGGGAGTCCGGCAACCGAGCGCGACCGCCGAAGAGAAAGCGCATAATCCTGCGGGAGAACGGTCTTCACTCCGCTCAGGCCCCTCGCTCCCATGTGCAGCACCGGAGAGGATCGCCTCCATCGCCCCGCGCTCACGCTCCGACACGACCCCGGGCATGGCGGCAGGGCGCGCTCTCAACGCCGACGACGGTTCGCCGCGCGCCCCATGGGCAGGCGGAGGGACATGAGCAGGGCCAGCCCCATGAAGAGCGTCGGCACCCAGAAGGCCCGCCCGAACGCGTCCGCGACCTGGGCGAGTCCGGCATCGAGATCCGCCCCGCCCAGCTCGCCGGCGACGGCGGCCGAGCCGAGGGGCGTGGCCGCGAGCAGGAGGGCGAGGGCCACGGAGACGATGGCGATGCCGACGGCTCCGAAGACCTGCTGCCCGATGGTGAACAGGGTCGTCGCGTTGCCGACCTCGCGGCGGTCGACGACCTGAAGGGCGGCGGTCGACACCGGCATCATGGTGCCGCCGATGCCGAGCCCCTGGAGGGTGAGGACCGCGCCGAGCCACCACAGGCCCGTGTCCGCGCCGACCCGGGTGAGCGCGAGGACGGACAGGAGCATGGCCGTCATGCCGAAGGGGACGACCCTGCCGGCCGGGAAGCGGTCGATGAGGCGCGAGGCGATCGGCATGGTGACCAGCGACCCCAGGCCCGTCGGGGCGATGAGCAGGCCGGCGGCCATGGCGCCGAGCCCGCGCACCTGCTGGAAGTAGCTACCTTCACCCTCAGCAACAACCCAACCACTGGCCGAGCCCGCGCACCTGCTGGAAGTAGGCGGGCAGGAGGAGCAGGTCGGCGGTGAAGGCCGTCTGGAAGAAGACGGCGAGGAGGATCGCGGCCCGGTAGCCGCGCAGGCGCAGGATCGTCAGGTCGAGCAGCGGGTGGTCCACGCGCAGGCTGCGGTGCACGAACAGCGCCACCATGACCAGGCCGAGGACGAGCGGCGGCCACACCGTCGGGGAGCCGGCCGGCGCACCGGAGCCGGCGTTCGACACGCCCCACAGGGTCAGGGCGAGGCCCGGGGACATGAGGACGACGCCGGGGACGTCGAGGCGCACGACCCCGCGCTCGCCGGCGCGCGGCAGGAGGAGCAGACCGAGGCCGGCGGCGGCCAGGCCGAAAGGCACGTTGATGAGAAGGACCCAGTGCCAGGACGCGACCTCGACGAGCCAGCCGCCGAGGACCGGGCCGATGATCGGCGCGATGAGCATGGGGATGCCCATGAGGCCCATCATGCGCCCGAGGCTGTCCGGGCCGGCCGCGCCGGCGACCAGGGCGGTTCCCACGGGCATGATGCAGCCGCCGCACAGGCCCTGGACGACGCGCATGGCGATGAGGAGGGCCAGGGACGGGGAGAGGGCGCACAGCGCGGAGGCGATGGTGAACAGCAGGATCGAGGCGATGTACATCGCCCGGGCGCCGATGCTCCTGAGGCCGAAGTCGGTCAGCGGGATGATCGCCGCCGTCGCCAGGGCGTAGCCGGTGACCGTCCAGGCGACGGCGGAGTAGGCGGGCAGGGCGCCGTCGGGGCGGGCGAACCAGCTCTGGAGCGCTGGGATGGCGACGTTGATGATGGTGCCGTCGAGGACCGCCATGAAGGAGCCGATCATGACGACGGAGACCGGCCCGGCAGTCAGTCGGAGCCCGCGCCGGCGGGCCGCCGCTGCGAGGAGAGCCTGCCGTGGACGGCGCTTCCGGGGCAGGCCACCGAGTCGGCCCCGGTGATCCGGCGCACCGGTCGGGCCGGGCGGCCGACGGCGAGCCGGCCGGCGGGAACGTCCCGGGTGACGAGGGAGCCCGCGCCGACGACGGCGCCCTCGCCGATCGTGACCCCCGGCATGACGGTCACGTTCGCGCCGAGCCAGACACGGTCGCCGATGACGATGGGGTCGCCGTACTCGGCGCCGCCGACGTGCCCGTCCGGGTAGGTCAGGCGCCGGCGCTCCTCGAAGAGCAGGGGGTGGGTGCCCGCGATCAGGCTGACGCCGGGGCCGAGCTGGACGTCGTCGCCGATGGTGACGGGGACGTCGTCGAGGATGGTGAGGTTGAAGTTGGCGAAGAAGCGGTCACCGACGCGGGTGTGGACGCCGCAGTTGACCTGGAGGGGCCCGCGCACGTAGGCGTCCTCTCCGAGGGAGGCGAAGATCTGCGCCAGGACCCCGCCGCGAGCCGGGTCGAGCTCGTCCAGGGCGTTGTAGCGGCGGCACAGGTCGTGGGCGCGGGCCTTCATCTCGCGGTAGCCGGGCCAGGCGGCGTCGAAGAGGAGGCCGGCGCGAGCCCGTTCGTCCTGATCATCCATGGGTATCGAGGCGCTCGCGGGCGGGCCCGCGGCACTGCGCCGGTCGCCCGGGGCCGGTTCTGCCGGCGCGCCGAGGAGGGCGGAGTCGCCGGCCGCCGTCGGCCTGTCGCTCATCGCGCGACTCCTCTCCCTTCCGGACCCACCGTATCCGGCCCCGGTCGGGACGCCGAGGGGCAGAAGCACCGCCTTCGGCCCGCTCCGTGCATAAGCCGCGTCCGCGGTCGCCTACTCGCGCCGGCGCGGCGCACCGCCCGCCCCCGCATCGGCGACGCGGGCGGGCACGGGCACGGAGAATGGGCACGGAGAATTGCAGGTCCGGGGCATCACGGCCGGCTCTGGGCCCCGCAGCCCCAGTCTTCCGACCTCATCGGGCCGAAGGCCGCCGTCGTCCGTCGCCCTTCGGCCGACGCCGTCCCTACCCTGGCACCAGCACGCCGCATGCGATCTGAGAACTGAGAGCGCGCAGGGCGGGCGGGACAAACAGGACGAAGGCGTTCCGCGGTGCCGACGGCCCCGTGCTCGCCTCATGCGCAGGGAGGGCACCATGAAGAGTATCGGCAGTACCAGCAGCACCGGCACTATCGACCGCCGGTTCGACGCGATCGTCATCGGCTCCGGTCCCGCCGGCTCGACGGCGGTGCGCGAGCTCACCGGGGCGGGCATGGACGTCCTGCTCCTGGAGGCCGGCCGCGAGCTGACCGAGGAGGACTTCATCCCGCCGGAGCACAAGAGGCTCATGCCCATGGGCATGGACGTGCTCGCCCGCGCCAAGCGCATGCTGGGCGACCGCCAGTTCAACCAGGCCCGCCGCTCCTTCTACTCCGACGCCACCTCCCGCTTCCTGGTGGACGACCTCGCCAACCCGTACACCTACCCGGCCGACGCCCCCTACCTGTGGGTGCGCTCGCGGCTGCTCGGCGGGCGCATGCACGCCTACGGGCGCGTGCTCCAGCGCATGAGCGACGTCGACTTCAAGGCGGCGAGCCTCGACGGCGTCGGCATCGACTGGCCCTTCGAGTACAAGGACCTCGCCCCCTACTACGAACGGGTCGAGGAGCTCGTCGGCCTCTACGGCGACGACGACCCGGGCGTGGAGCACCCGCCGGCCGGCAGGTACGCGGGCCCCGGCCACCTCAACGAGATGGAGCGGGACTTCAAGGCCGCCGTCGAGTCCAGGTGGCCCGAGCGCCACGTCATCTCCTGGCGATTCCAGGCGCCCTTCCTGGACCGCACGCCCCCCGGGATCCGGGAGGCCCGCACCACCGGCCGCCTGACCATCCGCACGAACGCCGTCGTGTCCCGCATCACCACCAGCGCCCGCACGGGCCTGGCCACCGGGGCCGTGTTCATCGACGCCGTCACCAAGCGGGAGCACCGCGTCGCCGCCGACGTCGTCATGCTGTGCGCCTCGGCGATCGAGTCGGTGCGCCTGCTACTGGGCTCCGGCTCGGGCCGCCACCCCGCGGGGCTGGGGAACTCCAACGGACTGGTGGGCCGCTACCTCATGGAGCAGTCCATGACGCTGGGATTCGGCGACGACGCGCGGAGGCCCGGGTACTTCGGGCCCTCCTCGCAGTGCGAGCCCGACCCGTTCTACGGCAACTCCGGCGGGTTCCTCATCCCCCGCTACCAGAATCTCACCGGCCAGACCGAGGACTACAAGCGCGGCTACTCCTTCCAGGGGCTCGCCGGGCGCGTGCCGGTGCCGGAGGACTGCCCCGCCATGTTCGGCTTCGGCGCGGGCGGGGAGATGCTGCCCCAGTACGGCAATCACGTGGAGCTCTCACGGCGGGTGCGGGACCGGTGGGGGATCCCGGCCGCGCGTATCGTGTGCCGTCCGAACGACAACGACCGCGTCATGGTGCGCGCCGCGGTGCGCGACATCGGCGAGATGATGGCCGCCGGCGGCTACCGCACGAACTTCGTGGCCTCGACCTTCGGGGTGCACTCCAGGAGGGTATGGCCGGACTTCAACCCGTTCCAGCGCGCCGTCTTCCGGGTCGGCATCCGCATGAGCCTCATCATGGGCGTGTCCATCCACGAGGCGGGAGGCGCACGCATGGGGCACGACCCAGCGCTGTCGGTCCTCAACGGGGTGTGCCAGTCCTGGGACGTGCCCAACCTCTTCGTCACCGACGCCGCGTCCTTCCCGACCGGCTCGACCGAGGGGCCGGCGCTGACGATCATGGCGGTCACCGCCCGCGCCTGCGACTACATCGCCCGGGCGCACGGCTCGGGCGAGCTGGCCCGGCCCACGCAGGACGTCGTCCTGTAGGCCCGACTCATCTTCTCCGCCCTGCTTCGCCGAGACCGATCCGGGCTCCCGGGTGGAGCGCGCCGGAACATGAACGTACCTTTCTCCCATCCTTCTGGGGGTAGAGCTCAGAAGGATGGGAGAAAGGTACGTTCACGCGACAAAGGTACGTCCACGTCGCCAGCCGCGGTTGACGCCCGCGCCGCCCGACCCGCCCAGCCCGCGCTCCGTCGGAGTCAGTCATCTGGACAACGGTCGCGCACCATCGCACCCGCACTGGTAGCCTGCTGAAGGCCGAGTCAACGGGCGAGAGCCCCTCGGACATCGGGACCAACCGGATGAATGAAGGCCAGCGATGCTCCTGTCCCCTATCGACGCCAACACCGCCCGCGCCATCGCCGAGCTCGTTAACGCCAGGATCAGCAGGCGCCCCACCACCGACAGCACCGAACCGGGCGAGGGCCGCACCGCGCAGGACGCCCGAGCGGACGCCGTGGTGTCGCCCGGGCTCCCCGAGGCGACGACTGACGTCGTTTCGGGGCGGAACGGGCAGAAGTCATGACGAGAGCGTGTGTGGTCACCACAACACAGCATATCCGCTGATCGTTGCGATTCCGCCACTCCGCGCAACAAGAACAGGGCGGTGCGCCGACGCTCACACCCTGCGCGGGGCGATGTCGGGGCGGCCCGAGCCCGTATTCTTGAGGCACGACGCCCGGACGAGGATGTTCAGCAGAGCTCCTCACCGGGCGTCCTCTCGTATCAAGAATCAATCGCCAGCGCTCGAGGAGCACCGCATGTTCTACAGCACCATTGACACCAAGACTGCCCGCGCCATCGCCGAGCTCGTCAACAACAGGCTCGTCGGCCGGACCACCGGCGAGCAGCGCTGACGCACCGCCGGCGCCACGGCACTCGCACCAGCCGGAGCCTGTTGGAGCAGGCGTCGTACCGCGGGACGTGCACCGCGCGGAGAGCACGATCGCAACCGGGCGGAGACGATGGGGTCTCCGCCCTTCTTGCTGCGCACGAGCCGTGCCCGCCGCGCCGAGCACCGACCCGCGGCGCGGGCACGAGGTCACCTCACCCCGTGGGCCCGCGCCGCCGACCTGTATAGCCGAGCAGACCTCACAAGCTCGCGAGAATCCCTCCGCCGAGTGCCAGGTGCCGGTCGATCTGCTCGTCGGCGTCGTCGAGGTAGAAGGCGTGGCCCTCGTACTCGGTGATGAGAACGCCCCGGAAGCCGCCCTCGGCGAGGATCCGCAGAGCCTTCTCGTACGGGATGGTGGGCTCGCTCAGCGCGCCGTCGTCCGCCTTCTCAATATGGTAGAACTTGCCGTGCACATATTTGACGTAGGGCACCATGTCGGCGAATCCATCCAGCTCGGCGGGAGCGAAGGACAAATAGCCGAACCACTCGGAGATGGCGACCTTCTCGCCCTCGCCACCGCCCATGGTCGTGCGCACGTGCTCCCACATCTCCTCCTCGGTCATGCCGTTGTGGCGGTTGGCGATGATCCACTCCAGGGTCTCGCGCCTCGCGCCCAGGCCGATATACCGCTGAATGGCGATCTCGGTGGGGCGCTCGATGAACATGCCGAAGTCGGGCACAAGGCCGAAGCTCGTGATCCCGTACTTGTCGATGACCTCCATGAAGGCGAGGGTCTGAGGGTCGGCGGGCGTGTGCGGGGCGTGAATCTCGAAACCGATCGAGATGCCGTACCTCTCGGCGAGATCGGCGACCTCGGGGACGAGCTCGGGACCGAAGCCGGTGGCTCGCATGGAGGTCGCCCCCAGGTCGCGGGCCGTCATGATGTCGAGGCGGATGTCGGAGAGGATGTCCGCCTTGCTCATGGTGTAGCCGGTGATGCGGCCCATGTCGACATAGCCGCCGTAGGAGTAGACCTCGATGCCGTGCTTCTCACCGGCCGCGAGCACCTCGTCGATCTCGCGGCGGCGCGGGGTCGGGTACCGCTGGAAGGTCTGGGCGCCGACCAGCTCGACCCTGCTCACGCCCTTGTCGGCGATATGGCGGAAGATGGTGTCGATGCCGAAGTCCTCGCGCTCGACGAACTGCTGGGTGTAGCTGTAGCAGGAGACGCCCTGCTCGATGCCGTTGATCGTTGCCATGGGCGGTCTCACTCCTCAACCGTGAGGGTCTTGCGGGCGGAGGCGTCGAGCTTGCCGAAGACGCCGGGGGCGAACTCCATGTAGACGACTCGCGCCTCGCACACGAGGTCGACGTCGTGCTCACCGGCGGCCAGGGGCTCGCCGACGACATGGAGCCTGATGGGCGTGCGCACGCCCCAGTACTCGGTGAAGGCCAAGGGGACCTGCGGGATGCGCAGGAAGGTCCCGTCCACCTCCACGAGGATGCGGTCGTCGTCGACCCTCTCGCCGTCGACGGTGAGCTCCAGGCGCTCGACGGCGGAGATCGGCGTGCCGCGGTAGTAGTTGAGGCCGACGTCGAGCACGTAGCCGACGGGCGCCCCGTTCTCGGTCTCGTTGGCGAGCCGACGGAGCACCTGCTCGTCGAAGCCGAGCCTCATGAACTTGGTGGGCATGATTCGTGTTCCTCGTTTCCTGTGTCTTCTGATGCGGACCCGTGCGGATGGCGATGACCGGCGGGCGTCGACGGCGGCGGGAGCCGGCGACGGGTCCTCACCGGGAGCCCGCGGCCCCCTCCTGCGCGGCGGCTCCGCTGATCCCGCCCTTGGCGTCGAGGCGGGCGCGGATCTGGATGTACTCCTTCTCAGTGAGGCGGTACATCGACAGGGGGATCATGGCGAGGAGGAACAGGACGCCGCAGCCCACGTTGGTGATCAGGTTGATCCCCATCATGGCGCCGGGCGTCTGCGGCTGATTCGCGACGTAGCCGAAGGCGCCGATCAGCGCGATCCCCACCGCGCCGCCCACGGCGGAGCCGATCTTCGTGGACAGAGAGATGACCGCGTAGCTCATTCCGTCGGCGCGTATGCCGGTGCGGTCCTCGGCCTCATCGATGCAGTCCGGAACCATCGACATGATGAGCGGACCGGCGAAGTTGCCCAGGCCGTAGACCGTCGTCAGAGCAGTCACCATCACGATGTCGTCGTAGGGAATGAAGTACATGACGATCAGGGAGATGCCGCACACGGCGAAGGAGATCACCGAGAGATTCTTCTTGCCCAGCCGCTTGGAGAAGCGCGCGAAGAGCACAATGCCGACGGCGCCCATCAGAGACGGCAGCATCATGAGAATGGCCACCAGGTCCATGCGCTGAAGATCGTAGATGTAGTAGTACAGCTGGATCCCGATGCGGCCGAAGAAGCCTGTCATGGCGAACAGGAACGCGCAGAACACCATCATGAGATTCCGGTTCGTGAGGACCACCTTCAGCTCCTCGCCGAGCGGGACGTCCCGCCCCTGGTGCACAGGGGTGATGACCTCGCGGGAGGTGAAGAACACCGCGTAGAAGAGGGGAACGGCGATGATCGCCATGACGAGCGCGGTCATGGTGTAGCCGTGCGTCGTCGTCGTGACCCCGTCCCCCGCACCGGAGAAGTGGATGATCAGGGGCATCGAGACCGCCGAGAGGACGACGGCGCCGAGGTTGGTCCCGATCATGCGGTAGGAGTTCAGCGAGACGCGCTGGTCGGACTTGCGGGACATGACCGTCGACAACGACCCGTACGGCAGGTTGACCAGCCCGTAGACGAGTCCGAGGAGGAAGTACGAGCCGACTGCCCAGGCGACCTTCCCGCCCCCGCTCGACAGGGGCGCGGTGAAGGTGAGCACGCAGATGACGGCGAGGAACGGCGTACCGAAGAGGATGAACGGGCGGAACCTGCCCCAGCGGGTCCTCGTGCGCTCGGCGATTCCACCAATCACCGGGTCGAGGAGGGCGTCGAAGATGCGCGCCACGGCGAGCACCATGCCCGCGACGCCTGCGGACAGGCCGACGTTGTCCGTGTAGAAGAGGGTGAGGAAGGAACTGCCGAGGCTCCACACGAGCTGGCTGGCGAAGTCGCCGCCCCCGTATGCGAGCTTGGTGATGAAGGAGAGCCTGTCTCCCGGCATCTCGCGCTCCGGAGCCGGAGGCGCCGTCGAGCTGTCGTCAATGGTGGTCATTACACGTCCTTGTGTCATGCGCGCGGAGGAACAGGAATATGGGCGCACGCCCGCACGGGACTCAGTGCCGGAAGGACATGAGCCCCGGATCACCGGGCGGGCGCATCCGCGCACCGCGCCCGCCCGGTGGAGAGAAGCAGGAACCGCTGTGCCGCTTTCAGCCCCTCAGGGTCCGGCGGATGAGGGCCTGTTGCTTGGCGACCTCGGCGAAGGCGTCGATCTCGCCGGGACCGAGGTAGGAGTGGCCCTCCCACTCGGTGGAGATGAAGCCGTGGTAGTCAATGTCGCGCAGGATCCCGAGAATGCCGGGGACGTCCATCGAGGGCTCCTCGCCGGCGTCGTCGAAGCCATAGCACTTGCCGTGGACGTGGACGATGTCGTCGGCGATCTCGCGCCAGTCCTCGATACTCTGGCGGCCGAACATGGTGAAGGTTCCGAGCGTGCCGTCAATGGTCCTGCGCGGCACGCCCCGGGCGGCGGCGAAGTCGGCCCACCGGTTGTAGCGCTCGAAGGTGGTGCCCTCGCCGCGCCAGAACTCCTCCATGGCCCCGATGAGATCGGCCGGCACGCCGCTCTTGACGCACTGGGCGACCCACCCCGGGGGCAGGGCGCGCATGGTGGCGGAGAAGTCGGGGACGAAGCCCGCATAGGGCGAGTCGAGGCGGGCGTAGAGCTCGCGCACCGGCGCGATGGCCGGGGTGAGCGGTCCCTCGGGGGCGTGCAGCTCCATCCCCATTCTCACGTCGGCCCTCTCGGCCGTCGGCAGGACCCGTTCGATGACCGTCGGCGAGGCGCCGAGCTGGATGCGGATGACGTGGAAGCCCAGCAGCCGCGCCGTCTCGATCTGACGGGAGAGGCAGTCGACCATCTCGTCATCGGTCATGAACCGCCCAGAGGGCTGGCCGACGTCGATATTGGAGGACAGGCAGCTGGACACCAGGCCGCGCCGCTCCAGGCCGTCGCGCCAGGAGCGCACGAACTCCGGCGTCACCTCGGGGTAGGTGCGGATCGTCTGGAAGCCGACGATCTCAATGCCGGGGCCGAGGTCATCGGCCGCCACGCGGTCGAGCATGGCGTCCAGGTCGTACTGCTTGGACCACCACTCGTTGGACAGCGAGTACAGGGTCAGGCCGGTCCTGATACCGGTGCCGCCGACACCCTCGATATCGGTGCTCTCAGCGCTCTTGGTGCTCATGCGTCCCTCACCTCCAGGATGCGCGTCTGACGGGTGTGCTTGACCATGCACTGGCCGGGGCCCACGAGGATGTAGGGGATGCGCTGGCGCAGGCGGGCCGCCACCTCGACGACGGCGCCGAGGCCCTGCGGCGCGGGCACGCGGACGTACCCGGTGTCCTGGACGTACCAGAACTCCTCGGTGCGCTCGGCGAGCTCGTCCAGGGTGCAGGAGCGGCCGCCCGCCTCCAGGCGCATGGCCCGACGGGGGACGGCGGCGCCGTCCAGGGTCAGCCCGATGTCCTCGAAGGTGGACAGGGCCAGCGAGCGGTACCACGGGATGCGCAGCGGGACGAGAAGGTCTCCGCCGTCGCGCAGGGCGGGCGAGCCGTCCATGACCATGTCGGAGAATGACGTCATCGTCCGACCTCGACCTTCCGGGTGAAGCGGTTCTCGGTGAGGACCGGCATGTAGGAGACGCGCAGGCGCTGGTTCACCGTGATCTCGTGCTCGCCCGGGGCGAGCCCGCCGGGGAGGCGGACGAGGATCTCGGCGAAGGTGCCCAGCTCCCAGCGCACGTCGGTGACGTCGGCGAGCTCTGCGAAGGTACGGGCGACCCCCTTGTAGCGCAGGCGCAGGTCCTCGACCGGCACGGCCTCGCCGTCGACGACGACGTCGGGCGCCTCGACCATGGACAGGCCGAGCCCGCGGTAGTAGGCGATGTGCGTCTCGAAGGAGAACCCCTCCACCGCGCCGTCGGCGCCGATGGCATTGCGGACGGAGTCCTCGCGGACGATCAGCTCGTTGAACATGTCAGCTCTCCTCTCCGAGCAGGGCCCTGAGCATGCCCTGGTGCCTGGCGACCTGGGCGACGGAGTCGACCTCGACGACATCCTCGATATGACGGTTGCCCTCGTACTCGCTGGACAGGTAGCCGTCGTAGCCGATGTCCTGCAGGACCGGGACGATCTCGTGGTACGGGATGGAGTACTCGTGCCAGTAGCCGGCGCCGGGCGCCTCGTGCATCTCGTAGAACTTGGCGTGGACGTGCTTGATGAACTCGGCGTGGTCGCGCAGGCAGTCGACGCTCTGGGCGATCATGAAGGTGGCGTTGCGGGCCAGGCCCAGGGTCGCGCCGTCGGCGCCGGCCCTCTCCAGGCGCTCGAAGAGGGCGTCGGTGTCCCCGTGGGCGTTGTAGGTGCGGACGATCTTCTCGACGACGGCGGGGTCCGCCCCGTCGCGCAGGGCCCGGTCGACGAGCACCCGCGGGAGCCGGTGGACGAAGATGCCCATGTCCGGCACGCAGCCCACGACGTCGGCGCCGACGCGCTCGCCGACGTCGAGGTGGCGCCTGATCCACTCGTCCTCGAAGGAGTACGGGGAGTGGATCTCGACGCCCATCCACACGCCGTGGTCGGCCGCGTAGCAGGCGGCGGCCTCGACGACCTCGGGTGGGGTGTTGACGATCACGCGGATGCCCGCGGCGCCGAGCCTGGCCGTGTGCCGGATGTCGCGCCGAAGGGAGTCGACCATCTCGTCGTGGTTGAGCAGGCGGCCGGAGTAGCGCTTGGTGTCCAGGAACATGTCGTGGACCGTCGGGGTGGTGCCGTGGGCGGCCATGATCTCCCTCCACCGCGCGTAGAAGGAGTCCGGCAGATCGGGCTGGCCGGGGAGGGGGAAGCCGGGGAGCATCTGCTCGGCCAGGGTCTCGACGCCCAGGGCGCCGACCTCGGCGGCTGCGGCGACGCAGTCCTCGAGGGTGAAGGTGCCGTGGGCGTACTCGTGCTGGTACGAGTACAGGCTGACGCCGCGCTTGATGCGTGCGGTCATCGGTGCACTCCTCTCTGGGTGCGGATCGGGTGCGGTCCGGGTGCGGTCCGGGTGCGGGTCGGACGCGGGTTGAGCATGAGCTGCGGCCGGCGCCGGCAGGGGCGGGAGCGGCGCCTCCGCCCCTGCGGATCGCGGCTCCGCGCCCTCCCGGCCGAGACCGCGGCTCCGGCGAGGCGGTCGGGTGAGTCGGGTCAGTCGAAGTAGACCGGCTTGCCGCCCTGGGCGGCCGAGGTGTAGATGCCGTCGAGGATCTCGGTGACGACGACGGCCTGGTCGGCGGTGACGTAGGGCTCGGTGTCGTTGAGGATGCAGTCGAGCCACAGGCCCGCCTCCAGGCCGCCCATGTACTGGAAGCCGGTCATGGCGTCGCCGCCGGCGCCGAAGTAGGCGGCGCCCTTCTCGGGACGGGTCTTGACGAGCTCGCCGCCCTCGGCCTTGTTGATGGTGATGACGAGGTCCGAGCCGCCGTCGGGGTCCTGGATGGTGTCCGCTCCGGCCTCGGTGCCGCACAGGGTGACGCAGCACTCGCGGGAGTCCTGGATGTTGAGGGCCCAGGAGGCCTCGACGAACAGGGAGGCGCCGTTCTTGAAGGTGACGAAGCCGAAGGCGGAGTCCTCCACCGTGTAGGTGACCGGGTCCCACTCGCCGCCCATGTTGCCCTCGGGCTTGTCGGCGAGCTTGTAGTTGACGACGCCGGTGACCGAGGCGACCTCGTAGTTGCCCATCATCCACAGGGCGATGTCGATCGCGTGGCCGCCCAGGTCGATGAGCGGGCCGCCGCCCTGCTTCTCCTTGTCGGTGAACACGCCCCAGATCGGCACTCCGCGACGACGGGTGGCGTGGGCCTTGGCGGCGTAGATCTCGCCGAGCCCGCCCTGCTCGACGAGCCTGCGCAGGAACTGGTACTCCCGGCGCTGGCGGTACTGGAAGCCGACGGACAGCTTCCTGCCGGTCCGCTTGGCCGTGTCGCGCATCTTGCGGGCGTCGGCGCCGGTGACGGCCATGGGCTTCTCCACGAGCACGTGCTTGCCCGCCTCCAGGGCGGCGCAGGTGATCTCGCAGTGGTTGACGTTCCAGGTGCACACGTGCACGACGTCGATGGTCTCATCGGCCAGGACCCGCTTGTAGTCGGTGCAGGCGTAGGAGTCGGCGCCGCCGTGCGTGGCGCGGGCCTTCTCCGCCCTGTCGATCTCGTAGTCGCAGAAGGCGACGATCTCGGCCCTGTCCTTGTGCTGGGCCAGGCCCTCCAGGTGCTTCTGGGTGCCGATGAAGCCCAGACCGATCATGCCAACGCGAAGCTTCTCGCTCATGTGATGAACTCCTGTGTTCTCGTTGAGCCGGCCGCCGTCGGCCGGGCTCGGCAGGGTGCGTTCCCCGCCTCATGGAGCTCATTCAACCTGTCGCAGACGACCGAACCCAAGGCATGCGACCACCACTTACGCCCTAGCCGCGCACAAGTGCGAGGGGCGGCGGTCTGCTCCCGGCCGGCGGCGGGGCGGCTGCCGGGACCGAGCCGCCGCCTGCCGCGGGCCGGCC
>ERZ773059.1122-NODE-1122-length-13586-cov-14.414973_pt1 | contig 13586 bp, 7 predicted proteins | sample MGYA00580514_ERZ773059 | MGnify/ENA primary metagenome ERZ773059 (study PRJEB29015, sample SAMEA2737981) | human oral metagenome | biome: human oral; feature: human-associated habitat; material: dental | place: China | collected 2056 ...
CGCCGACCCGCAGCAACCTCCCGTCGGCGCGCAAGCGGCGCCACGGTCCGAACCGCGGGCGGACCAGCGGGGGCCGGGCCCCGGGCGCGGGCGTGACGCGCAGGCGGCGCCCCTCGGCCTCCACGTCGGCGTGCTCACGGGACACGTCGGCCGCCCTCAGCGGAACGGCGCCGGCGCGCCCCACCACGCCCGAGGCGATGACGACCCCGATGTCGGGTCCGGAAGTGCACGCCAGGTGGCAGGGGGAGCGGAGCGCGTGCCGGGCGTGCGCGGGGTGGGGGCGTTGTCTGGCCATGCGACCAGGGTGGCCCCGCCCCGCACCGCCGCTCCACACGGGACGCCGGGCCTGTGGACGGCGCCAGGGGCGTGCGCGGGTCTGTGGACGACCCGCCGCCGCTCCAGCTGGGCGTGCGGGGTGCGACAATTGCGCCATGAGTGAGCACGAGTCCTTCGACGCAATCCGCAGCCGCTACGACCAGTTGGTCGCCGCCATCGAGGAGGCGCGCCGCGCCTACTACGACCGGGACGCCCCGACCCTGGCGGACGCCGAGTACGACCGCCTCTACCGGGAACTGGAGGACATCGAGCGCGCCCACCCGCAGTTGCGGGGCGCGGACTCGCCGACCCTCAGCGTCGGCGGAAGCGCGGACTCCGCCTTCGCCCCCGTCCGGCACCTGCAGCAGATGACGTCGCTCGACGACGTGTTCTCGCTGGAGGAGCTGGCCGGATGGGAGCAGCGCATGCACGAGGAGACGGGCGAGGCGGAGCTGCCCATGACCGCGGAGGTGAAGGTCGACGGCCTGGCCGTCAACCTGCTCTACGTCGACGGAGCCCTGCGGCGCGCCGCCACCCGCGGCGACGGCCACGTGGGGGAGGACATCACCGCGAACGCCCGCACCATCGCCTCGATCCCCGCCCGTCTCGACACGGCCGCCCCTCCCAGGCGCGTCGAGATCCGCGGAGAGGTGTACTTCCCGGTCGCCGAGTTCGCCTCCTTCAACGAGGCCCGCGTCGCGGCCGGCGAGAGGGCGTTCGTGAACCCCCGCAACGCGGCCGCCGGCTCCCTGCGCCAGAAGGACTCCTCCGAGACCGCCAAGCGGCCCCTGGCGATGGTCGCCCACGGGGTCGGCTTCGTCGAGGCGGGGGGAGCCTTCACCCCGCCCACCACCCAGCACGGTTGGTACCAGCTCCTGCGCGAGTGGGGCATGCCCGTCTCCCCCTACACGCGGCTGCTCACCGGCAGGGGGGCCATCGAGGAGTTCATCGCGGAAACGGGGGAGGCCCGCCACTCCCTCGCCCACGAGATCGACGGCGTCGTCGTCAAGATCGACGACCTGGCGCTCCAGCGCTCCCTGGGCTCCACCTCGCGCGCCCCCCGGTGGGCGGCCGCCTACAAGTTCCCGCCCGAGGAGGTCCACACGCGCCTGCTCGACATCCGGGTCCAGGTGGGCCGCACCGGCCGCGTCACCCCCTACGGCGTCATGGAGTCCGTCCTGGTGGCCGGGTCCAACGTGGCCCGCGCGACCCTGCACAACGCCCAGGAGGTCAAGCGCAAAGGGGTCCTCATCGGCGACCTCGTGGTCCTGCGCAAGGCGGGCGACGTGATCCCCGAGATCGTGGCCCCCGTGGAGGAGGCGCGCAACGGCTCCGAAAGGGAGTTCTCCATGCCCGCCGCGTGCCCGTCGTGCGGCACGGCCCTGGTGGAGGAGAAGGAGGGGGACGTGGACCTGCGCTGCCCGAACAAGGCGGCCTGCCCCGCCCAGATCACCGAGCGCATCGCGCACATCGGCGCCCGCTCCGCCCTCGACATCGAGGGCCTGGGCGACGAGGCGGCCCTGGCCCTCACCCAGCCCGAGAACAACCGCGACCAGGTCGCCGCCGCCCTGGTGGCCGGGCACGCCGTCGTCCTGGAGGACGGCACGCGCCTGGAGCTCGCCGACGCCGAGGACCTGCCCCACGCGGAGCAGCTGGCCACCGCCGACGCGATGCTCCCCGAACCCCAGGCCCCCGTCCTGACCGCCGAGTCCGCGCTCTTCGACCTGAGGGCAGAGGACGTGCGCGACGTCATGGTGTGGCGGCCCACCACCGTCAAAGGGGAGCCCACCGGGGACTGGGCGCAGGTCCGCTACTTCTGGACGAAGGCCCACAGGGCCAAGAAGGTGAAGGGCGAGACCGTCTACGAGCGGGTGGGCACCACGGCCTCGAAGATGCTCACACAGATGCTCGACGAGATGGAGCGCGCCAAGTCCCAGCCCCTCGCCCGCGTGCTCGTCGCCCTGTCCATCCGCCACGTCGGCCCCACGGCGGCGCGCGCCCTCGCGGCCCGCTTCGGTTCCATGGACGCCCTGCGCGCGGCGGACGTGGAGGAGCTGGCGGCCGTCGACGGCGTCGGCGGGGTCATCGCCCAGTCCCTGGCCGACTGGTTCGAGGTCGACTGGCACCGCGAGATCCTGCGGCGCTGGAGCGAGGCGGGCGTGCGCATGGAGGACGAGACCCCCGAGGAGGTCCCCGCGGTCCTGGAGGGGCTGACCATCGTGGTGTCGGGCGCGATGCCCGGCTACGACAGGGAGGGCGCGAAGGAGGCCATCACCGCCCGCGGCGGCAAGGCCTCGGGATCGGTGTCGAAGAAGACGAGCCTGGTCGTGGCGGGCCCGGGCGCGGGCTCCAAGGCCGCCAAGGCCGAGTCCCTGGGCGTCCCCGTCATCTCCGAGCAGCTCTTCGCGGCGCTCCTGGAGGGCGGCCTGTCGGCCGTGGGCATCGACCTGGGAGGGGAGTGAACCGGTGGCGGGCCATGTAACGGTCGGCAACCCGCTGTTGGTTGATGCTACTGACCTAGACCTGTGGGCGGGAACGGAAGACGCCCCGGGGGCCTTCCCTGAACTCATGCGCAGATTGCTCGCCCAAACCCCGGGCGTCTCGAACATCGATGTGCGTGCGCACGAGGGGAATGCCGCACCTGGGTGGGATGGTACCGCCACATCAACGGGCAGCGCCTACCTGCCCGCCGGGCAGCTCCGCTTCGAGTTCGGCACGAACAAGGAGACGAAGCGGAAAGCCCAACAGGATTATGACAAACGTGTCCTTCAGACCGGGGATGGGGCGGAGGAAGTTTTCGTTTTCGCCACGCCCCGGAACTGGGCGGGCGGAGCAGCCTGGGCAGCAGGAAGGGCAAACGAAGGCTGTTTCCATTCCGTCAAGGTAATTGACGCGCACACACTTGAAGGGTGGCTCCAGTCACTGCCCGTCGTCCACTACTGGATATCCGAACGACTTGGCAAGCATCCCGCCGACGTGCGGACACTGGCATCGTGGTGGGAGGGATTCCTCGGACGTGCGAGAATTGAGGTTCCGCCGAAGTTCCACACCGCAGGCCGTGACAAGGAAAAGCAGAGGACACTCCAGCTGCTGAAAGAGAAGGCCCCCTTCCTCACCGTTCAATCGGCGTGGCGGGATGACGCACTCGCCTTCTGCCACGCAGCGCTCAAAGAAGGGGACCCCGCCGCGCTCGACAAGACTGTGGTCGTGTGGAGCGCCCAGGCGTGGCGGCAGTTGGCGGTGCATTCCTCGCCGATGATCCTGGTTCCTCTCTTCGACGATCCCGATATCGGTTTGGCGGATCGTGGTGGGCACACGGTTGTCCGAGTGCTCGGCGGGAACTGGACGAGCAGTGAGAGCGATACCGTCATCGGGCTCCCGAAGATTCGACGCGATACCGGGGCCGAGGCGCTCGTGGAAGCAGCGGACATCGACACCAGGGAGGCTGACCGTTTCACGGCACTCGCCAGGCGGAGCATGAGCGCTTTCTACCGGTCGATCTCCCGCGATCCGAGCAGGAAGTTCCCCAAATGGGCGACGGATGCGCATGTCAACCGCATCCTGGCGCGCCTCGTATTGGTGGGCGCGTGGGAGGACAACCACCCGGGTGATTCGCAGCGGGTCTCGGAGTTCATCGGACTTCCGTATGGCGACATCACGGATATATTGACGAGCATTGTGGGCGACTCGCCCTTCGTCGAATCCGGCGGGGTATGGCGACTGGTTGATCCCGTCGACGCAGCAACTCTGTTGTTGCCGAGGCTGTCTGAAAGACACTTGGAAGGGTGGGGAAAATTCGTAGAGCACGTCCTGCTCGCCGAGGATCCGCTGGAGGGATTGTCCCCCACTGAATCGATCATCGCGCAGTTCAATGGCGCGCGCCCCCCTGTGTCGTCTTCCCTGCGTCAACACGTCGTGCGGGGCCTTGCCCTTGGCGCGGCAATTTGTGATAAAGAAATAGTGCGCGAAAGAGCCGTGGGCAAATGCGTTGACGGTATCGTTGCGAGTCTGCTGAACGCTGCGTCACAGGATGATACTGGCCGTGTTCTCAGCCGCCTTGCTCCCTCCCTTCCATCCCTTGCGGAGGCGTCGCCGAATGTCTTCCTCCGATACCTGGAGGATGACTTGGGGGAAACGGAACCCGTGACCAATGTTCTTTTTCGTAAGGTAGAGTCTAGTGTTCTTGTCTCGACAACGTCGATCCATGATCTTCAGTGGGCGCTAGAGTGCCTGTGCTGGTCGCCGGATTTCTTCGGAAAAGCTGCGCGCTTGCTTGTGAAACTAGCCGATCTGGCTCCTGGTGAGAAGGAAATCGACTATTGTTTGGAAACTCTGGAGAAAGTTGTCACAGACTGGGCGAGGTTCAGCGCAGGCCATTGGGATGATAAAGCCGCCGTTGTGAAATGGGCTCTCGAGGAGTATCCAGACGTTGGATGGCGCCTCGTTGAAACAGTGCTTCTGTCGCAACGGTTCTTCCTCCTGCCTTACGAGCCAGTGTACCGGGACTGGAACGTTGAGAAAACCCGGGCGCCCGTGGAAGAAAGAGCTGCTTATATCCATGAAGTGCTCCAATCAGCGATTCCGCTTGCGGAATGCCGCGTGGATCATTGGCTGTGTTTGCTCTCGGTGTTAGAATCTGTTCCTCACCGCGACCGTTTGATGGTCGTTGAAGCGCTCCAAAGTACGGTAAGTCGAGGGCAATGGGACGCCGACGAATTGTTAGAGGTCTGGTTGTTCATCAAGGCGTTCGTCGGACGCCATGAGGCATCCCCTCAAGCGACTTGGGCGCTGAATGCTGAACAGCTCCAGCCGCTCATCGACGGTATGTCTGCCCTCGAACTCCGCGATGACCCCCGGAGATTCGCCTGGCTTTTTGACGATAAAATCACGATAACAATCGACGGATTGTCAATGTGGGATGATGGTTTTTCCGACAGCCTTCATAAGGCGCGGACTGGGGCGATTGACGCGACTTTGAACCAGGGGTTCGATCAGCTCCGCGTTCTCGTGGAATACGTGAAGAACCCGTTCGCCGTAGGGCAGTTCCTCGCCCAGACGGGCTTCGGGCTCGAGGCCGAAGTGCTCGCGTGGCTGGCAGGGGAATCACCCGCGCTCCGTGAAGCCGCATCGACTTACATTCGACGTATAGCGGAAAGGCGGGGAGCGCTATGGGCGCGTGCAGTTTTAAACTCCGATTCACTGGCGCTAGAGGGGAAGAAACGATTTGTCGTCGCGTTGCCCGCTGAGAAAGAGTACTGGGGTGTGGTCGATGAGCTCGGGAGCTCCTTGTCCCAGATCTACTGGGAGAATATGAACGTTTTCTTAATCAAAGATGGGGAAGGGGAAGAGGCGGTCGAACGTCTTCTGGAACACGGATGTGCTTCTCAAACAATTAGTCTTCTCGTATGGATGCTGCACGATGGACAGGAGCTGGTCGTCGCGCAGGTCGTGGAAGCAATGTCCGGTCTTATTGAGTCGTCGGGCCAGAAAGGCGTTCAGGACCTCAGCTATGAGGTCGCAGAACTCCTCACATGGCTTGAGCGCGAGACGCCCGAGCACCCTGGTCTGCCGATGCTGGAGTTCCAGTTCTTCGACTACGTGTTCGACCACGAGCCGGCGAACACGCTCTACGAATATCTAGGGAATAGTCCCGATAGGTTTGTCTTCCTGGTGAAGCGTCTATTTTCAGCCCATGACGACGAAATGTCCAAGGAGGCGCAGAGCGCCTACTTGCGGAGGTGTTGGAGTATCCTGTACCACTGGCAACGCCTGCCGGGACTCCGCGACGATGGGACCATCGATGGCGAACATCTCACGAAATGGATCAATGACGTGCGGACACGCCTCAACGCTGACGGGAACGAACGCGACTATGACAGCCAGATCGGTGAGGTGCTTGCCAGCAGCCCCGACGGAAAGGACGGGATGTGGCCCGCAGAAGAAGTACGGGATCTTCTCGAGGCGCTGAGGAACCCGAAGCTGGAGGCCGGGCTCTTCAAGGGGCGCCTCAACCGCAGAGGCGTCACGACCCGGGGTGTCTTCGATGGAGGCGCGCAGGAAACCCATCTCGCCGAGCACTACCGGGAGGACTCGCGCAAGATGAGTGTGCGCTGGCCCCGTACCGCCGCCGTCCTCGATGGTCTCGCGGAAGAGTACGAGCTCGAAGCCAAACGGGAGGACGAGAAGGCAGAAGAGCGGGCAGACCAAGACTAGACAGTGCCGCGGCCACGTCAAGACACGACTTGGCCCCGGCCTCGTCCCCGAGGTACGGGGGCTTCACACGAGCGGTTCGAAGGGGCGCAACAACACCTCGCCGATGCGGGTGAGCATCGAGCGCTTCTCCCACTCGTCGATCGTAAGGCTGCGGGCGGTCGTCAGGTCGTTGTCGAAGATCTGCTCCATGCGCTCGGCCAGCTCGCGGGAGTGGAACTGCATGCACACCTCGTAGTTGCCGCGCATGGACAGGTGGTCGATGTTCGCGGTGCCGATCGTGGACCAGTGCCCGTCCACGGTCATCGTCTTGGAGTGGACCATGGCGTGCTGGTAGAGCCAGATCTCCACGCCCTCGCGCAGCAGCTCCCCGTAGTAGGGGCGCGCCACCCAGTCCGCCATGATGTGGTTCGAGTACTCGGGTATGAGGACCCGCACGCGCACTCCGCGCCGCGCGGCCGCGATGAGGGAGGCGAGGATCTCCTTGTCGGGGATGAAGTACGCGGTCGTGATGAGCGCCCGGTCGGTGGCCCGCTCCAACGCGTCGATGTACATGCCGCGGATCGGGTAGAGGAGCCGGTCGGGCAGGTTGAAGGCGGCGGTGACGTCGGCGCTCCACTGGCGCGCCCCGCGGTCGGGCAGGGTCGGCGCGGTGCGGGGCCGGAAGTGGTTCCAGAAGTCGACGAAGCCGTTCTCCAGCTCCCACACCGCGTCGCCCGTCACCCGCACGTGCGTGTCGCGCCACTCGTAGGCGAAGGGGTCGCCGATGTTGTAGCCCCCGACGAAGCCGACCTGCCCGTCGACCACCAGGATCTTGCGGTGGTCCTGCCCGGTCTTGCGGATGTTGAGCGTGAAGAACCCGCTGCGCAGCGCCGGGAAGCGCCTCACGTACAGGTGCGGGATGTCGGGGAAGCGGTAGAAACGGGGGTCCTGGTTGAGCACGCCGAAGCCGTCCCACACGCAGAACACGTCGACCCCGCGCCGCGCGGCGGCGAGCAGCGCCTCCTTGAAGCGGGCCCCCCACTCGTCCGAGCGCCAGATGAAGGTCTCGAAGAAAATGTGGTGCTGGGCGCCGTCGATGGCCTCGAGCATGTCGTTGTACAGGGAGGTGCCCTCCGTGTAGGTGCGGGCCGACGTCCCTCCGATCCGGGTGTCGGAGGGCTCCAGGGCGGGGAAGCCGTGGACGCCCCCGGGGATGCGCTGGACCCGCATCCGGTCGATGGCGTGCACGGTGACGACGGCGGCCGCCTGGGCGAGGGCGATCCCCACGCCGACGCGCCGGAGGATCCGCCATGTCTGCTTCGTGAGTTGGCGTCGCTGTGAAAAGCCCATAAGGGTTAGGATGCCACACATGTCACGCATCAGTACTGACGAGGTCGCCCGCGTCGCGGGCCTGGCCCACATCGCATTGACCGAAGAGGAAATCGCGCGTTTCGCGGGCGAGCTCGACGTGATCGCCGACGCCGTGTCGAAGGTGTCCGAAGTCGCCACCCCGGATGTGCCCGCCACCTCGCACCCGATCCCGCTGACGAACGTGTGGCGCGAGGACGAGGCCGGCCCCACGGTGGACCGCGACGAGGTGCTCGCCCAGGCCCCCGCCAGTGAGGACGGCATGTTCCTGGTCCCGCAGATCCTGGGGGAGGAATGATGAACGATCTTCTGAGGAAGAGCGCCCTCGAGCTGGCGGACATGCTCGCGGCCGGGCGGATCACGTCGGTGGAGCTCACGACGGCGTGCCTGGACCGCATCGAAGCGGTCGACCCGCGGGTCCGCGCCTTCTTGCACGTGGACCGCGAGGGCGCGCTGGCCACCGCGGCGGACGTGGACGCGAGGCGGGCAGCGGGCGAGGACCTGCACCGCCTGGCGGGCGTGCCGATCGCCCTGAAGGACAACCTGGTGACCCGGGGGGTCCCCACGACGTGCGCGTCGCGGATCCTGGGGGACTGGCGCCCGCCCTACGACGCCACGGTCACCCGGAAGATCAAGGAGGCCGGGCTGCCCATCGTCGGCAAGACCAACATGGACGAGTTCGCCATGGGCTCCTCCACCGAGCACTCCGCTTTCGGCGCGACGAGGAACCCGTGGGACCTCGAGCGCATCCCCGGCGGTTCCGGCGGCGGCTCGGCCGCCGCGGTCGCCGCCTACATGGTGCCCCTCGCCCTCGGCTCCGACACCGGCGGCTCGATCCGCCAGCCGGGCTTCGTGACCGGCACGGTCGGCGCCAAGCCCACCTACGGGGCGGTGTCGCGCTACGGGCTGATCGCCATGGCCTCGTCCCTGGACCAGATCGGCCCCGTCACCCGCACGGTCGCCGACGCGGCCGCGCTGACGGAACTGGTCGGCGGATTCGACCCGGCCGACTCCACGTCGCTCGACGAGCCCGTCCCGGCCCTGACCGGGGCCGTCCGCTCCGTCGCCGGACAGGGATCGGTCAAGGGCCTGAAGATCGGGGTCGTCAAGGAACTGAGCGGCGACGGCTACGAGAAGGACGTCATCAACGCCTTCAACGCCACGGTCGAGCAGCTGCGAGGGACCGGGGCCGAGGTCGTCGAGGTCTCCTGCCCCAACCTCGAGTACGCGCTGGCCGCCTACTACCTGATCATGCCCGCCGAGGTCTCCTCCAACCTGGCTCGCTTCGACGGCATGCGCTACGGCATCCGCGTGGAGCCGACCGAGGGGCCCGTGACCGCGGAGCGCGTCATGGCGGCCACCCGCGGGGCGGGCTTCGGCGACGAGGTCAAGCGCCGCATCATCCTGGGCACCCACGTCCTGTCGGCGGGCTACTACGACGCCTACTACGGCAGCGCCCAGAAGGTGCGCACCCTCGTCCAGCGCGACTTCGACGCCGTCTTCGAGCGCGTCGACGTCCTGGTCTCGCCCACGGCGCCGACGACCGCCTTCAAGTTCGGTGAGAAGACGGACGACCCGATGGCCATGTACCTCAACGACGTGGCGACGATCCCCGCGAACCTGGCGGGCATCCCCGCGATGAACGTGCCCAACGGCGTGTCGGGGGAGGGGCTGCCCATCGGCATCCAGGTGCTGGCCCCCGCCCGCGGGGATCTGAAGATGTACGAGGCGGCCTCCCTGATCGAGGCGCTGAGCGAGGACGTCGCGGGCCGTTGCCCCGCGGCCGATTGGGAGGAGAAGTGATGAGCGAGCTCATGGACTACGACGAGGCCGCCTCGCGGTTCGACCCGGTCCTCGGCATCGAGGTGCACGTCGAGCTGGGAACGGCGACCAAGATGTTCGACGCGGCCCCCAACGCCTTCGGCGGCGAGCCGAACACGTTCGTGACCCCAGTGTCGCTGGGCCTGCCCGGCTCCCTGCCGGTCGTCAACCGCAAGGCCGTGGAGTACGCCATCAAGATCGGCCTGGCGCTGAACTGCGAGATCGCGCAGTACTGCCGCTTCGCGCGCAAGAACTACTTCTACCCGGACCTCACCAAGGCCTTCCAGACCTCCCAGTCCGACGAGCCCATCGCTCACGATGGCCACGTCGACGTCGAGCTGGAGGACGGCACCATGTTCCGCGTCGACATCGAGCGCGCGCACATGGAGGAGGACGCGGGCAAGAACACGCACATCGGCGGGGCCGACGGGCGCATCCAGGGCGCGGACTACTCGCTGGTGGACTACAACCGCGCCGGCGTCCCCCTGGTCGAGATCGTCACTCGGCCCATTGAGGGCGCGGGGGAGCGCGCCCCCGAGGTGGCGGCCGCCTACGTGCAGGCACTGCGCGACATCTTCCGCGCGCTGGGCGTTTCCGAGGCCCGGATGGAGCGCGGCAACGTGCGCGCCGACATCAACGTGTCGCTGCGCCCCACCCCCGACTCCCCGCTGGGCACCCGCACGGAGACGAAGAACGTGAACTCCTTCCGGGGCATCGCCGCCGCCGTGCGCTACGAGATGCAGCGCCAGGGCGCGATCCTGGCGGGCGGCGGCTCGGTGCTGCAGGAGACCCGGCACTTCCACGAGGAGGACGGCTCCACGTCGTCTGGCCGCGAGAAGTCGGATTCGGAGGACTACAGGTACTTCCCCGAGCCCGACCTGGTGCCGATCCGCCCCGACAGGGCGTGGGTGGAGGAACTGCGGGCCTCCCTGCCGGAGCTGCCCATCGCGAAGCGCCGCCGCCTGCGCGCCGAGTGGGGCTACGCGGACAAGGAGATGCGCGACGTCATCAACGCCGGCGCCCTGGAGCTCATCGAAGCGACCGTCGGCGCCGGGTGCGACCCCGCCTCCGCCCGCAAGTGGTGGATGGGCGAGATCTCGCGCCGCGCCAAGGAGCGCGAGGTGTCCCTGGACGAGGCGGGGGTCAGCCCCGAGCAGGTCGCCGAACTGCAGGGGCTCGTCGATTCGGGGCGGATCAACGACAAGCTCGCGCGCCAGGCCCTCGAAGGCGTCCTGGCGGGCGAGGGCTCGCCGGCGCAGGTCGTCGAGGCCCGGGGCCTCGAGGTGGTCTCCGACGACGGCGCCCTCACCGCGGCCGTCCAGGAGGCCCTGGACGCCAACCCGGACGTCGTTGAGAAGATCAAGGGCGGCAAGGTCAAGGCAGCCGGAGCCCTCGTCGGCGCCGTCATGAAGGCGACGCGCGGACAGGCCGACGCCGCCCGTGTGCGCGAACTCATCATGGAGATGGTGGGCGCCTGACACGTGGTGCCCGCTGGGGCGTCGGCTGGAACGGCGGTCCGGACCCTTGTGCGGCCGGGCCGCCGCTCCCCGTTTCCCGGCGGATCCGCCCCCGTTCCTTCAAGGTGCCGCACACAAGGGAGGGAATTAGGCAACACGGGACCGCACACAAGGGCTTGATTCCGCCGTTGTGTGCGGCGGGTGTTGCGTAAATCGGGGTCCTTGTGTGCGTACCCGGGGAGCCGGTAGGTTGCCCTGCGCCGCCACCGGCAACCGCCGTCGGCGCCCGCCTCGTCGGACTGCGGAGTCCACCAGGTGGTCCCCTCGCGCCCGGCGCGCCCAGTTCCATAGGATGAAGAGGATCTGACTGCTGGGCTCCGCCCCCCGAGAGAAGGACTCATATGCGAACGTCCCCGTCGTACACAGCCTCCTACCGCATCGAAGTCGACGAGGCGACCACCACGGCCGTCCAGATCGTCGACACCGTCGCCGCGACCGGAGCGGAGGTGAAGGGCCTCGATGTGGCCGACTCGGACCGCGGGCGCATCGTCATCGACCTCACGTGCGATATGCGCGATTCCGCCCACAGGGCCCAGGTGCGCGACGCGCTGGCGGCCCTGCCCGGCGTGAAGACCGAGTCGGTGGCCGACCAGACCTTCATGAGCCACATCGGCGGGAAGATCGAGATCCACTCGAAGGTTCCGCTGCGCAACCGCGACGACTTGTCGCGCGCCTACACGCCCGGCGTCGCCCGCGTGTGCACGGCCATCCACGACATGCCCCAGAAGGCCCACCTGCTCACCATGAAGGCGAACACAGTCGCCGTGGTGTCGGACGGGACGGCGGTCCTGGGCCTGGGCGACATCGGCCCCGAGGCGGCGCTGCCCGTCATGGAGGGCAAAGCCGTCCTGTTCAAGGAGTTCGGAGGCGTCGACGCCTGGCCGGTGGTCCTGGACACGAAGGACACCGAGGAGATCATCGCGATCGTCAAGGCCATCGCCCCGGGCTACGGCGGCATCAACCTGGAGGACATCTCGGCCCCCCGCTGCTTCGAGATCGAGGAGCGGCTCCGCTCCGAGCTCGACATCCCCGTTTTCCACGACGACCAGCACGGCACGGCCATCGTCGTGCTGGCGGCTCTGCTCAACGCCCTGAAGATCGTGGGCAAGAGGATCGAGGACGTGCGCATCGTCGTGTCGGGCGTCGGCGCCGCGGGCAACGCGATCATCCGCCTCCTGCTGGCGCAGGGCGCCAAGGACATCGTCGGCTACGGGCGCACGGGCGCGCTGGCCGCGGACCAGACCGAGGGCATGCACCCCACGCGCAAGGCCCTGGCGGAGGCCACGAACCCGCGCCTGGTGCACGGCTCCCTCAAGGACGGCCTGGCGGACGCCGACGTGTTCATCGGCGTGTCCTCGGGGAACATCCTCACCCCGGACGACGTGGCGACCATGGCGGACGACGCTATCGTCTTCGCCCTGGCGAACCCGACTCCCGAGGTCGATCCGATCGGGGCGGCCGCCCACGCCGCGGTCGTGGCGACGGGCCGCTCCGACTACCCGAACCAGATCAACAACGTCCTGGCGTTCCCCGGCCTGTTCCGGGGCCTCCTCGACGCGAAGGTGAAGGAGATCACCACGGAGGTGCTGAGGGTGGCGGCGATCGCCATCGCCTCCGTGATCTCCGAGGACGAGCTCTCGCCGTCGTACATCATCCCCGGCGCCTTCGACAAGAGGGTCGCCCCGGCCGTGTCCCGCGCAGTGCGTAGGGCTGTGCGTGATTTGCCGACTGTTGCGATTCCGGTTCAGCCGGATTTGTTGTTGGGTTGAGTGGGTTGCTCCGCGCGGTGTGTTCGCGAGGTGGGCCCGGTCCACGAGGTGTGGGCCGGGCCCGGCGTTATCGCGGGGGTGCCTGCGGGGTGTGAGTCTGACCGCTTCTGTGGGTGTGTTCCCTGGTCGTGGCCTGTTCGTGCGTGGGCGGGAGCGGATCGGGGAGGGGGGAGGGGGTTCGTTAGTGGTTGCGGGGCGCGGCTTGGCGGGGTGTGTGGGGTGGGGGTTTTCCGTGCGGTGCCGGGGGGAGGGCCGGGTGTGATTCGGTTCACCTGGATTGGATTTGACGTGGTGCGTGTGGGTGGGTAGATTATTCACCTGTCGCCGCGGCGTGGTTCGTGGTGGTTGTGCCTGGCCTGTGGTCCTGTCTTGTTGTGGTGGGGCCTCGGGTTTGTGTGGGTGTTGTTTGTGAACTCGATAGTGTGTTTGTTTGTCTACAGTTTGTTTTGTTTTTGTGCCTGTTTTTGTTTTTGAGTTTTTTGGTTGGGGTCGCCCGCTTCCTTTGGTTTTGGGGGGTGGGTGGTTCTCTTCCGGGCTTTGTTTTTTGTTCGGAGAGTTTGATCCTGGCTCAGGACGAACGCTGGCGGCGTGCTTAACACATGCA
>ERZ773059.1123-NODE-1123-length-13576-cov-12.303380_pt1 | contig 13576 bp, 15 predicted proteins | sample MGYA00580514_ERZ773059 | MGnify/ENA primary metagenome ERZ773059 (study PRJEB29015, sample SAMEA2737981) | human oral metagenome | biome: human oral; feature: human-associated habitat; material: dental | place: China | collected 2056 ...
GGCCCCGGGGGCGGGCCCGCCGCGGGCTCAGGGCGCCAGGAGGGCGGCGACGGCGCGCACCACGTCGTCGACCTCGCCGCCGCCCGCCGCGCCCAGGACGATCCGGTCCACCACCAGGCCCATGATGACATTGTGGACGACAGCGGCCACGGCCCGCGCCTCGAGGCGGTCGGTGATCCGCCCCGCGGCCTGCCACCTGACCACGAGCGCGGCGATGCGCGAGCGCACGAGGGCGTAGCGGCGCGCGCTCTCCTCGCGCACCCGGGAGTCCCGCGACATCTCGACCCAGGCGTAGGCGATGAGGGAGGCGCTCGCCGCGCCCCCGTCGTCCCGATCCCGCGACCCGTGCCCGTCGCCGGTCAGGCCCTCCAGCGCCAGCGTCCGCCTCACGCCGTCGAGGAGGGCCGCCTCGGCGTCGGGCAGCTCCGGGCGCTCGGCGAGCTCGGCGACCCAGGTCAGCACCGGGTCCGTGGCCCGCTCCAGGACCGCGCGGATGAGCGAGCCCTTGCCCTTGGGGAAGTAGCGGTAGACCGTCGAGGAGGACATGCCGGCGGCGCCGATGATCTCGTCCATGGAGGTGGCCTGGAAGCCGCGCCGGGCGAAGCAGGCGGCGGCGGCGTCGAGGATCCGGGCGGCCTGGCGGTCCCTGTGGGACTGGGTGACACGCGGCATACCGGCCAGGATACGGCGCCGACCCCGCCGGGGCGACGGCGCCGGCCGCCGCGGTGGACTACGGTGGCCCCGGGCCGTGGCGAGGTGCCCGGCCGCCGACACGCAGGAGAAGCCATGGCAGCGCCCGTCGACCGCACGGACTCGACCCTCGTCATCGGCCTGGGCCGTTTCGGGGCGGCCGTGGCCGCGACCCTGGACCGGCTCGGCCGGGAGGTCCTGGCCGTGGAGACCAACCCGGCCACCGTGCGCCAGTGGACCGGCCGCATCCCGCTCGTCGAGGCCGACGCCACCGACATGGAGGCCCTGGAGCAGCTCGGGGCCACCGAGTTCGGCACCGCCGTCGTCGGCGTGGCCACTTCCATCGAGGCCAGCGTGCTCATCGCCGGCAACCTCGTCGACCTGCAGACCCCGCAGATCTGGGCCAAGGCGATCTCCCGGGCCCACGGGCGCATCCTGCGCCGCATCGGCGCCCACCACGTCGTCTACCCCGAGTTCGACGCCGGCCAGCGCGCCGCCCACCTGGTGTCCGGGCGGATGCTGGACTACATCGAGATGGAGAAGGGCGGCTTCACCATTGTCAAGATGCGCCCGCCCATGGAGCTGCACGGCTTCACCATCGGAGAGTCGAAGGTCCGCAGCCGCTACGGGGTGACGGTCTTCGGCCTCATGAGCCCGGGCGAGCCCTTCGAGTACGCCACGCCGGACACGCTGGTGTCCGCCGAGGACGTCCTGGTCGTGGGCGGGGACGCCACCCTCCTGGAGCGCTTCGCCAACCGGCGGTGAGGTCGGCCTCGGTGCGCTCGCGGGTCATGACGCGCCCCGGGCGCCGAACTCGTGGCGGTTGGCCCTGAACACGATCCGCTCGCCGTCGGGCGGGGGTCCGGGCAGGGTGAAGCCGCGCACGTAGGAGGCCAACCGGGTTGTAGTCCTGGGGGACCCGGCCGGGGTCGATCTGCTCGTGGCCGTCCCAGGGGTGCTGGACGTTGACGTACTGGGGCAGGTCGTAGCCCCGGAACTGGATGTGGGCGGGGACGGGGATGCCGTCCCACTGGGAGACGTCGTAGTCGGGGTCCTGGAAGCCGTCGACGGCCGGGGCGGGGTTCTTGGCGTAGGCGAATTCCCACACCCCGTCCGGGCTCACCCCGAGGGGGAGCGGCCCGAGGCGGCCCCGGCCGCGCTCGCGAACCAGCGGTGGTCGGAATGGGCCTCCAGGCGGCCCTGCGCCAAGAAGGCCGGATCCGCCAGGCGGTCGATATCAATGCCGATGCCCGCGTGAGCGCTCCTTCGCCTGCTCCCCGGCCCCGACGCCGAAATCCGCTGGGCCACGCTCAGCCCGGCTCCGGGCTCGCCGCGGGACAATCGTGGCCCCGGGGCGGGTCCGCACCGCGGGAGGGCTCCGCACCGGGCCCGGCGGCGCGGGCCCCAATTCCCCGGTTCCCCGCCCGATCCGCGGGCTCACCCACCTGGGCATTTGACCGGACGCCCGCGATGACGGTACGGTGAGTACTGGTAATCCGCACGACTCGCGGTGCGCGCCTGGACCCTGGAGACCGCCGATGATCATTCGCCCCCGAACCGGCCGCGACCCCCTCGCGGAGCAAACCGTCGAATTCGGATCGGGAAGAGAGTCGAGGTCATGACTTTCATCAAGGTCGACACCGGGCTCATGCAGGCCCTCATCAACAACCTGAACGACCGCGCCGAGGCCGTCGAGGACGAGAGAAGTTCGATCTATATAACAAGCATGAACAATTCCGATGGGCTTGAGCCACCGGTGGAGGAGGCCCACGACCTGGCCGGTAACGCCATGACCGCGGCCGGAATAACATCCATATTCCACAATTACTGATCCGTTCTCCCAAATACTCCAGAGAAGTCATGGCTAGTCGATATTCATCACACTTGTTCGGGAGGATGAATGGACGATCGCTCTGGCATATGTCCAGACGCCGGGCCTGCCTCCTGGCCGCGGTGATGATCGGGTCATCCGCCTGCGCCGACCACGGGGGTGATCGGGCCTCGGTCCCGCCCGTTCCGACCTTCCTGACCGACCAGACGCTGTGCGAAGTCGTTCCCAGGCAACTCCTGGAGGACGGGCTCTGCTTCTACCCCACCGACTTCTCCTACTGGCACTCACCGGGACACAATAGCAGTCGCGACATTTTCGACTGCCGTATTCACGGAATCAGAATGCCGCAGGGCCTGCAGTCCTCCCTCGCCGTCAGCTACTTCATCGGCGGTAAACTCGGCGCAGGAGCGGGGGGCACGGAGTTCACCGAACTCGACGACAAGGGACTGCCCCGGATCACCTTCGACGACACCCAGGGCCGCGGCTGCATCTGGCCCGACGAGAATGGCGGGGAACGGATCGTAGGGGACTGGCTCTACCCCGATGCCGACATTCACACCCTGGGCATCCGCTTCTATCTCAGCGACCCGAGGACCGCGAACGACGAGAATTTGAGCCTGAACTACGACCAGAACGATATTAACGCCATGACCGAACTCCTGCACACTCTCGTCCTCGCCGTCCCGCCAGTCGCCGCCGGACCCGCCTCCGAAAGAATCACCAGCACATCCTATTCGCAGGGATGAACAGCACGACCCGGCTACCGACAGCGCATCTGAAATTCCGCCGCCATGATTCCATTAACGCCGGCCGCGGCGAACTACCAAGCCAGCATCACCAAGGCGATCGGCGACGCGGACACGGCACTATCCACTATTATCGAGTGCCTCGTCGCGGCCGAGAACCACCAGATCTATTATGTCGGCGAGAGGGTGACGCCCAACCAGCCCGAAGCGGTCTGGGACCTGGGCGAGATCATGCAGTGCTGATGACGACCCGGTGAAGGCCGGCCGGCAGAACCCCGAGTGCGCCATCCCACCGCCGGGCCGACCCGCGCCCGGCCTCGCGGCCCGACCCGACGCCGGCCCGCGCCCGGGCGTCGAACCAGTCCCCCGGCCCGGCGATGTGCGCGATCCGGCTGCGCCCCCGGCCCGCCAGGTGGCGCACCGCCATCCCCGCGCCCAGCCCCTGGTCCACGGAGACCACGTGAATGTGCTCCGAGGGCGCGAAGCCGTCGGCGACCACGACCATGGGCACGCCCCTGGCCGCGCGCACCGCGGCGCGGGCGATGCCCGTGCTCGGCGCCACCGCGATCAGACCGTCCACACCCCGGTTGACGAGGAAGCCGAGCGCCTCGTCGATCTCCGCCTCGTCGCTGACCTGAAGGGATGTCACCAGCGTGCCGTAATTTGGACCGGCGCGCGGCCAGCTCGATGGCCGCCGTCGTCGGTCGCCACCCCCGCCGCCGGGCCTCAGTCCTCCTCGCGGATGGCGCAGCTGAAGACGTGGGACTGCCCCACCGCCAGGGTCACCAGATCCGTCCCGGAGTTGAAGGCGTCGGGCGGGCAGGTCATGGGCTCGACGGCGACGCCGCGGCGCCCCAGGTGCTCGCCGCTGTAGACCTGGACCCAGGGCGCGGCGGCGCTCATGACGACGGCGCGATCGCCCTCGCCCCCGCGCAGGCGCACCCGCCACGTCCCCTCGGGCAGGCCCGTGTAGGCGTTGTCGGTGGCGGTGGCGCCCATGAGGCGCCCCTCCCTCCAGTCCCAGTCGGTCCCGGCGACCCCCCGCTCGCCGGTCGGGGCCATGGTGGCCGGGTCGGCGTCGAGCACCCGGGAGGCCGGCACGGTCAGCACGCACTCGTCCAGCGGCACCGAGCGGGTGAGGTAGGGGTGCCAGGACACCCCGTAGGGGGCGGGGGCCAAGGCGCCGTCGACCACCGGGGCGCCGGGCACGTTCGCCGCCGGGGCCGACGCGGCCCCCGCGTTCGTGGCGGTCGTCGTCATGGTCAGGCCGGACTCGGCGTCGAGGGCGAAGCGCACGCTCACGTCCAGGGCCCAGGGGTAGGCGTAGGAGGCGGGCAGGTGCAGCTCCAGGGTCGTCGCGCTCGGGGCGGCCCCGCCCCGTCCGGCGTCGGCCCCCTCCCCGGCCGCCTCCGGGACGACCCGGTAGTCCACCCAGCCGGCCAGGCCGTGCAGGGCGGCGCCGGTGGCGGGCTCGTTGCAGGGCACCTCGAAGGTCGCGCCCGCATAGGTGTAGCGGGCGCCGTCGATCCGGTTGGGCCACGGCAGGAGCGTCTTGCCCTGCCAGGCGTCCGGCAGGCTCGTCTCGGCGTCGAAGGGCAGGACCAGGTCGCGCCCCTCGCGGCGCAGGTGGACCAGAGTGGCGCCGGATGCGGCCACGCGGGCCTCGTAGGCGCCGGCGCGCAGGTCGATGAGTTCTCCATTGATCATCATGATGTCGTCCTGTCTGTCGTGGGACCGGCTCCCCGGTCCGCCGGCCCCGGGCGTCCAGCATAGTGGGCGCGGACACAGCCCACGCGCGAGGGGGCGGGAGCCTCCGACTGCCGGGCGAGCGCCAGGAGCAGGTCCGTGCGGGCCCGGGCCACGCGCGAGCGGATGGTGCCCACGGCGCACCCGCAGATCTCGGCGGCCTCCGCGTAGCTGAAGCCCAGCAGCCGGGTGAGTACCAGCGCCTCGCGCCGCTCCAGGCTCAGCTCCCCGAGCAGCTCCTCCAGGTGCATCTCCCCCAGGGGGTCGGAGGGCGCCGCGCCCCGACCCCCGAACTCCCCCTCGACCCGGGTCCAGTCCACCGGGATCGTGAGCGGGCGGGCGGCCTGGCGGCGGAACTGGTCGGCGACGACCCGCCTGGCGATCGCCAGCAGCCAGGTGCGGGCGCTCGACCTGCCCTTGAAGTCCGCCAGCGCCCCGAGCACCCGCAGGTAGGTCTCCTGCGTGAGGTCGTCGGCGGCCTGGCGGCCGGCCAGCCGCGCCACGAACCGCCACACCTCGGCCTGGGTGGCGCGGATGAACTCCGACAGCGCGGCCCGGTCGCCCCCGCCCGCCGCGAGCGCGAGCGCGGTGACGTCGTCGGCGGTGCTCACCGGGCCATCGTAGTGGCGCGTATGCTTCCCCAATGCAGCCCGTGGACGAAGAGGCCTCCTGGCGGGCGGCGCTGTCCGCCCTGCTCGACGGCGAGGAGCCGCCCCTGCCGGTGCCCGGCATCGCCGCCCATCTGGAGGACTGCCCGTCCTGCTCGGCCTGGCTGGCCCGGGCGACCGCCCTGGACGCCGAGCTGCGCGCCCTGCCCGAGCCCCGCCCCGGGCTCGGCGAGCGGATCGTCAACGCGGTCGACGTGCAGCTGTGCGGCTGCCGCACGGGCGGGCCCTGCCTGTGCGGGGACTGCCAGTGCGGGCCGCACTGCACCTGCCATTAGCGCCGCAGTCCCCCCGGGCCGCACCGCCGCTGTCCTCCCCCGGCCGCGTTCACGGAGGACGACGACGGCGGGGGACTCGCGTCCGCTACGCCCTTTTGTCTCTGCTACGCCTTTTGACCCTTCACTGTACGAGAAAAGGAGGCGTAGCGAGGGGTGAAGGAGCGCAGCAGAGCCAAATGCGCAACCGGCCCCGGAAGAACCGCGCCATCCGGGAGCGACCAGGCGCCTTCAGCGGTGGCGAGGGCCGTCAGAACGCCAGCGCCGCGAAGAAGGGCAGGATGGGGGTGAGCAGCCCCGTGCTCATCCAGAACATGCCGAAGTTCATGGCGAAGTCGGACATTGCGGCGAGGCGGCGCCCTGCGGCGGCGCCCGGTCGCAGCGCCCGCCGCAGGGCCAGGACGCCGGCGACCAGCAGGTAGGCCATGAACGGCAGCCCCACGAGCGCGAACACCCACAGGACCCGGCCGGGCCGCCCCGCCTGCTCCATCCACTGGTGCATGGCCGGGCCCATGCCCAGCTCGGCCCTCGCCGACGCCTTGACGGCCATCGCCGCCAGGTGCCAGGTCATGGCGGCGAACATGGCGGCGTGCCCGGCGTGGGCGCGGCCGGTGTGCCCGGCGTGGGCGCGGCCGGCGCAGGCGTGGTCCGCGGCGTCGTCGGAGCGGGCGGACCGGCCGGGCGCCCCGGCAGTCAGCCAGACGAACCACAGGGTCGCCGCGGCGAAGGCCGCGACCACGACGGGGACGGGGATCGCGCCCGTCAGCGCCACCCAGACCGGTTTGGGCACCATGGCGAGCATGACCACCGCCATGAGCAGGTGCAGCGCGTCGCAGATCCGGTGCCGGGCGCCCCGGGAGCGGGCGAGCTCGCGGGCGCACCAGATCGTGCACCACGTCAGGAGCACCAGCAGCCCGACGAATTTCACCGGCGTCTGGTCGAATGTGAACATGGGCGTCCTCTCACCGACGGCCCGCCCGACTTGCCCGGGCGGGTTCTCGCCCGGGTAGTCGGGTGCCGGGACCGGGAAGTTCCCGGTCCTGGCGCGGTGTCAGCATCCGCGCCCTCGCGGCCGGGGCCGGAGGGCGACCCCGACCCGGCCGAAGCTGGCTAGATGAGTAAGTCCAAGGGGTGGTGGTCGGCGTGGGAGCCAGTGGATGGGGTGAGGGCCTCGCAGGATCGGTGGTGCTAACCAGATCTCACCGCACTTTCGGGAAGGACGGGCTCGCTCATGGACACCGGCCTGGAGGCCCTCACCACCGCACTGCGCGTCACCGTCGACGACTTGCTGAAGGATCATCCCGAGCAGGCGCCCGCCAGACCGGCCGTGGGGCCGGCTCCGCTCACCAGCGACGCCGAGGTCATCACCCTGGCCGTCGTGCAGGCCCTGCTGGGCTACACCAGCGAGGCCCGCCGGCTGCGCCGCGTCGGGTCCGACGGCGCCCTGCGAGCGATGTTCCCCCGGGTGCCCGGCCAGTCGGGCCGCAACAAGCGCGTCCGCAAGCTCACCGCCACCATGACCCGGGTCGCCACGGCCCTGCGCCGACGCGTGCCCGTAGCCGATGACACCGTCTGGCCGGCCGACTCCACCCCCATCGAATGCGCCCGCTCGCGCCCCGCGGTGATGCGCTCGGACCTGGCCGGCTGGGCCGAGTACGGCTACTGCGCCTCCCACTCCCGCTTCTTCCGGGGCCTGCGCCTGCACCTGGTGTGCACCGTCCACGCCCCTGCCCGTGGGCTGGGCCCTGGCGGGCGCCAAGGCGGACGAACGCGAGATCCTGTGCGCCGTCCTGGAGCGCATGGACCAGCCGGCCGCACCGGGTCAGGTGATCATCGCCGACAAGAACTACTTCGGCACCGCCTTCGAGAACCAGCTCACCCGCGCCGGGATCACCCTGGTGCGCCCCACCCGCAAGGGCGAGGCGCCCCGGCCCGGCAGCACTTTCCTGCGGCCACTGCGCCAGGTCATCGAGTCAGTCTTCGACACCCTCAAAGGCCGGCTCGACCTCGAGCGCCACGCCGGACGCACCATCACCGGGGTCTGCTGCCGCATCACCCAACGAATCCTGGCCCTGACCGCAGCCATCTGGCACAACAGCCTCACCAACGCACCCGTCCTACGCTCCCTGACCCCCTACGACCACTAACCACACCCCTTGGAATCAATCATCTAGCCGTCCGCGCCCGCGCGGTCGGGGCCACGCACGAGGGCGGCGGGCCGGGGCTCGCGGAGTCGGGGGGACCGACGGGACCGCCGATCCGCCCGGTCCCGCGAGCCCATCCGGCCCTACCGCGGCCTCACTGCCCGCCCAGGCCCGTGGTGGCCGCCGCCTTGATGATCTGCCGCTGGAAGAGCATGAACAGGATCGTCAGGGGCAGGGCCGCGATCATGGTCGAGGCCATGGTCTGGGCGCAGATGGTGCCGTAGGCGTTCTTGACCGTGGACAGTCCCACGGGCAGGGTCATGAGGTCCGGGTTGTTGGTGATGATGAAGGGCCACATGAAGTTGTTCCACGCGCCGATGAACACGAAGATGGCCACGGCGGTGACGATCGGCCGGGAGATCGGCAGGATGACGTTCCAGAACAGGCGCCAGTTGCCGGCCCCGTCCACGCGGGCGGCGTCCTCGATCTCCCGGGGGACCTGGTCGAAGTACTGCTTGAAGATGTAGACCATCATCGGCGCGATGGTCTGGGGCAGGATGACGCCGGCGAAGGTGTCGACGGCGTTGAGGACGTCCATCTCCTTGAACAGGGGGACGATGAGGATCTGGCCGGGCACCATGATGAGCGCGATGGTCGCCGCGAACAGGACCCTGCGGCCCTTGAACACGGTGCGCGAGAAGGCGTAGCCGGCCAGTGCGCAGATGATGACGGTCAGGACGGTCACGAGAGCGGCGACGAGGAGGGTGTTCCACATCCAGGTGAAGACCTCGCCGCGCTCGAACACGGTGCGGTAGTTCTCCAGGGTGAAGCCGCCGTCCGGCAGCCACTGCAGCGGCAGGGACTGGGCCTGCACCTCGGACTTGAAGGAGGTGTCCAGCGCCCACAGCAGCGGCAGGAGCCAGCTCGCCGCGAACAGGGCCAGGATGAGGAGGGCCAGGACGCGGGCGGCCCTCGACCTGCCCAGCAGCAGCCCGCGGGTGCGTCTGGTCTCCGCGCGCCGCTCGGCGCGGCGTCGGGCGTGCGAGTGCAGCGGGCCGATTCCGGCCGGACCTGCGGCCGGGGCGGTGGCGGCGGGGGACTGGGCGCTCATTTCGCTTCCTTCCGTGAGCGGGTGAGGAACTGGAAGGCGACCGTGATGACGATGATGACGATGAAGAAGATGTATGACATCGCCGAGGCGTAGCCCATCCGGTAGTTGGTGAAGCCGGTGTCGTAGATGTACTGGAGGATCGGTCGCGTCGAGCCCTCGGGCCCGGACCCCCCGGAGAAGGCGATGAACATCTGGTCGAAGATCTTGAGGGAGGCGATGACCTGGAGGGTCACCACGAGCACGGTCGTGCCGCGCAGCTGGGGCAGGGTGATCGACCACAGCTTGCGCCAGAAGCCGGCCCCGTCGACCTCGGCGGCCTCGTAGAGCAGGTCGGGGATCGCCTGGAGGCTGGACAGGTACAGCAGGAAGTTGAAGCCGACGGTCCACCAGACGGTGAGGATGACCATGGACCACATGGCCACGTCGACGTCGGTGAGCCAGCCGACCTTGTCCAGGCCCATCCGCTCGAGCCAGTAGTTGACGAAGCCGACGTCGGAGTTGAACAGCCAGGTCCAGATCTGCACGACGACGGCCACCGGCAGCAGGTAGGGCGCGAAGAAGGCCAGGCGCCAGAACCACTGCCCCGGGATGCCCACGTAGACCAGCAGCGCCATGACCAGGGCGATGAGCACGAGCGGGACCGTGCTCATCACGGTGAACATGATCGTGTGCCCCAGCGTGGCCCACATGGTGGGGTCGGACAGGGCCTCGGCGTAGTTGGCCGCGCCGACCCAGCCGCCGTGCCCCATGAGGGACTGCTCGGTGAAGGACAGCCACAGCCCGTAGAGGATGGGCACGATGAGGAACAGGACGGCGACGACGGCGAAGGGCACCAGGAAGGGCAGGCCCGATCCCAGGCGCTTGACCGTCTGGGCGGAGGCGGACTCGCGCCCGACCCGGGCGGAGACATTGGTGGTCATGAGTGCGTTCCTCTCCGTCAGGCGGGCGGGTTCTGGGCGAGCATGGTGTTGAACCGGTCGATGAGGCCGTCCACGGCCTGCTCGGGCGTGCTCGAGCCCGACAGCCAGCAGGCCTGCATGACCTCGGCGACGCGGGCCTGGAAGTCCGAGCCGGAGCCGGTGAACCAGGCGGCCGGTTCGAAGACGGCCTGGTCGATGGCCCCGGCGTAGTGGGACTGGGGGACCAGCGCCCGGTAGTCGGCGGACTCGGTGATCTCGAGGTTGGCGGGGGTGTGCCCGCCGTCGGCCCAGTGCAGCGAGTTGCGCAGCATCCCGGCCACGACCTCGTAGGCGGCGTCGCGGCGCGCCTCGTCGACCCTGTCCTGGTGGGGCAGGACGAAGACGTGGCTGTCGCCGAAGGTGGCGGGGGTGCCGAAGACATTGGGCATGACCATGGCGTCGAAGGGGATGCCGGCCTTGAGGAAGGTCTGCAGCTCCCAGTTGCCCATGAAGGTGATGGCGGTGCGGCCGGTGGAGAAGGAGGCGATGGCGCCGCCGTAGTCCATGTCCGGGTTGGCCACCCGCCCGTCGAGCATGCTCTTGACGAGCTCGGTGACCTCCACGGCCGCCTCGCGGTCGATGCGCGCCTCCTGCCCGGGGGTGAGGGTGCAGGTCGCGCCCGTCTGGGCGTACAGGGCCCACCACATGCGCGCCACCTGGGCGCCGTCGCCGGTGTAGCCGTAGGAGATGCCCTGTCCGCCGGTGACGTCGGCCAGGGCGCGCCCGGCGGCGAGGAGGGCCTGCGGGGAGTCCAGGCCGCTCAGGCGCCCGTCGGCGTCGAGCAGCCCGGCCCGCCCGCACAGCTCGGTGTTGTAGAACAGCAGGAAGGCGTGGAAGTCGAGCGGGACGGCGAACTGCTCGCCGCCCACGAAGCACTTGTCCCACAGCAGGTCCGGGAACATCTGGCGGGTGATGCCGTGCTCGGCCAGGCGGTCCGGGTCCCAGGTGTCGAGCAGGCCGCCGGGGGCGTAGCCGACGACGCGGGTGGCGTGCATGACGGCCAGGTCCGGGGAGCGCCCGCCCACCGAGGACATGGCGAGCTTGGTGTAGTACGGGCCGCCCCAGGTCAGCACGACCGGGTCGATCTCGATATCGGGGTTCTGCGCGCCGACGGTGTCCATCATGGACTGGAAGACGCCGCCGTCGCCCCCGGTGAACAGGTGCCACAGCTGGACGCGGGTGCGATCCGACGCCGAGGCGCCCGAGCAGCCCGACAGCAGGCCCGCGCCGGCCAGCGAGGCCGCCCCGAGCGCGGTCGCGGCCAGGAAGCCGCGTCTGCTGGGCGCCCCCCTTCCGGGGATCACGAGTTGACTCATCATCGACCTCCTTGTCAATGGGGATGGGTGTGGGAAATCCGGGGTTCAGGCCAGTTCGACGGCGAGCCAGCTGGCCGGGGGCAGGGTGGTGGTCAGCGCGCCGTCGGCGAGCTCGACCGGGTGGGCGACGGGCGCGACGGCGTCGGGCTCGTCGGCGGTGTTGACGGCGTCGAGGTCTTCGGGGGCGAGGATCCGGGCGGATGCGACCCGGCTCGCGCCGAGCCCGCCGAGCGCGGCGGTCACGTCGAGGGCCTCGGTCAGGGAGCGGTTGAGGGCGAGCAGGGACCCGGTGGCGGTCTGCTCGTCCCAGGTGACGACGGCGTCGAGGGCCTCGACCTCGCCGTAGCGCCCGGTGGCGGTGAGGGGGCCGGCGACGACGGCGTCGTAGGCGGTGCCCCGGGCGATGCGCGAGGCGGTGGCGAAGGGGTGGAAGATGGTCTGGCGCCAGGCCCGGCCGCCCTTCTCCGTCATGATGGGCGCGATGACGTTGACGAGCTGGGCCAGGCAGGCCGCCTTGACGCGGTCGGCGTGGCGCAGCAGGCTGATGAGCAGGCCGCCCACGGCCAGGGCGTCGGCCGCGGTGTAGACGTCCTCGATCTTCTCGGGCGCCAGCGGCCAGTCGCCGGGGTCGAAGCCGTGCTCGATGGCGTTCCACTCGGAGATGCGCCACACGTTCCACTCGTCGACGCTGATCTTGATCTTCTTGTCCGAGCGGCGCTTGGCGCCCACGGCGTCGGCGGTGGCGATGACGCCGTCGATGAAGCGGTCCAGGTCGACCCCGGCGGCCAGGAGGCCGGCGCGGTCCTGGGCGGCGGGGTCGATGTAGCGGTGCATGGAGATGTAGTCGATCTCGTCGTAGCCCAGCTCGAGGACGGTGCGCTCCCAGTCGCCGAAGGTGGGCATCTCCCAGGCCGACGAGCCGCAGGCGACGAGCTCGAGGCCCCGGTCGACCATGTGCATGGCCCGGGCGGTGGACAGGGCCAGGCGGGCGTAGTCCTCGGCGCTCTTGTGGCCCACCTGCCAGGGGCCGTCCATCTCGTTGCCCAGGCACCACATGCGCACGTCGTAGGGCTCGTCGTGCCCGTTGGCCCGCCGCAGGTTCGCGTAGTCGGTGTCCGCCCGCCCGTTGACGTAGTCGAGGAGGTTGACGGCGTCCTCCTCGCCGCGGGTGCCCAGGTTGAGGGCCATCATGGGCTCGACGCCGGCCAGGCGGCACCACGTCATGAACTCGTCGGTGCCGAAGGTGTTGGGCTCGGTGGAGTGCCAGGCCAGCTCCAGGCGCCGGGGGCGGCGGGCGAGGGGGCCCACGCCGTCCTCCCAGCGGTAGTTGGACACGAAGTTGCCGCCGGGGTAGCGGGCGACGGTGACGCCCAGCTCGCGCACGAGCTCCATGACGTCGCGGCGCAGTCCGTGCTCGTCGGCGGCGGGGTGGTCGGGTTCGAAGATGCCGGTGTAGACGCAGCGGCCGAGGTGCTCGACGAGCACCCCGTACATGCGTCGGTCGATGGCGCCGATGGGGCGGTCGGCGTCGACGGCGATGCGGGCTGTGGACATGGCGGCTCTCCTTCGAGACGGGGCGGGGACGGGGCTTCCGCGCGGGATCCGGGGACCGGCTCGCTGCGCGGGTCGGCGGGTCCGCACCATGATCGACCCGCTGGTTCATCGTTGTCAACCCTCCTGCTCTCCCGGTCAGTCCCGAACCATCGGTTATGTCAATGCTTGGACAGATTTGCTGCGAGATTTCAGAATGACACCGATGAACGTGTGCGACCCCACGCCCGCGCCGTCGGACGTCTACACTGCCGGTTATGGCCGCCACGATCCTCGACGTCGCCGCGCTCGCCGGCGTCTCGGCGAAGACCGTCTCGCGGCGTGTCCCCCGCCACCAGGCAGCGCGTCGCCGCCGCCCTGAAGCGGACCGGCTACTCCCCCGACCCCGCGGCCCGCTCCCTGCGCACCGGGCGCTCCGACGTCATCGGCCTGGCCGTCCCCGAGCTCGGCCAGCCCTTCTTCGCCGAGATCGCCGACCGCATCGCCGACGGCGCCCGGCGCCGCGGCCTGGCCGTCGTCCTGGGCGTGACCGGCGAGGCCGG
>ERZ773059.1125-NODE-1125-length-13570-cov-3.588605_pt1 | contig 13570 bp, 13 predicted proteins | sample MGYA00580514_ERZ773059 | MGnify/ENA primary metagenome ERZ773059 (study PRJEB29015, sample SAMEA2737981) | human oral metagenome | biome: human oral; feature: human-associated habitat; material: dental | place: China | collected 2056 ...
ATTTCATGAAATATCAGATACAAAATATGGAACTTCGCAAATAAGTCTTTTGCATTTTATGCGTATTAAGTAATAAATTTTAGCTTTTGGGCTATTAAAGTAAATGAATAAATTCGTCTTAAAGTGGAGCTTTAAGACGGTGCGGAAGCAAAGCTTGTAGCTTCACTTTCCAAAAAGCTTCTTTATGGCGCCGAAAAAGCCGCCCGAGCCCTCGTTTTTATCGCTTTCGTTTTTCTTTTTATCCAGCTTCATCGCTTCGCTTAGCTGCTGCGCCGCCGTATCGGCGTAGATAAACGCGCCTTCGGGGTCGCAGTTAAAAAGATTTGAGTAGCACTCGGAGTCATTTAAATCAATCGGGTTGGGTATAATCACGTCTGTCGCCTCAAACAGCCCGTAGCCGTTTTCTACGCTAAATTTAACCGCGCTCAAAAACGCGGGCAAATTTTGCGCGTAAAAGTCATCTACTTTTTGTTTTATATTTTCATCGGCGTTGTAGTCCTGCCAAAATTTGACCAAATTTGCCGCGCTTATAAATGCGCCAGACGAGTAGTTTCCGTCAAATTTGCCTGTAAATTTTGCTTTTATCTCGGGCGGTATGACGCCGCTTATATCGCTTAGATACTGCTTAAATTCGCCGTGTTCGTCCGCCAAAAAGCAAAATGCCGTGCCGCGAGTGTAGAAGTATTTTCTAAAAAATCCTTGCACGGTAGCAAGTATGTAGCCGTAACCCGTCGAAAAGCTCTCGTCATCTTTGGTTTCAAGCGCGATTTTTAGGGTATCGATGTATTTTTGCGCGTAAAAATCCTGCATGCCGTACTCTTTTGCAAGCCTCTGGGCGACCGACCAGTCGCCCTCGCGCGCGCTTTTTAACGCGTCAAAATACCACTGCTTTATCTCATTTTCGTTGATCGGATGATAACTCACATCATAGCCCATTTTGGCTCCTTTTTTGGTAGGTTTTTTCTAAATTTACAAAGGATTCGGCCGATTTACGCGTATAAAATCGACCCCAAACGAATCATATTCGAGCCGCATTTTATCGCCAACTCAAAGTCGCCGCTCATGCCCATCGAGCAAATTTGCGCGCCCTTTGATTGCAAATTTTCATAAATTTTACGCGTCGTCTCAAAGCTTTTTTTCACGACTCGCTCGTCATCAACGTGCGCGCCGATACTCATCACGCCGACGGGTTTTAAAAATTTACACTCCTGCGCGATTTGTAAAAACGCATCCTGGGCAGCCTCGGGCGAGATGCCTTGTTTCGTGTCTTCGCGCGCAGAGTTTATTTGCAGCAGGCATGGTAGCTCATAGTCAAGCCTCTTATCCACCGCAAGCGCGGTCTCTACGCTCTCGCAGCTTTGCCAAAGCGCGGGCTTGAGCGCTAGCAGGTGGTTTATTTTGTTGCTTTGAAGTCGCCCGATGAAGTGCCACTCGATCAGCAAATTTGATAAAATTTCGCTCTTATTTTTGAGCTCTTGCACGCGGTTTTCGCCAAAGCTCGTTTGCCCCTCTCCAAAAAGCTGCAAAACCTCTTTCGTCGTTACGTTTTTGCTCACGGCGATTAGCTTTACCGCTTCGCCCATGCGCGCATTTTTGATGCGTTCTAAAATTTGCGCAAGCTTCATTGTCCCGCTCCACTTAGGCGCATCACGTCGTTAAAGGTAGCAAACGCCATCAGGCAGAGTAAAAACGCCCAGCCGCAGTATGTGAGGCCGATATAAACTTTTTCGTTCATCTCGCGGCGGAAAATGAGCTCGTAAAGGTTGAAAAATATATGACCGCCGTCAAGCGCCGGGATAGGCAGCAGGTTTAGCACGCCTAAATTTACGGAGATCAGCGCAGCGATGATGAGCAGGGTCGAGAGGCCGATGCCTGCGGCCTTTGAGGTGATGTCGGTGATCTGGATGATGCCGCCCATCTCTTTTAGCGGCACGACACCCACTATCAGCTTTTCAAGCCCCGTGAATATGAGCTTTGAGGCGTTTACGGTCTCAATGAGCGCAAATTTGAGCGAGTTAAAGCCGGTGTTTCGTATCGTGACGGCCTCGCCTGAGGGCGAAATGCCGATGAGCGGTTTTTCTATCTTTTCGCCAAATATCGTCATGCTTTGCCCGATTTTAGGCGTCAAATTTATCGTTTTTATTTCGCCCGCGCGCTCGAGCGTGATCGCGGTGGAGGTTAAATTTACGTTTTTGCTTATCTCGTCCCATTCGCTGATTTTGATGCCGTTTATGTTTAAAATTTTATCGCCCTTTTGCAGTCCGGCACTCGCCGCAGCGGAGTTTTCCAGCACCTTGCCCACAGTCGGAGCTAGCCTTTCTACGCCGATATGTCCGAGCGCGATAAAGATAAAAAACGCCAAAGCGAAGTTAAAAAACGGTCCGGCAAAAAGGATAAAAATGCGTCCTAACGGGCTAAGCCTCGTGTAGCTGTCGGCATCCTCGTTTTTTAGGCCGGGCTTTGCGTCCTCTTGCCCTTTTAGGCTAACGTAGCCGCCAAGCGGTATCGCGCTGATGGCGTACTCGGTGCCGCCGATGGTTTTTGAGTAGACGCTTTGCCCAAAGCCCACGCTAAATTTTAAAACGCCGACTTTTAGCATGCGAGCGGCGAGAAAGTGGCCCAGCTCGTGGAAAAATATAAGAAACGAAATCACCAAAACCGTAATCAAAAAGTGCCACGAATACGCATAAATGCCGACGGCTAGCAACGCCGCCACTAAGATAATGCTTTTCAAAATTTACCTTTAAATTTGATTTTACCGCTCGAGTTTATCGCTGAGCAAAACGGCGATAAATTTCGTGCTCGGGTTTGCGTCAAGCGCGATTTTTAGGCTCATCGTAAGCGGTACGGCTAAAAACATACCGCCGATGCCAAACAAAAATCCCCAAAAAAGTAGGCTCAAAAGCACCACAAGCGTGCTGATACCAAGGCCTTTGCCAAGAAACTTTGGCTCGATAAAGTTGCCGATGACGACATTTACGACTGCATACAGCGCCGCAGTCCAAGCGCAAACCGCCGCGTCGTTTAACAAAAGCGCCACCAAAAGCGCTGGAACGGCCGCGATGATGGAGCCGATCGTCGGGACAAAGTTTAGTACGAAAGCTAAAATCCCCCAAAGCGGCGCGTAAGGCACGCCGATAAAATTTAGCCCGATAAATATAAAAACACCCGTTGCAAACGATGCTGCGGACTTGATCGCGAGATAGCGTTTGAGATTTGATATAAACGTATCTACGATCTGGTTTGTTTGCGGATTTTTACTCGCAAAATACTCGACTTTTTGAGAAAATACCTGCACCTCAAAAAGCATAAAAGTAACGAGCAAAAAGACGAAAAAGCTCTTTGAAACGAGCTCGGTACCGCTCCTTAAAAATCCGCCGAGCACGGCAAAAAGTTTATTGATATCAAAGTCTGCGGGCGCGGCGACGCTCTCGGGATCGATTAGGCCGCGGCTCGCTAGCATCTGGTGGTAATGATCGGCGAGGGCTTTAAATTTACTCTGAAGCTCGGGCATGTAGCTAACTAGCCCGTTTATCGTCTTTATCACGGTGTTTGCGATAAATCCCAGAGACAAAAACACGACCGCCGTAACGAGCGCAAAGGCTAAAACGCGCGGAAATTTGAGCTTTTCGAGCGCATTTATCGCAGGCGTCGCCACGATAGCGATAAAAACCGCCATCAAAAACGGTAGCACGACGACGCTAGCGGCCTTTAGCCCGGCTGCGACCACGACGAAGCTTGCTAGATAGATTATGGCGTTTCCTGTTCTCAAATTTACGCCTTTTTGGCTTGATTTTTAACGTGCCTTACATAAGCGTTTACGTACTCAAAGCCCGAATACAGTGTCAGCGCGACGCTAAGCCAGAGCAAAAACTCACCAAAAGGCCACTGCATGGTTAAAAAGCCGATCGCGACCATCTGGCAGACGGTTTTAACCTTGCCCGCCATCGATGCGGCGACCTCTACGCCTTCGCCCGCCATCACGACACGAAATCCCGTGATAAAAAACTCGCGAACCAGGATGAGATACACGGCCCACGGGCTCGCGCGGTCTATCATCATGAGTCCTAAAAACGCGCCCAGAGTCAGCATCTTATCCGCAAGCGGGTCGATCACGGCTCCTAGCTTAGTCTTTTGATCCCACGCGCGCGCGATAAATCCGTCGAAAAAGTCCGTTACGCTGGCGATCACGAACACAAGCGCGGCAAAGTAATTCATCCAGCTAACGTGCACGCCTGAGAAGGAATTTACGCTAAGTAGCAGCCAAAACATCAGAGGTGCGAGAAATACGCGCAGGAAGGCTAGGGCGTTTGGTAAATTTAGGCTCATTTATTTGTTCTTTCTTTTTGATTTTGGGGTTTAAAATTTGACGACGTAGCACGGGAATAGGCGGAAAAATAGCTAGCCTTGTTTTGACTTGACTTTGTCGGCTTTTTATTTGCGCTTTGCTCAAATTTGCTCGCAGCTTTGTCAAATTTGAGCAAATTTGACAAATTTGGATTAAATTTAAGAAAACCGTCCGCGCTGCAAAATTTGCTTTCAAATTTTAAATTTTCATCAAATTTAGCCTGTAAGCGCGTTAAATTTATGCTGCCGAATTTGCCCAAAATGCAAGCAACCAACAAAGGCGCGCAGGCTAAATTTGCTTTTTTCATTTAAACGTAGTACCGCCGTCGATGATGAAGGTGTGGCCTGTTACCCAGCTAGCTTTTGAGCTGCAAAGAAACAAACATGCGCCGGCGATATCTGTTGGCTGACCCATGCGATTTAGCGGGCTTAGCTCGGCCGTTTTGTCGCGTACTTCCTCGTAGTTTGTAAAGGCTCGCAAGGCATCCGTCTCGATAGGGCCGCCGCTAACGACGTTTACGCGGATATTTTTTTCGCCAAGCTCGGTCGCCGCATAGCGCGCCATAGCTTCTACTGCGGCTTTTGCAGTGCCGTGGCCCGCGTAGTTTTCGATGTAGACGAGATTGCCCGTCGATGAAAGCGAGATGATGCTGCCGCCGCCCGTTTTTTCCATGCGTTTTGCCGCTTCTTGCGCGCCGACTACGAATGCATTTACGGTCGCCGTGAAAATATTATTGATACCGCGAGGGCGAAGTTTCATAAATTTCGTATATCCGCCTGCTACCGGACGACCCGAGATGATAGCGTTTGAGATGAAAAAATCGATGCGGTCAAAGTCCGCATCGATCTCTAAAAATAGATCTTTGTAGGTCTCGGGCTCAAGTATATTTAGCGCGTAGGCTCTGGCTTTTATGCCGTACGTCGCCTCGAGCTCGGCGGCTTGGGTCTTGGCTAGCTCTTCGTTTGAGTTATATGTAAAGGCGATGTTTACGCCCTTTGCGGCGAATTCCTCCACGATGGCGCGTCCGATACCGCGCGTTCCGCCGCTGATTACTAGAGTTTTGCCTTTAAATTCGTTTTCGCAATTCATTAAAATCCTTTTATGTTATATTGTTTTATAGTCTGTTCGATTTTTTTGAGGTTTTCGGCGCTCGGCTCGCAAAGCGGCAAGCGGTACTCGAGGCTTGATATGAGCCCGGCGATGTACATAGCGGCCTTGACCGGGATCGGGTTGCTCTCGCAAAACATTATTTTATTGACCGCATACAGATCATCGTTTATGGCTTTTGCGCACGCAAACTCGCCCTTTAGCGCAAAGTGGGTCAAATTTGAGATCTCGTCCGGGAGTAAATTTGCCGTAACCGAGATCACGCCCTTGCCGCCGTTTGAGAGGATAGGGTAGTTTATCGCGTCCTCGCCGCTGATGACGGATAGGCCTGGCTCATGCGCGAGTAGATCAACGCAGCGCTCGATGCTGCCTGTGGCCTCTTTTACGCCATATACGTTCTCACACTCTTTAAATAACCTAAAAACCGTGCACGGCTGGATATCTACGCCCACGCGGCCCGGGACGTTATAGAGTAGCACCGGGATTTCGACGCTTGAAGCGATCGCTTTGTAGTGGCGGTATAGGCCTTCTTGCGTCGGTTTGTTGTAGTATGGTGCTACCGAGAGGATACCGTCTGCGCCGTGATCTTGAGCAAATTTTGCTAAACCTACCGCCTCGTGCGTGGCGTTACTGCCGGCACCCGCGAGTACTTTTACGCCGGTGTTTTTGCAGGCATTTACGGCGATCTCGATACAGATCCTATGCTCGTCGTGCGTTAGCGTCGCGCTCTCGCCCGTCGTGCCTACGGGTACGACCGCGTCGATGCCGTTTGCGATTTGTCTTTTGATTAACTTTTCATAACCGATTTCGTCTAGTTTACCGTCTTTAAAAGGCGTAATCAGCGCCGTCATAGCGCCCGTTATTGCTTTTTTATTCACTTTTTTCCTTTCTTAGGATGATCGTCGTGGATTTTTCTTTTCTCGCGTATTTTTTGCAAATTTCGTTTAGATCGGCCGGTTTTAGCGCGGCTGTTTTTTCAGGCAAATCAAAAAGCGGCTTTATATCGCCTCTAACTAGATAACTGCCGTATAAATTCGCAACCTTTGACGCGCTATCTAGCGAGTAAATGAGATCGCTTTTTAAGCTATTTTTTATCTTGGTTATCTCGTCTTCGTCGATTTTTTGCGTTTTGGCGTTTTCTAGCACTCGCCAGATCTCGTCCTCTACAGCCTCTGCCTTGACGCCGGGATTACAAACGGCTAGTACGATGAGCAAGCTCTCGTCGATGTTGCTCATATTATAGACGTCCACGCTGTTTACGAGGCATTTTTCATCTATCAAAACGCGCTGTAAAACAGAGCTCTGCCCGCTGCCTAGATACTCGGCTAGCGCGCCTAACGCAGGCTGATCTTCGTGATTAAACGGCGGGATTTTAAAAGCAAGCGCTAGCATCTCTACCTCGCTATCTTTGTAAATTTCAGCCCTTTTTGCGCCGTTTTGCTCAGGCTCGATGCAGTGGAGTTTTGGTAGCGATTTTTTGTTTTTTATGTTTTCAAAGTGCTTTTTGCCTAGCTCAAACGCGCTTTTTTTATCTATGTCGCCGCTGATTAGAAGCATCGCGTTTTGCGGCTGATAGTACGTCTCGTGAAAATCTTTAATATCATCTATCGTCCAGTTTCTGATATCGCCGATAAAGCCGATCGGAGTCCAGTGATACGGGTGATAGCTAAAAGCGACGTTAAAGAGCGTAAAGTACAAAAAGCCGATCGGAGAGTTGTCCGTGCGCCATCTGCGCTCCTCGGTCACGACGTCGCGTTCTGGCTGGAATTCTTTATCTTTTAGGCTCAAATTTTCCATTATATCAGCATAAAGCCTAAGCGCTTCGTCTAGGTTGCCTTTTGAGCATTTGACGAAGTAGTGCGTATAATCAAAGCCCGTGCTAGCGTTATTTACGCCGCCAAAACCCTTTACGATCTCGTCAAATTCGCCCGCTTTCATATTTTTCGTGGATTTAAAATTTAAGTGCTCTAGCATGTGTGCGATACCGCTTTTGCCCATCGTTTCGTTTCGCGAGCCTACGCGGTAAAATACATCCACGCTGATGACGCTAGAGCCCTTGCTAGCGGGGATATAATAGATCTCAAAGCCGTTTTTGAGCTTTGTTTTGGAGTATTTTATAAGCATAAATTTCCTTAAATTTTGTTTTTTATATCGCAGCCCACCGCTTCGCTAATCGAGGCGAAATTATCCTCTTTTAAAAGCTTTAAAATACCTTCGTTTATCTGTTTTGCGATGTTTGGGCCCTTGAATATAAAGGAGGTGTAAATTTGAACCAAATTTGCGCCTGATTTTATGCGCGCGTACGCTTCCTCGGCACTGTCTATGCCGCCGCTTGCGATCAAAACCGTCTTGCCGTAAAGCTCGCTAGCCACCGCGCTAAAAAGCTCACGAGAGCGTTTGGCGATGACCTTGCCGCTTAGTCCGCCGAAATTTTGTAAATTTGGCGACTTTGATAGCGAATAATCCACGCTCGTATTATTTACGATGACGCCCTTTGCGCCGCTTTCTACGGCCGTTTTGCAGATCTGTACGGCTTTGTCGTCGTCCATATCAGGTGCGATTTTAAAGATTATCGGCTTTTTTGCGATCGGCGTAAGGCGCGCAAAAAGGTCTTTTATAAAGCTATCCTCTTGCAGTTCGCGTAGGTTCGGGGTGTTTGGCGATGAGACGTTTATGACGAAGCAGTCGCAAATCTCGTTAAATTTGGCGACTAAAACTTCATAGTCCTTGATTGCTTCTTCGTTCGGCGTGATTTTGTTTTTACCGATGTTGGCAAAAAGCGGTATCGCAAACGGATAAAGTTTGTCGACGCGCGCGTTCAGAGCGTCTGCGCCCTCGTTGTTAAAGCCCATCGCGTTTTGTATGCTCTCTTCTTCGATAAGGCGAAAAAGGCGCGGTTTTGCGTTGCCCTCTTGCGCCTTTGGCGTCACGGTGCCAAACTCCACGTGTCCAAACCCGAGCGCTGCTAGCGGACGCAGCATGGTGGCGTTTTTATCAAATCCGCCGGCGATTCCTACGGGGTTTAAAAAGCTAGTTCCGAGCAAATTTTGCGAAAGAGCCGCGTCCGTGACGACGCAGTTTTTGGCGACGATGCTATAAAGCCCCGGAAATACGCAGTCTGAGATACTTAGCGTTTTTTCTACGATTTTGTGAGCGGTTTCGGGGTCAAATTTAAAAAATATGGATTTTAGCGTTTCGTAATTCAAATTTTATCCTTAAATTTTGAGCGATTTTATCAAATTTAGGCTTAAACAAGGGCTTCGCCTTTTAGTTTCGCGTAAATTTCGCAGCTCTTGCTAAGCGCCTCGTCGGTATCAAAACCGACCACTTTTCCGCCGCTGATAACGGCGATCTTATCGGCATTTTGCACCGTACTTAGGCGGTGCGCGATGATAAATATTATCTTTTCTTTTTGTAAATTTGCGATGGCTTTGGTTATTTGCTGCTCGCTTTCGTTATCCAGGGCGCTCGTAGCCTCATCAAATATCAAAATCTGCGGATCGTCGTAGAGCGCGCGGGCGATGGCGATACGCTGGCGCTGGCCGCCTGAGAGATTGGTACCGAATTCATTTAAAATAGTCTGCGCACCCTCGGGTAAATTTGACACGAAATCATACGCATTTGCCGTTTTTAGCGCGAGCTCGACTTTGGCTTCGTCGTATTCGCGGCCATAGGCGACGTTGTTTGCGACCGTGTCGTTAAAGATATAGACGCGCTGGGTAACTAGGCCGATATTTTGCCGCAGAGAACCTAGATCGAAATTTTTGATATTTTCGCCGTTTATCTCGATCGCTCCGCCGTTTGCGTCGTAAAATCTCATGAGCAAATTTACGATCGAGCTTTTTCCGCTGCCGCTACTACCCACGAGTGCGACGGTTTGGGACTTACTCGCGCTTAGATTTACGCCTTTTAATACCTCTTTGCCCTCGTAGTTTAGTCTAACGTCTTTAAAATTTATAAAATTTATTTCAGCCGGCACGGGCTTGTCGCCGCTTAAAATTTGAGGCTCTTTATCAAGTAGCTCAAAGGTTCGCTCTGCCGCGACCACGGCGTCTTGCATCTTGTTATAAAGGCCCGAAATGCGCTTAATGGGCGTATAAAGCATGAAAAGCGCGGTTAGAAATGAAAAAAAGCTTCCCATCGTCAAATTTCCGTCTATGACCTCTTTGCCGCCGATGATGACGACCGCCGCAACGCCCACGGAGCCGAAAATTTCCATCATCGGGCTTACCATCTCATTTACTTTTACGCTTTTTAAATTTAGTTTAAAAAATTTAGCGTTTTCGTCGGTAAATTTGGCATGCTCAAACTCCTGCGCGTTGTTTGCTTTGATGATTTCGATGTTGGTAAAAATTTCGCTCAGCTTTGAGCTGATGTCGGAGGTTTTTTCCTGCGAGGCGCGGGAGATTTTTTTCATCTTTTTTGCGAGTCTTGAGAGCGGATAGACGGCTGCAGGCATGATAACTAGCGCAAAAAACGCAAGCTGCAAGCTCTGATAAAGCACGACGCAAAGCAGCCCGACGATCGTGATGGCCTCGCGGATGAGCTCTGGGATCATGGAGCTAACGATGCTTCTGATGCGGTCGATATCGTTGATATTTCGGCTGATTAGCTCGCCCGTGCGGTAGTCGTTAAAAAACTTCATATCCAAATTTAGCAGGTTTTTTAGTAGCTTTTCGCGAAATCTCCTCACGATATCCTGCCCTATATATGCCGTAAAATAGGCCTGCAAAAACGTCCCAAGCCCCTTTAAAAAGTAAATCGCGATGATAGCGTAAGGCAAAAGATAAAGTAGATCTTTGTTTTTTTCGATAAAAATTTTATTTAGCACAGGCTCGATCACCCACGCCGATGCGGCCGTACCGCCGCTAGCCATCAGCATGCCGGCGATGGCGATGATAAAATACGAAATATAATCCCTAAAATAGGGCGCAAACCGCCGCAGGACCTCTTTTAAGCTCATCTGCTTCATATCTTTTCCCACATGCAGCCGTTTGGAGTATCCATCAGGCTGATGCCGTTTGCGGCTAGCATATCGCGGATTTTATCGGATAGCTCGTAGTTTTTGGCCGCCTTGGCTTCGTTTCTTTGATTTATCAGATCCTCGATATAGGCTCGTTTTTCGTCGCTCACGCCAAACTGAAAATACTCAAACACGTCTACTTGCAAGATGCCTAGCACCCGCGCTATCAGCTCCAAATTTGCCGCGATTTCGCCTTTTTTGGCTTTATCTTTCGGATTTGCGTCTAGTTCGTCGTTTGCGTTGCGGACGAATTCGTCTACGCTCGCAAGGGCTTTTGAGGTATTTAGATCGTCCCCCATCGCTGACATAAATTCGCTCTTAAATTTATCGTTTGTGCTCAAATTTGCCGCCGCGCCAAGAACCCGTTTTTTTAGGCGGTAAATTTTATCCAGGCGCTTTTTTGCCGCGTTTAGATCGTCTTCACTAAAGTTAAAATTCGCTCTGTAGTGGCTAGAAATCAGATAAAATCTCACCGCCTCGCCCAAATTTCGCTCCAGCGCGTCTTTAACGAAAAAGCTATTTCCCAGGCTTTTGCTCATTTTTTCGTTATTTACTTGAATAAAGCCATTGTGTAGCCAATACTTAGCCAGGCTCTTGCGTTCGGCACAGCGGCACTGCGCGGCCTCGTTTTCGTGGTGAGGAAAGAGCAAATCAAGTCCGCCCGCGTGGATATCGATCTCAAATTTTTCCCCGCTAGATAGGTGCTTTTTTATCATCGCGACGCACTCGGTGTGCCAGCCGGGCCGCCCGCGGCCAAACGGACTTTCGTACCATTTCTCATCAAATTTCCACAGTACGAAGTCTTTTTTATCCTCTTTTTGCAAATTTGACTCGACGCGAGCGACGTTTGCCTCGGTGTCAAATTTACCGCTAAGGCTCAGATACTCCGCGTCTTTTGCGGTGTCAAAGTAAACGCCGTCGCCCGCGATCTCATAAGCAAAGCCGTTTTTTAGCAAAATTTCGATGTACTCTATCATCTCTTTTAGCGTCTGCGTCGCCTTTGGCTTGACGTCTGGCTCAAGCACGTTAAGCGCATTCATATCGCGCTCGTAGCTTGCGATGTATCTATCCGTGATTACCTCCAGGCTCTCGCCGCTTTCCGCCATTTTCTTTAAAATTTTATCGTCGATATCGGTGTAGTTTCGCACGAATTTGACATTGTAGCCAAGCTCGCTTAACGTGCGCCTAAGCAAATCAAAGCTAATCGCGCTTTTGGCGTGTCCTAAATGCGCGTCGTCATAAACTGTCGGCCCGCAGACGTAAATGCGTACAAAGTCGCTTTTTACGGGCTCAAATTCTACTTTTTTTCTCTTTACGCTATCAAAAATTTGCATCTAAAAATTTCCTTAAAAATATCAAAATCACTGCTTCCAAAACCAAAACTGCGCTTAAAAGCGTTATTTTTTTAGGCTCAATTATAGCTAAAAATTTCCTTATCCCAAAAAATTTGACGTTTAAAACTAGCGTCAAAAACCCGCCCAGCGAGCTAGCAAGCGCTAGTCCGAACGCGCCATAAATTTGCATCAGCACGACTGCTAAAACGAGGTTAAAAACGAGCGTTATAACGGCGATTTTGGAGGCTAGCTTTTGCTGTAAATGCGCATAAAGCCAAAGCGAAAAAAGCTTGGCGAGTCCAAAGGGCAAAAGTCCGATCATATATGCCGCCAAAACGCTCGCAGTCGCTGCCGTATCAGCCTGCGTAAAGCTTCCTCGCTCAAAAAGCAGCTTGATGATAGGCTCGGCTAAAATAATGCCGCCAATAGTCGCCGCAAAAAGCAGAAAATATAAAATTTCAAAGCTTTTTCGCATCCATTTTAGAGCTTCGGCTTCGTTGCCGGCTTTAATTTGACGCGTGATTTTAGGAAAAAGCGCAGTAGAAAGCGCGATCGCAAATATCGCTAAAGGCAGCTGAAAAATGCGGTTGGCGTAAAAAAGATAGCTGATCGAGCCCGCCGCCAAAAACGACGCCAGCCACGTATCCATAAATGAGCTTAGCTGCATCGCGGACGATCCGACTAGACCGTGGAAAAAGTTGCTAAAAAAGCCCTTTGTATCGGCTCTTTTGCCGCGGGCAAATTTAACTAAGCCGCCAAAAAAGAGCTTTGAGATGCCGTTAAATTTAAGAGCGATAAGGTGCGCTATGAGCTGTAAAACGCCGCCAAAAACGACGCCGAAACTCAGATAATAAGCTACGATTTTAGGCTCTTGTCCGCGAGCTAAGATTAGAGAAGCGATCATGGCTAAATTTAACAATGCCGTAGAAAATGCCGTCGTCGCAAAGTGCCCGCGATACTGCAAAAGCGAGGCTAAAAAAGTAACGGCAAAGATGAGTGCGAGGTAGTAAAAGTTGATTTTTACGAGCGGAACGGCTTCGTTTATGTCGCTAGGCGCCAAACCGGTAGCGATAACGGCGGTAAAAAACGGAGCAAATAAATTTACTAAAAGCGTGAGAACGCCGATAAAGGCTAGAAATTTAAGAAAAATCTCGGCGCTAAAGAGCGATTTTTTGTTTGATTTCGTGAAATTTGGCAAAAAGGCGTTAGCAAAAGCGCCCTCGCCAAAGATACGGCGCAGTAAATTTGGCATCTTAAACGCGATAAAAAATATATCGCTGTAAATGCCCGCACCTAAAGTCGAAGCCGTGAGCAGGTCGCGCACGAGCCCTAAAACTCGCGAAATCATGATGCCGATGCTGTTTGAAAAAAAACCCTTGATAAACACGAAAATCCTAGTAAATTTTTAGCGCAATGATAGGCAAATTTAGTTTTAAAAGACGTAAAATCAAGAGTTTTTAATGAAATTTTAGAGATAATCGACTAAAAATCAAAAAATTGCGAGAGTATCACGTGCCAGAAAACCAAAACGCGCAACAAAACTTCCTAGCCGAGATAGAGTCTGAGACCGCCAATCCGTACGGCGAGATATTAAATTTAGCAAAACACTTCGGCGTCGATAGTAAATTTATAGATTTTGATATCATAGAGATCAAAACAGAGTGTAAGGTGGCGGGCGAGAGCCAGCCTCGCCAAATCCCTGCGGAAAAACTAAATATCTTTGACGACGATAATTTTTTCGTAGAAAAAGTAGAAAGC